>ERZ1740065.1413-NODE-1413-length-14322-cov-12.593818_pt1 | contig 14322 bp, 13 predicted proteins | sample MGYA00581738_ERZ1740065 | MGnify/ENA primary metagenome ERZ1740065 (study PRJEB43018, sample SAMN04849749) | marine metagenome | isolation source: floating plastic debris | place: Pacific Ocean | collected 2008-09-01 | study: EMG produced TPA metagenomics...
AAATAATAATAAATAATAAACAGATTGACCAAGTATCGCAAATGTGGCGCTACGAACTAGTTTTGAACTGAGAAAGTCACTGTCAGTATCAACGCGACCTGCTGCAGCTGACATTGACATCAAGGTGAAGTATTTGGTTGGTAATATAGTGATATTCAACTGCGCTGGTGTTGAGTTTGCTTAGATAAATATGCTATCATACTTTCTCACAGATCTCTGTAGCATATTATTTGGGATTTATCAGTGAAATCTGAATCTGAATCTTGTGGCATAAAATTTATCTTCGGAGTAATTGATATTGATTAATCTTAGAATAACTCGATCGAAATTCAGTCCTGCATAATACTATGACATGAGTACTGTTGACCGTGGGAAATCCCTGTACTTACTTACCCTTTTTAGAGCTATTTTGTAGAATGCATATGCCACAGCTGGCAGGTCTTTAGCTTCAACGAGGTTCAAGGTCAGATACCAGTCGATGGCATTGACCGTGCACTGGATGACCTCATCTTTACATCCAACCATCTGGCAGTGTGTGGAGTACAGGTAGTCCTTTAAAACGCTCTGCCGCAGATCAGCATTCACCTAGTATAACATGTTTAATGTAGATGTGACCACAGAACAACCTTGACATTGATGGCACTAATCATGTGATTACGAAGTAATAGGAGAATCTGTAGAATCAGTTCTGGTATTTCAGTTTCTGAAGTTGGATGTAAACAATAATTGGTGAAGATAAAGCAGAGCGTAGAGGTAGAATACAGAGTATATGTTAATACTGCTATTGTCATCCTGCCATCGTTTTGCGTGCACGCGCACGTGCGCACGGCACACGTGCAGGAGTGGGCGCACATATGTGGGAGTGGGCGCACATATGTGGGAGTGGGTGCACACATGCAGGAGTGGGAGCACATATGTGGGAGTGGGCTCACATATGTGGGAGTGTGCACATATATCGACAGGAGAATGTTAATACCACTTTAATACGGTCAAACTCCATACAAATATTACTCGTGTTGACTCTGATATCTGGACAGGAATAAAGATACTGCATTGTAAGAGGTGTAAAAACTGTACTGTAGCTCAATAGCCTTTTCCGCTGTCACATCATGGTCACATGGGAGAAAGTTCAGTTTGGTGCAAAAATAGAGATTATCTTGTCAAGAGCATGCAGTTATACTAAAGATCATTAATCTACATATGTTTCGAAAAGTATACATCTTTTTTTTATCATGACTAGTGATACAAATACTCTATACGCATGCGTAGAGGAACGTCACGCCGATCAGACCACTAGTGGTGTGTGAGTTAAGTAGAGGGTAGATCGAGGAACTTATTTGAGGCAGGTTTTCTGACTGACACGAATGAGTCAGTGACGTTAGCGTGGATATGTTCTTTGACCTAGATCAGAATCAACTTTCCAAGATTCACAGTGCTACTAACCTCAGGCTGCCGGTAGTTCCAGCCCACAGTGTGGTTACTCCATTGGAAATTCATCAGGTTATTGAGTACACCATACGCCATGGTTATCTCAGATCTCACAGCTTCCTGTCTGCAATATCAATGAACCTATCAAACTCCTGAGACTTTGTCTCACATAATATGATTGTCTCATGATAAAGCGTGCACAATGTTTGATGATGTCATTAAAGTCTGTTCACTCATATAACCATGGTCAATTATGTTGTTATCTCCAATAATTTATCTTGATGAGCAAGTTGACAGACTTACAAAGTAATGTAGCTGCGCTAGTTGCATAACAGCAGCATTGCACCATTGATTGTAGGCAGTGGATGAGAGATATTGATATAGTGATGTGTATGCATCATATGTTTCTCAAACGCGATGTTAAGATAAAACAGATATTGCCAAGTTGAGCAGAATTAGAGTTTGCTACCAATGTGAGAAGTTAGCTACTCACCAGTGTGTAGTGCAATGCTACACCCACTGAGTCTAGCCTCCTGCCTATGTCTATGTCTGTCTGCAATCTTCCTCAGTATCTATTGGTATGTCTTCTTCAGCCCTCGCAAGCTTTCTCTCTCGGAAATTTTCACTCTTGCATACACCACAGCCGGGATTCAATATATATTGCAATGCTTACCCATCAGAACTCTGTAGGCTGAAGGAACATCGTAAATATCTTACCAGTTCATGAACAGATGGCGGCTATGCTATCTACCTGTATCTGTACACTTATAGCTTCTGTTCCAGTCGCTTCATCGAATGAAATGCTCAAACCCAAGCTAACTAATCAGGACAGATGTGATGGTTGACTTCCATGTTAGATGTAGATGTGGTCACAGCGGTGTGTACTTCATCGCCTGCTCCAAACACTCTCTGAACTTAACATCGCAAAGGTTGGATGCTGTGATAATAGGTCTAGATCCCAAACCCTGTTTATTAATTCGAGACAGACTGATAAATATGTTATTATTGTTTGTGTCATTATTATTACTATTGTTGGTATTGTTGTACATCTCCATATACTATTATGTCACCTGCCAATAATGAAATGGAGCGTGCACTGCAGCTGGTGTCATATACCTAGTATCTGTAGGCAATTTGGAATGTGGACATCTCACCTCTTTGATTCTTCTCACTCCAGTTATGAAAATGCAGTAATCAAAATTAATTAGATTGACAGAGATGAAACGTATTTTGCTTGAATCTCAATGCATTTCTGACAACCAGCTTACAGGAAACAGCCGATGACGACCAAGCCTCCAGACAACAAATGAGGGTATACCTGTGACGCTACAGACCAACGCTCACATTGTTATATCATTGAAGCTTTTGCAGCCGCAGCTTTGCAGCTACCTCAGCTTTGCTAATGGATACATAGAAAGCCTTCTGGATGATTCCTCACGCGCAGAGAATCTTTCACTACCACAGAGTTGACTGCGACAGTGAAGACATAGTTTCATATGAGATGGCTGAGAAAGAGAAAGGTTGGTTATCCGTGTGTCCTTGCTGTAAATCTTAGTTGTCTGGAGTGAGACCTTTTCTCTGTACTATCAATTAAATGATGGATGCTATGTTTGTGAGAAACCCAGCAGAAGATTTAGTGAACAAGTGGGAAGTAAATGGTAACGTCACATGATGAGGGACTAAAAATATTTCTGAAGACGTAGAAATTTTAGTGACTTCACAATGGCAGCCATAATATCGACTCAAAGGAAACGCTATGAATTGCTATATTTTTGATAGATCTTACATACCAGCTGGAAAGAGATCCCTAGAGATATGAGGTGCTCATTACAGATATTGATAATCTGAGGAAAACTCTTCACTAAAATATTTAAGAAGTTAAGAATGTCAAAGAGAGAAGCCATGACCAGATTCCTGTTGCACAGAGTGCAGGTTGCAGCAGACATCTGGGTAACTGCCAATCTCCTGTCGATCAGCTGTCCTAGGCTGCCTTGAGGTGGCCTAACGACCCCATGAGGGCCGCTTGCGTGGCTTTTTAGGACTTATCATGACTAATCAAGAACTTCTTGATTTGTTTCAGACATACCGGAACTTGTGTCCTAGGACATGTCAAGGCATACGAGGCCTGCCTTGTGCTGTCTTCATCCCTTTTTAAGACTCTGTCCCGTTGATTATAAGACCTAAAGTCCCGATAGGTCCTGCATGACTTGCATCTTTAGGACTTAAGTTCCAGACTTGGATCGCTTCCAATCGTAAAATTTTCTGTACATTCTAGCTGCAAGAAGCAAGGATGTGATAGCCTCAAAATAAATAGCCGAAACTTGCAAACAGACGCAATGAATAAGAATAAGCTCCACCTCAGCATTTCTAGTGAATATGTTTCTAATGTTAATATATCGACTGCTAGTAGATTATCCTTGCTTTCCACATTGACCATGAACTTTTGCTATGATGAGACTTTGCATGTGGCTAGCAATTCTAACAGGTGTGCCGGTTAGAGCCAGCAGCAGCATTCTCATGTATTAACTGTTTTCACAAGGAAAAAACAAACTGGAGCTTGTTCATTGCGTCTGCGAGTGTCGGCTATTTATTTTGAGGCTATCACAGCCTTGCTTCATGCAGCTAGAATGTACAGAAAATTTTACGATTGGAAGCGATCCAAGTCTGGAACTTAAGTCCTAAAGATGCAAGTCATGCAGGACCTATCGGGACTTTAGGTCTTATAATCAACGGGACAGAGTCTTAAAAAGGGATGAAGACAGCACAAGGCAGGCCTCGTATGCCTTGACATGTCCTAGGACACAAGTTCCGGTATGTCTGAAACAAATCAAGAAGTTCTTGATTAGTCATGATAAGTCCTAAAAAGCCACGCAAGCGGCCCTCATGGGGTCGTTAGGCCACCTCAAGGCAGCCTAGGACAGCTGATCGACAGGAGATTGGCAGTTACCGATATCTGATAGGCTAACATTAAGATATCAAATATTGTTGGCTGGGAGAAGTCTTTATAATCTTTTCACGCTTACCTTCCCTTAATATGGTGTAATATTAAAAGGCAGTCTATAGATGTACAGATAACAGGTTATTCTCTAAATTTAAGAATAAATATTAGCATGCTACTAGACGAGGCCATAACATATTGGCATCATGTAACCGCACTATCTGAACCACTATGTGTGTTCATCCAGATACAAGAAGTGTGAGGTTTACATAATATTTTAAAGGCTATTTTCTGTATTTAGTTGTGCGTGACCTAAAAGGAGAAGCATTGGGTAGCCGGCAAAAACTGGCGAACATGTTCAGTCCAGCCCATAACTAAACTAAGTACTCCTAATACCTGTTCAAATGTATGCTACTTTGCTGCTTTCTATTGTATAGATAGTAGTCCAAGGAAGAGAGCTGCCAACCAACCTACCTCTGACCTTCATAGAGAGGAACAGCAGGAAGGAGGAGGTGGCCCGCAGCCTCCAGCTGGATATATTAAGGAAACAAATCTGGAGAATGTTCCAGATCCCATTCCACACCATTCCCCTACTAACAAGGCAACAAGTGTAGGCCGATTTGACGACGATTGGCTGTGGGAAGAAAATGGTCTGCCAGCTAAGAATGCACCTAGCCATGAGATAAACCTACAAGATATTGCAGCTTCTATACCAAGTTTACGATTAACATATGAAGTTCAAAGATCCTTTAAATTCACGTGCGATAATTGTCGTGAAAGATTTGCTGATAGATCCGCACTTTTCGGCCATATTGAGGATTGCAGTCCACTGAGTTGCAAGTTGTGTCCTGAAATCCTGTGTGATTACGAGAGACTGAAAGTGCATGTCTTTCAGCACCATAACGTTCACACACACCTGTGTAAATGCTGCCTCTGGGTATCCTATGACCATACTGCTGAAGATGAAGCTCATAACCTGGAGGTATGCCCAGTGCAGGAAGGATTTGCTTGTGAATACTGTACAGAGATCTTGGACTCCTATCAGGCCCTCGAGAATCACAACCTGAGTCATGCTGCGGACTCATGGAGTGAATGCACTTACTGCGCTTTTCGAACTCATATACCGGAAAGATTGTTGTCCCACCACCATCGGCACTTCAATTCGTCCAAGCTATTCTTCCGGTGCCCGTACTGCGGGTGGGGCAGTCAGACCCCTCACAGAATGGATTCACACATGGATCAGTACCACCACGGTAAGAGTGACTTCTAGACTTCTCTTTTCTATGTTCCATACCATGCTGTACAAGCTCCATAGCAGTTCATAACACATTGTACCAGCTCCATACCTTCCGGTCTCTCTGTTCTGACAGCTTCAGTTTCCTGCTTGTTAGGACACATGAGCATAGATCTGTGTTTCTGTTGCTGAGAAACTGCCTCTCCTGTTTCTATTGATACACCTTTGCACCTGATAGGGGCTAGACCTACAACTCGGTCAGCTTGTAGTACAGGCAGTCAGCCTACGGCCACTTGTACCTACATATTATATCTATTGATAAAAATGATTTCATGGATGCTTTGAATAAACCACCTTTACTGGCATCAGTTTCTGAGTATATTAGTATGGGTCTTCAGGTAAAGTATATGAGTGATATGTGCTTAGAGACAGAAATATCTTAAGTCATCTTAGAGGTAAGCAATGATATGACCCTGCACGGCAAATCCTCAATAAGCAGTATTGTTCAATGGATCATAATATGTCTTAATAGTTGTCTGTCATATAATTTTCATCCTCATGGCGACATTTTATCCTCCGTTTTCCTTATTGATAGAAAATGGTCTTTCAAAATAGTACCATGATAGACTCAATCAGGAGTTGTAATCCAGTATACTTGTCCACAAAATGGCACCACAAGAGTCAAAAAACGGTATTCAACATTGAAATTTTTGTCTCTTTCTGACAGGCTAACAGGAATAGCCATTTTTCTTTTTCAGAAAATCCGGCGGAAAAATCTTGTGAGCCTGCCGATGGATTCTCAAGGCTCTTACCGCTGATGGTAGATAGTCGTCCACCAAGCTCCTACTATAGCTGTCGCACTTGTCTCAGACGTGAATACAACAGACGTACCTTTCTCAACCATATACTGTACTGCAGAAACTATCGTACGTAATCAGCTTTCATACTTCAATAATATCTCTCATAGCTGCGTGTTCCATCGGTAATTCAGACTGAATTTGAATTCTGACTTGACTGAACAGACTTAGGAGAAAAAATGCTATTCTGTGAAAGCCCAATGATCAACTGTATCCCTCTATCAACATGGAAGCAACTAGGCATCTCTCTCATATGGTGAAGCCATATCTTTTCCTCGTTAAAGCATGTGGTCATTCTAGAGGGTTTCCTTTCGTGTTATATGTTGCTCAATAGGTTTCCCATGAAATATCCAAGTTTCATCTATCTGCATACAGTCCTTGCCAAGAGATCCATGACTGAATTCACAGCCGTGTTAGAAAACATTTCCAGCGCTGAGCCATGGTTTTCGTACTAATTATGCAGCTATAAAAGCTTGCATAAAAGAACAAGTGATTTTAAATCCGGCGATTTTGCAATCGCCGAGCTGAAATTATCTTTGCACTCCACCAAAGTGTTGCCTGATATCTAATCTTGATCTGAAGGAGAGATCATTGCATTATTTCTCAGTGATTTTTCTGAATTTCTAATCAATATCCCGAAGGTTTTCGAGTAGTTGCAGTCTGACTAAATGTCAAGGTCAAATGAGTCCCCCTCTTGCTAATAGATATTTTTCTACTACTACGGTGCACTTGGAGGTCTGACACAGCTCACATCTGTATCACATTGATAAACGCTAGAGGTGATAATGGCTATATCTCTCAGCTACGGATCTAAAAATAGTAGAAGGGCTGAACCATGTGCAGCTGCTCACTGTGAAGCTGAAGATCTGCTTTTCACTTTCCCAAAGCATGACTCAGCTAGGCACCGCCTCTGGGTTCGGTTGTTAACGATAAGGTAAGGTTTGTGAATATTTGCTGCAATACTAACTGTGTTACTATCACTACATGTGACATAGCATGGCAGTTTCAATTCCTTTTACCAAGGCTGCCAATTTCTCATTGACTACCAAGAGTGCTCTGTGTTGGAGACATTTTGAGAAATGTAGTTTCACAAATTACATGCAATTCGAGAAAGGATTTGCATCAAAGTTCGTAACAGTTTCCTGAATTCAAAACATCTCCGTTGTCTTCCAAGTGTTGTCATACTTTTGCCTCTTTCTCTCATATTGGTTATCAAAAAATGGCTGTACCTACGATCTCGTTGAACAGACAATCACTACAATCTACGACAATGACAGCCAAGGAGAGAAGGGATATCGTTTGTGATGCGTGCAAAGAGATGTGAGTCACAGGACAGAATTATTATACTTATTATTGCTGTGACTCTCTCCAAAATTCTATGTCAATGTTATGTTTAGTCCTCATCCTGTGACAAAGACATATATTGTCCCTTCCCCACGGTCTCGACGCTAACCCAGTCAGAAAGAGGCACCTACTCTCTCTGGAGTTTCCATTGGCACGCAAACAGGAAAGCTCCTTTCACGCCCAAGCAGGAGATCTAAAGGAATTCAATGTGATTTGTTGTAAGTTGACTTATGATTTTTTATTGAATTTACTTTACTCTTTTTGTCCATTTTATCTCTCACATTGTACCATCAATTGGTCATGAATTCCTATGTTATCATCATTGTTCCCTGTGAAGTCCTGATATAGCCCCGCTTGCTGCCAACAAGCCTGCTGACACAAGCGTGTCAGATGATGACAATATGTCATCTGAGTATGATGTAATCATGCTGCATTTACACATGTCGTTTATTATACAGTCCTATACCTCTTGGCAGTTACTTTTTTGCCCACCTACCCTAAGTTCTATCTATCACCCTCTTTCTATCATTGCATTCCCTGCCACTCCATTTTGTCATGTCAATGATTCACATAAGTGATGGAAAATGCTCTGCATGCGCCAAAAATGATTCGCTTGCAGTATTAGCCTGTGTGTGCATCATGTACATGCATTTTAGGCAGAGGATATGGACAACAGGCTCTCAGACTGATAGCTCGAGTGATTCAGCACCATTCAGTGATTCCGACTCGGAGTACTCTCCTGAAGAGGATGAGGAAGCGCAGGAGGAGATCTCAGCTGGGTAAGCTATCAACACGTTTGTGCAGTAGTATTTTGTCCCAATGGTACACTGCTACTGTGAGAACCTTTTCTCTGTTCATGTTTGTTGTTTCTGCTTCAGCCAAGGGAGCTGGTACCACAAGACCAGAGTCATAGTCGACTATGACAGACTCATAGATGTCCTTGCCTGTTGTGTCTGCTGCTGTAGCTCCTGCAGTGGTGATGAGAAATTCAGAGGTGCTGGTGGCATCTTTGCCATCACTTGTTTCAATCATATGTGCCAAAACACGAGGTAAGTGGAGTTCACCTTGCTGCTGGCAAAGTTTACATTGCATTATTAAACTTTATGATATTCTGTTGGATTAGATCCTGGTCCAGCTGCATCTACGTTGGCCAGATGCCGATCATTAACTCTATCCTCTGTGGTACGATGCTTTTTAACGGAGGAATGATGAGGAAAACCTTAAGGATGCTACAAAGCATCAACATCCAGCTGCCCCCAGCCACTGCGTACAAACGGTACCAGAGGGAATACTTGCACAGTGTGAGTTACTGGTTTTTTATGCTCTTCGTCATAGCTCCTATGCTCCTTATAGGCATAACACTATATTCATTGTTTGAAGATTGTAAGAGAGCAATACAATGACCACATGAGCCAGGTGCATGCATAGTAAACTCTGCAAAGAGCAGGAACTGCACCTGGCTGGAGACGGGAGCTGTGACAGTGCTGGCCACTCGGCCACTTACGGACCTACAGTCTCATGGACATTGCGAGTCACAAAATTGTGGCATGTCACGTAATCAAAGTGAGAGAATATTCCCTGTTATGTTATTATGTGGTACTGTGTTATGCAGTAGGCAATAGTAATTTGTGTCATGCAATTCTAGGTGTCAGAAACCGCTTCATCCAATGCGATAGAGTTGGTCGGTCTGCAACACTGCTCGCAGACATTGCACAGCTGGTACCTCAGTGTCACGAGCCTGACAACGGATAGCCACAAGCAGGTGGACAGCTTCATGGCTTAGACTCACCCTAATGTTGTTCACATGTTTGACCCATGGCATATAGCTAAAAGTACGTACCGGTAAAAAGTTCACTAGGCTGACCATTACTCTAGCTTGGTATGGGTGTAATCATGATCTGTGAACAGGTATTAAGAAAAAGATTACCGAAACGGGTAAGATCATGTCTCTCCAGAGACTGAATGGTTGGGTGAAGCCAAGTGTCAACTATTTTCACAAAGTCTGCAAGTGGACCGAGAGGTACTGAAGAACTGGCAAGCATGGCGACCAGGAGTGAGAGCAAAGGGGCATTACGCTCAGCAGCCAGCAACAGAGGAAAACTGCAAGAGGTAGAATACAGCTTCACTACACTACACGTGACATAAAATATGTACAAGAAATCTTATTCTTTTTAGGAGGAAGACAAAGGAGTAGCCTGAGTTCAACCCTAATTTATTTTCTACTTCCATTTATTGTGACGTAGTATGAAAACTAAAGCTATTTTTATAAATCTATAATCAGCTAAACCCCGAAAATCTCCAGTCAGCAAAATCTTCTTCATTGTCAGTAGGAGGGAATCGAGCTCGAATGTAGCTATAGACACAAGCTGGCAAAGTATGTCGTTCTCTCCTCTTCAGACCAGGATATAGGTAGAACACGATATTTCTGTATGCACAAAATCCTTTTCTTGCGTCGAGTGTCAGCCTCAGATGGATTTTGAAGGAAGATATCATCTGAATATGTAAACAAAGGAGTGCTGAGGCTATGACCACTCACTGCAACATGGCTGAGTGATAAATAATTGACAAAAAGTGCTTACCATGATAAACGAGATTGCTGTTGTAAGGAGGCTCCAGTACATCATTGAGCAGTTCATCAATCCCAGGATTTTGTAAAATACAAATAGGAAGAAGCATCACAAGATTAATTAAGCTGCCACTACCAAATTACAAGTAAATCTATGAGTCATGTGTATAAAAATTGTGTATAGAACTGATTCATTTACCTCGTAGACTTCAGAATTTTGTGCTGTGCTAGTCGATGGCGTCTACAACACACTTTCTGCTCTTGAGTAGTTTGGGCCTGCCAACTACCACTAATACACCATTCCTCTGTTTTGCCAAATTCCTCCAAAATCTGAATAGGAAGCGAGAAACCATGCAGCTGTAGCTCACCGCACCAACCCGTAAACAACTCGTAAACAACTCGTAAACAACTCGTAAACAACTCGTAAATTCTTCAGGAAAGGGACCGAAACCAACAAAACCACTAGTGGGGAAACTTGCACTGACTGAGAAAACTCATCATGCTAAACACGAACTTGTACCGGACTGATTATAGAGCTCACCTGCCGCCTTTCATTTGCCCTTTGAAAATCCAACTCCAACCCAACATCTACGTCGTTTTCTAGCCTCATAGGTTCAAAATCAGCCATGCTGGTCACTACAGCAGTGAATCAGCTGGGTACATAGACAAAAAACTGTTGTGTCTTTGGGCAATTAGGCGCGGATAACGATGTCTAATTTTGTATGTGGTTCTTTTGTGACAAAAATGGCGGGCACACCTGTTGACGCTCCACAATCGGAATTAGCGATCTCAGGCTTGCTAATTCTGAAGTCAGTAATCCGCCACAGCCTGAGATGAAAGTTTCAACCAAACCTGTGATGGACAATTACTAATATCTTCTGATCCAGGGGAGATTTTCCTGTCAAACTTTCTGTGATGCTAGGCAACATATGCAGCAACCACATTCGTGAAGACAAATGCTGTAGGATGACCACATGCCCCAAGAAAAAATTATCTCCATAAGGTTTCAGTTTATGTAAGTTGTTGCGTAATCGGTACTTCTCATTGATAGACATGAAAGATAACTGAAACAGGTTATTCATAAGAAGAATAGAAAGAAACAGTTTATAGAAGGAACACTGTTTTGGATGCAGCGCAAATGATCACAAAGACTTGGATTTTCCCCCACTGCAGCATAATGTATCTCACAAAAGGCCCAAACGCACTGATAATACTTCAGCTGTATTTTCTGTTTAAATTTGAAGCGCTGTCGTCATAACTATTTTCTCTTCATGTCCCTTAAATTTGCTATGACTACTATCATTATTATTATTACCTCTAAGGATTTGTAATATAACAGTTTGAGTATCAGTATTATTCTTACTAGTTTTCTTATTATTACTGATATTATTGTATTATAGATCTGGCAACTAATAATTACTGGAGGAAGCATCTAGAGAGTTCCTTCTACGACATTACTGAGCCGCAAGGAAATACGCAGCTGATGTTTGCGCTTGACACGAGATACAGTGTGTGGAGCATCTCTACTTCTACTGCAGCACAGAACTTGAGGAGATTTGGAACTCTCAACTTGGCAGCAAATCAATGCACAACTTGTAGAGTCCACTTCTCCAATCCGGATGATCGTTATGAGCACTTTGAAGGTTGCCAAGAATTTTCCTGCAGAGTGTGTGGAGCAATGCTACTCAACTACGGGTCACTGAAGGCACATGTGTGGAGGACACATCATTTCATTATCCATCAATGTGGAGATTGCAAGTACATCTCGTTCTATGATTTTGATGACGAGAATCACAAGTTGATGAGCTGCGTGCTGAGCGGGCGTTTCAAATGTGAAACTTGTGAAGTAGAGTTCTCCTCGTTTGGCGCTGTCCAGAGCCATGTTTTGAGAGATCACATCCCGAATCCTGAGTACAAATGCAACTTCTGCTGTTATACAACGGACACAAAACCTAAAATCCTTGTGCACCAGGAGAGGCATACCATGCAGGCTAGACTGGCAAGATGTCCGTACTGCGCCTGGGGGAGTCGGATAATCGAAGAGGTTGCCCAACACATTGAAGACTATCATGTCAGTACGTAGAGTCTCTCTCACAGTCACAGCTGGCACACTTGGCATTTTTAAGGCCGTAGGAAGTATTAAACGAGCATGTATTGACGTCAATGATCCCCACCAGGTGTACGAGTACAAAAATGATATAGAATTATTTGCAAATTCACTTTAGTTATATGTACATGGAGCTTAGTCGACTGATATTAAGCAGTTCAAAATCCGTCATCGTTATGAGCAATGTATTTTCCCCTCACTTAGAACCATATTAAATTCTAGGGCACAATAATTACCACATTTACTGTAGACTAGAAAATAACTGGGATGAAAAATAATTGCTATTTCGACTGAACTTTGAAAAGCTTAAATTATTTGCTTTTTAAAATAAATGCGAATGCCACTAACTCATGTTAACTAATGACTGAAAGAGAAAATATTGTGAAAGCATATTTTTTGATAATACGCAATTGCAATTGACACATTTTTTGTTCTCACAATCATTAGCAGTTTACAGTATAGTATTAGCTGTATAATAAGTTCCTAAGCATACCAATACATGATGGAATACCTTCTGGATGTCTCTATTTGATGTGTCTATATTTTTAGATATGAACGAGATAGACTCACCCCACAGACCGCCTATTCCAGCAAACAGAGAGCTTAATGTATTCACATGTCCGATAGGCAACATCCCAGAACAGGGCAAGTCACGATTTCTTGCACATCTGGTCATGTGCAGAGGTATGCAACCAAAAATGTTGTTTATTAAGAATGTTCTAGAAAGTAGCATACTAATATAGGCGTCTGCAAACTATTCCAATGGTGTGTTGTAAGCATGGAGAGAGTTGTCTGGCATGTTGGTGTGATGATTGGGCGGCTCTGTGAGAGTGAGCGTCGGTGCTAAGGTACCAACAGCTCTGTAAAGATGTATATGTCTGTTGGTTGTACCTTTGAAAGTGCTGATGAAAGCAGCTCAACAGCTAAATTAATTTTCGAGAGGATTACAGTGTCCATTAGTACCAGGCCTGTCAGTAGCGGGCCCGTCAGTGGCGGGCGCGTCAGTGGCGGGCCCGTCAGTGGCGGGCCCGTCAGTGGCGGGCGCGTCAGTGGCGGGCGCGTCAGTACCAGGCCCGTTACGGACCCATTAATAGTAGGCCCCTTACAAGCATGGCACTGCAAGAGTTCTCAGTGAAAAAGAATGAGCAATACATTAATTGATTCGAGCTATTGTATCATCACGCCACCTGTTATTATGCCTTTGGTGAAAATCAAAGATTGACCCAAATTTTAACACTCACTATGTAAACGGCATGGGTTTGATGGAAGCATGATCACACGATCATTTAGGAGTCATCTTCAATTTTTCTCTCACGATGAAACACTAGTGCTAGGTGGGTATTTAGCTCCATGGAATGAAGTGCAGTAGATCTTGACTTTGGCTCAGTAACCATTTTGTCACAGTTTGTATTCTTCATAGACATATTTCTGATATTCCTCCAAATTTTTTGAATGTATTTTTTGAACGTATTTTAGTAAGCTCATAACTTATTACGATTAATGCAGAGCAAGGCAGAGCTGGATTGAGTGGTACTGAACCGAGTGGCGCTGGACAAAGTGGTCCAGCACTGGGTGGAGCACAACCATATGGAGCTGAAACATGTCAGATCGGACCAGAGAGGAGCTGGATCAGGGTGAAGCTGGACCAGATTGAAGCTGGACCGAGTGGTCTAGGACTAAATGGAACTGGATCATACAGGACTGGACTAGTTGGAGCTGGACAATATGGAGCTCGATTGGGAGGAGCTGGACAGAATGCAGCTGGACTGGGTGGAGTGGAGCTGTGTGGAACCAGACCATATGGAATTGATCTGAGTGGAACTGGACAATATGGAGCTTATCCAAGTG
>ERZ1740065.1415-NODE-1415-length-14320-cov-5.424255_pt1 | contig 14320 bp, 8 predicted proteins | sample MGYA00581738_ERZ1740065 | MGnify/ENA primary metagenome ERZ1740065 (study PRJEB43018, sample SAMN04849749) | marine metagenome | isolation source: floating plastic debris | place: Pacific Ocean | collected 2008-09-01 | study: EMG produced TPA metagenomics...
ATCTCCAGGCGATTGCGGGTCATGTCGATCTGACTGCTCGAAGCCGCCGCCGCCCCCAGACAACCAGCGGGCAATTCGCAGCCGGTGGGAAAACTAAAGCCCTGGTCGATCCGGCAGCAGTCCATATCGGTTTGCAAGAGTAGGGAAACCAGGGCATTGCTCATACACTGGGTATTGGAAAAGCGCAGGAAACCCGTAATCTGGTACTTGGTGGGGGTGAGGGCCTGGACCGCTAGGTTGAGGAGCGTCACCTGGCAGGTGGCGTTGTTGCTGGCCGCACTGGCCGCTAAGATGGGAACCGGGCTTCCCACCGTAATCGAGAAGGGCCGCCCCGGCTGCCCGTTGACGATGACGCATTCGCCCGCAGTCCAATCGTCGATGGCGATAAACTCACAGTTGTCCGCACAGCAGGGAATGGGATCGGTCATGATCCAGATGAGGTTATTGGGTAGGCAGTCGCGGAGAATGATGTCGAATACGAGCATCTTGCCCTCACAATCACAGGTTTCGGGGACGAAGGTGATGAACAATCGAGTGATGGAGCCGTCGCGGACCACTTGGTGGCTGAGGTAGGTAAAATTATTATCGGTGGAGTAAATGCGTTCGATATCGGCCGCAGTCAGGGGGCGATCAAAGCGTACCTCAATGGTAAAGGCTTCTCCCTCGCGGGTACAATCGGGAATGTTGTGGAGGGTGTATTCGGGCTGACAACAGTCGACCACCTCGAAAAAGACGAAGGTCTCGGTCCAGGCGACGCAGACGTTGGGATCGGAGTTGTTGGTCGCGATTTTTAATCGGTACTCGAAGCCCGCGGCAAAGTAGGAGGCGGGGTAGTAGTTGAGCAGGTTGTCGTCAAAATTGTCGAGGCTGGCGCCGACCCACCCCTGCTGGCGGTAATCGCCCCAGGTACTGCCACCGTTTGGGCGACGTGCGATGTCGGGAACGTGGTTGGAGCTGGTGGGGGCCGTACCGTGGTAGCAGATGGGTTGGCCTTCGCAGAAGGTGTACATCTCGGTGCTGCGATCGTTGAGGGCATCGTTGACGATGACCTGGGGGTCGGAAAAGCCTGCGAGTCGGAGATCGTTGTTGTTGCCGACTTGGAAGTCGGTACCCCGGATGACCGTACCGCTGGTGAGGTTGAGTACGGGGACGACGTCGTACCATTCGCCCGGGTTGAGGCCGAGGGCGAGCAAGTCGCCGTGGAAGGTGTCGTATCTAAAGCTGCCGTTGCCAAAATTGGTGACGTTGACGCTGGTGACGAGGCTGCCGTTTTGGAAAAACTCCAACTGGATGGAGGCCGCCACCTGGCCGGGGCACAATTGGTAGAGTCCGCGGATACTGGTGGCGTGGGTGATACAACTGCGATTGTCGATGGCCGTCAGGTTGACGGATCCGGTACCGGGGGTGAGGATGGAAAGCCAGTTGCCCAGTGGGGCAAAGGATTGTAGTGGAAAGCCGATGAAGTCGTCATTGGCCAAGTTGTTGTTGTTCGGCGGATTGGTGGCGGCTACGGGGTTGGGGTCGACGGCATTGCTGACGGCCGCCAGCAAGCTCCCACTTTCGTAAGTCCCCCCGATTTGCCCAAAGACGAAGAGGTGAGCACCCGCGTTTTTGAGGGCATTGGCGGCAGTACAAACGGCGGCAGCTTCGGTATTGCCGTGACTATCGTCCCCATCGGCAATGATGATGACCAGATCGGGGTTGAGGGTAGCCGCTAGGGTGAGGGAAAGGCTCCATTGGTCCCGGTTACCATTGCCATTGAGCTGTCCGATCCAGGTACTGTGAAGGCCCGTTCCTATTCCGGTATTATAGGTGACGGTGGAAGGACCCGCGGGCGCAACTCCGGTACTGCTCATACCGATAAAGCTGACCGTATTGCCGGTCCCTACCTGGTTGTTGATAAAGTTGTTCAGACCCATCCGGATCTGAGGCATTTCGTTGCCCATGATCGAGCCCGAGCGGTCTACGATGATGACGATGTTGATGTTGCAATTGTTGACGAGGGGGGGATTGGGGACGACGTTGTTCCCGTTGCGGAGTCCGGCAAATTGTTCCCGATAGTCGTCTTTGGCGGCGCTAAAATGTTCGCGGTTTTGCTGGGCAAATTGGTGGGACCAATAATCGCGGCGGATTTGCTGGCGGCGGTCCGTATCGGGGAGCAGGGCGTGGGATTCGGTCACCTTAGATGAGCGTTCGAGATAGTCATCTGTTCGGCTGGTGGTGAGGTAAAGGGTTTCGTTGGGAATGGCCTGGCCTTCCCGTTGAGCGACGTAGTGTTCTAGGGCGGCCCAGACGTCGCTGACTTTCTGAGCGTGGAGGCTGGGGGGCGTACAAATGGCCCACAGCGCAATGAAAAGTAAAATCCTCATAACGTTGAATATTTGATGAAAGAAAATAAATGACCAATGGATTGGACGATGGCCTTGGTGGCTGGCGTCGCAGAAGTCACGAAAAATTTAGAAGTCAGTGGAAATGGCTGAGCGTAATCGAAAGGTTGGGAGAATGGGATGCAACCTGGTTTTTACAATTGTAAGTAGATTCCGCTAATTGGAAAAAGGTAATAGGGAAATACTCATTTTTTACGATAAAGGCCGTTTACCCCGCAAATTCCCCCCTTCACCACATATCCCGTCTAACGCTCACCGGAATTGCGGACCTTGCTCCCCACAAGTACAACGCGTCGTACCATTACTAAACACTGATAAATGCTAATCCCTGGCGAAGCAGCCCAACAAGGGCTCCGCCAGCACAAAACTATTTCAACATGAAGAAATTGCTAACTTTCGGGAGCCTACTCGTGGCACTCGGACTGATCCTCCAATTCCAATCCTGTACCAAAGAAGAACTCCCCAGCCCCACCGTCGAGGCCCCACTTCCTCCCAGCGAGGGCATCCTCGCCCTCAGTGGCCAACCCTGCCAGTCTCCAGCCAATAACCCCGTCGTCAACTACACCCCCGGCACCACCGTCGTCAACATCATCACCGTCATCGACCCGGTCACCGGCCTGTCCTCCAACCGCAAGTTTCGACTGTACGTCCCGTCCACCTACAACAACGAAGCTTATTACCCACTGGTCTACATGTTTCACGGTCGGAACCAAAACGGCCTGCGCATGGAAGAACGAACCACCTGGAAGGCCCTGGCCGAAGCCAATGGCTTTATCGTCGTTTTCCCCAAGGCCTTGCGCTACCCCATCAACGGGCAGTTGATGTCGCACTGGAATACCCCCGCCCTGGCCGGACAGGTACCTCCGGGTACGGCCCTATTTGACGACGTTCACTTCTTCCGCGAAATGAACAAAGCCATCGGTCAAACCCTCCGCATCAACTGCAGCCGCATCTATACCTGTGGCTTCTCCAATGGTGCTCACTTCAACAAAAAGCGCCTCCGCATCGAAGCCAGCGATATCATCGCCGCTACCTCCGGGGCGGGCAATATTGGGGATGCCGCCATCCGGCTTCCACTCACGGGAATCCAACGGCCGCACTTCGAAGTTTGTGGTACCCGCGATAACTTAACCATCGATCTCTGTACCCAGCAGGGCAACCCCCTGACGGAACTGCCCCTGGGACCGGGAGCGATTAACAATACGCCCTGCGTACGTGACCGGATGAATCAGCTGCGGCAGGGGATGGAATTGGAAATGATGAATACGATCACGACGGGGACCCACCCCAACGGTCGACGTTTTACCGATATCACCTTCAACACTTCCACCGTGGGGCAGCATACGGAGTACAAATTCCGAATGATCGAAGACCTGACCCACAAGGTGCCGAGTAGCAACAATAATTTCAATCCCGACTACATCGCCTTCTTCTGGCTCTGGCTCAGCCAGTGGGAATTGTAAAAAAGCCTATCTTCAAGTGGTGGTGGGACCTCTTCCCACTGCTGCTTGAAAGATTTATGAAAAAAATGCTGCCCCCTTCTCGCTTGCTTTGCTACCTGCTGGTTTGGTGCCTCGGGAGCTGTTCTGAGCTGAGTGGACAAGCCGCTACCGATACGCTGACTTGGCAGCAAGCCCTCACCGACGGCCAACCGAACCTGGCCCGTCGGATCGTTCGCCAGGGGTCGCGTGCTCATTTTGATCGCGGAGAAAACGAGCGGGGGCTGGCCCTGCTACACAGCTACTGGCAAGCCCTCGCCCCCATCGACTCCCTCCGCTCCGAATACATCGACCTCGCGCTCGACCTGAGCCGTACCTGTAGTGCCCGGCTCGACTGGCTCGATTCCTCGCAGTACTACCAAGGCCAAGCCCTGGCTACCCTGGCCCACCATCCCGACAGTATGCTATTGGGCAAGGCCTACACCTACCAAGGCCTGTATTACAAGCGGCTGGGCTACACCAAAATTGCGATGGAATGGTTCCTGCGCTCCTTGAGCGTGAAAGCGGCCATCGGCTACGAACGTGGGGTAGGCTACTCCCACTACCTCATCGGTTGGCTGTATCACGAGCAGCGACTGTACGACAAAAGTTTGATCCATTACCAGAAAGCCATCCAACATGCCAAGTTGGGTGGACGGGAACGACAAATGATCTACCTCCAAAGCCTTGGCGAATTGTACGCCGACTTGGGTGAGGAAAGCTTGGCCCTGGACTACCTCCACCAAGCCTTGGCCGCCTACCGGGCCCAACCCCAGCACCAGCATTTTTTACCCACCATCCACAAAGCCCTCGGCAATACCTACCACAAATTTGGCCATTTGGAGCAGGCCCTCGACCACCGCCGGCGAGTGCTCAACATTGTCGAAAAACGCCGCAATCGCTCCTACATCATCGGGGCCCTGATCAGCCTGGCCCAGAGTCAGCTCGCCCTTGGCCAGCTCGGGGAGGCGCGCCGCTACCTCGATCGCGCGGCCCGGCTGATGGAGCAATTTTCCCTTCCCCGCCTCCGCCTCCGCTACTACGCCATCGAAAATGATTACCACCGCGCCCGGGGCGATTACCGCTGCGCTTGGACGGTACAGGAGCGTTATCAGTTGTTGCAAGACAGCTTGTACTCGACACAAACCAGTGCCCAGATTCTCGAACTGGAGCAGCTCTACGAAAACCAAAAAGAGGAAAAACGCGTGGCCACCCTGGAGCACCAGCGGCAACTCGGAGTGGAAAAACTTCGTCGGCAACGGGGGCGGGGACGGCTGCTCATGGGCTTTAGCGCGATCCTACTGCTGCTGTTGGCTTTAATCAGCTACTTGTTTTATCAGATCAGGATCAAGAACCAATCCCTACTGTCGGCCCTCGACGAGCGCCAGTTGCTGATCCGCGAGATTCACCACCGGGTCAAGAACAATTTACAGTTGGTATCCAGCATGCTGTTCCTTCAATCCGTGGACCTGGACCGGCAGCGCGAAGGCCGGAGCCGGAGCCTGCTCCGGGAAATGCAAAGGCGGATCAAGTCGATGGCCCTGGTACACCAAAAGCTCTACCACGAATCGGCCTTCGGCGGTGTGGCGGCCCCCGCGTACGTCGAGGACCTGCTGGCTCATTTGTTGCCCGCTCTGGGTCTCGACCCCCAGGGGGCGCAGGTCGCACGCGAGGTCGAAGATTTGTGGTTGGATACGGATACGACCATGGCGATCGGGCTGCTCCTCAACGAATGGCTGACCAATGCGCTCAAACACGCGGAGCCCCGCGAGGAGGGGCTGCGTCTGCATTTGTCCCTGCGTCGTCGGGAGGAGCAGTTGGAGCTGCGGTTTTGGGACAATGGGCGAGTGGAGGCGAACGGCCAAGTGGCAGAATCCACCCCGGGATTTGGGCAGCACTTGATCCGGGCGCTGGCCGAAAAACTCGACGCGAGGGCGGAGCGGAAAGGGGGGGCGTGGCAGCTGCTGATCTGCCGTTTTCGAATGCGTTGAGCTTACTCGCCGTTTAGGATGGGCAATTGCTGGAGCAGTGGCCGGCGGTAATTTTTACCGATCGGGATGGGGGTGTGGTTGATCCAGAGGGTAGCGCCGGTGATGGAGGTGATCTTTGGGCGGTTGATGATGTAGGTGCGGTGGCAGCGGATAAAGCGTTGGGGAGGCAGTTGTTCCTGGAGGCGTTTGAGGGGGCGCCGGATCATCAGTCGCTGTTGGGGGAGGTGGATAAAGGTATAGTTGTCGTAAGCCTGGAGGTATTCGATGTCGGATAGCCGAACGCGTTGGAGGGCACCGTCCTGTTTGACGAAGATGCTGTCGCCATCCGGGGTGGGGGATGGGGGGCGGGCTTGGGCGTGGCGGGCCAGGGCGATTTCGATGTTGGCGCGCAGATCAGCCTCGTCGAAGGGTTTGACGATGTAGCCGGCGGGAAAGCTTTGCTTGGCGCGCTGGAGGGTGGGTGCATCGGAGTAGGAGGTGAGGTAGATAAAGGGCAAGCGCTCGGGCAGGGCGCTGGCCAGGGCGATGCCATCTTCTCGGCCTTTGAGGTAGATGTCGATAAGTACAATGTCGACCAACCGCTGGGGAATTTCCCGTAGGGCACTCGCTGCGTTGTCACTCCAACCCACTACTTCGTAACCCGCTTCTTCCAAACTGATGCGGATATTGGTGACAATCAGGGGCTCGTCTTCCACCACGTAAACCCGCGTTGGTGTGTTCAGCTTAGTAGAAATTATTGGCATGGTAAACGTAAGTTTTGAGTAGCAAAGGACCCGATCCAGTATGGAATCCCTTCATAGGTAATTGCTAGTGATTTATCGAAAAAGCAAAACCAATCGCAGGTTCCGGCCGTACATTTGTAGAAATGTTTCTTATTATTCAATGCGATCAATGCGAATTTGATGACTCGACACCTACTTTTTCTGCCATTTTTTCTGTTTTTTTCCCAAGTCCAAGCCCAGAATGCCTCGATCAAGGGCCAATTGCAAGACCAAGCCAACGAAGCCGTCGTTTTCGCCAACGTGGCGCTGTACAGCAGTGCGGACAGCAATTTGGTCAAAGTGGAATCCAGCGATGACACTGGTGTTTTCCAGCTCCAGGAAATCCGCCCCGGCGACTACTTCCTCGTCGCCAGCTACGTGGGGCTCGCCGATTTGGTACGCGCGCCCCTGTCCCTGAGCGAATCCGACCAAGTCGACCTGGGGGTGCTTCGGTTTGCACCCGCCGCCGCCGAACTGGAAGAGGTAACCGTTACCGCCAATCGCGCGATGGTGGAAGTCAAGCCCGACCGTACGGTATTCAATGTACAGGGCACCATCAATAGCGCCGGCGATGATGCCCTCGCCCTGCTGCGCAAGGCACCCGGGGTGACGGTAACGAGCAATAATGCCACCCACGTGCCGCGGCGTACCCGACTCCCGCCTTACGTCGATTGCAAACGCCTTCCCTTGACGGGCGATGACCTCAGTAGCTTTCTCCAGAACCTCCCCGCCGAACAGATCGACCGCATCGACATCATCAGCAATCCCGGCGCCCGCTACGAGGCCGAAGGCAACGCGGGCATCATCGACATCATCCTCAAACGCGACAAAAACCTGGGGACCAACGGATCGGTCAGTACCACCCTTAGCCAGGGCCGTTTGGGCCGGGCCGGTGTCAACCTCAGCGGCAACCACCGCAACAAACGCTTCAACCTGTTTGGCCAAGCGGGCCTCAACGATGGGGCCCAATTCGACGAGATGGATTTCAGCAGCACCCAAAATGGTCTGCTCCTCATCGAGTCCAACGACAGCGAAAGACGTTGGGAGGGCTATAACCTCCGCCTCGGTGCTGATTTTTTCCTCGGTGATAAAAATACCATCGGCCTGCTCCTCGACAGTCGGGACGGCTCGGCCCGTAACGAATCGCTCAACCGCATCGTGATTGCCCCCGAAAGTACCGGCGTTGTCGATTCCATTCTCCGGGCCGACAATAGCTCGGACGACCAACGTCTTCGCCGGACTGCCAATTTGAATTACCGTTTTGACAATCGCAAGGGGCGGACCCTCAACGTTGACCTCGACTACGGCCGCTACGAAAACAGCAGTCAGCGTGATCAACCCAACCGCTACTTCGACGCTACCGAGAAGCGCTTATTGTCGAGTAATATTGCCTCCTTCGATACCCGAACGGACATCGACATCTACACCTTTAAGCTGGATTTTGAGCAGGATATTTGGGGGGGTAAATTGGGCGCCGGAACCAAGTTGAGCCGGGTGGAGTCGGACAATTTCTTCCTGGTCTACGATGAAAACGGCAGCGAGGCTGTACTGGACCCCGGCCAGTCGAATGAGTTTTATTACGACGAGAGCGTCTATGCGGGTTATTTGAGTTTTGCCCGGCCCCTGAGCGAACAGTGGAACCTTTCGCTGGGCCTGCGTGCCGAGCAAACCGATGCCACCGGAGACTTGATTGCCTACGATCCCGACAAGCAGGAGCCCCGCGTCGAGTTGAACTACCTAAGTTGGTTTCCCAATGCGGGCCTCACCTGGAACTGGTCGCCCCAGCATGCCGCCATCCTGAGTTACGGCCGGCGCATCAACCGCCCCGATTACAATGTCCTCAACCCCTTTCGGAACCGATTGAGCGAGATCTCTTTTGAAAAGGGCAACCCCACGCTCAATCCCGAGATCGTCAATAATGTCGAACTGGGCTACACCTTTAACTACCGCTACAATTTCAAACTGGGCTACAGCCTGACCGAAAACCAGATTACCCGTTTGATCGGACCCGCCGATGATGACGTCCGCTCCAACTTTATCACCTGGGATAATCTGGCGACCCAAACCGTGATCAGCTTCAACGCCAGCGCTCCGGTACAGGTCAACAAGGTCTGGAACGCCTCTTTTAACCTTACCGCTTCTTTCCTCGACATCCAGGTGGTGTTCGATGAGTGTGGCGGGGGGGACGTCCTGGCCTTTACCTACGTGATTTTCCAACAGCATACCTTTACCCTAGGGAAGGGTTTCCGGGGAGAAATTTCTGGCTACTATTCCGGTCCGGGAGTCTGGGGTGGGGTGTTTGAATACGAATCCAACTGGAGCCTCAATGTCGGGCTACAACGCAAATTCTTGCGAGATCGCCTCAACGTCCGCCTGAGTGTCAACGATATTTTCTACCAAACTGGCTGGGATGGCGTCTCGGAGTTTGACGGCTTGATTTCCTCGGGGCGGGGCCGCAACGATTCGCGTCGGGCGGCACTCAGCTTGAGTTACAGCTTTGGCAATGAAAACGTGAAATCGCGGCGGCGGAAGACCGGAATTGAGGAGGAAGCGGGGCGCGTCAGTGACAATTGATCCCGTAGCTGGTATCCGTAGAACAAGACGGCTCAGGAAAGCTCCACTTGACGGTGGAGCTTTTTTGCGGTAGAAATGCTATTTTTCGAGAAAAATGATGTTACTTTAAACAAAGTAGCGAGTAAAATCATTCTGTTTGGTACAAAAACTTGCATATTTGATAGTAATGCTATTATTTTAAGTAAGTGGTTAACTGAAGGTCTAACATGCACAATTTACTCTCAAACTTCCGTATTCAAGTCAATGAGCACATCTACCTCAAGAATCCTGAGTCCAGTGATTTGGGGCGTCGGATTTTGACTGGAAGTATTGAAATGTTGGACAAGATGGGCTTTGAATGTTTTACTTTTCGCAAATTGGGTAAGCACATTGGCTCCACCGAAGCGTCGGTGTATCGTTATTTTGAGAGCAAACACAAATTGTTGTTGTATCTTACCTCCTGGTACTGGCGTTGGATGGAGTACCAACTGGTTTTTAGTCTGGCGAACATCGAATCGCCTTACGATCGCCTCAAGAAGGCGATTCTTCTGCTGACCGAGAACATCGAGGAGGACAACAGTTACACCCACATCGACGAGGTCAAATTGCACCGAATCGTCATTTCGGAATCTTCCAAGGCTTATTTGACCAAGGAAGTGGACGAGGAAAACAGCTATGGCGTATTTTCCAGCTACAAGCAGTTGGTAGGACGGGTAAGTGATATTATCTTAGAGATCAATCCGGGATTTAAGTATCCCCACATGTTGGTGTCGACGGTAATCGAAGGCGCCCATCACCAGCGCTTTTTTGCCGATCACCTTCCCCGCCTGACCGACGTCGTCACGGGCGAAGACGCCATCACCGAGTTTTACAAAGAGATGGTCTTCAAGACCATTAAAGAATAGTCTTTTTATGCTAGCATTGTTGACGAACAAAAGGGGAGAGCGACGCGGTCGAACGCAGGTTTACTTGCGTCGGTTCTCCTTCTTGTTCGTTTTGGTCCTGTTGCTGGTTTCTTCTTCGACCGTCTATTTTCCCGCCTGGGGAACGCTAGAGATGGAACAGTGGGAACTGAGTCAGGAAGGGGAAAAAGAAGGCGAATCGCAAGAACAAAATGAATTAAAGGAAAAGCGCAATAGAGACGATCTCTCGCCCCTGGCGCAACTCCTGACGGACCTGCTTCTCGGCTCCGCCGCCGCTCCGGATTGTCGGCATCACGGCGGCATAGAAACCTACCGAGAAGTATTTACTCCTCCACCCCAGTGGAGCTAGATCCCCCCACCTCTTTTCACATTCTACGAAACGACGATCGAGCAAGATTTTCGAGCGCTCAAGAATTGATGAGACATGCTGAAGGACCTCCGTTTGGACCTTCGGCAATTGCTATTTTTTCAAACTTGCCCCGAAAAAGGGGCGTAACAGTAGTACAACAGCAAACAGTAGTTCAACAGTAATTAAACTAACAGTAAAAACAGTAAGTAAAAATGAGTACCAATTCAAAGAATCAAGGATTCTTCGCGAATCTGCAATACGACCTGCCCGCCAGTCTGGTGGTTTTTCTGGTCGCCATTCCCCTGTGTTTGGGTATTGCACTGGCTTCCGGGGCCCCCTTATTTTCCGGGATTATTGCCGGAATGGTGGGGGGAATCGTGGTGGCCCTCCTTAGCGGCTCTCCCCTCGGGGTGAGTGGCCCCGCCGCCGGACTGGCCGTGATCGTACTGACGGCCATCCAAGAACTCGGCGCTTTCGAAACCTTCCTACTCGCTGTAGTGATTGCCGGTGCCCTCCAGTTGATCCTCGGATTTCTCCGGGCCGGCGTCATCGGCTACTATTTCCCCTCCTCCGTCATCAAAGGCATGCTGGCGGGTATCGGAGTCATCATCTTCCTCAAGCAAATTCCCCACGCCTTTGGCTACGATGCCGATCCCGAAGGGGATTTCGCCTTCCAGCAGGTTGATGGTCACAATACCTTTAGCGAAATGGGCTATATGCTGGAGTTCATCAGCCCCGGTGCCTTGCTGATCTCAGCCCTGTCGCTGGGCATCCTCCTGCTCTGGGAACGCCCCTTTATGAAAAAACTGCCTACTTCCAAACTCATCCAGGGACCCCTCGTCGCGGTACTGGCCGGGGTAGGCCTCAACCTCGCCCTGATGGGGGTAGACGGTTGGGCCCTCACCTCCGAGCAGATGGTGAGCATTCCCGTGGCGGATTCGCTGGTCGGTTTCTTTGGCCAGTTTACCTTCCCCGATTTTAGTCAGATCGGCAACAGCCAGGTTTGGATCGTAGCGGGAACGATTGCGGTGGTGGCTAGTCTGGAAACCCTGCTCTGCGTCGAAGCGACGGATAAGCTCGACCCCCAGAAACGAATTACCCCGACCAACCGCGAGCTGACCGCTCAGGGGATTGGAAACATGGTGTCGGGTATGATCGGTGGCTTGCCCCTGACGCAGGTCATCGTCCGCAGCTCGGCCAATATCCAATCCGGTGGTCGGACCAAGGCCTCGGCCTTTTTCCACGGTATCCTGATCCTCATCAGTGCCATGGCTATCCCCAAGCTCCTCAACCTGATTCCGCTCGCCAGCTTGGCGGCCATCCTGTTGATGGTGGGCTACAAATTGGCCAAGCCATCCCTGTTCCGCGAGATGTACCGCAAGGGCAGTTCACAATTTATTCCCTTCGTCGTTACCATCGTCGGTATCGTCCTGACGGACCTACTCGTCGGTATTGCCCTGGGTATGGCCGTAGCCGTTATTGATATCCTGTGGCAAAATTACAAGACGCCCTACCACTTCGATCCCGACAAGCACGAGGAGGGCCAGCCCGTAACGATCGAACTCGCCGAAGAGGTCAGCTTCCTCAACAAGGCCAGCATCATGCGGACGCTCGACCAACTGCCCGACGGTACCGAAGTGATCATTGATGGTTCGAAAACCCGTTCGATACACCCGGACGTCATCGAAATTATTGACAATTTTCGAGAAAACGCCAAAACCAAAAACATTACCCTCAAGGTGATTCACCTCCTTCTCGATCGCAAGTACGTCGATCCGGTCAGTGAGGTCAATAAGGTAGTGAGTTCCACTGCCGCCTCGAGTAATGGAAAGTACGGCGAGCTGTCGGTCAAAAAAAATTAGGCTGGATCTGAAAATGCTCCGGAGGCCGTAGGAGTAGTTTTTGAAGTACTCCGTGAGGTGCCGAGGAACAATTGCTAGACCATACCCAGCCCAAGAATTAGTAACTCCAATGGAACGGAGCCGAAAAATTTTCCCGCCCACCCGCTGGGTCGGTATCCCGGGAAAATTAGTCGCTGGAGGTTGAGCGTGGTCCCATTACCCAACTCATCGTCCACACTGGAATTGACATCGGCGAAGAACTCATTTTTTCATTACTGTTACTACTGCGAGCCGGTTCCCCCAATTTTTATTTCGGGGGAACCTGGCCGTTTTTTTGGGCCGTTGCTGCTAAGTCAGTACGATCGGACCCCTCCGCACACCCATTGGGAATGCCAAGTGGGGGAGTGGGCAGCAAGCGGTCGGGAAGTCGGAGGGACAGGATCAACCGAAATTCAACCTATTTCAAACTTTGATAAACAAGTAATTCAAAGAATTATGATGAGCATTAATGAAGTAAAGCAAAGATTAGTAGCGGGCAACGAACGATTCGTGGCGGACCAACTGGATGGAAAATTACAAGACCGCCACCGTCGTGACACCCTGGTAAATGGCCAACAGCCCTACGCCATTATTCTCAGCTGTGCGGATAGCCGCGTGGTCCCCGAGTTGGCCTTCGATGCCGGCTTGGGTGAGCTGTTCGTCGTCCGTGTAGCGGGCAATGTCGCCAACAGTTCTTCGATCGCCAGTATCGAGTACGCCGTCGCCCACATCGGCACTCCGGTAATCGTAGTTTTGGGGCACCAAAGCTGTGGAGCGGTAACGGCAGCGGTAGCGGGAGGCGATAATGGTTATAACCTCAACCACCTGCTTGCGCACGTCCAACCCGCCCTGGCGGTTTCCGGGGAAGGGGCTCAGGTCAATGACGTCGTTCGCAAGAATGCCGAATTGACGGCTTCCGAACTGCAGAATCGTTCGACCATCATCCGCGAGGCGGTGGCGGCCCATAAGTTGGAAATTCTGCCGGCGTACTACCACCTCGAAGACGGTCGGGTGGAATACCTGTAAGACACCACCTAGTACAAAGCGAATCGAAGACTCAGCTGCCAATTCCAATGCCAATAGGACTGTCGGAGCGGGGCAGCGTGGTCCGAAAAATGTTGTGGAAAAATCCGCATGGATGGCCCCGTATCTACGATTAGGTGCGGGGTCATTTGGTAACTGAGCTGTAGCCCGCTGTAATACGTCCAGCCCAATTGTGATCGAAAGATGCCTTCGTCGAGGGGCTGATAACCGAGATCCGGAGCGAGGATTTCCCCGCTCGTACGTAGCCGCCAGTTGAGCAGCACCCCCGCTTCCACCCGCAAGTCCAAGGGATAGCTACTGATGCGGTAGCCCAGGATAAAGGGCAGATCAAACAGTTCCAAGTGATTGTATACACGTCGCTGGCTCCGCCGGGTGATGGTGGCCAGTACCTCATCGGTGACTCGAAGGGAGTCGCCGTTGGGGGCCAGTAGAATTTCACGAACCCCGCTGATTGGTTCGATGCTACGTTGCTGGAATGCGTACTGGAAACGCTCCGTGGCGCGGGTGTAGGACAGTCCCCAGCGGAAGTGCCAACGCGTCCATTGCCAGCGCCCCATCAATCCGATCTGCCAGGCCTCCAGGGGCGTTTCGCTCCGTTGGCGAAGGTCCAGATAGACCTGGGATTCGGCATCGGGAGCGGTGAGTTGACGTTGGGCATGGACCAGGCCCGCCTCCACTTGGAGGAAGAAACGCGGGGCGGTCCGTCTGGTGACCGGTGTGATCTTAAGTGTCTCGCGTTCGTCGGGTTGGGGAAGGAGGGGGAGTGGACGGCGCTTGGCGCGTGCGAGGGGGAGGAGCTTGCCAATCGGTAGTGCGGAGCGACTGACGTCGGAAGTCGGCGGGGTCGTGGCTGCTAGGGTCGACGGCCGTTGGTGCTTGGTAGTGGGCAGTGACTGCGAGCGCGTGCGAGGGTATTGGGCTGCGGTATGGGGTAGGTGGCGTAGTGGTGCCGTG
>ERZ1740065.1416-NODE-1416-length-14314-cov-12.322393_pt1 | contig 14314 bp, 11 predicted proteins | sample MGYA00581738_ERZ1740065 | MGnify/ENA primary metagenome ERZ1740065 (study PRJEB43018, sample SAMN04849749) | marine metagenome | isolation source: floating plastic debris | place: Pacific Ocean | collected 2008-09-01 | study: EMG produced TPA metagenomics...
ATACTAGTACTGGCTGGTAAGATACTAGTACTGGCTGGTAAGATACTAGTACTGGCTGGTAAGATACTAGTACTGGTTTAGTGCGTTAGAAGTACGATATCTGGGATAAGAGGATGGAGCTCAAACAAAAGTAGAAGGAAAAGGGATTACAGATATGATGCCAAATGTCATTGCAGCCAAATGTACTCGGATTAACTTCACTCATTGACATAAATAAGATTAGATCAATGAGTGAGAGCTAGTGAGGTAGTAATGGCCAGAGAGGCAGGCATATACGCAGGGCTGGGTGGTGAGGGAGGAGAGATGGACGTAGCATACCTTTCTACGGAGGGTGAGCGTGAGATGTGCTTCATGCCGGGACTGACAGGAGATGAGGGGCTGACTGTTGAAATGGCGTCTTTAGGAGCGGAGAGTAGATTGGCTGGCCTATCTACCAGCTTCATACAGTCCTCTAATGTGTGTATGAAAGTATCACACGTCTCACTCAACAGTCCAGAACATTCCTCAATCCGCTACGGAATAAATCTCTAACATGAACGCCCTCTACGATTACCTTGTATCCATTTACAGTGTTGTAATTGTTACACGATACTTACATACTGTAGAACGGAATTTTTATTTTCGTGTTTTAGCGTGTAGTAAAATATTTGCAATCTTACAATTTTTGCGTTTTTGGTTCAGCCTTAGTTATATATAATGACATGGAAAATAAATGCGTCATGACAATTATAGCGAATTAGTGATCGACGGCTCGATCGCAAACATTTTCAAATCACTAAGTAATTCCATTCTACCCAGTATAGCACGTAACTGGCAACTGGCAATGTCATTGGAGTGCTCATGCTTACCTGAGAATCTAGAGGATCCGCCGACGAGGCTTCCTTTATATCGAGAACTTGTTGCATGAGTAAATCACAGTAAACACGGAGCTCTGATTTCTTCTGCTTCACGCCGGTACTCAGTTTGGACATATCTACAAGAATTCGCATTCTAACGGCAGAACTGAGAGTATCTAATTAGAAAGAGGAGGTGTATTACACGCTCTTACCGGCGTTAGAGATGAATGGAGTGGGTGTTGACACTGTCTGTAGTGTCGCCTTGCTGCTGCCTAAAGCTATAAGCCACTGCTGCCGCTCTTTCTCATTAGCGGCCTTAAGGTAGTACTGCTGCTCCCCTGCTATTGATAGTTCCAGCCGGAGAGGGTCAGCGTGATCAACTATGAAAGGGATGATGAAATCAATGCTGCGATATTGACTCCAAGCTGAGCCGTCATTGACAGTACACGTTCACAATCACAACCTAACTTACCGTTGACGTCACACACTGACATCTTGATGGAGCCTTTGCAGCCCTGTCCAACCTCATCTTGAGAGTTGTAGTACGACAGAATACCATCATCGAGAATGAACCACCTCGGCTGCCACCCTGGTTTTAGAGGTTGAAGGTAGATTCACAGCTATAGTATGCTCTGATACCATACTGTTAGGATGACTCTTACAATATTGGTACATCCCTATCGTGACATGGCAAAATTATACTGCTTTCGCTCATAAATTACATCAAGCAACGTGCAGATGGACACTAAAAATTAATCATGCCTATCATCCCTAAAAAAGTACACAGACCATACATCTACTACTAGCCGGAAAGATGATTATTTTACACCATCAGGTAGGCATAGGCAGCGGTATGGTGGTATAAAAAATGGACAAGATTATTGATACATAGTAAATATATCCGCCATAAAATAATATGGTTCAAAATATAAGAAATGAGTTAAAACAAACTTGTGAGCAGTGATAAACATGAACATTCTTACCCGACCAGTAGTTCGTCCACTTCCACAACAGACCCTCCATGTGTAATACAGAGTTAGTAATAGAAGCTGTACCGCGCGATCCGGAATAAATAATTGTATTATAATTCTCTGTACTTACATACTCAAGTAAAACTGAATTATTTTCAATAAAATTATATGCTTCTTATATGTATGATTTGAGGTTATGGAAAAACCTGCTAACACCACTCTGCTCGCGTTCGATAACTCATACGCAACGGCGTCTAAGCGATAATCAGTAAACCCGCCATACTTTTTCGTCCAGCAGCGTTTCTGCCTCTTCTACCATTGAAGATTGAAATCACCATCTTTATAACATCACGCATACCTGTGGCCCCCAAAAGTAAATCCATTTAATTTCGCCCATCAACATGGTTAAGTTGACACCAGAGTTGATTGAGCAATGTGCTTCGTATACGAACCCTGTAAAAGACCGTGAAATAGATTTCAGAGGTGAGTTCTCTTTGGTAAGATCGAATTGTTGCCAATCGTTTTATTCAGCTGATGTGTTCGTTGACATGTGTGGTAATGATCGAAATGGTATCGTTAGAGATGTGCATTATCTCTATCTCCACATGTTATATGTGCATTGCCATGCAATGCCGATATTTCATGTAGCCAGAGTCATTGCTGACTACTACATGTACCTGTCTGTTTCTCTTTTTCTCCAGGCTACAAAATTCCTGTCATCGAAAACTTGGGCGCGACGCTGGTGAGTTGTTCACACATCTAATTCAACTTGTAGACTGTAGGCCTGAGTGGTTTGAGTTAAGTTCATGTATATACCTGTATATCTCATTGTGCCTCACAGGATCAGTTTGATACCATGGATCTATCAGACAACGAAATCCGAAAGTTAGACGGATTCCCATATCTACGCCGACTTAAACATATCGTTATCAACAACAACAAAGTAATGTAAGTGCAACCACGCTGCAAAATTCAATTGTTTCTGGGTTAGAAGTAATAGGTCCACCATACTAGCTGAGATTCATCCTATCTCCACACAGATGTCACGCCTCATCTCCATTCTAGGATGTGAGTGCTGTATCTTTAACAGCTTTGGGTGATTATTTCAGTTAGATCTGTTGGTGCTGCTGCAGTGTCATGAGATCAGGGTGGCCAACTATGTCGTAAAAAATTACTTTTTCAATAGTCTTGTGACTTTTCACAACTTTTATGTAGATTATCTCTAAAAATTTTCTGCAGTTAGATATTCATTTTCTAGCCATAGTTCTTTCATTTCGTGCGATATTCACATCGATAGAAAGCCATTTATACAAAATATGACCCCCTTACTACTAGTATGGAATCACTTTCAAGAACTTATGGCACGAAAATGCAGGAAGTCGATACCAAGCTATCGTTAGTACGGTTGAATGCAAGATTCAGGTTAGTGATAACGGTGTTTTGATTAGCAGCCCTCTATTTTTATGAAGACTAGTGGCTGGTTCATTTAGTAATAAGCTCTATGCAGCCTTTTCATTGCTATACGTAGTGGATTGGTCATAGGTTTCGTAGTAAAGTATTAGTCAGGAAATGCTGTTATTGACTTGGTCACCACTTACCTGTAATTTGATTGACGGAAACAAGGAAATGAAACAGCAGCAGGCTAAACATGTTAGTAACATATTAAAAATATTGCTCGCGCTAATCCTCTCCTAACAATGATCATTGTAGTAGGCTCAAAGCAATAAAAAGCATGAGGAACAACCTCTGTCAATCAAAGGTGGTTTGAAGAGTTTCCAATCGTTATAATGTGTGGTGAAACTCTCAAAATTTTCTCGTGGGCGCTGCCCCTGAACCCTCCCCCCAGCCCAGAGAATAATTACAGACTTTTTGACCTTCTCAGGTTGGTCACCCTGCGTGAGATATGCAATGATCCAATCATTGAGATCCGAAATCCACAGAGCGATTTTTCCTATTCTGTTGTCTGTTTGCATTAAATGTTTCTTCAGAGTTTTCCAAACACACGCTCTCCAAACACACGCTCACGCTGCAGTGTTGGTATAGATTTCTGGCTCATAGTTTCATGTTCAGCTCACAGGACGCCAACTTTGCATACAAATTTGATGCAATTATCACAATGCCTCGTATTGTTTAACGGAAAAAATCTCATCAATCCCATGATGCATTACTGCTAGATGCGATGAGCTGTGGAACTTTGCAGTAAATACATCACGGGTCATGAACTTGCAAGAGCTTGTCATCTACAGCACTGATAAGACAGGAACTAACCGAGGCAATTGCTGACACTACCAGTCCGCGAACTGGCAGTCGTGCTGTGTGGTGCTGATACAAATGTATTTATAGGACTGAGTCATCGACAAGCATATAAAACCTGCCTGTGTGAGATCCAGTATGGGACATTGAGTGCCCAGAGTACATGAACTACATAGCCAAACTGTGGCCTCTAGCTGTGAACTACCAGTAGACTGTCTTTGGACACTGTTCCGTCACACAACTCCGTCACACAATTCCGTCACACAATTCCGTCACACTACTCCGTCACACTACTCCGTCACACTACTCCGTCACACTACCCCGTCATACATCTCTGTCACACTACTCTGTCACACTACTCTATTACACTGGTGTTGGTCATTTTGACAGACGTATTGGTGAGCACCTGGAGGAGAGCGTCCCAAACATCGAGTCTATCATACTGACCAACAACAACATGCAGGAGCTTGGTGACCTGGATGTGCTGTCAACGCTGCCGAAGCTGGAGACGTTAAGGTAACCCAAACACGCCTTTGTCGCTCTACCCACCGCCATGCATTGTGTCATAAGCCATCTTGCATCGTGCTGTTTAATCTTGTAAATTCTGGGTTTTATTGTGAGTTATGGATTTTTTGGGCTGCATTTTCTCAAAAGAGTTAATCTCAATTAATCTTCCGGTTAATATTTTTATTTTGCATTAATCGCATTTTAATCTGGCCACTACAAACTCGTTCCTGAGCTATAGAATTCACAACAGTCTCATTGCTACCAGCTGCAGCAGCTGACGTTGACATCAGAGTAACGTCTTTGGTGGGTCTTTAGTGGTACTCAACTGCACTGGTGTTTAGTTTGCTTAGGTGAATATGCAAAGATACTTGTTCACAGATGTTTGCATCATATTATTCTTGGTTTATCAGTGAAATTTACCCTCAAACTAACCACACTTGTGGCATAAAATTAATCTTCAGAACAATTAATCTTAGTTAATCTCAGCTAATCTTAGTTAATCTTTGGATAACTCGATTAAAATGCAGCACTAGTTTTTATTTTATGACTGTTGGGGTGTACATTGCTGGGTTTTATGGTCACAGCTTGTTGGGAAACCCAGTGACGACGAAGCAGCACTACAGGCTTTACATGATCAGTAAGGTGCCACAGCTGCGGATACTCGACTTCAGGAAGGTCAAGATGCAGGTCAGTCCGTCTCCAGGCACTTCGCTATCTGGCTGTCAACGGATGGGTGAGATTCTAATGCAGCCATTGTTCTCTCTTGCTATACAGGAGAGGAAGGAGGCTAAGTCACTTTTTAAGGGTAAGAAGGGCGCGGCCTTGGCTACCAGCATAGGCAAGAGGTCGAAGACATTCGTACCCGGGGCCGAATTGGACAAACCAACCATCAACAAACACGACAAAGAGAGAGAGGAGGCTATCAAGGTATGCCGGCCTGTCCAATCCATGTGTCCAATTGGCCCACGTTTGCCTCCTTTGATGTTGGCATCTTTCTTCACATGGCAGGGTCTTTGTCTACACCTTTGCTCATTTTTCACCACAGATTTTTGCAACTTGTTTGTGATGATCATATAAATATGTGTCCAATGTTTCAGCGAGCGATTGCAAACGCAAAGACTCTACAGGAAGTGGAGAAGTTACAGGCCATGCTCGCTATCAACCAAATCCCTGGCCACACGACAACGACAACCAACGGCAGCTCTGGAGGTGAGTGGTTCACTGGCCAGCATAAGTCAGTGCCTGTCAGTCAGTGCCTGTCAGCGCCACTGTAAAGCAGCTGGTGTAAAGGGAACTATGTAACTACGTACTGTAGAATGTTAACCCTCACCAGTGTATGTACATGTATTTTACAGATCATCGGCAAATAGAGGAAATGGACGAGTGATGACAACTCTCAATGTAGATATATAGCAGCTGTAAATACTGGCGGGAGCGTCACTCGCGACTGGTGATGAGCGTCACTCGCGACTGGTGATGAGTTCCCACCGAGGAATCATCTATCTTTCTTGTAAATAAATAACTCTTATAACAGAAACCAGCCAGTTTGATTAGACCAGATACTAAGCGGTGGAGTTTTACCGTATCTATGACGATATGACGAGCAATGCGCAGCGAGTGTGATTGCCCTGTCCCAGTCCTCCATTCAATTTGACAGGTCAGCCAAACAGCCGAGAAGCGATAATCAGCTGTGAGGGCTATATCAATGTCTATGCGGCTATATTATATCAATGTATGAGTGCCTATATCGATGGCTATGTGACTCTATTACATTGATGTGTATGTGCCTATATGGATGTGTGTGGCGATGTCTATGTGCCTATATGGATGTATGTGTGGCGATGTCTATGTGCCTATATGGATGTATGTGTGGCTATATGGATGTGTATGTGGAGAGAGGGTGTGTCTGCCTATAGTAAGACTGGACGTGGTCATCACTTGATGAGCATTGGTTTGTGTATTGAGTGAGTGAAGGTTGGTGTTGGTTTTACAACTATAGGCAGTACCCGAGCCCAAGTAATGTACTGCAGAGGATGATGGGAGGTAGTCTGAAGCTCGTACAACTGTGGATACGACTTTCATCAGGTAGGTCCCTGCCATCTTGCTGTGTTATGATGAGTGCTGCCACTAGCTCAACCTGTGGTGAAATGTTGTGTACGTAGACTTGTACACTCCCGGTGTGGCCTTGGGTTTTGAGTGCACCAATAAATGACTGGGCCGGTGCCCAGCATAGCCAGCAATCCCTAGCACCCAGCTAAAATAGACCTCAGTGTCAGTGATGTTCAATGTGAATTGCGTGATGTGATTAGTGACATACTTTGGGAACTGGGAAGTTTCACTGGGGGTCAGACTCTTGCATATCCTGTCACATGACTTCGATCTATAACCATGATGAGGCAGTGTGAATTCAAGTAGATGCAGCGGAATGCATGTGTTGATGAACTGTATGCGCGGCTCACTCTATTAGTCATGTTTGGCACCTGCTATAATGCCTGTACAGTAAAGCAAAAGTTTTTTGCGAATTGATAGTTTTTGCAATCGAGCTGTCGGTCGCTATTTTGTGTATAATATCAAGCTCGTTTATTTTTGATGTTATTATGTATAATTCATATAATAATATATATCTTATTATTATATGAAGCAAAGGTTGAAGTAAGATCGCTAATATTGTACTACACACTAAACTGAATCTTGCCCGCGCATAGCAGTTCTGTTTTGCCGTATACAACTATTAGAGGGAATTCTGGACCTTCATTGTGTGGCAGCATATGAATCTACAGATGGAATCTCTAACTTACGTTGTGTCGTCAAACACTCGCTCGGCTGCCCGTCTCTGTGGACACTCGTGCAAGCTCTGCTTCTGCTAAAAAGTTTAGATTTATGTCAGTGATATTCACACACCCGTTGGTGAATCTTGTCGATGATACTTACACGGGTAGCTATGAAATCTGACATCCCATGCCTGCTATAGTGAACCCTTGGCTGTACAGCATCCAGCTCCCACAATGCCCTGTATCCTGGGCCGAGAGGGGCGAACGCTGCAGGGCGACAGTGGATCTCTGGCTGTCTGCTGGCTGTACTGAGAGGCACTGACTTTGGCTGGAGAAATATGTCAGCTCATCACCTAAGATCCATTAGTACTAGTGACCTTTCTCAGCCAAACCTGGTTCCAGGTGTGTACAAGCTCCATAATGCCATGTTCCAGGCAGCTCTGTCCGTCTGACTTGTGGTAGTAGGGGTGTGTCCAATCTCCAAAGCTCTGCCACAACTGTGACCTGCCATTCTGATTATGGTGTATCAACGGCAACAACCTTGACTTATCCTCATCTGTCTCAAACAGATAGCTTCATATCAGCCTCAGGCACAAATATGTTAACTACAGAACCTACTGATATTGATTGATTGACTGATCGATTGATTGACTCCTGGACCAGCGATCTTGCTGTTCTAGCTCTATATCATCATAGTACTTGGCTTTATGCAAGCTTCCCATTATTTCAGCTCTGTAGAATCAAAACTCCTCCGAGGTTGCGAACAACAATAGAGTCATGTGTGGAGTTGTCATCTCATGCCACCCTCGTCTATTTATATGTAGCTCAGGTTTTAGTAGCCCAGCATTTACTTTCACAGACTGATTGCGTCTGCTAAACGCCTCTTGTGTGATTTGGAACAGTTAGAGAGACTTACATGTACGTCTGCTGATGTCTGGTACACGCGTTTTCTGTTGGGTGTATGTTACCGATGGTTTTGTATCCCTCTCCTTCAGTTGATGGTAATACTGGATCTTCTGTTGTTCCTGCATCGCTGTATGGAGTGCTGAATTCTGCTTGGAGTCTCTCAGCTGCTGGATGGTAGGTGTGAATGTGCGTTGTGTGTACACGCAACTCTTGTGTGTGACCCGCAATTGTTGTAAGTTAATGGAGGCGAAGCGTGATAGTCAAGTGCCAAGGCATTTTAGCAAGGATTGAATTCCTCCCACTGGACTCGATCTTGAACTCGTTGGTGACTTATGAGGTATCAGAATTTGAACTACTCGACCTCTACAAAAGGGCTGGAAAAAGTGATACTCACAACTTTCCACAACCCTCATCATTGCCACTGTATGCTGTGAACGTGAACCGTGTTAGTCATGAAAACGTGTTGCTTGCGAAATGATTGCCTGTTGTCTGACAGTGTGCTGTGTTGGTATCATGAGTTTCAGTTTCACTGACATACTGGTTGTACTTGTTATGATGCGGATACTGGTAGGGTATATTGACTCCTTTCTTCACAACTAGCGCAATGACTTTGTCCCGAGTGAGACAGACGACACTTAGACCTGTCTCAGCTCTAGCACTCTGTATTTTCAATTTTATTTGGAATTGGAGTTGTCTCTCCCTGCGACTGAAACTCGCAATACAAAGTATGTAGTATCTATTTTCTCTCTGCACTGTCTCTGCGGTGACTATTTCTGATATGATAGCCTGGACTTTCTTAGCCGCTCTCGCAGTTTGGGCTGGCCGTCATAGGATGTCAGCGACTGGGTCAAGAGGTGATCGTCATCGTCTAGCTTAAGAACCCTAGTTAAAGCTGACGTGTCGATCATACCTAGACTAGTTGACTCAGATCTCAGGCTTCGGGCTGAAGAAGATATCTGCAATGTAGTAGCATTATTTAGGCCGATTCACACACATCATTTGACATAGAGAAGACGATGTCGAGGGTAAACTCTATTTGGAGTTGTCCTATCTTAGACGAATGTATGGGTATGAGTACCTTGTGATGTCGGTGAGTTGGTGATGTCATCACTTCGCCCTCAGCCCTCAAGCCAAACGTCTGTATAGATAGAGAGGAGATCTCCTTCTCCTGATCCTGATAGGGAGACACTGATTTATGACAAGTACAGACAAGGTATGGTCTGGTCCTGAATAAAAGTTAGCAAAATCTTTTCATTACGGGATCTAAATATGTGAAATACAATTACCGCTGAACCATGCTGGATTTAAGAACTATAATAGCTAGTTTTTAGTTGGTCAGCAGTGAACCAAGTTTCCTATGGGAATAGGAGTTGCTTTCTCTTATGTAATTCATGCGGTATGAAGCATTGGTTATCTATACATGATCAACTAGCTGTACATATGAGGTGAGCAAGTATGATTCTACTTGTGGTACTATGGGTGTGCCATTTACCTCCACGATTTTTGTCGTAGCATCGAGCCGCTCTTGCAGTATCTCACACAGGCCCAATGACGCCTGGGCTATGAACTGCGATGGCAGTCTACCTGCTGAGAATGCATCCCGCAGACATTTCACCGTACATTTGCTTGTTGAAATACAGTTGAGGCATTCTGATAAAACCTCATCAGATAATGGTTGGCCTAAAATAGAGGATGTCAGTGAGAAGTGTTTACAACAACGTCCGTCTGCAGAAATGTATCTCCCTCAGATACTCAGCGTGCTCTTAGGATAGTGTTTATAAAACGGGGCTGTTGCAGTGAGTTCTAACGTATAAACTTTAGTGGGAAAGGTCTCACACCTTCGCTTGTTTCTCTCAAACCGCAACATGCAACATGCAACCGCAATTGAGCGTTAACAGCTATGAGCGTCAACAGCAAGATAACATTTTCAGCCATGGCTACTGTATGCCGATTGACGCCTTGGCTGGGCGTGTGACGGTTGCCATGGAGTTGTTGATTGTTGTTATCATACTTTGATCCTTGGCATGTTATCATGGAGAATTGCTTGTTAACACTAGTAGTAGGAGTACTAATCACGATCATACAGGTACTGAAAACACTGGCCCACTCAGACAGACAATCATTTCACTTACCGTTCTTAAGCGTCTCATCAACGGCATACAATAAATTGTCGTGGCACGGCACGTCCGTGAAAGACAGATGGCGAAGTAATTCCACAAGCTGATCACCGGTGAGGTGGCAGCCCTGCGACAGCACCAGCATGTGATCCAACAGCAGGTTTAGACAGCTCACGTTAAGGCTGCCACTGCTGACTTCCTTTGCAAAATGAATCATGGTGTCTATAGACATGGTGGACACACACTCTTCATCCATGTGGTTCGCCATCGACGCCATGATGCTACCCAGTGTCTCATTGCTGCCTTCAGCTTTTGAATAAGTGTTGAGCAGCGGCTTCAACCATCTCGCAGCAGCATACTTGGCGTGTGAAAGATCCGGCTTTAAACTGTCTATCAACTGCTTGACTACTAGAATTCTCTCTTCAGCTATTTTGAAGCCATTCTCAGATGACCCTGACCCTTTCTCATGGTTTCCATCTTCTTCGTCTACTTTGTTTCCTGTTTCTTTTCTATCTTCACTAATAGCGTGTAGGATGTACTCTGACACAAGTACATTTGGTATATGGTCACTTTTCACCTTGGATTTGCAGGCTAGCATAACTTTGATGAAAAATGCTACGTCCATACCGTAAAAACTGTTCAATATATCTGGCGAGCATACCTCAGTGATGCCGGCAGCGCCATACTGCTGCTTGTTCCAGTGATATGACAAGGCTGCCGTACACTGATCAAACGAATAGCTCACCTGATCATCCTCTCCGTATTCGGCTATGGTAGATAATATCGTCAGCAGATTGCTCATGTTTTTGCCGCGTTTTACGTCTGCTGCGCACTGTTCAATGAAGAGACCAGTCTTCTCATACAAGTTGCCTGAGCCGTTCATCTCCAGAAACTTGGCCGCGCGTCGTAGGCTGATCACGTTCTCCGCCGTGATCTTGATGTTTATGTTGTAGCAGAAGTCCGCGACCAGGGTGAATGTGTCTCGTCCGCCAGGGAATGAGTTGAGGACTATATTCGACGGCCCATGTTTGGCGAACTCCTTGAGGAAGAAGTCTGACCTGGTGTAGAGCGGAAACCTGTGCAGCCTGAACTCCTCTCCGTTCACACTCACCTGAACGTCTGATAGCTCCCCATCACAGCGAAACTTACCGAAATCCATGCTGCTTCGTCTCAAGCGGGCTCCTAGTGAGCTTCCTGTAAACTCCTTACTACTCGCAGTTTACAAGCCAGGCAGAGCCTGATCCTGATCGCTTATCACCGTCCTTGTTACGCTCTGAATTGATCACCCGGCTTTATTATATGAGTTAATGTCAACATGGGCTTGGCAGATAAAATAAAGCTCTGAACAGGGACCAGCCCCTTTTGTGAAAAGTCACTCGCCTGAGCCGATGATGAATTATGGCGTATAATTATGTGTTTGACTGTTTTCTTATTTGACGTCTGGTTGAGTAAGCTATACACACATGCTGCGCGGCCGGTGCAATAAATTGAGCATAGGGAAGTATTGACAGACAGACAACCATAAACATTGCTATGCATTGAGCTGCTCTCTATTCAGTACATAATCAACTGTCTCTCTACTCTGGCTACACCTACTAGGCTAGACGTACAGTAGAACTAGGTATACCTGCCTGGCAGTAACCAGTATGTCACACCACTCACTTGCAGCACTAGGTTTCTCTGATTGAATTAATATGACACTAATTCAATAGCTTGTATTTTGCTGGTTGGCTTTGTGTTTGCCACCCTTTGCCAGTCTATTCTTAACAACAAAAACTGAAATTCAACTACTTTATAACTGCATTGTGCAGGCCTTAATGGCTTAAAAATGACATCGAGGAATCCAAGTTTATATTGTTGGATATATGACAGACACATGTCACAGACGAGCCTGTCTGAATTATGTCAGAATACTATCAGAGATCATCCACATATGTGGATGATCTCTGATACTATCGGAACAATCACAGAGTTCTACGCGTAGCTGTTCAATGCTTGAGAAGGCTGCTCACAGGCAGGCAGGTAGGGATATAGACTTGTAAGCTTATGAGAGACTCTTTAATGAAATAAATGCTCTCTAAATGCTGTCTTAGTATAGAAGACTGCGTTCAAAGCGCCTCTTCAATGCACCACAACCGTCCAGTAGGCAGGGAATCAATCTATACTCACGAGTATGAGACTGTATACGATACCTTAGCGGTCTATTACTCATGTGGAGTTTTCCTCTCGCGCGCAACCTGATCGATCGCGGTTTCACCGTAGCGCGTAGCATTGAGCTTTTTTGTGATGCATTACGCGCCAAGTGCACTGCGAGCTTTCCTTTAGCGTGTGATGTATGAGAGCTTTTCTTTTCACACGAACTCTCCCAGATGGGATTGTGGTCGAGCTATTTTACACGTTCTCTGGGGTGAAAGGATGCTAACAACACTGTCAACTTTGAGTTTCCCTGTGGTGGTCCCAAAGTAGGTGTATTTAGAATTAGAATTAAACCCACTCCACACATGTATATACTAGCAGTATTTGATGTACTTACTTTTGCTTTTAGAGTTCTTGCAAGATATTATGAGGGAGATCAGGTTTCTATTCTATCCAAGGCTTAGCTACCAGGTTTGTGTCTCTCTCATTTGGCTTCATGTCTCTCCACTGAAAGGTATGTATATTTTTGCCACTACTAGTGGAAACAAGTTCTGCTATACACACCCGCATAGGTATTGTGAGAATGATAGTGACCCTATCATTCGTCTTTGTTTGAGTCCAGAACATCTGGTTTCACGTGGTAAACATTCAACGAGATAATTGTTTATGACCGAGTTACTTTTATGCTGGTTTTACTCTTAGTGCAGCCCTATTGCACTCGAATCCACATGTATATTATCCAGTATCTGCACTGGCAGTTGTGTTCCCATGCCCATCCATCAAGCCAGCTCTGCTAATGCTAATACCGATGAACTGGTAGCACTAGCATTAGGTACATAGGTAGTTCTTTAGCATATCTATACACATATCATTGTGGTTGTGAATCTCATAATGCCCAGCGTTATAACACCATACCCATACCATGTGCGCCCCCTTCCCCACCTCCCCAATCGCCCTCACAGTAGTGGAATGGCTGGTTGATCTGTAGCTGTTGTCTTGTGGTATTAGCCATTATGCTCAACACTGCAGCCTTGTCATGTATAAGATCTGAAGCATGCAAAAAAATGAAAAATTTAGTGACGTAAGTGTTGGCTAAGTCCATTTTGTGCTAGCTGCGATTTGCCAGTGTTGGCAATCGTCGGTTTTCAGTGTTGGATTCATAGGTAGGTAGGTATTTTAGGAAGTTAGTTGTTAATTATTTTGCAGTAAGTCTTTGGAAATTCATTCTTAGAATTTGTGAGAATTTTGTTGAGCTATGTATCCGCTATGAGTGGTGCTAATGGAATGTGAACTAGCCTCTGACATCATATCTGCCAGGATCATTCGATAGCCGAAGCAAACTTACACCATTTCTGCAGTGGTGAAGATGCCGGTCTTTACAAGGAACGGATCGATTAGCAGGATAAGACAACCCCAAACAGCATTATACCCTGAACAAGGCCAGTCGTTGAATACTCCATCCTCAACTTCATGTCTGCCAGACAATTTCACAGAGATCTATGGAGAAGTACGTCCAGCAGCTCTGCTAGACCTTGAACCACACATAGACACGACTGGTGGCCGGTCACCTGACCACAATATGATTGGTCATCTCAATGTCTGTGACACCGGTCAGATGTTAGAACGAGATACAGGCAATGGTGAGCCATTACAAATACAATTCCATCCCCTTTTTTCTCTTCTTCCCACATTCCTCCTCCCTCCTCTCCGACTAATCACAGTTTCTCTCTTCCTCTGGTTCTCCTCCCTCCCTGTCTTTGCTTCTCTCCTCTCTCCCTCCCTCCCTCCCTCCCTCCCTCCCCTCCCCTCTCCCTCCC
>ERZ1740065.1417-NODE-1417-length-14314-cov-11.239778_pt1 | contig 14314 bp, 21 predicted proteins | sample MGYA00581738_ERZ1740065 | MGnify/ENA primary metagenome ERZ1740065 (study PRJEB43018, sample SAMN04849749) | marine metagenome | isolation source: floating plastic debris | place: Pacific Ocean | collected 2008-09-01 | study: EMG produced TPA metagenomics...
TTTGTCTGTGTCTCATTTTGTCTTTCGCTTAGGCGCAGGCAGTTGGTTGCGCAGGCTGATGGTGGCGCAGACTGAGAGGCAGACAGTAACACAGGCGGTGGCGCAGGTGGAGAGGCGGTGGTGGAGAAGCAGATGGTAGCACAGGCGGAGAGGCGGTGGCGCAGGCGGAGAGGCGGTGGCGCAGATGGAGAGGCGCAGGCAGAGAGACGGAGGCAGGCGGTAGTGCAGGTGGAGTGGCGGAGAGGCAGGCTGTGTGACGCACGCAGACGGATCACTGATCATTGACTGTAGGCTGATCAGTGACGGGAGTAGGCAAGCATTAGTTACGGCCTGAGCTCAGGAAAGCATTCACTGACTCATTGTTACGGTCGAACAGTCGCCTTGATTAGAATTACAATTGAAGAAAGAAATACCAGTGATGGAGGTAGAGGGAGAAATACGCCTGCGTTTGATCCGCATGGAATGCCGTCGATTTCATCGCCGCAATTCATTCGATTTCAGAGAAATGTAATCGTCTGCTGAACAGTGGTTCGCTGGTCGACCATGATGGCTCCGTCTATTGCAAGACCTGTTATGGGCAACTATTCGGTCCCAAAGGCTATGGATTCGGCGGCGGGTCAGCCGGCCTCTCAGCGAATGACACTGAAGATCACAAGCAGCGAAAGTGAGACCTCAGTCTATGACTCGACTGCGAACTGTTGGATGTCGACTAACCAATCCATGGTGTCTCGCTACAGGTCATCGTACGCTGAGGCTCAGGCGGCTCCTCTCATGGGCAGACAACTCTCATTCAGCTCGGGCCCTAAGTGCCCACGTTGTGAGCGGACGGTCTATTTTGCTGAGGAAGTAATTGCAGTTGGAGAGAAGTGGCACAAATCCTGTCTCAAATGCAGTAAGCGTTGTTCACTTTCTATGAAGAAAAATAGAGGGAAGGACATATGGATGGAGATGGGGCTGATGGATAGGAGGGAGGAAAGCGGAGGAGTGATAGAGGGCGAGAGGGAGAGAATGTGTGTGATGACTGAAACAGTGATATTGTTGAGCAGGTAGCTGTGAGAAGACATTGGATCCAGGGGCGCTGCAGGAGCACAAGGGCATGCCTTACTGTAAATCCTGTCATATCAAGTCATTCGGGCCGAAAGGCTATGGGTTCGCTGGTGGCTCGGCGGGGCTGTCTGCCCACAGCTATGGCGAAGGCGACGAGATCCCCAGGTAAGTCAGAACTCAACCAATGCTTTGTCTCTTAGTTCGAGCTGATAATTCTACCCAACCCCCCTCCCCCTGTCTGCAGGATGAGCTACACCGCTGCTCAGGGCGCCAGCATCAGGGGTGAGGAGTCGTCCGCCTCTGTCGGTCCCAAATGTTCTCGATGCTCGAAGACAGTTTACTTTGCTGAAGAAGTGATCGCCTGCCATAGGAAATGGCACAAGCTCTGCCTGAAATGTGGTAAGCTTTCCTCCAATATCATTCTATCTCTTCGATTCTACAACAGTGTAGCTCACCCTCGGCGTCAGTGGTTCCTTTCATGGATGTCTACTCACACTCTCCTCTACTGTTTTTTCTCATCCTGTGTCAGAGATTTCGACCACGTTCCCACCCCACCCATTCTTGTTAGTATATTTCCAGAAACGGTATTATTTCAGAGTGTTCCACCTTTTCTGTTATGTTTTACTCGCTGTCTTAGCTTGATCAGCGCTCGAGTTGTTTTCAGCCCCAATATTCAATCCTGGGTGGTCTAGCCCTCAGATAATCTATACATCATCAAACTATTACGCATTGCAGGCCAGTGGCTGCAGGTGCTTGTTTACTCAGTATCCATTGTCATTGGGTAAGCCCGCCCACTGCTAGGCAGCGTTGATTGATCTCACTGATCACACAGTAAATTATTCCTCTGTCAGTATAATCGGCACTACAACTCCTCCACAATCAGTAACCCAATCCACTCGGCTTACTGTACATTGATGCAGATATCTGCCATCCAAATTCCTATCTCTCTACTCTGAACCTCTAATTCTGCCCAGCCGTGTGAACATCAGCCGTGTGTCTCAGAGGCTGATGATTCGTAGTGGGAAACTATCACTTACTGCCTCATTAGCCAAAGGCGATTCGGTTGGTTGTTTGGAGTTAACAATTACCGGAACAAATTCCACCTCCAGTCATTGATTGTAGACACAAACACAATATCGTATTCTATGGAGTTGTCTTCTCTTCTCATGGGTGGATACACTTCTACCATGTGATCGTCTATATCTGATACATGTAAAATTGTGAACACTTCTACACATACTGTAGAACTGAGTCTCATAGCGCCAATCTAGCCGCAGCAAAAATAGTGACAAAAAATCATTAGACTACGCTGTGGAAACTACACCCATTATAGCTTATATAGGAGTTGTCTTCTCATTCATGGGATCACTATCATTAGATTGCTATCATTTTTTTTTCTTGATGAGTTTGAAATAAATGCCAACATTTCTATCGCTATCAAATCCGGTTCTACAGTATTTGTTTGTTTCCGAATTGTTTTCCTATGTAAACAATCGCTGTACAGTCAATATAATGTTTTGTATCACCGTATCCTCTGATCAGTCCATTTTCTATTCACCTCATCAGTGATTCACCATGATTCACAGGCAGGGTGATGTGGTGCTGTAAGCTATGATCTGGCACAGTCACTCGTGCTGCCATGCCGTGACTCTTCCCCTCGGTTAATTTCTGACTGCCGTTGTTTCGTAGAGAACTGTAACAAGTTGCTGGAGTCAGGCAGTCTACAGGAGCATCACGGCATGCCGTACTGTAAGGTCTGCTATGGCAAGTTATTTGGGCCAAAGGGCTACGGATTTGCCGGCGGATCAGCGGGTTTGTCACTGAATAGGGATGACAACTCCGACGATGCTGTAGTCATGAGGTATAGTAGAGGAATGACGGTACCACAGGCCATCATCTCCGTCACATACTTACATGTCATACAATTACAGGAACTCCTATGCTGAGGCTCAAATTCCAAGAAGAACGTCTAACTACAGCGGGGCGCCGGAATGCCCCCGCTGCCAATTACCTGTTTACTTTGCTGAAGAGCTGTTCGCTATCGGCCTCAAATGGCACAAGGCCTGTTTGAAATGCAGTGAGTTGATTTGAGTCAGTCTCGCACTCTGTTAACCCTCTCTCGGCATCATTACTGTGGATGAGTGTTGTTTGATTCTTTCATCGCTCAGATTCATGCGGGAAGAAACTCGATACGTCCGCTGTCAATGAACACGACAGGGAGGCATACTGCCGTGCCTGCTACGGTAGATATTTTGGGGCCAAGGGCTACGGTTTTGCCGGAGGTGCAGCTGGTCTCGTTGGTGATTATGACGGGAAGATAGATTTCTCGGCTAACGATAATGACTATGAGCACAACGGCTATAACGGCAGCGGGGACTATAACGGCAGCTGGGCCTATGGCGGCAGCGGGGACTATAGTGGCAGTGGGGACTATAACGGCAGTGGTGAAGGTTATGAATGCGCCTACAACTACTGAACTCGTAACGCATGTAGTTGAATTTGCTCATCCTGTCTTGTCATGTTAAACAGGAGCTTAATATTGCTTAGAAATTAGCGTATGCAACCTGCTGTTATATTCTATTGCTTCTTTTTGTGTGTTGTGTGTTGGCTTAGTGCAAATAGGCATTGCTGAAAACAGCGGCCTCCCCCCCCCCTCCTCGCTTACATATCTGAACATGCAGCTATTATACGTGTTCTACAATAAAATGATAAGGACAGTCTCTCCTCGGTCAATGCTGTCTACACGCACTCATCCAGTTACAGTATGTTATCTCTCTTTAGAGGTCAGTGGTGTTTGTAGTGAAGACTAGAATCAAGTAAACACTCCTAGCAGGCTACCAGCTTCCTAATAAGTACAGGCTAGAGTTGAAGAGGCGTATTGCTCATTCGGTTCAAACGTCAGCTTATTGCCAGTGTGGCAAGTTATGAAACACAGCAGAGTCAGAAACAACTGTACTACTAATTAGCTGCTGCTAGTTAGGCAAGCGAGGCTCCACAAGGTGCATCCTGCGAGAGATACGGCTCAGACATGTAGACAGGAAAAACTTAGTGGCAAGATCTCACTGGACATGGCCCCTTTCTGCGGTATTACACACGCCAGTTTAATACTCTGCTTGAGCTGTTTGAGTTCATTCCACGCTGAAACCGCCAGCAGCATCTCTCGTACTCCCTCCGACCAGCAACCCAGGGTAAGTTGACACGGTGTCAACTTAGACAGCAATCTCTACAGCACTATCTGGTATGTCTTCACGACTGACTCAAATCTATTTCCATTTCAGCTTCAAGATGCCATTCGTACCTCCCCAGGTAGACAAGTGCAAACTCTGCGGTAAGAGTGTCTATCAAGCTGAAGAGCGACTCGCAGGCGGTCACAAGTGGCATAAATTCTGTTTCAAATGCGGTACGTTCCTTCCCTTTTGTTGTCTGCACATTCTCTGGTTTCTGGGAGGAGGTAGGTTGGTTAATCTGCAAAGGCATTACTAGAACTGGAATAGAATCCTGCTATGAAATTGAGTGGGGAGGAAAGGCATGAGAAGATTTGTGTTGCTAATCAGACATCTGACTGCCTTTCCCTCAGTTATTACATTGTCTCTGCTGTTGATTATATGTAGTAAGAGGTTTGCTCTTGATTGACCTCATCTAACCTCACATCATCTCTTACTCTCCTCTTGATAGACGAAAGATGAACGGGTCGTTGCAGGTATCACAACTGTATGTTCCCTGATAGCAGTCATCCTCCAACAGAAAGGCATCAGCAGATAGTTCTGTTGTGCCTCTACCCCTTTTCTCCGACTTGATGCAGCTCCCTTCCTATATTGTCACTGGCATGCAGTTATGTATTTTAGTCAATGCGCCCGTTATCATGATTCAACCCTTCACTGATTGATAGGGCTGTGTAGCAAAATGCTTGACAACACTACGGCCAACTACTCAACTAAGGACGAGAAGATCTACTGTAAAGTCTGCTATGGGAAGAAGCACGGTCCGAAGGGCTACGGTTTCGGTCAGGGTGCCGGCACATTGAGCACTGAGACTGGTAAACAATTTGGAAACAAGGAGTCAGATATGAGGTGAGTGTGAAATAGTTTATTGACTTCCTGTCTCCTAATTTCCTGTCTAACTTTCAACAGTTCATTGGGTAATATTTGTGTTCTTACAGTAACAAGCCTACTTACCAGCATATAGGAGCATCAACAGCTAATGAGTGAAACCGTCTGATGCCTAGAGGAGAGCTTACCCTTTATCATTACCATAGATGAACAGCAGCTAATGGCACCGTACTGGTAGTAATGTTTTAATGACCATCTCTATAATTACTCTGTTCCAATCATATTTTAAGTATGAACCAATACACTTGTGGCACACAACTCAAACTGGTTCTTGGTTCATATCATAGAAATATATGATGCGTTACCCTGTGTTTACTATCACCCGCACACACATACAATATCGCCCACTGATTGTTATGATGATTTTAGGCAAGCGAATGAGGTATTCAGTGTTCAACAGTACCCATGGCTATGTTGTAAGTATTGCACATATGTCAGTAGTGTGTGTGTAGTGCCTCATCAAATACAGGATATGGAGAGGAGATGAAGAATGTGCTCATGTTTTAGTATTCTCTCTATCGATAGAACCTCAGCTTACAGCATCTTTTACTCACTATATTTAAAATTGAATGAAGTATCACAAAATATCCATAGTGGAATGGAGCTATTATCATCGGCAGTAGCTCAATCAATTGATTCATTAGATCACCTCATATCTCTACCCCCACACCGCTGTCATTTTTCAAGCATTCCCCTGCAACTGCCCCGGTGATGAGTAGAGTGAATAAGTTACCTGCAGTGGAATGAAGATCTGAGCCGTCTTATGGCCTATGCCTCGCACCACTGCAGACCTCATTATCATTACTGTTTTGTCCTAAACTTGGGGAAGGAGCTGCTATGATGCGTCTGATTTCGTATATATGGAATTGTCATCTCTCTGAACCATCATTGCGATCCATCATTCTAGGAGTTGTCTTATCTTTATAACTACCCCTCGTAGTGTCACATCCGGAAATACAGCTGATAGTAAACGGTGCGTGGGAATACAGTTATTGACAGCGTTGTTTATTTTGTCAACTCTGTAGAACGCTGTTCTACTCACTATTATTCATGCTATACTAATGATATAGAGATAGTCTGATCAATCGAAATATTGAGAAGATCTCTGGCGGCTATACTGGTAATACTGCCTCACGAATTACCTTATTTTCTGACCAGCTGGTAGGAAAGAAGACCACTGGATTTTGGTAGGTCGATATTCGGAGTTTGATCGATATGGCTTTAAGGCAGCTATTAGATTGGTAGCGTTATTTTTAGGTATCACAGGAAAATGAAATGGTGACTCATATCTCAGGCTTCATTCTTGGTCTATTGGCTGTCTTTGCTGCCACATCATTCACGCTCTACAGATATGGCAACGTTCGACAACAACACATTCTTGTGACATTGGCTACGTTAGTGGCATGGTATTTCTCGTTCATTATTGTCTTCATACTTCCACTCGATATATCGTCGGTAAGTATACTATGATGATCTAATCATTTGATGGGGGTTATACTCCATCCTGTTGCAACTCCATATCGCTGAAGGATCTTCCTTGCACTCTCTAGACTTCCTACCAGCAATGCCTCCAAGATTGTAACAAGACAAGCCTAACTAATTCACAATTGATTTCAAATGCATCTGATTCCTCTGGTAAGAAAGTTGTGCCGCGCATCTGTTGCTCCTATTTCACATGATGTTGCGTACAGTTATCAAGAAGGTGCTTGTAATGTTTTGTAGCTGATCTTTCTAATACATTCCCTGGATGCCAGTGTATCGAACCTTGGAGCAATCTACCTAAGGATGTTCTATTGGTATTCTGGAAAGTTGTCTACTGGTCCTCACAAGTTCTTACCTGGTCAGATATCCCAGTCTGTCTGTTTGTACCTGAGTATCTCACCTCGCGGTGACCTTGACTGACATCTGTCTGTTACTGACAGGCTCGTGCTGCCGTTGATGCAGTCTTACTCGACAGCAGGCGAGTTCACTGTCTTGGGGAAGTTGAAGTCTGCTGTCATAGCGAATCTCATCTACTATGGAACTTACCTTGTGATATTCTGTATCTGTCTCATCTACGTGGCTACTAAACCTGACATACACATCAACGCGTAAGTTCACGACAACCTAAAGATCCGTGTTTCCTCGTCAAACTGAATCAATCTATGCTATGATTGGACAGTGAGAGCCTGAAGGTGATTGGTATCACCGCCAGCAACACATGGGGCCTGTTTCTGCTGGTTCTGCTGTATGGTTACGGGCTGGTGGACGTGCCACGCTCTGTCTGGCAGGCGTCTTACGCTCACCTCATGCTGCAGCAGGCCTACTTCCGCCTGGCTAAACTCAGCATGGAGTACTCCGAGGCACAGGAGAAGTATGAAGACACATTGGAGGTGAGCCCAAACATCATAGTCTGAGATTACGTCTGCCGTTGTCTGTAGTGAACCACTGACTGTGCTGCCTATGTTTAGGATGTGAGAAGAGCGGCGGAAGCGATAAAGTACAATCATCCTTACCGCAAGTACATCGACACCATAGTCGCCAAGTGTCCCGAAGACTTCCAGAGGTCCCTGAGAAGGAATGATGATTACGTTGATTATAACGAAGATGCGCAGCAGATACCCACAGAAAAGCAGCTTATAAAGATGCATATCAATGTCATGAATGTGAGTGATTTTGATGATGTGTCACTTGACAACAATGTGACAATGTGACAATGTTTGTGACTGGCGGCAATTCGATTTCAGGCAAAGAGGAACTTTACCCGGACCCGCGCTCAGCGAGTGAGCACCATAAAAACTGCCATTGAATACGAGGACGATATATCCAACCAACAATCCACCAACAGATATTACAAATCCAGTACTGAAAAGTACAGCGGGATATTCAAACTGATCTACAGTCCGAGAATCGGTGCAGTTACATTCCTGACTGATGACTGCTCTCTCTCTCCCTCCCTCCCTCCCTCCCTCTCTCTCTGACTGGCTTCTTACTTCAGCCTCTCTTTCAGAGTGGTTCTGGAAATGCGTGCTGCGTGCTGCCACCTGGAAGGCAGTGTCGGTTGCACTCTTCATCGTGACAGTGATGGTTGTCTGGTCCGAGTGCGTCTTCTTTGTGTCCAAGCCACCACTATCTCTGTTCGCTCTCTTCATCAAGCAAGCGCGATCTCATTTCTCCTACGTCTCTATCGAGGTAGGCGGCCGTGTGATAATAGTGATGATATTCCAACTGACTCTCAAATTCTCACCATCTCTCTCAGGTGATCTCGATTCTGGCTATGACCTATCTCTGCGTCTGCGCATTCCGTACCGTCTTCAAGATACGCGTGTTCAACTACTACTACCTCGCCACAAATCATCAGAGCGACGAGTACAGCCTGCTGTTCAGTGCCATGTAAGTGTCTCACCATGTCTGCTCCCACGCTGCTCCCTGCCTTGTGTTACAAGGATGCCTGCTCCCACGCTGCTCCCTGCCTTGTGTTACAAGGATGTCTGCTGTGTTTTACAGGTTGCTGAGTAGATTGACTCCTCCTCTCTGTCTCAACTTCCTCAGCCTCATCCATCTAGACAGTCATGTGACCAGAGCTCATGATATAGTGGAGACAGCCTACACACATGTAAATCTCTTTCTGCTGCATTATGGGATACGTGACGCTGCTGTACTGTCCTCACCTTTGTGCTTTGATTTTTAGATTATGGGCCACATGGATGTGATCAGTTTTATAGCCAATGGTTTCAACATATACTTCCCTATCGCTATTGTACTGCTATGCATGGCCACAGCACTGAGACTAGGTTCACGACTGCTGCACTGTATCGGATTCGAGCAGTTCATAGATACTGACATCACACAGGAAACAGTCGACGAGGGAAGGAATCTGGTTCGCAGAGGTAACTATGGTCGCTTAGCTGCACTGCTATTATACACTAACGCTGATATGTTATGAGACTTTCCCCATATTTTCCTTTCAGAGAAACTTAAGCGTGAAAGGGAGAGAACACGAGAGGAGCGCGCGGCTAACTGGCAGCGTACACTGGATAACTCAAATCTAGGTAATACAAGTTCTGCGTCTGGTCAACGGAACAATTATAAGAGTTGTCTGCCCTCTGATTCACACGCTAGTAAGCGAGCACTAATCAAGCGATTGTGTCTCATTTTCAGTGTTTTATATTTTCTCTCATTACGCTCTACTTCAGGTAAAGAGTCGACCTCAGCAGCATCGACATCAGCATCAACATCGGCATCGTCGTCATCTCATAGTAAACGGTTCCCCAGGAAACCGATCAAAGATGACAAAACCAAGATACTAGACGATCAGGACTTTGTCGAGTACAATCCTGCGATAAATGATGACGTCGATGATTTTCGTCAGCAGCAAGCGAGGCGCCCAAAAAGATCTACTAACATATTTGATGATGTTTGACTTCATACACATAGTAAATCATCTGAACAACACAATATATTTTCCATTTCCAACTAAACTAAGCTTTTATTAGCTTACCACCAAAAATAATGACTAATATATGTAGATATCCTGAGCAATGCACTCCATATGTTCACTGGGATATCAAGGAGCTGTTTACAGTCTCTCTATGTCATAGAGGACATCCAGTATGCAGGCAATGCTCCACGCCTGGGCTGGACAGCTGTCCCCACATTCCTACAACCACAATCGGCTGATTTACCAGGCTTACCAATAAACATATCTCTAGCCATTATCAGGCACTGCTCATAATTTCAAGTTGTCTTCTCCTGTAGGGCAACAAATTGATATACTGTAGAACCGGATTTGGTAGCAACGGAAACATTAGTGTATTCTTCAAAATCATCAATAAATCAAAATGGCAGTGATCCAATGATAGCTATCCCATAAATGAGAAGACAACTCCTATATAAGTCATGATGGGCATAATTTCTATGGCGCTATCTAATGATATGACAGCGCTGATTTTTCATCGCTATTTTTGCCGCAGTGAGACCGTCGCTATGAAATCCAGTTCTTATTGCTCATTGCACCAACTAGTGGAAGAACAGTACCTTCCCATCGGAGTTAGTTAGTTCAGGCAGGCTCCGCCACTCTGAGCTGTACATGTACAGGTGGTGTAGCGCCAGCTTGTCTGTTATCTTCTTGATGTTCAGCTCCGTTAGGCCAGGATGAGACAACTCCAGTTGACGAGACATCACCAGTCTCGCCCTCATGTAGTAACCGTACGGCCAGACCCACTCCTTAAGTGGTAGCGAGTCAATATAGCAACAAAAATCACAAACCAGCAGCCAGGATTCTGTAGCCTACCGGTCCCTGATGATAGTTGAAGCCAGCAGACGTTTTGAAGTTGTCAGAATCGTCACCATTGTTGTAGTCTCCCGAGTACGCCCAGTCGCTGAAAGTAAATCGATAGCTGAATGTAACGTGTCCTCCATATCGCGTTGATATCTGTACGACCTGGGGGGCCTCACCTCGGATCAAGGGTCTTCAGACCGAGAGGCCCTGCCAGGTTCTTCTCCACCATGTCGAGAGCCGCCATGGCGTACTGAGGTGAGAACAGATCCGGCGCCTGTCAATGGGTTGGGATCATTGAGAGACTGGGAGTGCAAGGAGATATAACAGGCAGTTCACTCATTACCACAGCCATCGCTACAGGGAAGTTGGGTCGTAGCTGGTAGTCAGCCCATTCTGGATCCGCCCCTACTGAGTCTTTGTAGATATTCTTCTTGTTGATCAGGTCGGGGCGAGAGTCCGGCTCCAGACTAGCGTACGTAGCGTCGAGCCAGAAATAGCGAGTAAAGTTCTTCTGGATCAGGTCATGCCAGACGTTGAACGGAATCTCCTGGCTATGCTCCCACTCTAAAGTTAAAAGTTAAGTTAAAAGTCGGAGAGGACAACTTCCGATCATATATCGGTTCGTGTGGCCAGTCCTTAAGTGAATCAAATAGAGAAGTGTAACGGAGTAGAGCAGCAGTATGGTCAGAGCAGACGCGCACACCTGGTCTCTTGCCACGAACTCCGGCGTAGGGATACATGCCCTTCTTGTGTAAGCTGTGTAGCCACTTTACTGTCGACGCACATAAACCGACCAGCTCTACGGCACTACCATTCCTGTAATATAGTGACTCATAGATATACAACTGCACTCTCATCTGGCATCACGTATCGGTCTGGGTGAACTCACCGAGGCGTCGCTGGTTTTCCCTTGTTTCCTGCTTTCACACTCGACCCCATCTTGTCCATCCACGTGCCGCAGTTGTGAACATTTCCTCCGTAAACAAAACCTGTGTGCCAGTTAATACCGGCGCGTATGTTGAACCCATCGTCAGCCATATGCTCATCGATCGCCCGTCCAGCATTCCTCTCTCTGAAGTCGATCCCGGTCGAGTGTTTCTGCAGCGCTTCCTGGATCACGTCAACCAGCGGCTGAACCTAACGAAAACAGGATCAGCATGATGAAACCAGTGATGGTAGCGGCCTCCCACACCAGCTATTAGAGAACTACTAACTACTCTCTCATTCTCCGATGGTTCACTGTCGTCGTTGGGATACATTCTCAATACGTCTGCTTTGAGGATGGCGATGCCACCAGGACACATGGTACAGTAGTCCTGTATAGCCTGAAGCCACCACCACACGGCGTCTCGGCAGTTGTAGCGGGCGTGTCGACCCTCCCCCAACAAGTTGGGTATCAGTCCATGTCTCAGAGCTCCAGCAAATGACAGGATGATGGCTCTGAAACAGCAGCTTCGTCATCAACAGCAAATCGTCACGACCGGACTACCAAATCATGTGACAGGATGGTAGGCTGTGAAACATCGATGGAAATCCAAGCCGATGGGGAATAGTACTTACTTCGCATCACCAAACCGGCCAGTGACGAGCAGCAGGCCTCTCAGAGCTATAAATGTATCACGGCCCCAGATCCTCATCAGACCCTCCGAGAAATGAGGTAAACCTGCAGTAGACGCCACACGCTATACAGACGTATCAGTCATTCATACATCACACACCATACAGACGCCACACACCATACAGACATATCAGCCGTTCAGACATATCAGCCGTACAGACGTTACACACCATACAGATATATCAGTCATCAAACGTCACAAGCCATTCAGACGTCACACGTCATACAGCTATCCACTATTCAGATACAAAGGCTGCTAAACCCCCTCATACCAGCAGATATGCTGACTACTGCTGACATATCTTCTGATTTCAAGACTGAAGCAGCCAATGGGGCCAACTGGGCATTCTTCATCGCTCCACAGAATTGGAGACTGCTGATCGCTAATTCCTGGACCAGAGAGCTGCCGTCATAAACAAAACTGCAACAGCAAGCGCACACTATGAGCTCAATGTAATTACGTCAGTAATGAATGGAGAGATGAGAGATAGTATTCTCACCTCGTCATCTTCCTCAGTACCGAATAGTTGATCAGGGCTGATAGAGAGACTAGAATCAAGTCAAAGTAGCTGGGTACCAGGTACCGCGGTAATTTCTTCAGCGGTACAAAGACTTTATTGAGGAAAGAGGCAAACTACAAAGAAACCACTATGGAGTAGTGGAAAGCTCTAGATTCCGTCTACTGAAGTCAGTAGGAAGGTAATCACCTTGTCGAGGCGTGGATACGTGCGAAGGCGGCTGACAATGTAGTCGATTAGCCAGTCTCCGTCACGGAGATTCTGACACAACGCGTGTCCAAGGTCATTGCCGCCGCTTATCTTGGCCATAGGTAGAATTATACCTGCGTAGTAAAGGTCAGGGCCGTTGATGAGTGTTGAGAAGCATTGATTACCGTGTCGACAGATATACGCCATGAGTGAGACGATTTACCCTGGAGGCCGGTGTACACTAGTGGCTTATAGCCTGGGATGTGGTAGGCACCGAATGCAGAGAGAGACAACTCCTCAGCCTCACAGTGAAACAGCAGGCTGTTACAGTCGGATAGTGACAACTCGTCCATCATACTCCGCAGATCCTTGACTTCTGCAATGAGAGGCGGGATTACGTCTTTGTCCCGCAGTAATAGCAACACTATGTAGCTTAGATACCAGATAATTCACCTTTGCTCAGCTCACTGCTGCCGTCTTCCATGGCAGCGTTCATCAGACCGATCCTCTCGATGATGTCGTTCCTACATCCATGAAGCTCACTGCTGGGTGCCACTTTAAGCACTAGCACCGTCCCGTTAGGGAAGCCGCTGAACGTGATCCTGTTGTTTCCGTCACTGTTGACGCGATGTTCAATGCCAGGAATGGTGCTGATGCTTACATGAGTGAGAATATTGGCGGAAACATTCACTAAGCCGTTCACGTAGTGTTCGTCACGAACAAATTCATCGGTGTTCTTCGACTCCTCCAGTTTAGCATAGAGTAGCACCTTGCTGAGATTCCCTAGAATGAATAGAGTTATCGGTGAACTATAGCCTTACCCCCCCCACTTTATGACTGTCAAATATGTAGGTTTTTAGGCTAACCTTGGAAGACGAGATTGTCACAGTGTGGATTGTTGTCGGAGCGATTGCTAAACGCGCTTCTGACCACGCAGATGATGGTGTCGTGGTTGGAGGGACTGTGGCGAGTGATGGACACAACTTCTGAGCTCAGGTCGTGCACATACACCTGTATATCAAACGTACATACAATACTCTCATATATAATCAACGCTTCAACATCACATCATCAAACACACATATATCGGGAGTTGTCATCACCTGGTTATAGTTGTTATCTCCCATCATGCCGTGCAGGCGGTTGAGTTCCGCTCTGACAGCTAGCATACCAGTGGAGAGGCTGCAGAAACCCGGTTTATCAAGTAGTGAAGGGTCGTCTGTCCATTTCTGATAGAGCCGAGACTCGCTCACCACACTGATCTGTGATGAGAAGAGACGCTGGTAACCACGAGCAGCAGACAGCAGACGACAATTGGGCAATTGTACAGACATACTAACATGGTGAGGAACCAGTTCATCGTAGCCTCTGTTACTACCAGTAGCGCAGGAAGACATGGCTACATACGCAGACAGGGAGGGGCTGTCCCAGACTGTACGCTTCTGTAAAACGGATAGAAATCTTCACTTCCAGTAACCGGTACAACAGTAGCTACTGGAACAGGGATACATGCATGTAGAGTGAGTGAGTGAGTGAGTGAGTGAGTGAGTGAGTGAGTGAGTGAGTGAGTGAG
>ERZ1740065.1418-NODE-1418-length-14312-cov-10.964649_pt1 | contig 14312 bp, 11 predicted proteins | sample MGYA00581738_ERZ1740065 | MGnify/ENA primary metagenome ERZ1740065 (study PRJEB43018, sample SAMN04849749) | marine metagenome | isolation source: floating plastic debris | place: Pacific Ocean | collected 2008-09-01 | study: EMG produced TPA metagenomics...
GGGGAGGGAGGGGGAGGGAGAGGGAGGGAGGCTCCCATATTTTTGCAGTCCGATTTTGTAGCTCAAATTGCTATTGTTGGTTTCCTAATGCATTCCTGTGGCTTATTGCTTAGATTTTGCTGAGCTGGGCTCAAATATGACAAGATCTTAGCTGTGGGGAGGGGGTAGGGGTTCTGAGCAGTGGCTTTCCCAAGTTTAGAAAAACTGAATCTACAGTACTTCTGGTCCTACAACTCACCACATATGCTTTTCATCTGAGATACAAATCTGCCATCGACTGTGAGGGATCACAATTGCGTAATAGATAATAGATATATATAATAGACATATATATAATAGATATATAGTGATTTTGTTCCGCACAACCAACCTTTATGACTACTACTACCCCTCCCTAACGCTCTGAGTATGGAATAGATGACAATGACATGCCCCATCCCGTATTCTAGTTGCTCAAGTCTAGGGCTAAAGTTGTTACTATTGATTTCCCAATGTTCTCCTGTAGTCTAGTGGTTGGATATTACTGAGGTCAAGTCAGATATGGCATAACCTCAGCTCTAGGGTGTAGGAGTTCTGCACTATGGGGGGGGAGGGTGTAGGAGTTCTGCGCTATAGCTTCTCGACGCTTAGAAAAACTGAATCACTAGTATAATCGATCCTAAAACGTGTCAACTATAGAGTGCGGTACGTTTCACGCTCAGCAGAATATGTTAAAACAAACCGGTGACTAAAAATTTGAGGAACACCATAATTAATCTTGGCTCTGATGTTCGGGGAAAACCAGGGATTCCAACCAAAATAAAGAGACTTGCCTGATACGATCTCTGACCTATATTTTCCCATCTAAATTGACACTGATTTCCCACCACTAATAACCTAGAACTTAGCCATACTCAACAGAAATACAGAACTGAAATACAGGATGATAAGGCATACATTCTTGGGTATTGGGAAAACTAGGAGTTGCCCTCCCACAAAAATAGATGACAGATTAAATTGGTAAACGGATAGTATATCAGGACTGAATGAGACATAAGTTATCAACTCAGGAACTTCAGTCTAGAATCTAGATTATAGTGATTTTGCCTACATATCAAAGGAGACATACATAAACACGTTGGGGGTTGGAAACTAACCTACAGGGGAGATTATTCCAGAGGTTTCATTTTGGTGACTTGGGCCTGTCCCAGCACAGCTGTGGTCATTGTCACGGAGATAAATTTCACAGTAATGCTCCTAATTACTAGTTTTTTTCCCGCTGACATTGGCCAGCTGAACACTTGGGTGAGGACCTCATTCACCAAGTACTCAGCAGTTTCAAATGTGCAGAACTCCCCACTTTCAAGGGCAGGTATGATTTCAGAAGCTTCGGCGGTGCGGAAGTCTGCACCTTGAGAGCGGTATTGTTTCCTAGAACAGCATGCGGACAGCCAGCTGCCCAAACTGATACGCCTGTTGCAAAGTTAGCGCAGACTATCGGTGTTTGATATCAATTTCCAACTGGTATAAAATGTATCCTGTATTAAACAAACGCAGCGCAGGATCGGTCGACCGGCATAGAAGCGTCGTTTGGATGCGATGACAAAAGATGATATTGATGATAAATATTGATCTATGATTGTCTGCGGACAAACAATGAAAAAGAATGTCGACTCATAGACAGATGGACAGTATAATTACACAAGGAATGCAGACATTGTAAGATGCTGAAAGTGTAATATGTGATGAGGAATGCGCATGTCCTCAATCGATTAACTTTGAATCATGGTAGCAACTCTCTCCATACTCATCCATTACCATTATGAGAATGGTGCTATGATTATACCAAGGACCTCAACAGGTTCAATGAAGTGTCCTTACAGTAAGGGTCAGGAAGTCATCAAGAAAAGATTTTGATATCGGCAGTATAACGCCATGAATAGCTCCACATTACCGTAATACTTCCACATTCTTCTAAATTTGCAGCATCAAAAACTGGTCCTTTAGTTCATTAGTTGGAGACACATTGCTTACTTATGGCATCATTTTACTGAGGGGAGGTGAGAGATAACATCCAAAATCCGAACTGAAAGGCAAAAATAAATGAAAATCCTTATGCCGCATCGTTTTTCCTCACACTAGCTGGAAATCCGTGCAATAAAGATTAAATCCGAATTGTTGAGATCCCTGGTTATCCTATGAAGTCAGAAAGACTTGAAGCCTAGGAGAAGACCTCAGATGGTAGTTCAGAGGCTGCTTGTATCATACTTTTGATCCTTATTTCATCAGAAACATCACAGATTTTCTACGATTACTCCTCAATATTCTCCCACGCCAGTGCCGCAGACATATGAGAAGGGATGAACCGAATAGGCTATTTTGGTATCTCAATTAGGTGACATGCTACTGATATCTTTCTGGTCTCAAGTTTAGTGTAATCATGCTTGTCGGGGAGGGCAGGAGGTAGAGGTGTCGCACATAGCTTTTCGATGTGAGGGAAATTGAATCTCACAAATTACTCAAAGTAGAGATGTTCATCTGTATGCTTACATACCACAAACCCAGAGCATTTTACTGCCACTGGCGGCAACCTAACAACTCAGCAACCCACATGATCAGAACTACCAAATTACCTAACAATCAGTGGCCATCACCTGCAGTAGCAGAGGTACTTATTAATCTTAATAGTCATCGTTTCTATGTACCTTTTATTGCTGTGCATCAGCCACTGCTGAGCGCCCAGTCTCTGCATTGAAGCCTTTCGTTGGTTCTTGCTTGTTTTTGTGACTGCTGATTGGCCGACGGTCGCCCCGTGGCTATTGAGAGCGCTAAGCTGGCTGCTAGCATAATTCTGACACACTCTATCAATGCGAGATAAACCAGGCGGGAGAATAAAGCGGCTCTCTTACTGCCAAACTAATTCCACTTTTACTTTCAGCCAACTGTTGAGTCGTGAGCGTCATCGGGAGGTGAGCGAAGAAAGGAAAGTGGAGACGCCAGTCTTTCGAGTAGGTGTATTTGGATTACATACCTATCCAGCCATTCCATACGACACAAGGTGAGTCCTCAACATCAATCCAGCAAAACATGCAACAGCATACTGTTGTTATGGATGTAAAAGCTATCAGGCTAGAGGTCAACTGATGGAACCTTCTCACGGCGTCACGACAGCGTTCAGTTTTTGAGCTCGCTCACACTTTCCTCTGCTCCTAAAGAGCCGGACGTTGCAATTGACTCCATTGTTTCACCATCAATGGTTCTGGCCATCACGACGTTATGGATGTTGTCTAATTAACGTCGACAGCACCGATGACCGAGCATGGCTCCACGCTGCCGTCACCGGGCGGAAGGTTGTCAACCTTATTTGTAGCAATGAAAGGATTATCATTTCTTTGACTGCCACACTCTGTGGGAACATGGAAAGTAGATGCATTTTTGGGATGAGCGTTTTCTCACCGGGAGAGTGGCGTTAGTCATATCAATAATTGACCAGGGAGATGGTAGTAGTGGCTGCAATTGAAGCTAATAGCAATCTCAGGAGAGTGTATGCAAGGCTACAGTGTCAGTATTTCTCTCTAATTGCTCATGGACATCCACAATGAAGTTGAATAATGTAACCTGCGTCTCTATACTGTGTATAGATTGCTGATACACATGCAAAGCGCCAGCAGGCGAATTCGCAGTGATTAAATTTGGTCCGTTCGTAGCTCCAAAAGGAATCATTTCAAAGCAACCAAAAATGAAGTTGTTCATCAAGATACGTTGCGATGATAGCATCTATCTACCTCTCATCAGTAATTGCGGTTCGTTATCAGCGCTTGTGCACCGTGACACTTCGCGTTTTCCATTTGCAGGAGCCGACAACCAAATGCACTAGCAAGAGGTGAAAGAAGAGAAAATGGATACGTTACAACTGAAGTTGGCTTTGACTGTGGGTTTATTAAGTAAGTGTACTAAAAAAATTGATCCATTTAATATGCGATTGACTTTATGCAAATGCAACATGGAGACATGTTGAAGTGAGCAGGCTAGCACTTCATATTGGGCTCGCAGCTGACCATAACTTTGTCAGAGATATCGCTGTCATGCTGTCCGCTGGATCAAAACAAAGGCCAAAACGGGGTTGACATCTCAATGGGGTCATACTGGGGGACCGGCATCCCTTTGATGTTCATTTCTGGCCGATATTTTGATGATTTTGATAATGGCAGGCGCATGAGCTCATCTGTTTGAACATTGGCCAATCATATTGTTTCAACGCAACATTTGTCTGCTACGCAGTATGATGCACATGGATTGAAATGACCAATGAGTTGAAATGAGAACCATCTTCATCCTAAATTCTACTTGATATGCATCATAAGTATTTTTTGTTTACACGAGATGTTGTACGATTACCAGAGGACACAAACTGCAGCGATGAAAGCACCTTCCTATCACCTGTTGACATTGCCATGCCTTGTATTGACAGTTATTCAATGCGCTCGCGACGTACTGTCTTCGTAATGTTGACACATTGGTCAGGCCATGACACGGTCAAACATCAGTGATGGCGGCTGCACGGCAGTGAAATACTGGGTTACTTTTGCTGCGTTAGTCACTGGCCGCCATGAATGAGTTACGGGTCTGAGTCAGGACCCCTGGTTCATGTTTCAAATTATATGAAGGGAGACCGGGATAGTCTGCTTTTAGAACAAACAGCTTAGTGCCTCCCGCACAATCACGCTTGGTAGTTTCCAACATCATAATGTATTAAAATAACATTCGGTACTTTGTTTCAATTATATGCGTATAAACACAAACATCAAGGGAGCCATGATTCAGGCAAAAGTATTTACGTGTCATTAGTGTTAATTTACTCCGTCGTATAGCCACTGTCCGCATGAAATACAATGAACAAAAATATCCCGTTTTGAATTGTTCGGTTCACTTATTTACAGTTTGTTTGCGACCGGTTGGAGCATGCCAAGTCAACAATGGGAAGCTGGAGAAAATAATCAGAGTTGAAGAAGAAACATCGATCGGTAAGACAAAACGAGTTGCAGTGGTTGCACACGAGCACCGAGTCCACTGGTTCGTACTGTAAACATTAGTGACCAGCCGTGAATGGGTATAACAACTCTGACAATAATAGATAACTGCACCCAATCATCTACCGCACCAAACAAATCACAGTAGCCATTGATCCGCTGCTCAACAGGTAAATTAATGCAGAGGTAAAGCCCGTCCAAACAGGTGTCTATTTCTTCTGACAAACATGCTGAACATACCTCGCTGCTACTTCAATGAATAGATAAGAACCCGAACCATTGAGTCTTAGTCAGCATGGCAGCCATTTATATCGTGGAATATTTCGCCGCCGGTCAAATTTCTAGACGTGCGCCTTGTCACCTAACAAGTGCAAACCTGCGATCCACCTTCGCGGACAATTTGGCATTTTTACTCTCCTATCAGCTCGATGGTTTCATACGCTGACGTTACGCTGACTTTAGTCTACACTCGTTATGCTTTAGCTGCAGTTAAGCCTGATTTGGGGTAACAGCAGCATTTGCGAAACCGGCGCGAATGCCGATTGCCGATTGCCGAATGCCGATTGGAGAGTAAAAAATACTGACAACTTTTGGTTTGTTTTTGACCCAGCAGGGCTGGTAATTACCGAGATGACAAGCATAGGGAAAGACAAGACGAACAAAGAGCTTATTTTAGAGTTGATGATGTATTGACTTCCTTTTGTGTTGAAGGTAGTGAAATCAACCTTTGTCAACCATTTCGCTAGGAGAAGCTCGTGCTGTTTGTTTTGATAAGAACTTGTTACAATGAAAATGAATCGAGCTGAATGAACATTGTTCGCTGGTGCACATCTGGCTTTGTTTCATGTCGCAGACTGTATTGATGAGGTTTTGCATCCGGTACAGTCTCTCCTGATGTCACGCTTTACGTATTCTTGTAGGATCCGTCGTTGGCTCTTTGAACTTCGACGAAAGAGAGTCAGTGAAAAGGATCGAGATCGTGGAAGACAGTCCGTTTTTCATGTACAACTTCACTGCAGACTCTTTTGTGGTGAAGGCAAGAATTGATGTAGACAGAGGTCTCGACCCGCTACAGCTGATGATCATAAATTGCGTACCGGTTGCCGGCCCAGAACTGGAGGTGAGACCGAGGAGATGAAGCGATTGCTTATCCGTGGATATTCAAGTTTAACGATTTACATTCTGCTCTCTAGATTGAAGTAGAGTTCGAAGTAGAAGATGTCAATGACTTCAGCCCAGAATTCAAGCCCTCCAACAACTACAGGTTCTTGATATCTGAGGTAACGGATAAAACTGCAAAGTTCTTGAATCTATCATCAGTTACGTGTGTTCAGAAAGATGCAGGCCAGAGCAGGCAGTTCCTCCATTTTCAGTGTATCAAATATCTCTTGCATGTGTACTAATCTATTCGCTCTATCAATAGTTCAAATCCTGGTCGATTGTTTTAGAAACAGAATGTGAGCCAGTGTTGCCAACCCTACGATTTTACTCATAGATCTACATATTTTTTAATTTTCACCACATTAGGTTGCGTAATTGCGATCTGTGTGCACCACAGGTCAAGAAAACTGAGTAGTTATATTAGGTGAGCAGTAATGTACTAAAACAAACGCCATGGAGTAGGTTTCAAGGCAGAATAGGGGCTTCTATTTTTAGATTAACAAAATCTACGATATGATGTGCACTATTGTATGATTGACAAACGATCGAATTCTCATTTCCGTGTGGTCACTACTTGACACACTTGTGGCATGGGGGGTTCAGGTGCGGGCCACTAGTCTAGGGGCATTGTGTCACTCCAACATGCGAATGATGACATGCTATTTACATGTCTTCTTTGCATAGCGATCGCTCATTATGTCTGACCTGCCAAGTTGCTACAAGTGTCAAATAGCAAATGAAAACGCGTGCGAGGCAGTAATAAGAAACAAATATCAACAAAAAGGAGCGCACACAGCGCGACCGAATTTCTGTATTTTGCTTGATGAATTTGCATACAGGAGGTAAACATGGAAATGGACAGGTGCACATGGAGGTCTTGTAGAAGAGAATGCAGCTCCAACTGACTACCCCATGTCAACAGCATGGGCTCGAAGTCTTGACAATCTTCATTCTTCGTTTTAGGCTGCGGTGGCAGAAACGCCGGTTGGCACTGTGGAAGCCGATGATGATGACCGGAAAAATCAGTATATCACCTTTGAAATGCCGGAGTCGAACTATTCGGTAAGTTTCTATTGCATCTATGCTTGGAAGTTTTTACTAAATAGAACCTCGCTCTGTGGCAGGACAACTCAGCGCACATACGAAGGGTTAACCTTTCATACCCAGAATTTTGTGGGTATGAATATATGGGTAGACGGTTTGACTCTTCAGTCTATATTCGATCACGCTGTATGTCAGTTCTGTATGCCAGTTCTGTATGCCAGTTCAATTCTGTGCACATGTTTCATATCCAGCATTCAGCTCTTAAACTAATGTTCCTGAAAACGTAGCCAAGAAAAGCGTACAATACATTCATCGGATAATTTTCAAGTTGATGCTATACCCTATGCATCAACATACCCAATTCAATGGGTTCACATTAAAATGGCTAAATCAATTTAAATGCCGGCCATGAAAAGTATTTTCAAAGTAAACAGGTTTTTTGAGGTTCTTGCCGATTGCATAACACCTGAAGGGGTCGGATTTTTAACACCTGGCTCTTACAGCGTCACACTTTGAAATTCAACGCCCAAACATAGCGAGCACCTTTCCACAGTCGACGTTCAATAACGCAATTCTATTCTAGTCAGAGAAGCGGAAGTTCTATTCCGTTACAAAGTCACAGATATTGAAGGATAATGCTGATGTTTTTCAGAATGTATTCGATATCAAGTCACTTAGTAATGGTAAGGCAAGCATTCAGTTGATTGGAGAGCTGGACTACGAGGCGAAGACAGAATACAGGCTGACCGTGATCGCGAAGGTACGTGACTTCAGTTGTATTATGAAGCAGCAGCCATAGTAGGGAATCAACAGGGCGGCCATGTTTAATTTACAGGATTGCCACATGCCAGAGAACTGTAGTAGTGGGCAGCATACCTCCACCGCAGACGTAACCGTCATAGTTACTGACGCCGATGATCTCAGCCCTGAATTTACCAAAAGTGACTACAAGGTGTCCATCTTTGATGATGCTGTTGAGGTAAGCTGTGATGTGAGAGATGAGATGTGAGATGGTGAGGGGATGCAACTGTATAATGCCAAAACTGGCAAGTGGGTGAGGAATGATGAAACAGAGAGGGGAGGGGAGAGGGATGGAAGAATGACAGGGAGAGTGGGAATGACGGTGAGGAGGAGGGAGAGAGATAGGTGGGAGAATGAAAAAGGGATAGAGGAGAGGGATGGGAAGAGAAAGGAGGGAGGGTGGGAGGCAGGGAGAGTGGGAGGCAGGGAGAGAGGGAGGGTGGGAGGCAGGGAATGAGTGGCAGGGAGAGCGAGTGGGAGGGGGAGAGACTTTACCAATGGCCGCCTTTCATATTTCCAAAACAATAGACCGCCTAACAAATGGAAGCAAGCATTGTCCTCCTTTCAGCATGTATTGACAAGTTGCTCTGTGGAATGCTGATCACCATCGAAGGCACGTGTCTCAATTGTCATCATTCAATGCAGATGCGACTTTCTGTCATGATCATAAATGCTACTTTTGTTGACCTTGTCCAAATGATGCTTCTATTTCAAGACGTGATGTTTGTTTGCTCTGTCTCTCCTTTTGTGCAAGCGAACCGCTGCAACTCTTTGGTTTTTTTTCAGGGCACCATGGTTGTGCAAGCTCTGGCGAAGGACCAGGACGAGATCAATGACCGGGTTCAATATGATCTTGACGGAGAAGGCAGCCAATTCTTCGCCATCGACGAGTACACGGGCATGGTAACAGTTGTGGATGCCGCTGGAATAGTGAGAGGGCGACAATACCTGCTAAGGCTTGAGGTGAAACACTTCAGCTTCATCCACCATACAGTCAAACCTTATCACATAGCAAGGCAATAAGTTCCATGAAAATTTGTTTGACAAAACCAAGTAATAGATACGGGAAGTCCTGCTAATGTTCAAATAGTAGTAAAAGTTAAATAAAATACACAGCTTAAGCAAACACATCAAGAGTCCAGTTCGCATGTTTGCCCTTCTCCAGTTTTTGCTTCAAGAATGATTTTTGTTGACGGCTTCTCACTTGAACCAGAGGTTCAAGATTTTAATTTCAACGCTTGACATCTTGTGGATGTAGACGGGTGTATGAAATGTAAATCAGCCAGGACCTGTATTCCTTGCTAAAGTTGAACGAGTGCTGCTTTGGTTTCGCTCAGGCCTGGCAAACTAACGATGTTGCAAAGAAAGCTACTGCCAGTTTGATGATATCGATTATCGCCACGAACAGCAATGCGCCACGATTCCACGATGACCACTACACCGTATCCGTATCTGAGAGCAGTGCGATGGATTCGACGGTATTGACGTTGGCTGCGACAGACCGAGATACGGTGAGTTGTATTTGCACATTTTTAAACATTTCAAACGGCTGTAATGGATCGGTGGCCTGACGTTAAGCTGTTTTAATTGACGGCAACTTTATTCAATGTAACCTAATAGTGCTACTGCACATGTTGATCTTACTGCTTAATATAGGTTTGTTTAACTAACTTGGGCCTTGAGTATGATCAAGTTCAATCGACCAATTGCTCAATCTATGGTGGTGAAAAAAATGAGCCTGCAAACTAAACAAACCAGACGCTTCTCCACCAAGGAGCGTTACACTTGTTGTGTACAGAAATATGCCATACAGATCAGCCTAATACCCTCGCAATCATCATATTTTCAGGAAACTACTGATGGTTATTTCAGCTTGGATGAGGTAAAAGCATGCGGTAGAGTTTTGCTCTTTGCTTTTTGCTGTTTCTGCCGATTTTGCCAGTGGCTCTAAATGAAGTTAACCTTTCAACGTTGTGATCTTTCGGGACGTGATAAGCATGTGGAGTGAGTGACGTATGACTAACCCGCTGCTTGCAGAACTGATTTGATTCTTTCCCACTACAACTCTGGAATGTTTGTCCACCTGTAAGGATGACCAGCGAACAATGAGAGCTGCTGCTCATCATGTTTTGTAGTCAACATAACTGAGTGGTCTGATTTAAAACCCAAACGACTTCTGCATGTGAAAACGCGGAGTTCTGTTCACGATCGTCTTACAGAGCTAATATCTCTCCACTTGACTGTGTGTCAAAGCAAACAAGTTAAAGCGGCTTTAGGACGTTGAAATCTTCAATCACTCATCTCACACAGACAAAGATGCACCTCAAACAAACATGACCGCTTCTATTTCCAGACTTCTGCACTGGAATTTACTGTGACTGAATCCATACCAAGCGATGCCCCATTCGCTGTGCGAGCCACTGGGTATGTCCTGTACATTGCTCATCTCAGAGAAATCTGCTGCTGTGTTTTACCCGGGGTGGGAATTTGTTCTCTTTTCTTGCTGAAATGCCGACAAGCCGCCAGTCCAAATCTGAGCCTCTCTTGGCTTTCCTTTCTTGTTTCCTTCGATTTTACACACCAGCTTGTGCGCCTTTGGGGACTTTTTGGTAATAAGCACCCGAATTGGGCGTTAGTCAAACGTCAGTTAATTGGGTAAAACGCGGTACAATACGAAAGAAATAAAGCTAAACCGACCTCTAACATTCTGTATTCCTTCACACCGACAGGTACAAGACAGCTGAGATCTATGTGACCGGCGTTATAGACTACGAGACTGTCAAAACGTATGCATTGACAGTGCGAGTATTTGACGGCGAATTTGTAAGTACATCGGTTCATATTTTACAGCGCTGTACTTTGACTGCATGCGTACAACGACGTGACAATTTGATGTAGATGGATACGGCGATGGTGACAATAAACATATTGGATGATAACGACCATAACCCTGTATTCACCGAACTGGAGTATGAATTCACACTGGACTGGAATGAACAGAAAACTGTGGGACAAGTGAAGGTAAGTTTCTTTGGCGGCGTTTGTGAATTGAGTTTGCATGTAAATCAAATCAGTCCCTAAGAGGCGTCAGTGCGTGTATCGCATCACGTAGCAGAAGCGTCGTACAATTTCCCGCGAACAATCTCAAGTTAATTACGGTTCTATCACATCTAACAGATAGATATAGATCTTTCAGTGAACATTATCCACACTTTGATGCAGCTCGCTTTGAGGGCATCTGCTTTAACGCCATACTGCAACGAAAGACCAAACTAATTTGATAAAAAACTCTTGTTTCAAACCATCTGATTCATGCTTGATAATTGACACTGCCGTTCCGTTATTTTTAAGGCATTTGATGAGGATCTCGGAGAAAACGGCAAAGTCACCTACAAGATATTAACTTACAGCAGGTATTTGTTTTGGGAGTTGCGATCTCCTGCACATTGGTATGAGAACGCGTACTGACAAGCTGTCATGGGTGATATTTTTAGGCTGTTTAGCATCGATGACAATGGGATTGTGAGACTGGCTGCCAGCGGTGACAGCTACACCAAATCCGAGTATCTCATCAACGTACAGGCAATGGATTCTGGGAGATCTCCACGAACCGCGAACGTCGTTGCTGTGATCACCATAGAGAACTTGCCAGGTGAGTCCAAAAACCTATGACCACGTCAGCAGTGAAAAGCCTCATCTTTATAGTTGACCGAATGATCAATTTAACTGTAGATGTACAAAATCAACATCGTGGAGAGAACGACTCCAATAAGGACAGATTGGTCACTTATATCGTCTCAGGCGTAGCGGGATTCCTACTTCTAGTGGTCGGAATACTCATCATGTGCTTACTGCGCAGGTAAATATACACTGCGATATGCCTGCTTACAAGTTATCCCTGCACGCGTTCACCAAGTTATGGAGTTATCTGCACTTGCTCAATTGGCAGACGGGCGAAGAAGACGGCGAGCCAGCTGAGGAAAAAAGACAAGGAGCAGGGCTTGAGAGTCACGACTGATAACAACAACGACCTAGCGACGAGTCAGCAAACATTCAGCAGTGAAATCTCGAAGATTGCTCTGTCCGACGATCAGAACTCGCAGACGCCATTGCATCCGTTCAATACGACCACACTTATGGGTCTTCATGACATGGAGCTACAGCAAAGGTAGGCAAGGAAAGATGCCCAAAACTAGGCAGGCAGACAGCTGCTACATGTAAATGCGTGAGAGCAGCTTGCTGTCATGAATCTACGATTTGGACTGCAGGCTATTAGATGCGGAAGGACACGGCTGTTTACTGTTTTGGTGATTGTTATTTAGTGGGCAGTTAATTAATTTGCTGTAGTGAGTCTACAGGAATTTGAAAACACGATGATTCGAATGGTCTAGAAAACATAGCACCATTTTAATCATCATTACTACAGTGGAAATTTTATGGTCGAATCATTGCATATGGAGATTTGTGGCTGGGGTGGTAGCTAGACATGGTGACATCAGGTGGGCCCACCCACCAGGGAGGCACCAAAGCATGATGATTAAAGAAAAGGGATGGTGGACACAGGGATACGTACAGCTATAAGGAGTTATCGGAAGTGGGTACAGATGACGATGGCCGCCATTCCCAGCAATATTACTCCGCAGCCAATGACCTCTCCGAACCGCGATGTCAAGCATCTGACACAGAGCAAGAGTACCGAGAACTTGCTCAGAAATCACCGACTTCAGATGACAACAACATCACCGTGGCGCACCAGTCAGCTGATCAGTTACTGAAATGCAATAGCGACTCCGGAAGGTCCTCCCTACGAGAGGACCGCTCGCCATTCAAGCAACGAGTGCCATTTAGATCATTTCAATGTGGTGAATCAGGACGTTTTGATGACTCAGAATTTCACAGCCCAGACGATGAGATCGCGTACATCGAGCGCAACGGCAGTCGTCTGGCACAAAGCAACTCGTTCAACCTGCCGATTCGTCAGAAGCCTGACATCAGAAACTTGAGGGCTACCGAAGGACCTCCAATACGATCGTCAGGCTTCAGATACTTCACAGAAGCACCTGAGGGGTTCAGGTCCTCGGACAGGAAAATGACAGCTAGTCCATTTTCAACAACTTCAGACTATAGCAGCAGCACACGAACGCCAGAAATAGTGAGCAGCTTAAATGACAACAGTAGGCTCACGGCCTCACCGTCTCAAATAGAAGGAAGGAAAAGACTGAGGAGCAACCTAGGCCTATTTTATGCTCCGAATGAGGTAGGTAGCGTCTTCATGCTGTCCACGTGAGAGCATTTTACACGTTTGATACACGGCATCTTTTTATTTGATAGCCACTGCGATGCAACAACATACCGAGATGCACAACTCCCGACAGTGACAGCAGCCACGACACAGAGAGCACAATCAACGAGGACGTGACTACGCGGCCGCAGATGACTATATACTTCTGATTAGTGCCTACTGGCTTAAATTGTACCCCGGTGCTTTTAGTTTAGACTCATAGAATTTTGTATCGTTTGATGCAAAAACTCTTTTTTATAACTTATTTGAAACTCAGTATTCCAATAAACCAACATGACAATCTCTTACAATGACAAAGATTTGTCAACAGTTACCAAGAGGAACAAATAGGAACAGTTAGGAACCAAGGAGAAAAAGAGGAACAAATAGGAACTGACAGATAGGAACCAAGGAGGAAAAGAGGAACAAATAGGAACCGGCAGATAGGAACCAATGAGAGAAAGAGGAACAAATAGGAACCGATAGACAGGAACCAATGGGACTCCATTCTGGATGAGCAGAGCCAGCGTTTTCTGGTATGTTCTTTGATGGTGGAATTGACACATGATTACAGGGGATGAGCTGATGAAATCTGGGGAGAAGTCTTTAGCAATCTGACATGCAGCATGACAACGTCTGCTTATTTTTAGAGCTGACTGATTCATTATCATGCCTGTGTCACATGCAACCTTCCGCTTTGCCTGTAGCAACCGGCACACTAGCATACAAACAACAATGGAGCGCTGCCGATGTGCACTAAACTTAGGTTTAATTATGCATGCTAGGTGTTGGTGGGGTGACAAGTGGAATAAACAAGTTGGCCACTCAATAATTCTGTGTAGTGTGCCAATGCATCGGTAGGGGGGGGGAGGGTGAGGGAGAGAGGTGAGGGAGGGGGGGGAGAGAGAGAGAAAAAGAAAAAAAGAAAATGAGAAAAAAAAAAGAGAGAGGAAAAAAAAAAAAGGAGAACAAAAAAGAGAAATTAAAAATAAAGAGATGAGAAAAAAGAGAGAAAT
>ERZ1740065.1419-NODE-1419-length-14307-cov-11.334620_pt1 | contig 14307 bp, 7 predicted proteins | sample MGYA00581738_ERZ1740065 | MGnify/ENA primary metagenome ERZ1740065 (study PRJEB43018, sample SAMN04849749) | marine metagenome | isolation source: floating plastic debris | place: Pacific Ocean | collected 2008-09-01 | study: EMG produced TPA metagenomics...
TTCCTTTCCTCGGAGAATGTGTCTCTTACAAAAGCAGCTCCACAACTGCGTGAGTTTCAGCGATCTGGCATCAGAGATACTGCAGTCTGGAGTTAGATTCTCACCAATAGGTTGATTCCCCATCAGCTGCATATCACTGCACATCCAGAACAGCTCATTATTCAGACCTGTTCCCCAGTATCTAGCCTTATGTCATGGCAGCATTACCCGGCATTTCAGTGATTTTGTGTTTGATTTCAGCTCCTCAAACTTCACCTCTAAACACCAGCCCGTCAGCGTTAAACTCTACCTGCTGACACTGAGCTGGGCTGCTCCTCTATATCCTAACAGAATCTCTGGATGCAAGGTATGCCAATGATCCTGTGGCATATTCATCTTGCCTAAGCACTCATATTCTAACACCTAGTTCATAAGTTCCAAGCCTGAAAACTGACACTAAGCTACCAGGTCAACAATCTGGTTTCATCTCTCAAGAACTAAGCTGAATATGAAAATGGTATTTGATGGGACAAGGTTCTCGGCGACCTGATGATTATTCCGATCAAGCTTATATTGTTGTTTTACAGTACCGATGTAGACAACATTCTACCTGGACACAGGTAGGAAAGCGAGTAACGAATTTGGTAGCGTGCGATTATTCACCATATCAGTTGGTACAGTGTCTTGTCAAGGCTTTCAACACTGTCAGGCTGCATCACCATCCGTCAGAACTGGTTGCGATGGTGGGTGTGAAATGTGTGCTTGTGTTTCTGTTCTAATAGCTTCTCTTAACACGGTGAGCCTTTGTTGCAGCTCCATCGCCTCCAACTGAACTGGAAGTGGTTGAAATCAATAGGACCAGTGACTCCAGCAGAGAGAGATGGAGGTATAGCATATCATGGAAGGTATGAAGCACTGCTATTAGGAACAGGATGATTGGTTATTTGACCCAAAAAAGGTGTAAGAAAGAGGTTATCTTCCACTAAATTTTCTTATTATCATGAAATTGCAAATTGGAGTGGTTTGGTTCCAGGCAACCTCAGCGAGTTGCTTCTCAAGACGTTAATTTTCATTGTTTCTTTGCCCTGTTCGTAGGTCATGATACATAATATCTCTCTCTTTCTTTCCATAGGCTCCCTTAATTCTGAACTGTGAGAGTCTCATGACTCCAAATTCATACCGACTCCAGACTCCGGAACAAGATTCAATTAACTACAATTCTACCACTAATGAGTTCTATATGAACAGTGGGGAGACATTCACAGTCTCTGTCTGGGCCAGAAACAATGAGGGATTCATATCGTTGAACCCTGTGACTCGACAATTCACAGCGCCACTGCTATGTAAGTTCGCTAACCTACTGACTTAAATCATCCTTCTGCATTAGGTTAAGCTCTGCTTTGAGACTATTGGGCAGTTTTACGCTCAGATATTCATTTCAAGACATGATTGTCTGCATACCTGTCAACATGTCTGAAAACACTAGGAATTCAGTTTTTCTGAACTTTGAAAAGCCATTGCCAAAAATCTGTGTCTTCTATAGCTAAGGTTCTAGCGCAATTGAGCTCAGTTCAGCGAGATCTTTCATGTAAACCACAGGATAACATGAGGAAACCAAGAATTATATTTTTCACTTCAAATTCAGTCAGCTACAATACATAAGCCTCCCAAAAAATCTGGAAGCACTGATAGGTATGACTGCCTGTTTCATGAACTTCTTACGTTATTGCGAATACCAGTAGGCTTCTAGGCCGCTAAAAGTACAGAATTCCTGTCCTAATGATTTCTAGAAGGCTACGTCTGCTTTGAACATCCTGGGTTGTTAAGACAGAAAACATCTGGATTTAAATTTTATTACATGCTTCTGCTGCAGCACCAAACGGCAGGCCAGTGATCTCAGCTGAGAGTAATTTCACTTGTATTTTCCTGACGCTTCAACCTCCGGAGCAAGAGAATATCACCATTGAGTACTACAAGGTAAACCTGTTATCTTTCTTTGCCTGCCATTTCTACATCACTCATTGGATGACACAGTATTCCCCTCAGTGTACATATTATACAGTTATCATAAGTCAATTATTTTTCTAAGGTTGTCTAAATGGACATCACGTTGCCTACTAGCTGCAGGGCCCTGTTACAAAACAAACATTATAAACATGAAAATTTTGAATCGTCTTGATTGACAATCTAGAAGAGTTGACTGTGAAAGATTTCAATCTGTGGGCAGAAATTCGGCTCAATGCTCTAGAGTGTCTGTGTGGTAATCGAACTGCACATGATTTAAATGGAGCAACTTGACCCAGACCGAGTAGCACGTTGAACATTTCGAGTGCCAGAAGTTCATTTAACAGCATAGTTGAGCACACTGGTGGTAATTGGCTGAGTTTCCACCAGGGAATGCCATATGATTCCCACATTGCAAATAACTACATGCATAAGTGGCACATACATAGTTACCATCTATACATCTATGGATGATTCTGACCCTTTGGCGGTGATATTGAACTAACGGTGTATTGTGGGAGAACTGGTTCGTAGCGACTGAAGACATGGCTTCAATCACATGCAGTGAGCCAGAATAATTGATCTCAAAGTCTGTATGTTTCTCCTGTGTGAACTACACGCTTCCTTGTTTGGAATCAGATGCCAGGTTGCAGGGTTGTTCGTGGTCACACTGGTGAAGTCAAATATTGCTGTGTTTCTAAGCTTTTAATCAACTTACATGTAGGTAGAAACCCATCGCATCTTACATAATTATTAAGTATTATTTCTTTGATGAATATAAATAGATGTTATGAAATGAAAAGAGGTTGTGTTCAGTGCCAGTCAGAGGCTCATCAATACCTCCTTAACAGTGGAAGTCGCCTTTCAATTACTGCCAAACTAGGCTCAGCACCTCCTTGCACAAGCTCAGCATAAAAATATTTTGTTTCTTCACTGGTAGTACGGTTGCGCCCAGACGAGCGAAATTCTACATCTGAACGGACGGCAGAAAGCTCAAGTGTTTACTCAGGTTTCAGTCTGCGGCTTTGAACCTGATTCAACTGTTCGCTGCGATGTAGTGGCTGAGAACTCAGCTGGTTCTGGTCCTGCTGCCTCCATCTCCATATTCACTGGACCGGCAGGTAACCATCTGCTATTGCTCACATCTACTTCACAAGAATCTACTTATACAGAGAACTGATGATTAAATTATAACATTGAAGGTTTCTGTTATGTTGCTTTTTCAGCCACTCTCTTGTAGTCATAGCATCCACCACTACAGTGATTCCTCTCAGCATACTCCTGCAGACCACATATTCACCCTCATAATAACAGCAGGATTTGAGCAAGTATACTCCTCTTCTAATCATTGTTCGCTCTCTCCCACTCTCTGATGACGTAGATGAGTCTACTACAAGAGAACAGGGAACGGCTTCCTCGCATCCAGTAGACACAGTAACAGTCGGATTGTCCATCACTGGCTCTGTGCTCTTGCTGATCATAATCGTTGTCATTGTTTCCACGGCAAGAAAGTTGTGAGTTTGAATAACTATCTCTGCTGGCCAGATTGAACAATGAAGTAGCCCGGTCTTTCATTTTCTGTAGCAAAGGTCCATCAACTCATGAAGATTCTGTATCTACTTACGTCTACCCGCCCTTAGACCTACAGATGGATGGTCCGTCCCCCTGTACAGAGCGAGGTACCTCTAATAGTGAGTCATGATCTATAGCCAGTCAAGTATCTTTCATAGTATATTTCTTGCATCTACCGAGAGAGGAGGGATGTATCAGCAATTTATGGTCTATTTAAGTGGTAACCAGATAATTTTTACTTCTCAGTTATGTCATGATACACGATTTGTAACAATGTCGACACATTTATATTTCATGCACACAATCTAGGGTACAGTGTATTTGGATTCAATATGAGTACATATACATGCATGTATACATATGCAGTAAGTCGCATATGGCAACGTATGAAATGTCTCCATAGTATAAAAAACCTTGCAGCACAGACATAGTAGAAACAGGAGCATGATATTATTTTCAATACACAAGTTTGCTGAACAGCCTTCTGTTGGGACAGATGAGGTAGGCACACTCAGGCACTATGAGGCAGGGACAGCAGTCGGCACTTCGGGCTATGACCAGCCTACTAGCCATTAGGAATGATGTAGAACATAATGTGGTATAATTCCTGCTGCTATTGAACACTCTGGTGGAAGGTGTTTGATGGCTCAATTTGCCTGTTAAGTCATAGATAGTATGATTTCTATTTTTGATGCCATACTTTTGTGCCTTCAACTACTGAGTGTCTGTTGTTGTTTCAAGGTAATGCTACTACCATCGGAGACATCAAAACTTAATCAATAGGCTACAAAAAAACACATGAATCTTCCAAAGATTGTATCTGAACCCAATCTAAACCAGTTAATTAGGTAAAACATCAAAAGTGAACAGTTTACTGTACCAAAAGGTGTACCAACACAATGACCTTGAATTGTGACCTTGTACGGAGGTACACAATAATACCAAAGTATCATTACACCGCTAATGTTCTTCCTCTCAGCATCAAGAGATTTACTACAAACACGTGTCTCACTGCATGTCTCACTGCTTGGACGCACCACTAGGAAATTATAGCATAGTGTGCCTTAAAACTTTCATTCAATCATTATGGTCGTTCCTGACACAGCCTTAGTACCTTCCATTCCATGATTATGAGTAACAGAATCCTGCTCACAGCTACCACTTAGCATTCATACATCACTCGATTCCATGTCAACATTCTCGTTTCAGGTCTGCCAGCCGGTGTATGTTCAGCGTTTGACACCATAACATCATCCACTTACGACAGCATTACGTCATACCATCACTATGACAACGAGTCAACCTTGGAGTGCAAGGAAGCGGCTTCAAATGCTACTTACACAGTGATGCGCTGACCGTCGCTAACCACTCAGTGAATGTAAGAAGTCAAATTTAACTGCACTCACCTTCCATAACACTTCCTGTTTGTGTCATTATTGACACAGCTTAATCAACTAATTTACTGTATAATCAACTAATACACTGTATAATCACAATGACTGTAATCACTAAAGGTGAAACCAAATAAAGAAAACTAGAAAACCACCGCTCCATGATTTCGTCCTAACATATTGGAAGTACTTACCTCATTGGATGACACTATAACCTTACCACTGCTCCTGGGAGATGAAGGTAGAAGTCTAACATCAGCCCTACCCGACTTACACTGAAATCTGAAAGGAAAGAATGTTAGACTACCTCAAGTATGTACAGTCAGGTGACCCTCATTACTTGGGAACTTAGAGCAGCCGCTGTACCATCACATGAGCAGCCTGAGACAGGTGAGTAGGTAGCAAAGTAGTTTGTACCTTGAGGCCACACCAAGCTCAGTCTTTGATTGCCACCAGCTTGCATGGCTTCATTTCATGTTTCTACCTTTCCCCTTTGGCTGCTGCAGCTTTTTCTCGGTGTGCCATTAGCTACTTATTGCATTTTTGCTGCCTTGAAACTTGGATCTAGAAGTTTACCAGACAGAGGCTTGGCAGTAACAGCACTGCTGTAGTCTTGTTCTATTTGTGATGTTTCTGGTGACTATAGCTTAGACAAAATCATAGGTTCGGTATTCATTAGACCTGCTGAATCTACGACTGCGTAAAGTGGTGTGAAGATTAAGTTCGAGCACAATAATAATATATAACATAATATTATAATATAATGTAATAATATAATACATTAGCTCAGTTGTATTTCATCCGCTAGTTCATAGGCTATGTCATAGGCCATAGTGTAGAGAGAATGTGTGACAGCGTGGAGATATTATGCCATGGTTTTTTTATCTTTTGCTTCAATTCCCCCTCATACTTGAGAATTTGGGGCAAAGTCAATTCAATTTTCTCTGTCGATATCATAGCTACATTCCTTAGAAAGTACCCTCCTTATCCTGCTTACTGATTGTCTACTACGCTATTCCCAACATGATGGATTTTTAGGCATCAAAAAGGTCTGATGCTATTAAATGAAACAGGGCAGACAATTCAAAGCTCTTCTCAAATTCTTCACTAAACTGGAGGTCAAGTAAGGCGCCAGTGTGTCGTGATGCTTTATAAGGAAGTTGCTCCTATGCTCTAATGATCTTCATATTACTGGGATATAATTATTATCAGTATAAACTAAGAGTAGTCCCAGTACTATGGGCCTGACCTTCGGACCATACAGATTGAAGAAACAGTGTACTAGCCGGAGTGATGCTCAGAGTCTATGAGGCACAGGTGGAACATGCTTTGCCAGGGGACCTCCAGACTAATGTGAACGCAAGATGGAGGAGCTCCTATTGCAGTTATCCCTCACTAAAAACCTGTCAGGAGCATCGAGCTAGGAAATAGAGACCAGTATTGAATGCAAGTGTAGAATGCTCAATGCTGTTGTTCACACCTCGCAGTAGCACGATTGTTTTCTTGACTTCAAATTTGATTTCATACCATTTGTTCATCAGTCGATCACATCTTTTTCATACCAATTCAAAGCCTTCATACATTGACTTCGCAAGTAAATTTCACCCAAACACTATGCCCTGACAGAAGTCTTTGTTATTCAAGTATTACGATAGTGAAATGCGATTGCTGTTGAATGTTGGGATAACAAAAGTTATATCACGTCACCCATATTGACATAAACCAGGACCTGATAGCATCAGTACAGCACTCATCTCAATAAACGAGTTGAAAGGTCCTTTACTTACCTGTAAGTACGGAGTTAATGAAAACATCAGATGAATAGAGCCGACTTATTGAGCTCTGATTTCTGATCATCTTATCAATGAGGAAGTTTTTTTAACCTATCATGAGTATGCGCAGGTTAACAAGTGTCTGCCAATCAGGTGACTGATTTTCTGCTTCTGCAGACCACATGTAGAACGTGCTTCATCAGCCTGGCAATCTACTACAGGTAAGTGCATAAGCACATACTTATTTTTATAATCGTCCCGCCGTCCATTGAATAATAAGCAAGGTAGAAGTCACTCACTCGCTTTAATCTGTATGTATTTATCATCAGCTCCACTCAGACACTTATTGTTCTGTCTCAATATATGTAGTTTAAGGCTGATTGTGGTTATTGCCTTACCCGCATTGCCTACTTGGAGATATCCTAACTCACAATATGCTTGCGAGTAAACGGATACATAATGTCCTCCGGGCACTGGTAATAAGATCAAACTACTTATTCTAAGTTAACTATTAACTACTATGATAGCTAGCTTCAGCTCAGAAACTGTCTGGTAGAAAACAATCAGTATTCTCTCTATGCAAATCTTTCTGTAAAGCCACCATTCTTGTTGGAAAAGAGGCACCCAGACCATACTAGCAACAAAGCTAGTGAATAGTCAAGAGAGGTGAGCACAAAGATAGTGCATAGTCAAGAGAGGTGAGCACAAAGATAGTGCATAGTCAAGAGAGGTGAGCAAGTGTAAGTATTTGGACTACACTCTTAATCAACCCAACTCCATGCCGATAGCTAAGTTAGCGAGTGGCCAGCAAACCATGAACCTGACACCCGTGGCGGCCGGCCTGTTCAGATGCACTCATGCCGACGCCGGTGTGTAAATATTTCAACTAATTAGTACAGCTTTTTACCCTCTTACCGCTCCCTCTCCACCTTCAGGAGATCATTTTACTAACTGTGGAGACAACATAGGCGTAGTTTATAATGCCTGCTTAGCATTGGCACACAACACCACATAGTATAGTAATAAGGACCACTATTTTATCGGCAATCACCCGGGCCTGATAACCGCCTGAATTACTCGGCAAACAATAATACTTCCTGATGCAGCATGAAAATCCCTCATAAATCAACTTTCTTTTAACAGGCGGCTACTGAAGGACTGAAGATCTTGGCAGGATGTATTTGCCTACACTGGGATTCGTTCTGTTTCTCTATTTATTGCTTACGGCTGCAGGTGAGACTGACTGCTGTCACATGGTGACTCATTCACCATAACTTATATCGTTATTATTTGTAGTTTTTCTGGGTAGCTGTATCTTCCCCTCCTAAATTTCTTAATTCAATTGTTTAACGAAATCAGTAATTGAAACAATAAATGAATGAAAGAAGCTAAATTCAGTTTAGATTGTCTGAGTGGCTCCACCTTCAATATTTGCAAGACGTTGCTGCGCGTTTATTTCAATTGCTAAGCTGTCTAGTTCATGGTTGAATAGACACTCATATAGAGGAAGAGACGAATAGATGACTCAGCCTTTAGCTGCACTGTTGTTATTAGTTGCTGCTGAACAAGGTTCGCTGTTTTAGCTCTACAAACATCACCTCTCAACACCAGCCTGTCAGTCATAAACTCTACCTGTGTGACACTGAGCTGGGCTCGCCCTCTGTTCTCTAACGGACTCTCGGGGTACAAGGTAAACTGCTGATTGTATAACCTGTCAGTTGTCAACAATCAAGTATGGAGACTGTGCTTTTCTAAACGACCTCAGATTTCAGCCATTCACCTCTAGTTTTTGCCTCCGCACTCAGAGCCAAATTGTGGAAACCGATTAATATGAGCTTTTAATTACAATTTCACTCATAAGGTCAAAGGTTACTTAGATGATAGCCGCAATGTACTAATTCACTGTACATTTAGTGTACTAATTTTTGATGGCCCATAACCTGCTGTTGATGTATGACAGTATCTGTGCACATCCTATTCGGACTGGACTCAAGTCTGGAGATCGGTAACCTTGGCAACGGTGTGTAACTACTCACCGTATCAGGAGGTACAGTGTAGAGTCAAGGCCTACAATGGCACATGGAAGGGTAATGCTTCTTTATCACCTACAGTCACCACTAACTGTGCTGGTGAGTGAGAATGCATGTCAGAGTTCTCTAATGTACAAAGTTCGCTCTAACACCTGAGGCTTCTGATGCAGCACCATCACCTCCCACAGATCTACATGTGCTTGACCATCTGATGACGAATGATTCTGGTAGATTGAGATGGAGATACAGAGTTATGTGGCAGGTAGGACTTGTAGCTGAGTGAGACGGTGAGTAGAACTGCGATTCTGACCAGAATAGCATGATTTTGACCAATTTAACACAACATGGTCTGACAAGTTATTGATGAAATATATATATATATGGCTTTTGCAGGGTCTTATCTAGTATGTTGATAAATTGGTAGATTCAAGAGAAGCCTAGGCACTAGAGAGGTTAAGGTGAAAATTTCACCTTTAACGCAAATTTTACGGCCACAAGCCGCTGATCACTCCAGCCCCGTATCATCAATGTCAATGCTACCACAGTATTACCTATCACTTTCTACCGGGGGAGGGGGGGGTAAATTGTTTGATATCAATACTGATTGCCTGAGACTGATCGCTGGGGAGCGGTGGCAAACAAAGTTTGGAGGTTTGTGACAGCCACTTATGTTTATCACCATCTACTTCTATCATTAGCGAATCATATTACCGGTATTGATCTATGGCGTCCTGAGCTGAACGTAGCACTGCTCTGTTGTACACTGCACAATCCTAGGCTACTGGAGAGCGAATTATCAATAAAATAAGAAAGAAATGAATTGTCTGAAAAAACCTAACCTGTAAGTACTAGAGCACTCAGAGAGCTAACACCGTATTGCGAACTACAATTTGGCTGACAGCCATATTCCATGATCAATTCCAGAGGAGGTCAATCCTATTGAGCAATAATATAACTCAATCAGCAGTGGGGGGATTGTCGGCTATACATATATTGTATGTCATATATGATACATCATATTACTTACTTCATATATTATATATTATATATTATATAATATATTATATATAATATATTATATATCATATATTATATATCATATTAAAAGCAAAACATAAAGAATAAATAATTGCACAATTTTTGTATGAATTTAATTGTTTTTTATCCTTGATTTTTTTGGTGTTTGTCATTCTCCTATCGTTTTTTGTGCACACTGCCGAGCCTCACTAATGTGCCTTTCTCCGATCACTCTCGCACACTCCTGCACGAGCTGATGCACGAATATCGACAGAGAATGGCAAAAGCCTTTTTTTCAGCGAACTACTGTAAAAGTTCAAATGTACTTTAGTGTACCTCGTACTCTCCATTAGGACTGTCTCAGCATACATTGATGTCCAGAGAAATCAAAGCCCGTATTCACTCATTCATTGAAGCGAGGTCACTGCTTTTATGCACTATGTGCAAAATAATGCAAATAGATTTAATCAAAGTACAGCATGATTCCAACTTATGCTTTAAAGCTCATGAATGCATTTGCTTGGATTATAATGGTCACAAAATCAAACTCTAAAGACAATGAAGGATGTGGTAAAGCACTAGCGCTGAATTTCCCAGATGGGGTTCAGTCAGCATTCCACGGTTTATACAGCTGTTCATGCTTTTGGAAGTGGGCGTTTATCTATTTGAACCCGCATAGCAACTTAATACTATGCCTGTTGGCTTTAGAGAACTTGTCTGATTAGTAGTTGAGGTTTTTCTTGTTGTCCTGCCATTTTTTGCGCTCATTCCTGCACACTCGCACTCACGCGTGTATTCCTACATGTGCTGATCCAAAATTATCGACAAAAGAATGACAAAAGCCGTAGTTGCGATCTAGAGGACTCAGTTCTGTACATGAGCTCTATGTTATGCAGTTGAGGATGTGCCGTTTATTTTTCCAGGCTCCTTCATACGTGAATTGCGCTGATCTTCACAGCTTGAGACCATACAAGCTGCGAACTCCAGCAGTGACTAAATCCTTCAACTACCGCTATACACGCATCAATTTCTATGTGGACAGTGAGGAGACATTCACAGTCTTTGTCAGGGCTAGAAACAGTGAAGTATTCCTATCAGAGCCGACGACTCTCACAGTTACTTCACCTCTGCTTCGTGAGTTCAGCTGTCCAGCAAATGAATTTGAAATTGATCTTTATAACCCAGTATTGCGCAGCACTTATCCAAATACCCATGCTCCCATGTACCTACGCTCTTGCTTTTACAGCTGTAAAGTTAGATTAACAGTAAAATATATGTTTCCATACGTTAAAATTTCCAATAGATTGATTGGCTACTCAGGGCAAACAGGTCAATTCATTTAAGTTTGTTTCATGATTCTCCTGTAGCGCCCGATGACAAACCAATGGTTTCAGCTGAGACTAATTCCACCTGTGTTTTCTTGACACTTCAACCTCCTGAGAATACAACTACTGCTATCGAGCATTTCAAGGTGAAGGTCTCACGGCTCCTCCACCATCCTACATGATACGGCAGTTTTTACTCGCCTATCATTAGGCACGTCGGAATCAGGCGCCGAAGTCACACATGTGCGACGCCTGCATTTGTCTGTAACCTTTATGCTTTTGCCGCACTTACACCTGCTTTAGTACAAACTAAACACCAGTAATTACAGAACCGGTGAGTCTACCGGTAGAAGAGTAAATAACATCAATTTTCCTTTGTGTCAGTACGGCTGTGAGAAAGATGGTGAAGGCACTGCAACAATGAATAGACACAAAGAAGCTCGATTGAATACTCATGCATCGGTCTGTGGATTTGAACCCCACTCAATGATTCGCTGCGATGCCGTGGCTGTGAACTCAGCTGGATCAGGTCCTCTTGCCTCCATCACAATGATAACAACATTGCAGGGTAAAGTTCCTATCACATAACTTTATTCTTTGATTGCATATCAGACTCTCCTAGTGTTGGTTTAGCTGTTATCCTTCATTCTGATAAAACATTAAGTAAAGCAGCTCATGACGACAGTTTTTGATGCCAAAAATTTCCAATTATCGAGAGGATTTGATTGCAGGAGAAAAGACAAAACTTGCACCTTACCAATCGAACTCCCTCACAATCGGAACCTCCATTGCCGGCTCTGTACTTCTATTAATTTTAGCTGTTCTGATTGGATACGCCGTGAAAAAGCTGTGAGTTTTAATTCTTATGATGTCTGATCAGACCAACATATCCAATGGCAGTCCTCTCTCATATCCCGTGGCAGGCGCTTGCTGACTCAGAGGCAATCAAGCGGCTGATGGATATCCTTCATTAGAACAGGAGAGCGATACCCAGCCTCATCAGAGTGTGAGCAATGTGTATAACGGTTAGTTGTGGACTAGCCTGTGTCATTTCGGAGTTTTTTACGTTCCCAACTATTGGAGCTGAGTTTGCCAGTTTCTATCGAGTCCCTTGGTATGACCCCCTCTCACAAGTTGTATTTTATATGGGGTTTGGAGCTCGGCATTACCATGAATGGACAATATGTTCATTAAATACCACTAAACCTGCAGGTTTTAAATGAAAGATGAACATGTACTTTTCGTCTTTTGTGCCGGTTTGTTGTTTTTCGAGCCTAATGCTGGTAAATACCGCCAAATTTTTTGGAAATTCATGCGTTATTGAAATGGCTTTCCAGCAGTTTTCTTTGTCATGGGTAAATTTCAGTGTGCAGTAAACATATGTGAATTAATTTGAGGAAAATGTTTCATTTGGGTCTAAATTGCAAAGTTACGTAGTCCAACTTGTGTAAACACATGGTGATGAGAGCAAATCAACTAAGACAAGACCTTTAAACCTCAATCATAAACACAGAAACCTAACTTGATTATGTTTGTAATTGAAATAGAGAGAGATCATTAAATGATGGTTGAATTGTATAAATTAATAAGGTTTCAAGAAGAGGATAATTTTCTATGCTGATTAAGCCGTGTCTGATTGGTTACTGAGCCATTATCACATTAGTATTAGCAGCAACTTTAAAAACCGATTGCCTTAATATGCGTGAAGTAGCTCGCACTAGCCAATATATCGGAGGTATCACCGGGCTAATAGTTATTATTGCGCATACTATGTTGATCACCTAAAGCTTTTATATGTTGATGCAGACATGCAGTTCAGCCATGTTGGGCGGTCAGAATACGAAAATGTGGCTCCGCAGCCTGCGTATGAAAATGTCTCTAACCGGGAGAAAGAGAAACCATCTACCAATGGAGCCTACATGTTGATGTGGAGAGCAACGCTATTGAATCAAAAATCCATGGAAGTGAACTATTCTAAATGATATGATCTACACGACATTCACAATCTGTGTCCTTCACATAGCAACTCCTTACAAACACTAATCAATAAATCAAACTAAACTCCTAATCAACTGCAATTCATATATTCAACATATGCTTTCACAAGAAAGAGACTGTTGCTTAACTTTAAATTCACATCTTGACCAAATAAATTGCATTCCTAATCACATTAAACCACTCAATACTACTAGTGATGTTTCCTTCACCCATTGATAGCGTCCTTCACCTCTCCACTTAGTTAATGTTGGGCAAATTTTGTCGAGATATAATTGGATAACATAAACTGCAGTGTTAAAGATGGTGAAATCTGTGATGTTGTGTGCCGAACTACAGCCTTTTAGATGACTCATTGTTTCTCTGTAACCTTCCATTACATCTATCTGTAGCTGAAGCTTGCTTGCTACAATCTGCACCAATAACCATCCATATTCTTGAAAAGTGATCAGCCTGAATTAGTGGCTTTGACGTCAAGAAAGTGAACGAATGCTTTGTCAGTAGGAGCAAGTTTTTGAGCAATTAGCTCCTCATCATATGGCTTTAATCTCTGTTCCGGCAGTGTTGCAATCCAGCTATGTTGAAAACGTCCACTCCCCGACCAAAAGGCACAGCAAATAGGCTCTGCATCAGTGACTAGGGACTTCTTTCAGTTTTTCTGATCCTCCCGCTGACATGCGCACTTGCTACACATGTGGGAGTGTGTGCGCACATGCGCGGGGTGTGCACGGAAATTGGCAGAAGAAAGACAATAATTCTTCATTCTAACACTGATTTGTTGGTAGTTATGTTCTCTAAGTGAATGATGGCTGAAATAGCTGCTGAAAAAAAGGAGGTAGAAGGAATCACCAAATCCCTAATGGGTAGTAATGATTCTTAGGTCGGTAGGCCCGCCTAGGAACTTATAGGCCCGCCTAAGGCCTGCATAGGGTGGTTCTTAGAACTACCTAGGGACTTCTAAGAAATAATAGGCGAACTTATGTGTTCTTGGGTCCTATTCCTCAGGCGATCCTGTGCATAGTTAGGCGTGCTTGTGATCCCATAGGGTACAGATAGGCCTCATATCTAAGAGCTTCTTCCAACATTTTCTAAGGCCTCATGACGCCAATTCTTATACTTTTGGCAGACACTCATTGACATCCCACCATTGTTAGTTGGAAGCCATGATGGTTGTCAGCAATTAATTGAGTTATGGATAGAATTTATACTTTATGCTTATGCT
>ERZ1740065.1420-NODE-1420-length-14306-cov-23.035506_pt1 | contig 14306 bp, 10 predicted proteins | sample MGYA00581738_ERZ1740065 | MGnify/ENA primary metagenome ERZ1740065 (study PRJEB43018, sample SAMN04849749) | marine metagenome | isolation source: floating plastic debris | place: Pacific Ocean | collected 2008-09-01 | study: EMG produced TPA metagenomics...
TGTGTGTTGACATTGATGCACAATGTGATATGACCTTGACCTTACTACCTGACTACCTGACTACAGAGTTGTCCTCTATTTTTGTACTGCCCTAATCGACGAGTGCAGCCAAAATCGAGAGCAAATCGAGGGCAAGCATAAAAAGCCCAAATCGACGCTTTTCGATTTAGCAGGCTTGCTAAATCGACGGCCTCGATTAGCTATCCAAAAACGCCCTAAGATTTCATGTTGCATTTTCTAAATCTAACAGGAATAACTCCCAAGAGATTGATAGTGAATGCAACGCGAACTGAGAGACTACAAAGATTATAGCACGTTTTCCTAATAGCTTGTCTTTTGCTACTCACCACAATAGCAACTATAACCCTGCATATATTTGAGGTTATTTGGTAAAACTTGAGCCGTATGTGCTGCAGGCATCTTCAAATCCTTTCTAAGATCAGACTGTGGCGAGAAGCTCCTTCTCACTGTGGCAACCATGAACAAGCAAATGTGCCAACTCCAGTGTCTGTCTACCGATCTCTGCACCGGATTCGTGTTCGCAGAAGACTCCCTTACGTGTCACCTGATTACTACTGTTGGTGACGACGGTGACCATGACGAACTGTGCGCGAGCGGTGTGACAAAAGTGTTCATCAAGCAATAAAGATTTATCTGATATGTTTTAAAGGTTCAAATTCTTGTAAAGTAAATCACAAGCTGAGTTCCATCGAAATTCCCTACATTTATGTTGTGAAGGATTTCTCAATATACATTTCATTACCTATGCCGCAACTAATAAATTGCAGCCCTGAGGCTGTGGCCGTATGATGTGAGAAATTTTTAAACCCATGGAACAGCTATCAAACAGCGAAACGTTTCCATTAGTCTCCACGTTTCATATGGACAAAGTTTTCCTGGCGATATCACTGGCAGATTGTTTTTCTTGCAAATTTTCCAGACAGACGAAAACTCATCACGTTATTTCATGAGATATGCTTCTCGAATATGGGGTAGGCGACACAGCACACTTCGCAGCACACCTCTCACCATGATGACTTTTTATCACTTACGCATTGTGAAGCAGATCCCTCTGTGACATGTATATTCTAGTACATTCATGTACATTCCAGTATATAATAAATAGCGTTTGCTTGTCAGATTAGTCATGTTGAGGAAATATCTTCGATGAGTCGGCTTCATGCATGAAGGTAGGGCCATGCCATGCAGTATAGCAGGTATGGCTTTACAAGATCATGCTGAGGATTAAAGAACTTTTGGGAGTTTGCTCCTCTCCTGGAAGGGGGAGAAGAGAAATGCAGCATTATATGTTTATATAATGAGCCATCTGTGACTCATGGTCAGGTGCTTAGGTTTCATGTTTCATGAAAAAACCAAACAGTGTTATTTGCAAACATTTGCTGGTGAACAACTGGTGGCAACTGTGATCAGCGCGCATCATGCTGGTCAAACGGGAACTAGAACATCGATCATTGTTGCAAACTTCTGACCTTTTGAAATACCTATAATGACTCGAAATCTGATTAGCTTCAGGTTTTTTAGATTTCTATATCATACAAATTATTTTGTCACAAGTTTGTTGGTAAGTCGAACCATCTAATGCAGTGAGGAAAGCTTTTTAGTCTTTTCTTCAGACTGAGCCATTTTATGTGCGCAGATCCTAGAGTTACGTCATCCTCCTCAGTTGTGTCATTTAACCGCGTGGTTAAAATATCTGGGTATTTAATCATAAATGTGATGTATCATATTGCCTTTGTCTCACTCTCATGCTTTTATACGAGAGTTCTATAAAATACAAGTGAGGCAGATAGAAAATAGAAATTGTCACAGAATACGATACATATTTGGCGCTATCAAATAGATCCCACTTCTGACACCATTTTGCGTCACGTGAGAGGTTAAAGCAGTACTGTAACAGTGAGAGAACAGTGTGTGTCAACTGCCGTACGGAGCACAATGCAGAACAAGTGTTAGAGCGACTGAACAGGCAGCAGCAATAGTAGCTGTGCTCAACTGGATGAGATCACTGGGGGGGAGGGAGGGGCATATATCAAAGAGCATTCTGACCTATGCACACAGGTAGGAGGCATTCTCATGTGGATAAGACAAACCCGGGTAGGATAGGTCTCTCTCGATGATACTTACTGCAGCAATGATATCTCTTTCAAATTGCAATTTATCATCGAAATCTCCTCACCTAGTTGCTAACCTGAAACTGTAGAAGTTGATTCAGCAGGTAAAGATGTCAGAAAACAGGCACTCTTTCAATTGAAAGTTTTCAACATCCTAGCGTTGAAATAGTTAGGTGTCACTCTACCTCTATGGCAAGTAATGTAACTACCAGAAAAAACAAGACTTTAAGCTATTGGCTCTACAAAAGAGCTAGCTAAATATTTCATGGAGCGTCTATTCATACTGCTGGTCTTCACTACAATATAATCAAGAAGCAAAAACATGTGGAGGCAGGAAAAGATTTATGCTGACATCATTAATCAGTTTCTATATGACTGGATGCGTGCAGACAAAATTTGGATCAAGACATAAATTGAAATTTGTGGGATTTCATGCCCAACTACCAGTAGGGACGCGACGATGCATTGAATAATCGATGCATCGACGATTATTTTCTTGCCGATGCAGAATCGAGTACTTTTGTCTTGTAACACGATTATTGTTACCAGGATTGCACAACCACTAATAGCAATGGAAAATGCATTATAGTTCCGAAAGTACGGTTACTGAGCATAAATCTATTTGCACTCAAGGAATCAGTCAAGTTTGGCAGGGCTAGGACCAAGACCTGAGTGTAGATTTTGAGAGGAGGCCGAGTACTGGCCTGCGAGGCCAAGGCGTGTACGAGTAATCCACTAAAAAATCTTGTCAAGGCTCGAGTCTTTTAGAACAGGTCGAGGCGAGTACGAGGCCGAGGCCAGGACGAGGCCGGGAGGAGTAAAAGTCCTTAGCTCTAGGTCTTTCCTCTAATTGCTTTTCAAGAGCCACCAGTCAAGAAGCATAGGCTTGTTATTATGAAGAAAGAGTTCTATATTAGTCACAGAATACTGGGGTGTTCCCACCATACAGCACAGTATCATCTTTATTTTCCACTTACTGAAACAGCATGTACATCTCATCTTTTTTCAAGTACGGTATATTATTTCGCGCATGCACAGGTGGGAAAGCCCGAAGATTGGGCAGGGGAAAACTACCGTAGCTCTTCTTATTTGGGTCTGAATTTAATCAATCTCCCAAGTTACTGGGTATATCTTGCTGATTTTCTCTAATCACGCTTACAATTGCCGATTAAACAATAACAAGTCAATATATGGCTCATAAGTTGTTCTGCAAGCGTGTTAAACTTCATTCGATTTGACCGGGCCAGATGGGGAAAAAGACAACTCCTACATATCGGCGATTGAGCCTTGACGTCTTAGAAAAGGAAGGTCTTTGTTATTGGTACTGTATACGCACACGGAGAAACCGGATGTTGCCGGAATACAGAAGAAATATACGAGTGCATACACATGGCGAATAAATTATCTTCTTGGGTCTGGAGGCACTTTGATCTTCAGGAGAACAAGGAATATGCAAAATGTAAACATTGTGATGCAAGCATCAAACACCATGGTAACACTACAAACATGCAGAATCATGCCAAGAGAAAACATCCTGCAAAGATATCTGTTCCTCAGAAAGACAATGACCAGAGGAGCATCCATGGTGAAACCCAGTGCAAGAAACGCAAAACTGTACAAGACTCCTTGCTCAGGTATGTCCGCCCAACCAAGACATATGCCGAAAACTCTACCAGGCATAAGGAGATCACAAAGTCTATTGCTGAAATGATCTTCCTAGATGTTCAGCCTTATTCCATGGTTGATGATACTGGATTTAGAGGTGTAGTGAACTGCTTAGATCCGATGTATAAAATGCCAAGCAGAGCACACTTCTCTTCTAAAGTCATACCAGATATGTATGAGGAGACCAGACAGCGAATACAGAATCAACTGGCTGCATGTGGCAACAAAGTCGCGCTGACAACAGATGGGTGGACTAGCAGAGCTATGCATAGCTACCTCACCTTCACTGCTCATCTGATTACTTCAGATTGGGAGCCCAAGACCTATGTTCTAGCTACAACAAAATGTGAGACTTCACATACCAGTGAGGCGCTGATGGAGGAAATAGTCAATGTTGTGAGGAAATGGGGTGTTGATGTGATAGCTGTTTCAACTGATAATGCTGCAAACATCACCAAAGCTGTTCAGCAAGCTGGCTTCACCAATATCCGCTGCCTTGCCCACACCATAAATCTTGCCACCAACAAGGGCTTGGCTGTCAGAGACGTAGAGTCTCTTATCAAAAGAGTGAGGAAAATCGTGGAGTACTTCCACAGATCATGCAAGGCAGTTACTGTCCTAGGCTGCAAGCAACGAGTACTGAGCTTGCCCCAGCACAAGCTCATCATGGATGTCTCTACGCGCTGGAATTCTACTTATGACATGCTGGAGCGTTTCGTAGAGCAGGAGAAATCTGTTTACGCCACACTCTTGGAGTTAGACAAGACAGAGCTGATACACCACATGTCTCAAGAAAGAACTCTAACATTGGCTAAGGAGCTACTGACAGTAAGTTAATAATGCCGATCATGTTGAATAATAATAGGAAGAATAGCAACGATTGCAACAAGGTATTGCCGTGATGAATGGTAGTAATATCATTCATAAAATTGTAAAAATTGTAATTGACATCTGCTTTATTAAATTTCAGGTATTAAAACCAATGAAGACGATAACAACAATCCTGAGTACTGAGAGCTCACCTTCAATATCTATGATTGTGCCAGTAAAAGAACGTATCAAGCAGCTTACGTTGGTAAATGAAAGCGATTCCAGACAGCTGATTCTTGTCAAGAATGCTATTTGGATGGACCTGGTTGACCGGTTTGTAATTTTTCCCTTACATTCCACATATCCTGATGAAGTCACATATTGCACTTCACATGTTTCATTGTTGCAGTTATAGCAGTGAGGAGGTCCAGTGTTTCCTCTCTGTATCCACTTTTGTGGATCCCCGATTCAAGCAGCATGTGGAAAATGATGAGGAAGTATGCCATATGGTGAAGGAAGCCGCAACTAAAGTATATTACAGCCAGAAATCTCCAGACCAGGAAGAAGAACGCAGTACAGCTCTTCCAGACTCCAATTCTCAGAGTCCAGGTGCTACGAATATGGATGAGTGCGAACCGTCAACGAACATCATCGACGAGTTCTTTGGCCAGGTTTCAACTGCCAGTGAAGATTCAAGTTCTACCGAGCCTAATGCTGACATGGAAGTGAGCCAGTTCAAGAGAGAGAAGCAAATACCTGCATCAGCAAATCCACTACAGTGGTGGAAAGACAGTGGGTATAAATATCCAATGTTATCAGCTCTGGCTAAGACATATCTCGGGGTACAAGCAACATCGGTTGCTTCAGAGAGAGTTTTCAGCAACGCAGGTGATCTGATAAGCGCTAAAAGATCTCTGCTTGCTGCTGAGAGTGTGGACAGGCTGATTTTTCTCAAGAAGAATTACACCACTTGAATTGCTCCACATAACTACAGCTACTTATGTCTGCGTTTCCACGTTCGGATTTGCTTACATAAAATAAAGTTACTATTTAGATAATCGAATCGCTGAATCGACAATTATTTTTATAAAATAATCGATAATCGAATCGGGCTGAAAATTGAGAATCATTACTTCCCTAACTACCAGTGATGTCATAATGATCGTGTTTATCTCAATCCAATGTACGACAGAAACTAACAACCGATACCTCGTTGATTAATATTATTGATGCTACGACTGCACACCTTGTAGAGCTCTACATGCTATTTGATATGTAAGCGCTAACCTTATTTACGAAGTTGAACTTTCCAACCAGAGAATTAAAAAGGAAACCGGTAAATGATTGATAAGTGCGATCAATTATATGTCCATGTCTACTTTGTACAACTGAAGATGTGACGGTGAGAGCTGGCGATGGCAGCGCTGGCCAGCATCATGTTTCTGGCAGCTCTTCTACTGACTTGTGATGGGAAAACAGCCGATGATTGGTAAGAAAACTTCGTAAACTTACTCTAAATAATTACTCTGTGTGGTGGGGGTATCCAGCTCTTCTGTTGAAAAAATGGCCCGGTTAATAAACCACGTTTAGAGGTCTGTGAGCTTGGTGAATATTACGCACACAGAAACATACACATAGTCTCATGAGGTTTGATATGTGGCGACTGACTATATTTGTAACGCTGCTCTCTAATTCACAGGATACATTGAAAAGAAGAACAGTGAATTATTGATAAGTGCTATTGATTTTATGGCTATGTCCACTTTGCGAACGCTTCATGTGAGACAAAAGTTTATGCTAAAATAAGAAGGCAGCTGTGGATACGACTTGCTGTGTGCCAAAAAAACTTTGATGCACAGATAAATGGAATCTTGAGGGATTTGAAGCGTAACTACTAGTGACGTCATACTAATCAGGTTTATCTCCATCCAATGTAACACATCGAATACCAATCAATAAATCATTGATTAATATTATTGATCTTACTGCTGTCCATTTCGTAGAACTGATATTCGGTCTGTAAGCACTGACCCTATTTATCATGTTGAACATTGCTACCAGATATTTCAAAAGGAAACCAGTAAATGATTGATGGCTGCTATCGATTGTATGTTTATGTCTAATTCGTACTGCTGAATGTATGAGAACAACAGCTAGCGATGGCGGTTCTGGTCATGATGACGGTTCTGGTAACTCTTCTACTGACATGTGACGGGAAGACAGCCAACGATTGGTAAGAAGACTCTGCTATAGTCAGTCTACCGTCGATATATGTGCAGCACATATGTGGTACAGATATCGTCAGGGGAATGACAAAAACTGAAAATTCTATAAACTTACTCTAAACAATGACTGTGTGATGACATGCATTAATGAGCAAATACCAACAGGCAGAAGGAGTTTGGAGAAATGACGATATTTGCTCCTGAGTTTGACTCAACAGTCACAGTGCTTATCGAGGATAGATCTGATGATGGAGGGCTCTTACTGGCAGCGACAGACAACGGTCTGCAAAGGATCTATCACGACGGTCAACACGAGATGGTCTATGACTGGGAAGATGGTAGACGGTTCGTGGGAGTCTTTTCCCTGCAATATCAGAAGTAGCGCTGCACTCTAATTGAGTTACTCTAAGATTCACCAAGATTAATTGGTCAAAAGATTAATTTTATGGCACAAGATTAATCTCGTGGCTAGTCGGAGGGTAAACTTCACTGACAAACCAAGAATAGTAGGCTAAAAGAGTAGTAATGATTCTTAGGTCGGTAGGCCCACCTAGGAACTTATAGGCCCGCCTAAGGGCCGCCTAAGGCCCGCATAGGTTGGTTCTTAGAACTACCTAGGAAGTAGTTATATAACTTACGTAGATCTCAGGATCTAGATGTCTGTTTTAAAATCTGATTTCTGGTTTGGATTCAGTAAACTATTTTGTATCTTCTGAAATCGTTGAAAGGCTCCATAGTTTTGAGAAGACAACTTCCATCACACCTTATTTGGCAATAAGTATCTAGTTTGCCTATATCTCAAGATCTAGACATCTGTTTTGAAATCTGATCTCAGATTATGAAAGACTAGAATTTATTCATACCGCTCAACGTACTATTATCCCACAGAACAGCACTTAGAATATTGAATCTCGTATCGTACAACTATTTCGGTTTTCCATCGATGCAAGAAGAAAATATGTCTGTGGCATTGATTAAAAATGCTACTAATGTAAAATACAAGCCAGTATAAAGCTAACATGCATATATTTTGGCAATTTGATGCTGAATATCTTTGAGAGTGTACCTTTTGGCCTATATAACCATCATGGCTTCCAACTAACAATGATGGGACGGCAATGAGTGTCTGCCTAAAATATAAGAATTGGCGTCATGCTGCCTTAGAAAAGGTAGGAACAAGCTCTTAGACTTGAAGCCTATCTGTACCCTATGGGATCATAGGGACGCCTAACAAAGCACAGAATCGCCTGAGGAATAGGACCTAAGAACGCAGAAGTTCGCCTATATGATTTCTTAGACGCCCCCCCAGGAGGTACTTCTAAGAACCAGCCTATGCCGGCCTAAGGTGGCTCTTAGGTGGGCCTATAAGTTCCAAGGGGGGGGGGCCTACCGGCCTAAGAATCATTTGTACCAACTCAGCAAACACTCGCCTATTTAACCAAGTGTTGCGTGCATACCTAAAATGCTGCCTGTTCTCAGGCTAGCCCTGGCTATCTGGGAGAGTTAGTATCAACAATAATCGGTGAATGCAACAGCAAACTCAACTCCTCTCTCAAGGTAACAGATAATTGCAGGTAACACATAATGCATAGGGAGGAAATGCTCCTTTCTACAAACCACAGATGGAGCCAAATCCTCTTCCACTTTATCCTCTGTTGATGAGCGATGGAGCTCAGGGTCTTAGGGCTGTACTGAGGCTCTGCTATGAATTATTTGTAATCGCCATTCGTGTTCCGTGTTCCGCAGAAATACAACTAGGTGCGTAAAATAATACTTTTTGTACTGTAGGCTTGGAAATTACTGAATAGGACCTTAAGAACTATTGAATGAAGGACGAACAACTTGTTGCAGTTCTACAGCTGCACAACTACAAGTATTGCTAGTGAGTATCCCCTGATGAATATGTTATTCCATTTCAGTGCAAGGTTACAGCTCATCCCCGACTGCCATCATACCGGAGTGTGCTGAAGCTACCAGAAGTTACACCGTTTGTCAAGCCCGAGAATATTTACCGGGCACGACCGAAATTGGCCTATTAACCATCCTAGATACAGGTAGCTATAAGGCTCATCAGAGTGAGAGGCATAGACCGAGAGACAACAGGACGTTGAGAAGAGGGTGATTGAGTAATTGCGGATGATCACTTGACCAAGACGATGTGGTGGATTAGTATGTAGTTATACCATTTGTTGGTGCTGTTATATGGCAAAATTATATTTTGAAATTCTGGCATTGCGCATATATTCATGCGACTGTTGCAAAACTGATCAAAATTCATCTTCTTGCCTCTAATATCCATGGAACAGAATGGATAGATAAACATGCCTGATCATCCTACTGTATGAATGTGGGTCCCAAATAACTTTTGATAGGTTTTTATAACCTCTCTTTGAAAAGTAAGCAACTGCCAACCTCCAGAATGATGTCTTAAGTTGAAATTAGCTTTGAATTTTAGCAAGCAATACCGTTACGTCCGTCAGAATAATATTTGCTGAATCCAGCGACGTCCTAGTAAGTCAAGAGGTGCTTACGCAACCAGAAACAACGGAGATAGAGAACAACGACCCAATAGAACTGAGCGTTAGTACCCTGGGATTCACCACAGTCGTATGTTATGTGTTCAATGAAGACAATATATCGGTGAGTGATGTTGACATAATCATATTTCTGTATCCGCAACTAACTGGACCATGAGAGAGGACATGATGGCCTTAAGGCTTAGCCACACTGGCACAAATGTTACTCAATCTACACTCATAGAGGAGAAAATGAATTGCTCGTGCACGAGTAGTCTTGGGAATATTTATCACTCGTAAGCGCAATCCAACACGTTGAACTTTGACTGCAAGTGCAACACATTAGTACAAGTATAACATAATATGATCATGAGTGTAGTGTAGTTATGTCTTAATCACAGCCTCAGTGTGTAACAATCTGTAGTAAGTTGATACGCAACATGTCCAAGTTTCTCCAACTCGGAACGTGGGAAGGAAGTAGCTCACAGATTTTTGCATTTGAATATGATAGGAAAATGAATGAAACTAAAATTAGTTGTGCCTTACACATCTTTGTGTGCTGCAGGTTTATGTGAAGAAATTTATCGATCCGGTACCATTTACCAAGATCAGTGTTCTAACAAGCCCTGATTTGAGTCCTATTGAACCGGGGTACACCGTCTCATTTGGTGAGTTGAAAACACACATGCCATTGATGTGTAACCATGCCTATTTTTTCTCTGGAGGGTGGGGGTTCAATGGGAGGGGGTGCGATAGGAGGCGGGGGTGCGAAGTATCAAGGATTTTAGTGATGTCTTAATTTATTAGTTTACCTCTATTATCTGTGACAGAGGAAGAAGCCGTTAATATGTAAGATATCAGTGATACGAGAAAACACTAGCAGTAAGAATAATTCAAAGATAGTGTTCTTCCCTAAAAAGTTTGGAAACACGATTTGACTGAATTTTTTAATTAGTCCCCTTAAAGGTAGGCTGCTCAAGATATGGAGAAATAAGTATTTATTTATTTACGTTGAAGTTTACCATTACAATAAATGCGATAACGATAGAAACTGCGACACGTCATGCAAACCAATAACAGTTAATTTAATTTCTGTCCAAAGAAGGATTAAAAGTCTTGTGGCAATAAACTCCATTATGCCAGTTTTCACGTCTGTGATATTTTTCGTTTTGTCTTTGGTCAGCAACAGGAAAATTGTCATGGTATAAAGGCGTCACTCTTTTCACCATAATGGCCGACATAGTTATGAAAGACAAACATTGATGACTGCAGCTGTAACATTGGGAAGCCGTGTCGCTCCTTAACATACAAACAGTAAAAGAGAGACATCGGTACAACCTAACGTTGACAGGATATTGTGAGTTGTAAAATTATCTGAGGAAAGGTCTTACAGTATCTTCACGAAGCTGCCAAACTTAATTCTTATGCGCGAAACCTTACAGCCACTTTGCAGTCTCGTCGTGCTGCGATCAGTTATTAAAGTTGAGCATGTATTGGTGGTTATCGTACGCCCACATCTAATGACCAGTATCTTCCATAGCAGGGTGCTAAGGTCAATGTGATGCTGTAAGATTTCTGAACACCCTAAAGCAACTCTTCTGGTTGGTAAAAACTTGCTAATGTTGTCAAGTAATTTTTGCGTATCCTTCTTTGATTTAGTCACCCTTGAATGAGTACAATTGAGTCAGTGCTTCGTCAGTATAATTGAGCACATAAATATCCACCGTACATTGAGCTCTATTTATACTTCTGGTTCAAATACTAAGTTAGCTAGAGGCCAGTACATCAGCAGTCTTTGGATTCAAGTTTGAAAATTTGGTTTTCATCTCGGTCGCAGTCAATTTCTTCGAACAGTTCAACTAAGAAGCAGCTGACACCCGTTGAGGATTATATGAGGTATGGGTCCCTGGCTGACCACACTCTTCCTGGTTCGCGACCTCTAGCCAATCATTGACAAGTTATGCAAAGCATGCGGTTGTGCAGAAACATTGAGTGCGCAGACCTGATATGCTAATCCAATACTGGAAACGTCAAGTACATACAGACGCGGCATGATACCAAAACCACCACCGGCGCCGATACCGACACTGACTCAAAAATCGATAAGGACACTGTGAGAATGGAACCAAACATAGTCGGCTGCACTATCAATACCAAAAGCTGTGTGTGGTTGTAGATGAGAGCGATGTGAGGTGCAGACGGTCATAGGGAAGCGATAATTATATTTCTAATGTGGATATGGTTTTCACTTGCCTCGGTTAATTTTGTTCCGCTGCATTAAATTGAAATGAGTTTTTACTTTTAGAGGTCGGGCTTAATCCAATCACGTTCCGGAACGCCGTCACAAATCCATCTAATGCGCACGTAAAAAAGTTCTGCTATGTTTGTTGAGTTACCTTAAATGAATGTGATTTGTTGTTGTAGGTGATAGTGCCTTTTTTCTTTGGAGCTCCTACTGGGCAAGAAGTCTGTCAGTGGACGAGCTGAACTCCTTGAACTGTGACCCTGAAGATGCGGATCTAGGTTACGGGGATTTTGTTTTCTCTGATCTAGGCACTGCAGCTTCTGCACCACCGTGTAACTTTTTTAATTCAACATTTTCTGGTTCTCTTAGCCCATAGCTCATTTCTGATTGACCAACAACAATATGGTATTTGCAACACTAGGGCACTCTATTTCCGACCTGTTGTGGTTCGGTTTTCCTGAGGTTTTACGCCAAATTAATCATGAGAACCAATACTTCAAAGTTTCAGCAATGATTGTCTTTGAGACTTTTAGAGAGGTAGAATGATTTATTGTGTATTTCCAGAACGATAATTTCTTACTGTCAATGTTCAGCATCATTAACTTATCTATTACCTAATTTCAGCTTGTTCTATGAGCGATAGTTTCTCATTTTGATTGCAATTGATATACTACTGCATGGTGGTATGGTAAGCAGAATAAACATATTGGTGATGGAGAACCTTCTTCTCATGTATCCAGACCACGCATTTTAATGACGGTGCTACTCGTTTTCTGACTTTCTGACTTAATTAAGTGAACATGTATGCTCACTGTATCAGGATTCACTCTTGCTGTATCAGAATGCGTGTTGACTATATCGCAATGCAATGGCACTATATCAGACTGTAAATGTGAGCAAATTGGTGATAGGGTTATCAGAATGATGGAGACTCGCGTCAAAACCTTCATCCACCTGTTCAGAATATGGTCTTGTGTAGTCAAAATAGAAGACGGTATGCATATAATTCACTCTCTCAATGTCAGAATCAACAGTTGGCATGGTCAATATCAGCTGTTGGACTATCAGATTGCACGGGCGTAAGGTCAGAATGCAAGCTCGTGTCGTCAGAATATGTCTTACGATCAGACGTCTTGATCGTATTTTTCACAATTCGCTCCCGTATTATCCGAGTTCACTCTCCCGGTGTCAGAATTCACTCTTGGGTAGTCAGAATTTTTAACTCACAATCAGAATCTCTGCCAGGGATCCTAGCCGTTTGTCAAGGACAGGGACTTTTCGGAGCTTTCTCAGTCGCCGTCTCTACTGGTATCTACTGATTGGTAAGCATTGAACAAACAAACATCCATCGTTCACAAAGCTCCGCCTCTTCTGTCTCGTATGCGGACAACCCAATTGACCTGGAGGCGGAAATACTTCACAAACTTCAATTTTCATGTGTGTTAGTGTATGATACCTGCGAAAAAAGGTGAAGGTCAACATGTGTGAAACACCTTGGCCATGAGTTTCATTGCTCCAGTACGTGTGTTGTTACTAGTATCACTCTCGGTTTATGCATGTTCGTTTCATTTCATAGTTTTCATTTGAAGTATCATTGTTGATCTCTGCGCATGTGTGTCAGATAGTTCTCACCGACCTTTATTTCTTTCAATCTTTAAAAAGCCGTAAAACTTTGTTCCTCCAACATGTACAGAGAGAGAGAGAGAGAAAAGAGAGGGAGAGGGAGAGGGAGGAGGGAGTGATGGAGAGGGAGAAATGAGGGAGTAATGGCGAGGGAGAGAGAAAGGGAGGGAGCGATGGATGGAATGATGAAGGTAGAGAGTGATGAAGGGAGAGATAGAGAAGGAGGGAACGATGGAGAGGGAGAGAGGGGGAAGGGAGAGGAACATAAGGGCGGGAGACAGAGAGGAAGTGAGAGAAGGGAGAGATTAGAAGAAAGAACATCAGTCATTCAGCTCAGACTTACATCTATAGTTGGAGGAATGGAAGAGGAGCGGAAGAGGAGTGGTGAATAGACATCTACCATTGCTTGACTGATGAGAGGCAGACGAGGATGATGCGCAACCCTCCATAGACACAGGATGGATGGAGAGTACACGCGCATACATACATCACTGTGACCAGTATCATGCGCTAGTATCACGCAGCAGGAGGGGGGGACTGTAGCGGTGTGACTACTGATGGATTGCTGTGGATGATGAGGCGGATGATGAGAGGCTGCTGGTGTTTGAAGAATTAGAGTTAAGAAGTCTGAATAGGAATCTTAGCACATCCGAGGCTGTAATCTGAGGTGATATCTAGAGCTTTGGTGTGGACACGCTTGAATGAGCACAGGGTGACTATCACTGACGTTAGCAACTGGAAGCTTCAGGACAAGTTTCAGGACAAGCCTAGGGTCAAATGTGAGATTAAAATTCACTGAAGTTCCGAGATCGTTGTGTGATTTAATGCTGGCATAGATGATGCAGACCTTCTGCCTCGAAGTCTATTGACTATTGATGTGTCATTGCTCAGAGGCTCTGCAGTGATGGGGGAGGCGATAGGAAGAGATAGAGCGAGACAGCAGTAGATGGGGAGAGACGGAGAGGGACAGGGAGACAGGGTAAGATGGTAAGAGAGGGGGAGAGAGGGGGAGAGGAGGAGAGAGGAGGGGGGGAGGGAAGAAGAGAAAAAAAAAGACAAGAACAAAAAACAAGAAAGAAGAAATAAGAAT
>ERZ1740065.1422-NODE-1422-length-14298-cov-11.582953_pt1 | contig 14298 bp, 15 predicted proteins | sample MGYA00581738_ERZ1740065 | MGnify/ENA primary metagenome ERZ1740065 (study PRJEB43018, sample SAMN04849749) | marine metagenome | isolation source: floating plastic debris | place: Pacific Ocean | collected 2008-09-01 | study: EMG produced TPA metagenomics...
TCTCTCCACTCCTCTCTCTCCACTCCTCTCTCTCCACTCCTCTCTCTCCACTCCTTGTCCTTGCCAGCCAATGGCTGATGATGGAAGACAGTGTTGTATTCACAGGCCGCTGCAGTGTGAGTGGGAGGGCTAGTGTGGGAGTGGGAGGGCTAGTGTGGGTTCATATCAATTTTGTCAGTGAAGAAATCGCCAGCCAATTCCTTGGTCTATCCAAAAAAGCAGTTCTCATCTCGGCAAACATGCATAGGAAATTGTCTGCCTCTGCTGTAAATGTACATGGACCAGTATATCTTACAGGGGAAGACAACTGCCTGTGAATATCATGGCACAGCTGCCAGTTCGAAATACAGACGGACTAATCTCAGCAATTCGATTATGTCGAGTTTCTCATACATTATCAGCTGATTTCAACTAGTTTGGTGGTAGGAGTTCTGTCGCATTCTAGATCAGGTAATCTGGTAGTGATTGGCAGAACTGTTAGCTAGACGGTATCAAACTCCGATTGTATCAAACTGAACTAACCTACTGGTAACGTACGATAGCCATATACGTATTTACTGTAAAACAGGAAATTTTTGCGTTCGTTTAATTTTTTTGTTTTCAAGAATTTTCGGCTGATCGCAAAAATTGAACAGGCAGATGTTTCTTTGTTTGATTATCTATACACTAGAATGCTGGCACTTAGGCAAATCCATTTTCGTTTTCGCACAAGCAATTGAAACTAAAAGTGCTGGCGTTCACTGGCAGCAAGAAACGCGAAAATACGTTTTCGGAAAATTATATCACAAACTAAAACGCGAAGGTACATACGTGCATACGTGGTACATAGACGGTATAGAGAGAATACGTAGGTAGTACATATGTGCTATATAGATGGTACGTAGGTGGCACATAAAGAGTACATATATTGTACATGCGTAATACATATGCCAAGCACGTGAACTTGTGGCATCACTCCACTCCAAGTTAATTGAAAGTAGTGCTGCATTTCTTCAAAATAATTCATCTCGATTAATCTCCTGATTTTAATCTTGAATTAATCTTTTTTTAATCTTGCCAATACAAACTAGTTCCTGAGCTAGTATCATTGCTATCAGCTGCTGACATTGACATCACTGTACTGTCTTTGGTGGGTCATTACCATTAATGGTACTCGACTGCGCTGGTGTTGAGTTTGCTTGGATAAATATGCTATCATACTTGTTCACAGATATTTTTAGCATATTACTCTTGGTTTATCAGTGAAATTGACCGTCACACAAGATTAATTTCATGAAATTAATCTTCTGAGCAATTAATCTTAGTTAATCTTAGAATAACCCGATTAAAATGCAGCACTAATGAATAAGTAAAACTCTGCAATATTGGAGTGTGGATTAGTATCAAGGCTTTTTAACTTACGATCGATCGTATTTGATTGCCTTTTTGTGTGAGTCATCCAGGCCCTGTCCTATACGAAGAACTTCCTTGCTTTTACCAGACTCTGTGAGCCGACTTCTAAGTTCTTGCACCAGTATCTTGCAAACTGTGATCGAGTATAAAGATGTGATAAACATGAGGGATTCACCTACCTGGATACTTATAGATACCACGTACATGGGAACTCATAACGAGGGGGAGGGGGATGGGTTGATAAAAATGATGAAAGCAGTTAGCTCATTCATGAAACAAAAGCTGATCTAATCTAATAGCATATTCAATTTGTTTTCGTTCTAGCCATACTAATAGCAATCACTAGTTCACTGTATCATATCCATACGGCTCACCTTCACACTTCGTGGGAAGACGATAAGGAGCAGCAACGTCAGACAATGTCCCGCGTACAGCCAATATGCCGATCAAGAGGGCAATAGTCGAGGTAGACATTGTAGATCATTAAGAGGTGGTAAATAGGGATTTTAACTCTAGCCTAGTTTGCGAGGGCTAGAAAAATGCTACCAAAATCAATTTCCAGGCAATGCCTCGACAAACAAGGTAGCACACGTCTTCTTTTCAATTTCCTCTTCCTCGTCTGCGCCATCAACAAAACGACAAAAGCCGTGGTCGCCGTGAAAGCGAAACTACAACACGCAGACCACAGAAGGTGAAGGTCTTTGGTGCTACAGCTGTAAAATTTGAATGCAATGAATAAAAAGCATGAATAACCTTAAATGATACAAAAGAAAGAAAGTGATAAACAGGTTTGCGACTGCCAGAGACATATTAATGTCAATGCCAACATCTGGAAGCACTAAGCCAGCTCTACGGGCTCTAGTCTTGGCTCACATACACGCCATACTCGCATCACATCGTCAATGGTGATGAATCAGTGTCGAAAGCGCGGGAGGTGATTCTTTGTTGTCACTTTCACATTGGCGACGGACGACTGCTAGTTGTTGTGTACCGGCCACCCTACCTCTGCAGTTATGAGTGGTAAGCATAAGACAGAACATCATGATGCTTGTTTGTCGTATTGGCAGCGTAAATATGTTTTCAATTCAATCATCTGAATGATGGATCGAGTAAGTAACCACAGGTACGTATGAATTTTTAGTCTGTTTTTTAGCATGTGCCTCCTCGACAAGCGTAGAGCATGTATCTCCTAAGTGTCTTAGCAATAAGAAGTTCCAGAAAGGTGAACTACTGATGAGGGCAACTCCATTTGCTCATGTGATTCTCATGAAACAGAATGGGAACTACTGTGACAGCTGTGCCCTGCCACCCTCGGATGGAGCCAAGCTGTCAAGGTGCTCAGCCTGCAAGTATGAGTACTACTGTGGCCGAAGTTGTCAACGGTCATCATGGAACTACCACAAATTCGAGTGTCCGCTGCTGAAAAGGAGATTGCCAAAAGTTCCCGCTGATAGCGTGAGGTTGTTGACAAGGATCATATGGAACATAAGTCACCGCTTGTTGAAACCTGATGATGATCCTGGCTACAGGAATTTTTTGGAGTTGTGTGACCATTTCCCGGAATACCTGGAAGAGCCAGCTCGATCGCGGCAGTTACATGAGATGAGTTTCACCCTGAATAACTACATTGGCTCTGAGAACTTGTGCTCTATGCTTGCTGGAACTATAGGCCTCCCACGCATCTTTGGTCGCATGATTTTTAACGGTTTCACCTTGACACACATGGGTGAGGAGGTGGGCGTCGCCGTGTACATCAGCCCATCAGTGTTTGATCATTCCTGTGCTCCGAATGCATCCTGTGTGAATGACGGTACCTGCCTGAGTGTGAGGGCACTGCGGGATGTGGACACTGGCAAGGAGAGTCTTCTAGTCAACTACTTGGATCCCCTGATACCTCGATCGAAGCGCCTGGAAGAGCTCGAGAGTAACTACCGCTTCACTTGCAGATGTACGAAATGCCTGGATGAGGACCAAGAGCTGATGTTTGAGGCTGTGATATGTCCTCAATGCCAGGGTACCGCCGTCAGACTGCCGGATGGAATATTTCACTGCCAGAAATGTCATGCAGTGATTGATGACCCTATGTTCCTGCGTCAGATAGTCAGAGATGAGGAGGAAGCATGGTGTATAGTAGAAGAAGCCAAGAAGCACGATAACATGGACCGGCTGAAAAGGTTCCTCAGCAGAAATACAATCTTGGCTGCTTCTAGTGTCTACATAGCTATGCTCAATGTAACGCTGTATGCTTATGAGTGCCAGTTCGGAAATAGTGCAGTTGCCTATGACATTGGGGAGGCATTAACGAAAACCTACAGACAGCATTACCCAGAATGCTTTGCCATGCATGGCGAGCACCAGTTTAAGCAGGCGCGGTTAGCCTGGCAAATGGATGAGTATGAGAAAGCTCTGCTTCACTACCGAGCAGCCATCGGCAGCCTGACAGTCTCGCATGGCACTGACCACCAGAGAACCAAGCTGGCGCAGTCTGACATGCGAGACTGCGAGAGAGACAAGTTTATATACGACTCAATGAGAAACCACTGAATTGTTATTCTTACACTGTTTCATTATTTCTGGTTAGAATAAATGCTAGTCCACATCATGGATACTCACTAGTTATAAATCTCATCTGTCGCTTGAGTATGTCTAGCCTTCACTTGGATGTACCGTAGAACCGGAAATTTTTGCGTTCGTTTTTGAGAATTTTTGACTTATCGCAAAATTGAACACAAATATTTCTTTGTTCAATTGATACATTAGTGGCAAGAAACGCAAAAATACATTTTCGCAAAATTATATCACAAAACTAAAACACAAAGATCGCGGAACTAAAACACAAAGATTGCGCTCGCAAAATGTCCTGTTCTACTGCTGTGTATGTGGATAGCGCACTGGCTACTGCTGTTTTTTAGATTCCAATGTTACCAGTGGTTTGCTGCAAAGTGTGGAGAACGTATCTTCTCCGGACGTGTCAGAATCCAAAAAGTCCAAACTTGAGAGTGATGTCACAGACAGGTAGGTGCGCGCTGCCTCTATATTTACACAATAGGCAGGTGATCGGCAATGACAATGGCAATCAGGCTGACAATCTCTCCTCACTACTATACAGGAGCCATGGCGAATATCAGTACCTGGACGCCATCAGTCGTATCATGAGTGAGGGAGTTGTCCGCCAGGACAGAACTGGCACTGGCACCAAGAGCGTATTTGGCATGCAGTTCAGATATAACTTGAGAGATGGTGAGTGTTCTCTGCGTGATCCAACCAACAGGTTATGGCTGATTCACGCGAACTCATCTGCCTAAGGATCATGTAAAGGTTTCCAATGCAGCAGATGACAGTGTGAAAGAGCTGTGGGACTACTACTGGGACCCCCTCCCCCTGCAGTTTATGATGTGAATTGACTCTAAGGCTATGCTGGTGAGTGTTTTGTATCCAGAGTTTCCATTGCTGACGACGAAGAGGGTGTTCTGGCGAGGGGTGGTAGAGGAGCTGCTCTGGTTTATACGCGGCTCTACCAATGCCAAGGAACTCTCCAATAAAGGTGTGAAGATCTGGGACGGCAACGGTTCAAGGGAGTTTCTAGACAAGCAGAATCTAACACACCGCGAGGAAGGTTTGTCCAAGGTCACATGACTGGTGTGTGGATTGTCTCCCCTGTCCTTTATTCACATGATCGCCTCGTGTTAGGTGACCTTGGCCCGGTATATGGGTTCCAGTGGAGGCACTGCGGAGCTGATTATAAGGACATGCACTCAGACTATACCGGCCTCGGAGTCGATCAGTTGATGAATGTCATCGATCAGATCCGCACTAACCCCGAAAGCAGACGGATTATCATGTCTGCCTGGAATCCCAAAGGTAAACTCATCTGAGAGCTGTCTCTCTGAACGTAATCCTTACTGCAGTCATTGGCTACTGTCCGTAAACCTGTGAGATGTCCTTGACCCTGCGTGGCCTATAATAGACATGAAAGTAGTTCTATCAATACGTGACAGGATCCTTAGGACTTATTTACATCATGTTCTTATTACTCTATGATCTTATTACTCTATGATCTTATTACTCTATGCAGCATAAGCAGCAGTATATTACATGACGTAATACTACTAGCCATTGCGACCCGCCCACTAGTATAATAAATGACCCGGTGCATGAGTTACTTGTTGTAAAGTTCAGCAATTGGAGTTATCTTCTCTATGTATAATTTTCCACAAGAGCAACTCAGAATTGGAGTTCTCAACTCCAAAATTTGATAGTAAAAGACGTCGAAATAATTTTCTCAGTTTACTTGTAGTTGGCAATGCACGCCCGTAAGTTACGGTGTCTCTAATGTGTATTGAATGAAATAGATGGTCTAAAGGTACATGTGATTGGTAAACTCTCTGGAGGAGTTATGATGGTGTATAGTAGCCCAGATTTATCCATCTCACAGTTGGAGTAGTGCGTCATAAATACTGATTCATGTAAATAAATTGCATGACCACGATACGTTCTTGGAGGAGATACTTATTTATGAGAAGACAACTCCGTAATAATATGTACTGCACACTATTCCAATCTGACTAGATTCTGTGAGAGTCAAACCCAGACTCCCAGTTATCTATGATCTATGCTGGCATACTCTGATGCTGTTAATCGTCCTTCAGATTAACATTGGAGTTCCAGACAGCAGTGTCAGTTGTTGTTTCAGATCTTCCATCCATGGCACTTCCTCCCTGCCACTGTTTGGTGCAGTTCTATGTGGCAGACGGTGAGCTGTCGTGCCAGCTGTACCAGCGATCAGCTGACATGGGCCTCGGTGTGCCGTTCAACATAGCAAGCTACTCCCTGCTAACATACATGATAGCTCATATCACAGGCTACAAGGTGAGCCTTTCTCTACTGCTGTTACAATTACCACCCCTCCACCTGCTCACTGTAATGCTATCGTTGCAGCCTGGAGACTTTGTGCACACGTTGGGTGATGCACACGTTTATCTCAATCACACTGAGCCTCTCAAGCAGCAGATCGCCCGGCAGCCTAGAAAGTTCCCTAAACTCGCAATCAAACGCACCGATATACGGAACGTAACGGAGTTCAGCCTGGAGGACTTTGACCTGCAGGACTACAAGCCACACCCTTCGATTAAGATGCAGATGGCGCTGTGATACAAACTGTGGACAATCTATACTCTGCTGTGATCCAGTCGTCGAGGAGTGTCAGTTTATGAATAGTTTATTTGTGATACACGCAATAAAATGGCTGAACTTCTGTACACCAACAGATTGAAAGACAGCATGGGTAGGACCGAGATGTGCAAGTATCTTGCAAGATTGAGAGGAATTCATCAGTAAAAACAAGCATTAATATAAACACAAGCCATATTTCACAGGCAAAGCGACCCGAAGTGTCGTCTAAAATAATGTTGTGTGAAACCAGTGTGACAGTCCACAACATTTCTATCTCATGTACCGACAACTCCAGAATAATCATAAATGCAGCACATCTCAGTCACGTTATGAATAGAATGGAATCTGCTCGGACTAAATAAGAGAGAAATACAAATTTGAATGTAAGTAACTAGTTCTGTTTCTTGTCGGAGTCGGAGACCTTTGATATTCCACCGGTAGAAGTGAAATATTCATTGTACTGTTTGTCTGTGCCAAACAGCTTGTCCCACCAGACGAACGTCGATGAGTAGTTGCCGTTGAAATTTTTGTGATGGAAATCATGGAACTTTGCTCCTTGAAAATGATAAATAGAACTCGGGTCAAGGTCATGCACATGTGAGAGAGGGCAGCTCAGAATACAAGTTATGAGCAACGAAGTCAACCTTCGATGGTGGCATTGCTGTAGTTGGCTGTGAGAGTGGGAACAGAATTTATACTCCTGACTTTCCTCAGTGATACTACTGTTGCTAATTACTGATAAGAAACAACAGGGAACTAGTAGTGTCTCCTTCCTAGAGATGCTTCAGCCTACTACCAGACTGGAGCTGGTTGGTTATCATACAGTCATCGAAAGCTGTATCTACAGCATAGCTAGATCACTATGACAACGGCCACTGAAGGAAGGCATCATTGATACCAGAGATCCAGCATCACTTGTTATATGTACTACAGCACTACTATTACAACACAATCCTCTCGATAAAAGGCAAGTCATTTTACATCTAGTCTCAAGACTGTGATCACTGGTCTGGGACTAACTATATTCCCTTGGCTACAAGGCATTTATTCCCTCCATTATAAGGCACGCCTGCATGCCATAACATAGAGTATATAATCATAGAGCTCAGTGCATGTATACTGGCTACTCTTCATAACAGACGGCTTACTGGTAGTCAGGTAAATGGAGGTAATCTTACTTAGACACATGTCATATAGTAGAGGAAATACAGTAGGCAGCAGCCAGCCTTCCTACTAGGATACACACAACTTACAGCTGAGAGTAGGCTAGTGTCAGTACATTACTGCTGTGACGCTATCGATTTTAACATAAGGTCACTACCTGCGTAGCCCGGGATGAGGTGCATTGGATTGATATAGGGTATGTCATATCCACTGTGTACGTCGATTGTCTCCAGCAGTCGGATCACCATCCACGCCCATATAAAGGCGATATGATCGCACATCAGCAGCAGCCCGATAAAGAAGCCGGCGCCCAGTACTACAACATTCAACATTTCTCCAATATAGCTACCCGTCACTGTGATGTCATCAAGGAAGTGTAAGTATATGATGATAGTAACTGGTGTACGTACTCATCGTTTCAGCGGGGTGAGCGTACTCGGCTGTCATCCCGAACGGTGACTGTAGGGATAGATAAATGCGTATCAGAATGTGGACAGGGCAGCGGTCGAGAGGGCGATTGATAAAATCAATACAGTCTGATCAGGTGGGACAGTCAGTGGATTCTCTCACCTGAAAGTGATGGTGGACTTTGTGAATGTATTTGTATATCCTACGATCGTGCAGCGCTCTGTGGAGGAAGTAATGCCAGGTGTCTTCTATAGCAAGACACGCTAGTAGTTTGGGGGCCATCACATACCTATCACAGATCAGCATGATGTAACACTGTGATCACTGGTTATGGATGTGAACTAAGTAATAATGGTTACCAGCGAGGGAAGGTGTCCCAGTCAAGTGGTATAGAGAACATCTCCAAGTAAACGTATACGCCCACGATTAGGGGAGCCTGTCAATAACAGCGATTCACAGTTAGTACATTCACAGTTAGTACACGGTCAAAAACTAAGGCTATACTGGGCAGGAACACTAACTAGCCACAATACCTGTATGCAGAGGTGATTGAAGAGACACAGCTTGAAGCATTGCCACTGAAGGGCAGCTGTTTCTGCTTTGTCCTGAAGAAATAGTGGTTAGTTTATAGATGTGACAAATCCTTCTACCGCCCTCTGTGAAACTCAGACACACACTTACTTGCTGAATCTTATATCTTTTCATAAAAGGAAGGAACTGGTATATGAAACCTGGCAGGCACAACCCAAAGTATGCAACCTGTAAAACAGCGAAATACCGTCAATGGCTCAAGTTAAGATGGGATGAGATTGAGTGTATGTATATTAGGACATGAGCAGCAGTAGCTGACATAATCCTGTGAGTTACTGTGGAAGAGACGTTACCTCATGAGCAATTATAGATCCCCATGAAGCTATCTGGAACTTGGTGTAGTTGTCAGTCATCGACTTCCAGGCATATTCTACTACATGAGTGGCTGGGTTGTCGGGAAGTAAATCGACAGCCTGGTACAGAGTAGCCAGAGCATCAGCTGCTCCTCCTGTACTCGAGTTCCCATCCATAGTAGAACGGAGCTGATGATCAACTTCTATCAACAGCAGTTGTTGTTACAGATTACAACACGTCCCAAGTCACTAATGTGATGTCGACTGCTATTACGTAAAGTCTGGCACTGCCGTAGTAGAGGTCTCAACCGGCCCGTGCTATTGCCAGACGACTGGGATGAAAATCTGCACGATGAATGCAGACAAAATGCGTTATTGGAAAACGTGAGCCGAGAATACACGAATCTTATTGGTTGATGGTCCATCGGCTGATGTAGCGCCATGCGCTAAATGCGTGCTTCGATTCGGGAATACCATTGGAATACTCTCTGAATTCGACAGCGACTACAGTATATGATCAGTGAGTTCCCTGTTGGCTAGTAAAAGCTTGGTAGCTGATGTAAATACGATAGAGCTTAATATCAGCATGAACCAGTGTAATATGATACGGGGAGGGGGAACTGCTACATCTTTCTTCTATGGTATACATATACATTCAAACATGAATTTCATGGACAGCTTCATTCCTGTGGCTGGGTAAAGCTGAGCTATAGTAGTAGAAGTGTAGGTTATATGACTGTGGGAGCGAGGATGTACAATATTATGACTAGTGGATTTCTAGTAGCAGCACGTCTGCTATACATCAGTTCCTGTTCCTGAGCATTCTACTGTTCAGTATGCCAGAGTTATCTCCCATCGTACTGCAGAGTGTTCACAGAGAGTATCTAGCTCAGGGCCGTTCTAAGGCTTCTGTAACTATGAAACTCTAATCCAACTCGCTTCTCTGTTTCATCTTTCATTTGTCAATGAAGTATAGTATTTATGCTATGGTAGGAGCTCATATTTATTGTGAATGTCAATGTATTTTAGTATCAAAAATAGTTGAGCTAATTACAGGGCATAGCAGATGATCAGGAAAGAGTTCACTCTGACAGGCTTATGCATAGCAGTATCACAGACGTACAAAGGCGATTGACAAACAGACCAATCTAGTCAACCGATAGAGATACGGAGTCAGCTCCACCAATCAGAATGCTTCATCAATAGTACTCAGTCGTCACTCCATCCTTATGTAAGCAGCTAGTTAGTAGTTACCTCCTCCTGCTCATAACTGACCTGTAGAATGAGAACACACGAGGGATCAGCAGGGCGACACCAGAGATCCAGAATCACTGCTAACAACTACCGCATATATTCTACTCAAGGAGACAGAGAGACACAGATGTGGAGAGATACAGAGGAATGTGTTGGCAAGTGTCATATTAGTACAAGTACATGGGCAGCAATCCATCACCCTCAACTACCCAATACCAATAGGCAGCAAGTATTTAGTGGTTTAGTGATTTGGAGTTATCTTCTCCATTGGCAACTCATATGGTGAGTGCAGCGTAATGATGATTTGAACTATGTGCACTAAAATCATTGAGTTTTGGGGAAAGTCACGGTAACAACCAAACACTCAAAGAAGCGGAGAGTGTGAGAAGTGAGCTGCGGAGTTGTCTCACCTCTGGGAGCTGAAATATAGAATGTATAACTTATGCATTGGCTCGCAGGGAGATGTACTAGCAGTGCAGCATTGCTGACGCAGTGTATGTTACTAACATTGGCAGGTTCCACTGGAAGAGGAACATCAGTGTTCACAGCGTGAGACACTGATTGCTGTTTGACCAGCGTATTCTGAGCCTGTCTCTGCTTCTCTCGTGTGGACAGTCCTTGACGTCCCTCATTCTGCAGTTTGTTCAGTTTGGCCACCAGCATTTGTTTGTCCTTGCCCTCCTGCAGTGACATCACAGAGTGGTGAGTGAGCAGAGTGGAGACAAATAAATTGTGAATGCGCACAACAACTCACAATTAGAAGCTGGTCCTTGAGCAGGTCTACCCTTTCCTTCTGAGCGCCATACATGACGTGCTGGTAATATATGGTTAGGCTGAAACAGCAAGTATATTGACAAGTCATAAACCTATTGATGATAGCGTCAGTCATGAAAGTGTAGCACAACAATATACCAGAGTATCATGATGACAGGGAAATTGAAGGCGGCAGACGTAATGACAGCCAGAAACTTCTGGAAGCCATCGGGCCAGGTGCACATTGTCACAGTCACTGCGTCATACATGACCTCGTAAGGTCGGAAAGGGCCGCAGCCTCGCGATGGAGTCATTCTAAAATACCATGTCTATGGTTATGAGTGAGAATCACCATGTTTATGGTTATGAGTTGGGAGGTAAGACATAGTGCTGATGTCATTGGCAGCGCAGCAGTTGAACTAAGACCCGCCAGAGTTTTATAGCGATAAGATACTTACACTGCGAGGACATACACCAGTGGGAAGCAGCAGACTATGAACGAGGCGAGCAGTACTACGGTGAAGAACGTGTTGGAATTTGATGCTCTGTACGGCCGGCTGTTTGGTACAAAGTTGGCAAGTAGAGACACCTAGAATCAACAGACATTCATTATAAAACTAGGTCAACAATGGCTGGCAGTAAGTGGGAAGGAAAGGATGGAGGAGATAGGAATAATGAGAAGGTGGGATGCATATCTCCCATAGCTCCCAGGAGACTCCAGTATTTTAGGGGGCAAAATTTAGGGCCAGAATTGCCATTAGCCGTTTTTCTAATGTTCTGTTGTGGCTTATCAGTTAGAGGTTGCTGAGCTGAGCTCAAATAGTATCAGAGATCATCCATATGTGGATTATCTCTGATAGTATCGCAGAATCCTATATTTAGGGGCAAAGGCTTGGAGCTATAACTTCTCAAAGTTCAGAAAAACAGAAGCTCCAGTATTTTCAGCCTGACAGGCTGACAAGTATGGTAGGGTGGGGGATGAGGGGGGATAGGGAGCAATGATATAAGAGACTTGCCTTTTTTAGGTAAAACAGGATGAATAGCTTGATGAGGCACAAGGCAGGTAGCAGAGGAGAGAAGAAGGCTCCCAACCTAAAATTACACAGCCGGCAGTGACACACACACGGAGAGAGAGAGAGAGAGAGAGAGAGACCAAGTAGAGGCTCAATCTTACTCTTACCAGCACAGAACTTGAGAGTAGACGAGATCCAGAACATTCTTTGGCAAGACAAACTCCTGGCCACCGAGAGCTCCAGCCAGCTTACAGATACACTTGGACGCGATGATTCTGGAATTGGATACTGGAAGTGTGTACTATTGAACTGATGATGTTAAGAATGGCTTGTAGCGTTAGAGAAACCAAGTAGCTCACTGGCGAGGGAACTCCACTAGTAGGGCTACAGCCACGGCTACGAATATGTCTGTGATGACGAGTTTGTAAAGCTGCTGACCGATGCCTGTCTCCCAGCAGTAGAGCGGCTGACACGGTGCCATACCCACATTACAGTCATCCTTGGATGAACAATTGATCTCAGAGTACAGAGTGGCGAACAGAATTCCGAGAGATGCCAACCGCAAGAACACAGTCCTAGAACACGGAATACAGCACCATACATCATATAATCAACATAGCCGACATAATACATGAACACGGGAGGGGGAATACCTGAACAAAGTGATCTGAACCTCTACACCAGGCGTATAGTCCTCGCCCAGCACCACCTTCTCAAAGATCTTGGGTACAATAATGTTGAGCACGGTGATGGTGAGAGAGGGTAAGAACTCGATAAGGAACTGGAGAGCCAGGTTCCACGTACTATACTCAGGCCACGTAGTGATGATCTGTCAATCAGAGTCTGTCCACTCATCCGCTCTACTACATCTTTATTTCATTTATACAGAGTTGTCCTACCTCTGAACTGAGCTGAGTCATATAGAAGATGAGGTACCCAGAACCACCGAGGGCTGCCAGCACAAACACATTTATCACAATTCTGAGAGTGTAAAGGCCACAGAGCTGCTTTGACGTCCTCTTTTCTCGGCGCTCTTTCTCTCGCTTCTCCTCTACGTCATTCTACACACATCAAACCAGCGACTGTATTTCGACATGAGTGATAGAAGCATGCGATCGTTAGTAGGTGAACATGTCTTACCTGATACTCGGTGAAGATACTCTTTTTCTTCAGAGCCACGTTCTGTATATCGCTGAGACCGAAATCCCAGGTGGCGAATGTCTTGTTGCAGAACTGGTAAAACTTGCTCTCATTGGACACCAGAAGAGCCTTGAAACCTTGAGCCGATCTGTGTCAAAGGTCGTAGGTGAATGTACAAGAGATAATGGTAGAGATTTATAGGAAGAGAGGGAAATAGAAAGAATGAGGAGGAGAGAGAGAGGAGGAAAATAGCGAGAGAACGGGAAGAAGAGAGAGGAGGAGGAGAGAGGGAGGGAAGGAGTGAGGGGTGAGAGAGAGGGGTGAGAGAGAGAGGGAGGGGAGGGAGTGAGGGGTGAGAGAGAGAGAGAGAGAGAGAGAAAGAGAGAGATAAGTACTGTAAGTACTTACTGCTGGACCATCATTATAAGGCTGATGATGTAGTAGCAGCCAGTTACTACGATGTAGGCCAGTGGAAGGTCATAGGATTTCACATAGTTGCTTATGCCATCTATGTTCACATTTAGGTCCATGCTTGAGTAGTAGCCATAGAACAGGATCGTGTTCTCCATGAAGCCCTGTAATATTAGTACTGTATACAGAGTCTGCTCATAGTGAGATGAGCCATGGTTGGACAGAGGAGGCTCCTCACCGTGCCTTGGATAAAGTCGGCTATATAGGCCAGCGCATAATTGGATTCATTGCTGACGCTGCTGACTACTGCGATGTGGCCCTCGTAGCCAGTTGAGCAGTTCTGTGCGACGTCACCAAACCATTTGAGGTTGTCGTAGAATGATGAGTTGGCTGAGAGGCAGTAAACCATATTGATACAAGAGCCTAGTCAGAAACAGACTGGGTGGGGGGGGGGGAGTGGGAGTTAACTACACACACGAGGCGCATGGAGTTTCATAGCTGGAGTCATTGTTACCGAAGCCAACTTGAGGAAGAACAACAAACAGTAGGAGCAGGATGAAGATCCCCAGGTTCAGCTGGAACAGCCACTTGAGGAATATGAAGTAGGAGACAACTCCCGAACCGAAATGACCTGAAACCGATATTAATAGACAAGTCTCTACAGCATTGGAAGAAAGAGAGAGGTAGGGAGGGAGGGGAGAGAGGGG
>ERZ1740065.1423-NODE-1423-length-14297-cov-10.351776_pt1 | contig 14297 bp, 13 predicted proteins | sample MGYA00581738_ERZ1740065 | MGnify/ENA primary metagenome ERZ1740065 (study PRJEB43018, sample SAMN04849749) | marine metagenome | isolation source: floating plastic debris | place: Pacific Ocean | collected 2008-09-01 | study: EMG produced TPA metagenomics...
GAGAGAGAGAGAGAGAGAGAGAGAGAGGGAGGGAGAAGGTAGGAAAGGAAGGGAGAGAGGGTAGTGGAGAGGGAAGAAGGGAATGAGAAATGGGATGAAGGCAAGAGGGAGTGAAGGAAGGGATGGGCAGGGAGAGGTAGGGACAGAGAGAGGGGAAAGGTGGGAGGGGGGATGAGAAAGGAACGAGGGGAGAGAAGTCAGAGGATTGTTTATATGATCTACTATGCTGAGTGGTCATTCACCAAGCTAATAACCTGCTGTGTAAACTGTACCAGTAGCTGTGATGATAATTATATGACACAGATAATTTGGGGAGTATTTTACTTCAAGCTTGTCAGATTAGGTCGATCTGTTTAATACCTGCCATGCCAGTATTGCACTATAAATGTATGGTGTATCTGAGTGCAGCGGAACTGGATCGATGGCAGTGAGCTTCGGTTATGTAATGATCAGTAATAATGCCAGCGACTGACAACTGATTTTTTTTAAACAGAAACAAATGAGGAAGACGAAAGTGACAGCGGCCTACCCTCTCACCTACCACTACCAGACTAATGAATATATTAACATCACCAGAGCTGAGAGAGACGCCGCTTTGGTAAGGATGGACGACGCCATATTTGAGGTTAACTCACAGCATGTGAAGGCAGACGAATCGCTGGAACAACCTGGGGAAGTAAGTAGATGATTGATGCCTCATATAACAATTCACCATCTAAGCATTGTCACAAGTAGCCTGACCTCTATGGTCCATACTCTTCCTCCAGCTTCAGCAAAGATGTTTGCCAACACAACACAGAGAGGCTTTGTAACTAGACTAGTGTTTCCTCCTCTGTGCTCTACCTGGCCGCTACTATGCTCCACCTGGAACTTGCATTTCATCTAAAGCTTCTATTAGCTATATATCTCCCTCTCATAGAGCAAAACACAATCCCTCCCCCCCCTCTCCCCCAGCATTAGGTACTAGTGTTTCATGCTGGATTAAATGGGGAGAGAGAACAACTCCTAATTCGGACACAAGTTTTTGCTGTGTTAGTTTCAGAGAAAGTCTCTGTCAGTAACTGTTTTAGTAGTTTATCAAGTGATTACATTGCCATGGTAACCGTAACTCTTTAAGCTGCCATTTTTCAATCAAATGTCGCACAATTAGAAGTTTTCAATACAAAATGGTAAATGCGATGGGTAGATGCATGTAATATTACTATAGATTTCTGTTTGAAGACGACTACCTACCAGCTTCATCCAGTTCAATATACTTCATTATCCTCGTAGGGATGTCACTGTATGGGAGGTAACTAAATTAGCTGGAAAGGAGAGGATCACTCCAATTCTTATGGTGTATTTGAATTGACCTGACATCGTATCCATGGCAACATGTCATCGCTAATATATCCTCCCATTATATTGCCAGATAATTTATTAGCATGAACTGATGATATAATGTCTCTCCATCCAGACACACACAGGAAATGAGTCAGGGTCACATGACTCCGAGATAAACAGAGAGCCAGATCATGTGACCAAGGTGAATGACGATGGCGAGATGAATGCGGATGAGAAAAGAGCAGATCTGGCAGGACCAGAGGAGCTCGGAGACAGCTATGATATGTTCAATGCCAGTCTCCCTCAACCTGAGTCTGATGGGAAAGTAACCGAGTTGTAGCAGAGATCATCTCAAAGAACTGAATGGCCTGATGTATTGACATACTTGTACATCAGCTGGTTGAGACGCAAGGGTGTTCTGCGTAAAAACGATGTATTTTATCACTTGTGGTGCAGTTTACCTCATACAGACCTGCCAATCACCTGTTATTTTCCAGCCTAACCACAAAATTTTCTATGAATACTAAACATGAGTGATAAGCAGGTACTAAAACTGTAAACATAAGAAGCAACACGAGTTTACGCTAGTTGAGGCATGTGGCTGACCCATGATCTGTAGCTGTGGATTTCATCACAGCTTTTTTACACAAATTACTATTTTTCTATTACTTATATTGTGTAGAGTAGAGAGCGCGAGAGAGAGGGAGGGAGGGAGGGAGGGAGATGTACTGCGTTTGTACTGCATAATATCTAATGATGCTGCTGGCAGCTAATAAATGAACACGGTGATGAGAATCATGGAATAGTTTCATTCATCGCCATGGAAACACTGCTATCCTAACGGTCCCACAGCTCAGGTGATTTCAGTTAGATGTCAGAGATGTCAGAGATACTTGCGGCTACTAGTTACACAAATACTCCCATTCCGAACTTGACCTAGAGGGAAGCCAGGGTATACATCTGGAACTGACATGACCAGTTGCTCATTATTGTCCATAGTGGTATTAGCGCTTTACCTTCCCTACATGATGGCTTAGTGCTTAGCCAGGCACCAGTCACTTTCTGTTTTAGACCTTGGTATGCCCCGGACTGGGAATAGAACCGAGGCCTCCCAGTTCACAGGTGAACACCCTACTGACAGAGCCATGCGGTAGTCCTGACAGAGCCATGTGGTAGTACTGACAGAACCATGTGGTAGTACTGACAAAGCCATTCGGTAGTACTGACAATGATAGTGTATTTTATACCAATACAGGATGAATAGCGAATTGCATAAAGTGAAGACAACTCCAGTTGTATCCCATGGCAACTACAGCAGATGGGCATATGAGTAGCATTATTTCCTTCAAATGCACTCAAACTGGTGAAAATGTAGAGTGTGGCATGGAGGATATCGGCTATAGCTGTAGGAATCAGCTTCCGATTTAACAGGGCATCTCAGTACTTACCGTATTTTACTGAATTAAAGCCCAGAGGAGGAGCATTTAATGCCTAAACTACCCTAAAATATGGCGGTTCTATAAATAAAGGAATCAGGAGAGCAGCAGCTATAATTATAAACTGGTGTGATAAATAAAGGGAACAAGAAAGAAAAGGCAAGAGAGGCTCTAATCAGATTTAGGCTTTGAGCTTTTGTTATATCGACAAGAAAAATGATAAAATTCACTTTAACAAGGTAGTCTACAGTCACCTGCTATCGCGTGCTATCGCCTGCTATCACCTGCAGTATCCAATTAGCATCACAACGGCAAGAGTCAGCAACTCACTACCATGACACCTGCTAGCACCTGCGTCATCCGACAGACAGGTAAAGACAGCTTGCAAGGTACACACATCTCAGTTACGCTACTAATGACCAGTGATACAGAAATAGACATCAAGCATGGACACTCAGCGGTCAACTCCATATGTCTATGTATTAGTGCTGACTGCCTTCTGATAACCTTAGTTTTTTAGTGTATTCAAAAACAGTTTTTGCGTAACACTTAGTGAGAACTCGCTGGCAGATTTGGCATTCAACTTCTACTCGATGCCAGACTCTATGAAAGAAGAATTGAACTTTTACTTCTGTATTGTATTTTGATATCGTATAGTTGATAAAGAACAAGAGAGTTATGTGATAGGATCACATGATCACATGGTCGCATGATCATATGGTCACATAATCATATGGTCACATAATCATATCGCTGGCACAAACAACTTAAGTTTGATGAGCAAAAATACTGGAATGTTTGTAATCCAGCACATGTGGTGTAGATGTACATCATTGTTAAATGATTTGAAAAGCAGATCTGACAAATAGGGGAGGAATGATGTCATACCAACGGCAGGTGCTCCGCAGGTACTCTGCAGGTACTCCGCAGGTACTCTGTAGGTGTGCTAGAGCCACGGGCCCCAGAAGCCACCACGTTTAGCGGGATTGCACCTCTTGTCATCCGGTGGAAAGAAGGGAGGAACCGCGGTTTGGTTGTAGGCGGCCAGTCTCTTCAGTAGAAACTCCACCATCTCTGGGTTCTGGTTGCTGACCTGCAATCGAGAACCTCAAATCACCGAACTGTGACGCAAATCGAGGAGATAAAACTGGGTTTGAGAAGAAGTGGATAACCGAGTGTTTCCTACGTTCAGATGCTAGCGAAAACTTATCGTCTGTTTGGGACAAAAACAGCAGTTCGAACACCAACTGACCTCGAACCTCTCGTTGGGATCTTTAGCGATGTTAAACAGGTAGACGTTCTGCGTTCCGACGCTCTTCTCTCTCGTATCATTAAACTTGACTGAGTCTAAAACAAACCAGCGAACCATAAATAGTACACGTGACAGGGAGTTGTCTTCTCTCCATGTACGGCTGCATGCTATGAAGCTGTGGCGATTTCCACCATTGTAGTACATAGATATTAGAATGTCTCCAGACTAGGCTGTGAGTTCCTGCTACAGTAAGTTATGGGAATATGTCTGTAAAGCTCTGAAAGTTGACAGTTTCTCGATGTGCCACAGGAGAGGAGACAACTGGGTGAACCACATCACTGACAGCTGAAAATCACAGCGTTCAGCTGATGGGGCGGCAGTGGCTGGTAGCAGGTATTGACAGGTGTCACAAGATGGGCTGGCAGATGAATACACGGGCTCTGAAACCTGTTACACATGTGAAGACCATCCAGTGATCACACTGCTACTGGCAAGGACACGCTGCACTTTGACCTTTGCTGATTACCAGGTGTTCGTGGATATGCTATGCTAGATATAGATACTATCAGAGTAAGTAACGTTGCCATCCTTCTAAACTAGCACACCTCCATACAGCTGAGTCACGAATGTAGTGCAATTCACTTACAATCATTGTGAAGAGTGGGTTCCGGCACCCAGCTGTCGAATCCCGGGTCACCGGTCAAGATCTTCCAGTCTTTGTATCGCAGCGCCGCCTGGACCGAAGTGTCGAACACCTCGGACACGGACTCCCCCTTCCTGTCAAACATCGGATCGATGTTGTGCAAAATCTCCTACAAACCGACAGGGGAGACAAGTCAAAGAATATTTCATTGGCTAGCGTAGAACCAGATTTGATAGCGACGGCCATGAGAATAGCGGCAAAAAATTATCGCCATCTTTGGAATTCACTATAGAAATTATCCCCATTATAACTTATATAGGAGTTGTCTTCTCGTTTATGGGATCACTATCGTTAGATCCGCTATCATTCTTATTTCTTGATGATTTTGAAGGAAACGCTAACTTTTCTGTCGCTATCAAATCCGGTTCTACAGTATGTGTTCAAAGTGAGATATAATGGGGTGAGGAACCTCATATCAACTGTAATATATAGACTTCATGCTGCAGAAGCTGCAGTACTCACACGAAAGTACATGTAAACACCGAGGTGTGTTTCGTGTTCTCCCTTGCTCCGCAGCAAGGGAAACCATGATCAAATAACATTTCCTTACTGGGCTAAGCTAAATTTAGCTCTTGTCCAAGCTAACAATGAGCCATTGACCACTCGGTTACTACAGAAGATGACATCATGACCGTCCTATTATCTAATTCACTTCATTTACTAGAATTACCATCTATACTGTAATTTCTCGATTCTCACCTTCCTGGGACTGATGACGCCATGGTTGATTGTGTCCCAGATGTTGTACCCGTCGAGCGAGACTCCGCTAGTTGAGCCGCCGCCCAGCTTCACCAGGGTCGGGTACCAGTCGGTGATGTGTATCATGTCGTGGGAGACAACTCCGTGCCTCTTCAACAACGGACTCGAGACGAATCCAACACCTCTGACACCTGCGTGTAATAAGGCGATTACGGTAGAACCATGTATGTACTAGTAGATGTACTTTCTGATTTTACGTATCGGGAAAGTAATTTTAAAATCTACACTGATTCCTTAAATTTTAGAGTTTGAATTTTTAACATGGGTTCGCAAAATCATTAATCACATTAGTCTAAGAGTATAAGAATAAAGAAAAATGAGCTGCAAGCTGACTGTGTCTTTTAGACATACTGCTGGAGCCAAAGAGGAGGAGCAGCAAAAGTTATTGCTACTAGGGCTGACCTCACATCCTTCATCATTATGACATACGATCTGACTCGTCAGCCGTCTAACATATCGCATAGCAGACAGAGAGTATCGTACTTATGCAACAATGTGCTCATTTCAGACGGTATAAGTGATAAGCCATCGCGCCTGAACGACAACATTTCAAATATTTTCATTTTACTGAGACCTCAATGCTCACCTCCTTCCCAGTAAGTGGCCTTCCTGCCGCGGAGAGGAGCGTTGTTACCGCCTGAGAGAGTCTGCCCTCCGTTGTCGGTAGTGAAGACGAGGATAGTGTTGTTCCACATTCCCGAGTCGACCAACGACTGTGTCACATTGCCGATAGCCTCGTCCATAGCTACAAAAAAACTTCCTCCCTAAACCAAAGAGCTGTGTAGGGAACATTTACCATAGCAGGGGGGTGGATGGGAGGGACTGGATATGATTTCCACTAAAATTTGGCGCTGCTCCCTGAGAAGTATTTCTTTGAAAAAACCGTGCAGGATTTCATAAATCAGAAAGGTTATCTGTTGTATTATGTAATACATTATTTCTGTCCATAATTCCGCCCAATCAAAGACAGCCTTCCATAATTCCCGCCCAATCACAGCCTTCCATAATCCCGCCCAATCACAGACAGACATCCTTCTCTCCCCATTTATTGGGAAATATTTGTGTGTAAAATGTTCATAATTCCCGCCCAATCACAGCCTTCCATAATCCCGCCCAATCACAGACAGACATCCTTCTCTCCCCATTTATTGGGAAATATTTGTGTGTAAAATGTTCACATCTTAAAATAATGGCGCAGCCATAAATCTTTTCAAGCATAAAATACCTGCAAAAACAAGCAAAGCAGCAACAGATTTTTGTGTTGTTTTGACAAGTAAAACTATGAAAAATTCCAAGTGAACAGTTCCTTCTTTCTAGGTACCTGATAAGTTGCTGTGTTTGTTTCCAATCATACAGCGACCCTAAAATGTTCATGTTAAAATCGCGAGTCTGTCTCCATGCTCGCGTACTAAGAAATAAAGTACCTTAAGGCTGCCATATGTGGCGCCAGGTTGCTCTTGGTTTCTAGGCAGATCGGAGCACACCTGTGGTTTGAGGGCCCAGCAGGAGCACTCAGTAGGATTTGAACCCGCAACCTCTTAGCACTTGCGTGTCTCGAGGTACGGGCTCTACCACTGAGCCATTTCCTACTCCCAGTGTCACTATCACTGACTCGGTACCAAGTACTCAAGTACCCAAGTACTCATCACAGCTCAACAGTTCTACTCATGGCAAGTCAACTGGGAAAATATCTTTCTCAGAATCAAAATCGGGATTGCAGGAGTGAGAGGAGACTAAGCAGCTTCTTAATCACCTGCAGGTATCACAATCGCCAGTAACTGGCCAGCAGTGAGACAGAGTAGAAGACTCGAGTGTGCGGGCGGGGTGCGGGGGGGAGACGACCCTTACCGGATACCATGCCAGCGTAGACACGGCGGTTATGGTCCTGGATATGAGAGTAGCGCTGCTCGTACTCCGCTGGTACCTGCAGCGGACTGTGGACACTCTGGAACGCCAGGTACAGGAACATGGGAGTTGTCTGATCATGGGACCCTTGAAAATAAACACAACAATCCATCATGGGGAGGAGGTTGTTCACCTTGTGGTCAACGTACAACTACAACGTACCGTACAACATAACGTACAACATAACGTACTAGCACGATGAAGCCATAACATACTAAAACTGAAACAATCTATGACGATAAACTGAGTTGAAAATTTGGCGTGGAAAAATATTTAGCGAATATAGCGATTTGAAGAAAATCACTAATGATAAATGCTGCTAAGTTTCCATTGGAGTTGTCACATCATGACAACTTTTTGGAGTTGTCATCTCATAGTTAATAGAAAACTCCCTGATGATGGTAGACATGTTCGCGACTTTATATTTTATATTTTATAGATTTTTTAAGGTATTTCTACTCTTATTTCTTAAATGGACTCAACAAACACAAACTATTTTGCCGCTATTTTGCTCGTTTTGGGAAAACTTTAAATATTTCTAATACTAATGATTTACAGTAAACTGTTCTATAAACTTGTCACGCGGAGGTATATACTGCGATATATATATATCGCAGTATATACTGCGGTATATATATATCGCAGTATATACTTCGGTATATGTATACCGCAGTATATACCGCGGTACATACCAAGGTATATACCGAGGTATATACAGATAAGTGCAGAAACAGAGAGACTTACTGATAAGCTCCTCAGCACGCTGCGAGAACAGGTTGGCCGAGTAGATACCAGCGGTGCTGTTCGTCGGCTGCCTGTTTACAGTCAGATCTACCCCTCTAAACATTTCATAGCCTCTGAAATGAAATACAAAATTAATACCGCCACTGACACAAGGATGCAGTAGACCAAGTGATTAGGTAGTTTTAGTAAAGACAAGCTGCATCCATGTCTATGTCAGATTACTCAAAGATGTTTAGCTGCTGATGACACTACTTTTCACAAAACAAGTTTTTCTAGGGATCAGAGTGATTTAGTAGGTGAGGCTGTAGCGAAAGCAACAGATTGGTCATCCAAAAATTTTATGCTTTCAAATCCTGACAAGACTGTAGTCATGAAAACGTCTGTCTCATACGTACGAATATGACTGTAATATTTTAGTCAATGATGTTACTATAACTCCTGCTACAGAGGCAACGTTTTTAGGTGTTTTTATTGACAACAAGCTTAATTTTAACAACCATATTGACTACCTGGTATGATAGACTTTTTTCATGCGACAACTAAAGGTGTAAAGCCTCAATTTTATACCAGCAATCAAGTAGCAATCAAGTAGTGAAAAATGGTTTCATTCCATTTTTGAAGTGCCGTATGAGTATAGCAGCTCTTCTCATGTAGATTTTCACCATAGGTTACGTTGATTTGTGACCACGTGATCAAATTGCTGTTCACTAAACCTGCCCAATATGTGTTTGGAGTTACCTCGCCCTGCTGTAGTAGTCTTCGCTGCCCGAGAGATATCCGATGTAGCTGTCGAAGCCGCGGTTGACGGGTATGTAGTCATCCTTGTAGAATCCCAAGTGCCACTTACCTACAACAGAGAGTAAATATTACTAGTACTTATCTTACATCTACACGCAGAGCAGCTGTATCACAACGGAGAATGACAACTCCGAAATGGCTGCCATGTTTTGTCCAATGTGATGTACTTGTAAGAAAACATTTAGTAACTCATTATGCAGAGATCTAGTTGACTCATTCATATAGATATCACTGTTCCATCACTATTTTAATTCAATTCATAGATAAGACAACGAATGTTCAAGTTTTCTTTTGCAACCCATAGCCAATGAATGAAATTAATCGCTATGAGAGATACAATACCGCGTTCATTATCCGTGGAGCATAGATCAGGAGAAAGTATATATCATACTCACAATAGAGTACCTATAGTGGGATAGGCCTACCAAGGTCTATTCATTTCTCAAATACTTTGGCATGTATTGAATTTAAAACCCATCAAAGTCTGTCAATATTCCAGCTATTAGCAGCAAATAGACATACTGCACTCATCAACCTTTGATGTAATTTCTTGCTGCTGAAGCCTGTAGTGAGAAAGTCCTGATACTAGCTGGCTAGACAAGACTCAATCAACACTAGAGAGGAGAGCATGTAACATTGGGGCCGAGGAGGTAGGTTGGATATTCGAAACAGCAATATGGCCAGATTTTTGTGGCAAAACTGCATTAGGAACAAATGATGGTTCTGTATACCACTAGTGCTACCAGCAGAGGAGGTAGCTCTCATTCTCACCAATCATATGTGTAGAATAGCCCGCTCCTTTCAGCTGATCAGCGATCGTCTGATCGGAAAGAGGAAGCCCACTGGGCATACAAGGCCATATTATAGCGTGTTGCAGTCCGGTGTGGATTTGGTACCGTCCTATCCAACGAGAGAGCTTTGCATGCAAAACACATCAATTCACAGGTCAGTTAGTTGCTTTGGACAGCTAGTACAAAACTACCTGACAATAGTTGACTTCTTGATGGCGTACATATAGGCTGCACATAGTAGTTTTCCAGTTTCACGCCTTTTGCAGCAAGGCTGTCCAAGTTCGGAGTGGCTATCTCACTACCGTGATAACCTATATCGTTCCATCCGTAGTCATCAGCAATAATGAACACGATGTTTGGCTGGTTCGAACAATATGATTCATGGGTTATTGCCAGCAGCAGCAAAAACAGACGAATATATACCATTGTGAATGAACTAATGGATGAGATTGAAGCTAAAATTTCGCGGAATCAATTTGAGTATGTCGACTCTAGAGACTACTGAAAACTACATGATATAAACAACCAATAATATTCATAGACGATACGTTCCAATGCGGACTTTCGGTGAGTTCGATGTCCATCATAACACGATATATGGGTCATGACAACGATAAGTTTTCCAGCGTTCTAAGTTGTTACTAAATTCACTGCGGTGTGTTTCTGTGACCGTTTTCTATCGTGCTTTACTTTTCGTGCTACGATAAGTGATAACGAGTAAGGAAACCGCCCACCGATGACTCTTGTTGTGGTTCCGGTATATTTACTGCGAGACTGCTCATATAACCGCAGGAAGTATGAAAGATGATCGAATAATCAAACTGCAATCGGTTTCTATTCTTATCGCGTACTACATTTAGTCTCTTGTCAAGATTGGAGCGCTTTTGTGTATGTACAAACAGAGTGGGCTTTTCGTGAGGTTTGAATCGGACTCATCGAACTCGTCTCTAAATCTTAGAAGTAGATGCTAGCTTTTTATGATATAGTTAGAAATCACTGCAACAACTTGACAGTGTAAACGCCTATTTTTTTGTCGTACGTAGTAAGTAAGGGTGTTTGTTAAATATTTGGAAGCTCTGTGAAACATTACAACAGACGTTTTGGAGGCCTAATACTTTGGGCAACTAACATCTGGACTGCATAATATCGGAAGTATGGCAAGTGGTGCAAAACTCTCCAACTCCAGTTCGTCGACTGCCATCCAACAACGTAAGCCTTCCCTATCTAGAATTACATTTTACTGCTATGTAGCTGCCTAACATTCCTCAGTTTCATTAGCTACACTCTACGTTGAATCTTACTTACCTCTGTTTTCAGGGCAGGATAGCAGGGACACGTTGAAGCACAAACCCCCTCCCCTAGATGTAAGTTCATCCTAATCAAACAACTCCTTATAACAAGCTTCCGTCTGAGATTTTTCTCAAACTACGTTCACAGTATCTGTTTAGTTGCATCAGTCAATCAGTTGAATATGGTGCATTTTGTATAGGCTGATTACTAGCTCGAAATAGGCACACCATAATAGCTGTGCCGTTGATACATGTAGATAGTAAAGGTGGCAGGGCACACTAATCCTCGCCCCCAGTGACATCATAGATACTATAGCGTTGGCCTCTGTTATCTTACCTATCACAGCTTAGGTTTGCCTGTGAAGTTTCGTCTCGTGTTACCACCATGAGCACCTTCTCTCCATGTTCTTGTATCATTCTGTAGATGAGTGCTGCTTCAGCCGTCACTTCTGGAGATGGCGAGTTAAAGACACCTCCGATAAATTCTGTCGACGGCAAAGAGAAGAAAATTGGTCACAGACGTGTAGACAACCAAACAGGTCAAGTTACCTACAAGAAGGTCAGTATGTGTGCACTCAATTCACGGGCGATGTATGAGCGTGACATTTAGTTTCCGACAGCGAGTTTTCGTGCCGCTAGAGTCATTCTTCTCAAATCCTACTGGTCACATGGTGCAGAATGTTAGTCGTTACTCTGCCGGCAATCATCTTGCTCTGCATGAGTTCCACATACTACCCGTGTACCGGTAGAGGTTGATACGAATGCCCCCTCTCCCTGCTCGGAGGACGCTGAGATATCTGAGCGCGGTAGTAATGTACTAGCAGGCAGTGAACGATGACACATTTCTCCTCGTACCATATGGTCTGTCACATCATAACTGATTGTTGTCATCGGAGAGGCAAACGACTTGCAACTGATGGATAGGTTGGGAAATAGAACATGTTGTAATTCAGTCATTGAGTCTAGTCAAGCAGTATGCTGATCTAATCTGAGCTTATTCTGTGGGATTATGGGGTTTGATGATATTTCTGCTTGCGGTGAATGCTCGTATCGCCATCTGTGATTCTCGCCAGAAACTCTAGCTGGGTCCTGTTAGTCTTGCAGCCGCTAAAAAGTCAGTTGCTGCCTTTGGGCCGCTGTCGTATTGTAATGAATTCAATAGCTGTTTGACTTGTCTATTCACACATGGCCAGTATTCTATATCACAGATGTAGATAGAGGCATTTCTTGGCTGTAGTACAGCAACCGAGCAATTGTTGCTGCAGTACTGAATACCACTTGGCGTTTGACTGGCCTCACACCTGCTAGCACTGGCTCTAATCTGTCGGGTGTAAAATTGATTCCCTCTATCGATCAGCCTCGCTAATGCGCTTAGGCTAAGCAGACGCCAGTACTATAATACCGCTATCGCTGAGCAGTGACCGTTTCTCTCCCAATCAATGACCAGCTGCTGCGGCCAGCTCGTACCTGGTCGCGATTCCTAAACGAAGCGTGTGATTGAATTCTACGACTCGAACTCTTTAACAGCAGAGATCAATGCCTGTCCGAGTTACTGCAACAAGTAAAAAATAGGATTACCAGTCTTATTCCTACTTTCGTTTCCTCTATTGTCTCCTCTTGTATCGGTCGAACTCAGCGGTAGTATAGTGATGTTTTGGAGTTGTCGTCTCATACAAAGGCTTTCCTCAGTCTTTCTCGCTTACCTCAGCTGATCACCCCACTACAGTGAACTCCCTCGATTGCGTCTAATCCGGTTACTTAGTTACTTGTATCTATCAGTAACCAGTGGGGAGACCCGCACGCTTGACTGCTCTGTGTAGTGTTACACTGTAGCAAGCCTATACTATGGAATGTGGGACTCTGCGGAGGGGAGAGAAAAGTATACGCAAACCTTCGCACAGTGTGAACTCAACTTGTTGAACTGTATTGACTTCAGTCTCAAAGAGCTACGATTAGACACAAGCTCTCGTAGTTTGGTAGAGTAGTAGAGAATAGATTAAATACAACTCAGTATTCAATTAAGTTCATGAAAAAAGTTCTGTGACGGGAGTGATCTAGCTATACTTGTACTGCTGACTTGAGAGAGAAGCAGCCCAGCTGCGGCTGACAATGTTGGATTAACTACTACCGCGGAGTGTTACAATGCTACTGCATCATGATCTTCGACAAGGTACGTCGGCGAGCCAACCATGCTGAGCTGTGGACTCTCCTCCTTCCTCTATGGCGCCATAGTAAATGCAAGAGTGCTCCGTAGTCACTTACACTTTGATTCTGTACTTACCCTCCACGGATAGGTTAGTTAGCTGGCAGCTAGTAGTACATGATACTAGTTTGAGCCTCCACTCTCTCTCTCAGGTCATGTATATTTGACATTGATACTTGCAACATCGATGGTTTCAATCACCTACTTGTTTGACAGTGGCAGGCAAGTGCCCCCTGTACCTATGTCCATTCTCACATAGCTGTACCAGTGTTTGATAGCGCTGTGATCTGTAGCGCTGACTTTCGGCAGCGTGACTCAACACACAGGGCCCCAGTAATTGGTAGGATATGAATTCCTGCTGTCTCTTCTGCAAACATAACAGTACCGTATCTCTTGACGACAGGGCGGCATTCAAACTAGACCGAGTGCCTGCCTGTCGTATCTATCGACGGCATATCAAGTTCTCCTCCGTCCCTCTTAGATCACTATTGCTTATCATAAATATGTGTGTAATAGTTTCCTTAGCCTGATAACACAGGTTTTATTGAAGTAACTCACGCTATGACCCTCTCAGCATGGAATGGGAACAGGCGACAGCAACCCGCTCCACTCACGGGCACTGCGACGCACTCCACTCACGGGCACTGCGTTCAAGTTTGGTTACTTACCATTCCACTTAGATATGCGCTATTATTACCTGCGGTATAGACCCCATTGTCTAGAGCCCCAAACTGAATATTTTAGTCACTACAGATTTGCTCCCTATCGTGATGGGTGAGGGTATATCCTCAGGTAGTTAACTGTGACTGACTGACTGACTGCTGGGTGTGTCAGCTCGCTGCCGAGTCTCTCTATCATCAGACAGCTATTACAAAACTGATTGCACAAGCTATATGGTGATGCTCTACTTGATTGCCTGACGATCTGTCTCTCGGCTCAGTGTGCAGTGTATGGAGAGATTACTGTCGCTGTCTCTCCGTCAAACTTTCACTCTACCTCTCTCTATTCCCGGCCGGACGGTGGGGGGCGGGGACGAGAGGGGAGGGGGGGGCAGTAGGAGGGCGGCGAATGTGGAACCGGCTAGACGGGGAGGG
>ERZ1740065.1424-NODE-1424-length-14293-cov-5.658590_pt1 | contig 14293 bp, 12 predicted proteins | sample MGYA00581738_ERZ1740065 | MGnify/ENA primary metagenome ERZ1740065 (study PRJEB43018, sample SAMN04849749) | marine metagenome | isolation source: floating plastic debris | place: Pacific Ocean | collected 2008-09-01 | study: EMG produced TPA metagenomics...
CACGATGACCACCAGAAGCACGGCTTCGAAAATTGTTTTGTACACCGCATTGACCGAGCTTTCGATGAACTCCGTCGGGTTGTAGACAACGCTGTATTCAAGACCTGGCGGGAAATCCTCTGATAGCTCGTCCATTACGGCGATGATCTCATCTGCGGTTTCGAGCGCATTTGACCCGGGACGCTGGAAAATCCCCAAGGCCACCGCCGGCTTGTTGTTCAGATAGGAGTTGTTGACGTAAGATCGTGCACCGATTTCGACGCGCGCGACATCCCGGACGCGCACCACCCGCCCGTCATCGGAAGCGCGGACAATCACACGTCCGAATTCCCGCGGCGTCTGCAAGCGGCCCTGCGTGGTGATCGTCACCTGGAACGCGCTATCGCTGTTGTTCGGCGGCGCACCCAGCGATCCGCCGGAGACCTGCACGTTCTGCTCACGCAGGGCGTCGACCACATCGCCTGCTGTCAGGCCGAGCGACGCCAGCCTATGGGGATCCAGCCAGACGCGGGCGGAGAACTCCCGTTCGCCGAAAATGATCAGGTCCCCGATCCCGTCCAGCCGGACCAGCCTGTCGCGCACCCGCGCGCGGGCGTAATTCGACACGTAGAGCTGGTCGAAGCTGTCGTCGGGCGACAGCATGTGCACGACCATCATCAGGTCCGGCGATGATTTGGTGGTGGTCACCCCAAGCGCCCGCACCTCTTCCGGCAACCTCGGCTCTGCGATTGCCACCCGGTTCTGCACCAGCACCTGCGCGGCATCCAGGTCCGTGCCCAGTTCGAAGGTGATGGTCAGGCTCATCGACCCATCCGCCGTCGCGTAGGACGACAGGTAGAGCATGTTTTCCACCCCGTTGATTTCCTGCTCCAGCGGCGTTGCCACGGTGGCTGCGACCGTCGCGGCATCGGCCCCCGGATAGTTCGCGCGCACTACGATCGAAGGCGGCGCAATCTCGGGATACTGCTCGACCGGCAGTTGGAAATACGAGACGATGCCCACGATGGTCAGCAGGATCGAAATGACCGCGGCAAAGATCGGGCGGCTGACGAAGAAGCGCCCCATATCAGTTTTCCGCGATCAAAGGCAGTTCGACCATCTCCGGGGTCACCACACTGCCCGGACGCGCACGCACCACCCCCTCGATCACCACGGTTTCCGAGCCATCAAGCCCGTCGCGTATGACGCGGTAGCCGTCTATGCGCGGCCCGGGGCGCACTTCCAGCGGTGTCACATTGCCCTCACCGTCGACGCTCATCACCAGACGTCGGTTCTGATCGGCGACAATTGCTTCATCCGGCAACAATATGCCTTCGTAGGGCAAGGATCCGGGCACGTTCACACGGCCAAACAATCCCGGTGTGAGCAACTCATCGGGGTTGTCGAGCACGGCGCGGATACGCATCGTGCCGGTTTCCCGGTCGATCCGGTTCTCCGAAAAATCGAGAACACCCGTCTGCGGCGGAATGTTTTCATCGGACAGCGTAACCTTGACCTCGAGCCCGCCGCCCCCTTCCTGCAACGACACTCCCCGCGCCCGTGCGTCACGGGCATAGGCAAGGAAGTAGCGTTCATCGATGTCGAAATAGAAATAGACCGGGTCCGACGATACGATCGTCGTCAGCACAGTGTCATTGGCCGTGACCAGATTCCCTGGATCGACCTGGCGACGGTCAATGCGTCCGGACATTGGCGCCCGGATCTGGGAGTATTCGTAGTCCAGTTCAGCCAGTTCCAGCGCCGCCCGCGCCTGTTCCAAGGCCCCTTGCGCCGACAGATAGGCCTCGCGGCGCTGATCGACCGTGCTTTGCGGGATATTGCCGTTCTGGATCAGCGATTGCGCCCGCTCCAGTTGCTCCTCGGCAAAGTCATACGTGGCTTCGGCAACGTCGATTTGCGCCTGCGCCTGTCGTAACGCGGTGTCGAACTGCCGCCTGTCGATGGAAAAGAGCAATTGATCTTTCTCAACCAGGCTCCCGTCGGTGAAATGTACGGTTTCCAGATATCCTGAAACCCGCGCGCGCAACACCACCTCGGCGCGCGCCTCGAACCGTCCGACGAACTCGTCATCCTCAACGATTGTCTTCACAAGCGGATGGGCGACGGTGACGGGAGGTGGCCCCTGTTGTGCCAAAGCTGCGGAAGAAATGGCCAACGCGCCAACGGCAAAAAGCAGTGCAGAAAATCGTTTCATATCGAGATACGCCAAATGGAGTCTTGCCCCGGCAACTTAGACCGGGAACTCGAGATTGAAAGCACTTTAATTTGGAACGGCAAGTATCCTCCATGAAACGAAGGCGATGTGCCGAAAGAAAAGGCAGCGCCGCAAACTGACGAGTCTTCGGGTTCTAGGCCTAGATTTAAGCCTCCGCTTGCCTTGATCGCAGCAAGGCCAGGCCCGCGGCTTCACACCCAAGCGCCGTGCTGCGAACCGGTAAACTTCCGGATCGCGGTTCAGGCTTTTCGATAAAGTACTCACCCCACTGCGGGATTCAAGACGATCAGTCTCCGGCGCGAAAGTCGATATGAAGGTGATTGCCCATCGGGTCGTGAAGATTGAGCTGCACAATATCCGTCCCCGGGATCTCCTGCGGCTCGTAGTCAATGCCCAAGGCCGCGAGCTTCTCTTTGAAGGCGTCCATACCCGTGGCGCGGAAGGCAAAATGCTCCAACGATACGGGCTCCCTTGTCAAAGGGTCATCGCAGTGCACGAGATGCACAACCGCATCATCGTTCAAATACATCCATATGCCTGAAACGGACATGTCTGGCCGCGGCCCGCGCCGCAGCCCCAGAACCTCTGAATACCACTGTGCCATTTTCTCCATGTCGGCTGTTCGAAGGTTCACGTGATCAAGTGCGGTGAGCATAGGAATTCCTCGGGCTGCTGTTCAAAAATACCTTATCATATTTTTTATTTGTACGTATGTATAAAAAATGTAACGATGATGAAACAGCGAGTCGGGACGTAGCAATCGGAGCACCCCATGAAGCCAGCTTTCTCCATCGAATGCGTTCTTGAATGCGAGAACCATCTTGGGGAAGGCCCGGTCTGGGACGATGAGGCCGGCCTGCTCTATTGGGTGGACAGCACCGGCCCCAGAGTGGCGAAGGACGCGATCTGGCGCTTTGATCCGGCATCGGGTGCGGTCAGGTCCTGGTCACTCGACAAGGACGTGGGCGCGATGGCGTTGCGCAGCGATGGCGGTGCCGTGCTGGCCTTGTCGGATGGTTTTTATGCCTATGATTTCGATACCGGCGAGACGGAACTCATTGCGAAAGTGGACGATGATCCGGCACGTGCGCGGTTGAACGACGGCAAGTGCGACCGCCGCGGGCGGTTCTTCGCGGGCGGTATGGATGACCGGGAAGAGCTGGGCATCTGCGGGCTATGGCGGCTTGACCCGGATCTGAGCGCGCACAAGATCGAGGACGGCATCATCTGCTCCAACGGTCCCTGCTGGAGCCCGGACGACAAGACATTTTACTTCGCAGATACGTTCAAGAACGAGATCTGGGCGTATGATTACGACCTCGCAACCGGCGTGCCATCGAACAGACGGGTCTTCACCTCCACACAGGCAGATGCGGGCTTCGCCGATGGTTCGACCGTCGATGCGGAAGGCTATCTGTGGAATGCACAAGTCATCTCGGGCGACCTGATCCGCTATGCCCCGGACGGCACGATCGAGCGTAAGATTTCAATGCCGGTGCGTAACATCACTTCCGTGATGTTCGGCGGGCCGGATTTGCAGGACATCTACGTCACCTCGATGGCGCGGGTCAGCCACCCCGCCGCCCATGATGGTTTCGAGAAACAGAGAAAACCGCAATTCGCCGCCGGCAGCCTGTTCCGCATTCGGGGACTGGGGATCGAAGGCCTGCCAGAGACGAAGTTTGCCGGATAGTCCTTGGGAGGGGAAAGTATGAAACCAGCTGCTTTTGACTACGAATGTCCCACCGATCTCGACGCCGCGCTGGCCATGCTCGCCGAAGACGGTGACACGCGCATCCTTGCCGGGGGACAGAGCCTTGTGCCGATGATGAACTACCGGCTGGCAACACCTGACCGCCTGATCGACATCAATCGGCTGCCGGGCCTGGATTACATCCGCAAGGAGGGGGATGAGATCGCAATTGGCGCCTTGGCCCGACATGGCCAGGTCAAGGCGTCGAAACTTATCGCGAGCCACTTTCCCATGATACCAGAGGCTTACGAGTGGGTTGCTCATGCGGCCGTGCGCAATCGCGGAACGCTCTGCGGCAATCTGTGTCACGCGGACCCCGCTTCGGAGATGCCGGTGCTGATGCAGGCGCTTGAGGCGAGCATGGTGCTGACCAACGCGTCAGGCTCCCGGACGGTCAGCGCGCAGGATTTCTTTCTCGGCACCTATGACACGGTGGTCGCACCCGATGAAATGCTGACCGAACTCCGCATTCCGCTGCTGGCCACCGGGAGCGGCTGGGGCTTTGAGGAAGTGGCCATGCGCAAGGGCGACTACGCCTGGTGCACGGTTGTCACGATCCTGAAGCTGAAGGCAGGGCGCATAGCCGAACCACGGATCGCCGTTGCCGGTCTTGCCGATCATGCCTGTCGGTTAGGCACTCAGGAGGCTGCCCTCGACGGCATGGCCCCTGATGACGCGCTGTTTGCCGAGATCGCTGATGCTGCGGCGGAGGCGGCTGCCCCACCGGACAGCGAACAGATCAGCGCCGATTACCGCCGCGATCTTCTGCGCGCGCTGCTGCCGCGGGTCTTGCGCCACGCCGTAGATCGCGCGCAGGCATAGAGGGAGGACGAGATGACCAAGAAAGCCATAAGCCTGACTGTGAATGGCCGCCAGCGCGAGGCGTTTGTGCCGCCGCGCATGCTGTTGTCGGATTTCATCCGCAACGAACTGGAGATGCCCGGCACGCACGTGGGCTGCGAACACGGCGTTTGCGGGTCGTGCAACGTGCTTGTCGACGGGCAAGCGGTGCGGTCTTGCCTGATGTTCGCCGTCCAGGTGGACGGCACGCAGATCACCACGGTCGAAGGATACAGCACGGAGGGGGCGCTGCACCCGATACAGCAGGCGTTCTGGGAAGAGCACGGCCTGCAATGCGGGTTCTGCACACCGGGCATGCTGGCCGCAGCGCGCGAGTTGCTCGACGCCAATCCGGACCCGACGGATGAGGAAATCCGCGAGGCGATCTCCGGCAATCTGTGTCGCTGCACCGGCTATGAGTTCATCATCAATGCTATTCGCTCTGCCGCTCAGGCGCTGCGCGACCAGGAAATCGAGAACACGCTTCAGCCGGTCTGAAGCGCGCAAGGGGGAGGCCGTCATGGCATCGCATCTGGACACCAACGTCATTCCACCCAGCCGCCAGCGCGAAGCGCCCCGCGCCGGGATGGCCTGGATCGGGCAAAGCATCAAGCGGGTGGAAGATCCGCGCATCCTCAGCGGCAAGGGCGGCTACATCGACGATCTGAAGGTGCCGGGCATGGCCCACGCGGCCATGGTCTCAAGCCCGCATGCCCATGCACGGATCATCCGTATCGATACTTCAAAGGCCAAGATGGTGCCGGGCGTCATTGGTGTCTACACCGGTGAAGATCTTGCCACGGTCGTGGACCCTTGCCCCAGCTTCGCCTCGCCACCGGTGCCGCAGCACGCCATGGCCATGGGCAAGGTGCGGCATGTGGGCGAAGTGGTGGCCGCAGTGGTGGCGGAAGATCGTTACATCGCCGAAGATGCCGCCGAACTGGTGGAGGTGGAGTGGGAAGTCCTGCCCGCAAATATCGATATCGAAGCCTCACTCGAGGCGACCGGCGACGCCATCCTGCACCCCGATGACCGGGAGAGCAACAAGGCGCTGGATGAAAGCTTCAGCTTCGGCCCGGTGGAAGCGGATTTCGCGGCAGCAGATCATATCATCAAGCGCCGCCTGCGCTGGCACCGGTCCTCGGCTCAGGCCATCGAGACATGCGGCGTCGTTTCCCAATACGACGCTTTCAAAGGCGGCTATACGATCCACGCCAATTCGAACTTCTACAATTTCATCCCCTTTGTGATCGGTGGCTCTTTGCGTGTTTCCCCGGGGGAGCTGCGCATTGTGCCGGTGCTGACGGGCGGCAGCTTCGGCTCAAAGGTCTTTACCCACAAGATCATCATCCTGACGGCCGGGCTCTCGCGACTGGCCGGTGTCCCGGTCAAATACATCGAGGATCGGCTGGAGCATTTCACCAATTCCGACAGTCATGGCTCGGACCGGCTCTATGATGCGGAACTTGCGGTGACCGGGGACGGCACGTTCAAATCGCTGCGCTTCACCGTGCTGGATGACTATGGTGCCTATCTGCAGTTTGGCGTTGGCACCCACGGCAATGCGATGGCGCAGGTGACCGGCCCCTATAAAATCGGCAGCTTCGGCATGCGGGTGATCGCGGTGCTGACCAACAAATGCCAACAGGGGCCCTATCGCGGGTTCGGCTCGGAAGTCACGAACTGGGTGATGGAGCGGATGGTGGACGCCGCTGCGGAAGAACTGGATCGCGATCCGGTCGAACTGCGCGAGCAGAACATGATCCAGCCGGATGCCTTTCCCTATATGATCCCCACGGGCAATATCTACGACAGCGGCAATTTCCAGAAGGTCCTGGCGGATGCCAAGGAGATGTTCGACTATGACGGCTGGTGCGAGAAGGCCCGCGCCTTGCGAGCCGAGGGCCGCTGCGTCGGTGTCGGTCTTGCCACCTGCATGGAGCGCAGCGTTTACGGACCAACCGAATGGTGGTCGCTCAACAATCGCGAGACACCCGGCTTCACCCTGACCTCCACGCCGGAAGGGATCACCGCCCGGCTCGATCCCTCGGGCAAACTCTTCGTGACGCTGAACTCACCGATGGTGGGCAATTCACCGGAGACGGTGGTGACGCAAATCCTCGCAGAGCGGCTGACCGTCGCGCCCGAGGACATCGTGATCAACTATTCCGACAGTCAGTCGGGCTTCAACGGCGTCGGCCCGCAAGGCAGCCGCTTTACCGCGATGATCGCCGGGGCCTGTGTCACGGCCTCGATCAGGCTGGAGGAGCGTCTGAAACGCTTTGGCGCTCATATGCTGCAACGCCGGCCCGAAGACGTGGAACTGCGGGGCGGCACCGTGGCGGTGAAAGGGCTGAAAGATCAGGAAAAAAGCTTTGCCGAGATCGCGCTGACCTCCAGCTTCTTCCGGCTCAGCTTCCCCGATGGTGAAGAATTCGACAGCGGTATCGAGACCACGGCCGTTTACGATCATCCCCTGTCGACCGATCCGGCGGAAGATCGCAGTCACCTGGGCATTTTCTATCCTATCGTCGGGCACATCTGCCATATCGTGGCGGTCGAAGTTGATCCGGGGACCGGCAAGGTCGACATGCTGGACTATGCCGCAGTTCATGACAACGGCACCATCGTGAACCCGCGCACGCTGGCCGGTCAGGTCTGGGGGGGCACGGCAAATGGCATCGGCACAACGCTGAGCGAGCAGTTCCACTACAATGCCGACGGCCAGTTCACCAATCCGAATTTCGCCGAATTCGCCATGCCAACCGCGAACGAAATGCCACGTAACTTCAAGCTGGGACATGTGGAAACGCCATCGCCCTACACCGAATACGGCATCAAGGGCGGCGGCGAAGGCGGGCGATTGGGCGCGCCCTCGGCCTTGACCAGCGCGATCGAGAATGCACTCTCGGACTACGGTGTCAAAATCGCCGCATTGCCGGTCACGCCGCCCGTCCTGCGCGGTCTGATCCGAGAGGCCGAACCGGCAGCGGCCAGTTAGGAAAAACCATGGCTCAAGCCCGGCCCGTCATCATCACCTGCGCCATCACAGGCGCGATCCACACGCCCTCCATGTCGCCGCATCTGCCGGCGACATCCAAGGCGATTGTCGCCTCTGCCGTCGAAGCGGCGGAAGCCGGGGCCGCGATTTTGCACCTGCACGCGCGCGACGATGATACCGGCAAACCGGATCAGAGCGTCGAAGGTTTTGCCCGTATCGTGCCGCGCATTGCCGAACAGACCGATGCCGTTCTCAACCTCACCACCGGGGGCAGCCCCTATATGCCGGTCGAGGAACGGGTGCGCCCGGCGGCGCATTTTGCCCCGGAGCTCGCGTCGCTCAACATGGGGTCGATGAACATGGGCCTCTTCCCGATGCTCAAGCGCCACCCGCAGTTGCCACCGTGGGAAAACGACCACCTCGAAGGGTCGCGCGATCTGGTGTTTCGCAACAGCTACAAGGACATCGCCTATGTGCTCGAGACCTGCCGCGCCGGCGGCACCCGGTTCGAGTTCGAATGCTACGACACGGCACATCTCTACAACCTCGCGCATTTTGCCGAGCAGGGCGCCGTCACCCCACCCTTTTTCGTGCAAACCGTGTTCGGACTGCTGGGCGGGATCGGCGCCCACGTCGATGACATCGCGCATATGCGGCGCACGGCGCTGAGACTTTTCGGAGATGATCTGGTCTGGTCTGCACTTGGCGCCGGGGCGCATCAGATGCGGGTGGCCGCCACCGTGGCTTCGGCGGGCGGGCACGTGCGCGTGGGTCTGGAGGATTCCCTGTGGTCCGGACCTGGGGCGCTCGCCACGTCGAACGCGGGGCAGGTCCGGACGGCGATCCAGATGATCGAGCAGATCGGCTGTCGCCCCGCGACACCCGACGAAGCGCGGGAAATACTCGGACTACGCCGTGCCGTGGGCGGCACATGACGCGGCTGTCCCATGAAAACCTGACGCTGACGTCGGATGACCATCCGCGCGTGATCGAAGGTCGGCGTAAGCCGGGCCGCCCCAAGGGCGGGCAATCCTCCCACACACGCGAGTGCATTCTCGACGCTGCGGAACAGCTTTTCGCGGACCGCGGTTACGATGGCGCGTCGATCCGGGACGTGGCCGCCCAAGCCGGTCTGCAAATTCATTCGATCGGCTATCACTACGGCCCCAAGGAACAGCTTTTTGACGCGGTGGTGGGACGGCGCGCAGAAATCATGACACAGCTGCGGCGGGATGCCCTGGCAGCGGCGCAATCGCTGTCAGGGGGCAAGCCTGTCTCTGTGAAAGACCTGGTTCGTGCCTATGTCAGCCCCTTCATCATGTCGGCCAGCCACGGCGATCCGGGCTGGCGCAACTATGCTGCGCTGATGGGGCGACTGGCAAACTCGCCATTGGGCACCGAGATCATTGCAAAACACTACGACGCAACCGCCCGCGATTACATTGCAGCACTGCAACAGGCCCTGCCGCGCGCCAAGGCGGCGGATGTTGTCGAGGGGTTTTCCGCGATGGTCGCCGCGATGCTGGGAATTTGCGCCGCAACCGGGCGGCCTGAACGTCTGTCCGGTAGGGCCAGCCCTCGGCCGCCCGAAGACAGCCTTGAGACCCTAGTGCGTTTTCACACTGCGGGTTTTCAGGCCCTGCAAGACAACTGAACTCGGGGAGTCGTTATGAGCAATGCACCGCAGACCGGTCAGACACATGTCCTGCACTCCACCGTGGAGCCCGCGCGGACGGCGCGCGCCCTTGCCTGCGATGGCGAGGCGCTGCCGGATGTCTTCGCAACGCCTTTCATGATTGCGGATATGGAACGGGCCTGCGCGGCCATTCTCCAGCCGTTTCTGGCCGACGGTGACGTGTCGGTGGGCGCTTGCATCGACATCTCTCATACGGCACCAACGCCGATTGGTCAGTCCGTGAAAGCCACCGCCACATTCACCGAAAAGAATGGTGCGCTCTACTGGTTTGACGTCGTGGCCGAAGACGAGGCCGGGCGTATCGGCGCAGGGCGCATCGCGCGCGCCATTGTTGCGCGCGATGCGTTAATGTCAAAAGCCGGAGCGCGCGGATGACGGATCAGCAGATCTTGCGCGCGCTGGAGCGAAAGGTGCTCTGGCTGGCGTGCTGGATGATCCATAACGCAAATCACCTGCGCGATGCCGACGAGATCAAGGTAGGCGGGCATCAGGCCTCGTCCGCCTCGATGGTATCGATCATGACCGCGCTCTACTTCTCGATCCTGCGCCCCGAAGACCGCGTGGCCGTGAAGCCCCATGCGGCCCCCGTGTTTCACGCCATCCAATACCTGATGGGCAATCAGACGCGCGAGAAACTGGAAGCCTTTCGCGGATACGGTGGTGCGCAAAGCTACCCCAGCCGCACCAAGGACGTGGACGACGTGGATTTTTCCACCGGATCGGTGGGGCTGGGTGTCGCGATCACCGCGTTCGCCTCCATGGTGCAGGATTATCTGCTGGCCAAGGACTGGTCAGACCTGGACCGGCCCGGACGGATGATCTCGCTCCTGGGGGATGCGGAACTCGACGAGGGCAACATATACGAATGCCTGCAGGAAGGCTGGAAGCACGGCCTGCGCAACACTTGGTGGATCATTGATTACAACCGCCAGAGCCTGGACGGGATTGTCCGCGAAGGCCTCAAGGAGCGCATCGTCGGTATCTTCGAGGCCTTCGGATGGGACGTGGTCACGCTGAAGCATGGATCGCTGCAACAGGCCGCCTTTCAGGAGCCCGGAGGCGATGCGCTGCGCCACTGGATCGATGGGTGTCCGAATGCGGATTACTCTGCCCTGACCTATCAGGGAGGGGCAGCTTGGCGGGCACGGCTGATGGAGGAGATCGGCGATCAGGGCGACGTTTCGCACCTGCTGGACCGGCACGACGACGATGAACTCGCCGCCCTGATGACCAACCTCGGCGGGCATTGCCTCGAAACCCTGACCACTGCTTTCAATGCCGTCGATCATGCGCGCCCCACGGTGTTCATCGCCTATACGGTCAAGGGCTGGGGCACACCTCTGGCCGGTCACAAGGACAATCACGCGGGTCTGATGACACAGGACCAGATGGCGGCCTTCCGGACGGAGATGGATGTGCGCGAGGGGCATGAGTGGGAACCGTTCGAAGGCCTGAATCCGGCGCAAGAGCATATCTGCAAGGCTCTCGACAGCGTTCCGTTCTTTGCCACGGGTCCACGGCGCAGGGTTGCACCGGTCACGGAGGCAGCCGATCTTGTGCCGCCGCCCGACCGGATGATTTCGACACAGGCCGCATTCGGAAAGATCCTCGATGGTATCGCAAAAGGAGACAGCGCGCTTGCCGAACGCATTGTGACCATGTCACCGGATGTGACGGTCAGCACCAATCTTGGGCCATGGGTCAACCGTCGCGGATTGTTCGGCACATCAGAGATTGCCGATACCTTCCGGGCGGAACAAATCCCGAGCACGCAGAAGTGGCGGTTTTCGCCGGAGGGCCAGCATATCGAGCTCGGGATTGCAGAGATGAACCTCTGTTTGCTGCTTGGCGCGGCGGGCATCAGCCACGCGCTCTTCGGCACGCGCCTTCTGCCCATCGGCACGCTTTATGATCCCTTCATCAGCCGGGCGCTCGATGCTCTCAACTATGCCTGCTACCAGGACGCGCGTTTCCTGCTTGTCGGCACGCCCTCGGGCGTGAGCCTTGCCTCCGAAGGGGGCGCGCATCAGTCCATCGCCACGCCCCTCATCGGGATGAGCCAGGACGGGCTGGCAAGCTTTGAGCCTGCCTTCGCAGATGAACTCGCCGTGCTCATGGGCTGGAGTTTCGAATACATACAACGCAGCGGGGATGACGTGATCAACGAGCGCACCTGGCTGAGGGATGAAACCGGTGGGGCCGTGTACCTGCGCCTGTCCACGCGGCCCCTGGAGCAACCGACACGACGCCTTGATGCGGACACATGCCGGGGCGTCGTGGACGGTGCCTATTGGCTGCGTGCGCCCGGACCAAACTGCGATCTGGTGATCGTCTATCAAGGAACCGTGGCGACGGAGGCAATTGCAGCGGCGGGCATGCTGGCTGCAGACCGGCGCGATATCGGCGTTCTTGCGGTGACATCAGCAGATCGTCTGAACGCCGGGTGGCAAGCGGCCCAGCGCGCGCGGGCACGGGGCAGCGCAAAAGCCGAGGCGCATATCGAGAGGTTGCTCAAGAACATCCCGCGACATGCCACGATTGTCACCGTCATCGACGGTCACCCCGGTACCTTGAGCTGGCTGGGCGGCGTGCATGGTCATGTAACGGCAGGGCTTGGCGTGGAACACTTTGGCCAGACCGGACGCGTTGCCGATCTCTACCGCCACTTTGGCATAGATGCCCGCGCAATCGCGGTGACAGCCGCAGGTCTGACCGCCGGTCGTCCAATTGGCTTTGCCGCGACCTGATCAGCTGACACGCAAGGACCTTCGACAGTGTTGAGCGGGTTCACCCCTGGGTCATCACCCAGTCAAACGCGTATCCGGCGATCAGGGACCCCAATACCGCCAGCCAGAGATAGCGCATGCAAGGTTTGAGCTTGAGCACTGGCGCAATCGCCAGTGCGCCCCAGATGCTGACAACGCCGCCTGAGACGAGAAAGGCCAGTGCCGCGCCTTGAGACATACCGTTGTCGATCAACCCCCGTGTGAGCGGCAGTGCGGCATAACCATCAATGTAGGCGGGCGCTCCGACGAATACGGCTGCCGGGATGGCCCACCATGTATCTTCGCCAACATAGGCCGCCAGCGTGCCAGGTGTCAGGGCCGCGTTGAGCGCATATTCAGCGGCAAATGCCGGGATCAGGCAGATCAGGATCAGACGGGAGGTGGCCCGAAACTGCCGCGCGAACGATCTGCGGCGCGATGCGTCCTGCCAGACCCAGGGCACAAAAGGAATCTCCGCATGACAGCGGGCCGCACTCAATTGCCTCGCCAGAGCATTGGTGCGCAAGGCATCCTGCGCCCACCCCCTCCGGGCAAAGACAGAGGTGATCGCCCCGCCAAACAGCCCGAGGCCAAAGGCGGCCACTGTCTTGCCAATGGCAAAACTCATCCCCAGGGTTGCGGCAGTTGTTGCCAGCATCGCGGGATCGGTAACCGGTGAAGACAGCCAGAACGCCATAATCGGCGCAAGGGGAACGCCCGCCGCCAAAAGCCCGGCCATCAGCGGCAATACGGTCACACCGCAAACCGGCGTCAGCGCACCAATCAGGGCGGCGATACACACCGTGCGCGCTCCCCGCCCCTCAAAGGCTGAGGATATGTGACTGTCGGCGCCGCTCGCAATAATCCAGGCCGCAAGAGCGATGCCCGGAATGACAATGGGGGCGACGGTAATCAGACCCGAGAGGACGAAGCGTGCAGCAGGTATGATATCCGCGGGCCAGAGAGCGCCAATCAATACGAGCAGGGTTGCACCCAGCCCCCAATAAATGTGTTTTCCGCTGAGTTTTTTCGAGAAATGTATCCGTCCGATCATCACACTCTCCTTTGAGATTGCGAATACCAGAGAATATAACATATAAAAAACGAATACTCTTAATATCAGGCATCTGAAAATCGAATGGAAAACCTCGATAGTGATCTCTTGCGGACCTTCCTTGCCGTTGCAGACGCAGGCAGCATCACAGACGGCGCGGATCAGATCCACAGGTCTCAATCCGCGACAAGCTTGCAGATCAAGCGCCTTGAAATCATTGTCGGCAAAGCCGTTTTCCTGCGGCACGGCCGCGGGATTGAGCTCAGCGCAGCCGGGCGGGCGTTGATACCGGTTGCGCGCGATGTCACCGCGCGCCTTGACCTCGCGCTGCGCGAAATTTCAGCCGAAACCGTCCAGGGCCGCTTGCGCCTCGGTGTTCCGGACGATCACGGCAAGGAGCGGCTTGCCCGGATCATTGCCGATTTCGCCCGCCAGCATCCACATGTCGAACTGGATGTGACATGCGCCATGAGCACGGTTTTCCCGGAGGCTCTGAAAAAACGACACCTTGATCTCGCGGTGTATGAAGTAGAGACCCCCGGGCCGAATGAGGAACTGATTTACGAAGACCCGACCTGTTGGGTCGTTTCGGCACAGGCCAGCTTTTCGCCCGATGACCGCCTGCCTGTCGCACTGTTCGATCATGCGTGCTGGTGGCGTGATGCCGCCATCAGATCACTTGACGCAAGGCGCAAACCCTACCGTCTGGTCTATTCCAGCCAGAGCGTGTCGGGCGTAGTGGCCGCCGTGGAAGCCGGGGTTGCCGTCGGCCTTCTTGGTCGATCATCGCTTCATTCGGGTCTGGCAGTCGCAAGGTCCGACTTTGGTTTCGGCCCGACGCCGACATCGAAGCTGGTAATTTCGACCTGCGAAACGGATGTAACAGCGCCGATGGCTGCGATGCGCAGATCAATCCGCAACGCGTTCATGGATGGTGCGGCAAACTGATAAACTGATGCAGCCTGCGTG
>ERZ1740065.1425-NODE-1425-length-14292-cov-9.219358_pt1 | contig 14292 bp, 11 predicted proteins | sample MGYA00581738_ERZ1740065 | MGnify/ENA primary metagenome ERZ1740065 (study PRJEB43018, sample SAMN04849749) | marine metagenome | isolation source: floating plastic debris | place: Pacific Ocean | collected 2008-09-01 | study: EMG produced TPA metagenomics...
GGCCAGCGGCATCAGCAAGGCATAGAGCTCATTGAGGCCCTCACCGTGCTCGGCGGAGAGGCGCACAGGCTCTCCCAGACCCAGCGAGTATGCCTCAATCACGCCGGCATCGGCCGCTGAGCTTTCGGATTTGTTGGCCGCCAGGATCACGTGATCGGCGCGTTTGCGCAGGATGTCGGCGAACATCTCGTCAGAGGGTGTGACGCCCACGCGCGCGTCGATCATGAAGAGGCAGATATCGGCCATGTCGACGGCGCGTTCGGTGAGGCGGCGCATGCGGCCTTGGAGCGAGTCGTCCGTGACCTCTTCAAGGCCTGCGGTGTCGATCACGGTGAAGCGCAGATCGCCCAGCCGGCCCTCACCCTCGCGCAGGTCGCGGGTCACGCCCGGCTGGTCGTCGACAAGCGCGAGGCGTTTGCCCACGAGGCGATTGAACAGTGTGGATTTGCCCACATTGGGACGGCCCACAATGGCGAGGGAAAAGCTCATGAGATGCTCCGCAACCGGTGAGGCGCGGCCTTAGCGCAGTTTGAGGTCAGCGGAAAGCCATCAACTGGCCCTTGGTCGAGACGACATAGAGGGTGTTGCCCGCGACCACAGGGTTCGTGGTGGCGCCGCCGGGCATCGGCAGCTCACTGAGCAACTGGCCGTTTTGCGGGTTAAACGTGCGCATCTGGCCGTCATTGGAGACCACGATCAAACGCCCGCCCGCCACGATCGGCCCGTGATGGGCGTAGATCTCATTCTGGCGGCGCGGTTTTGCATTGGTGAAGAGCGGGAGCGCTTTGCCCCAGAGGCGGCTTCCATCATCTGCCGAGAGGCGCAGAAGCTCATTGCGATCGGTGATCATGAAGATGGAATTGCCGGCTGGCCATACGGGGTTCAGCGGGCCGTCGGGCGCGGTCCAAAGCCTCTCTCCGTTTTCCAGATCAAGCGCGACGGTCCGGCCAGAATGGCTGCCGACATAGATCCGGCGGCCGTCAATCACAGGGTCCGACGTGATATCGGCCACAGTCGCGGTGGAAAACCCTGTCCGGCTTCCGGCCACCTGGGCATCCCACCGGCGCAGGCCGCCTTTGCGGAACGCGCCTTGCACTTCGCCGGAGCCAAAAGCGAACACGACGTATTTATCGGAGACGGCGGGCGCCGGGGCGCCGATGACGTTATTGTTGTTGGGCGTGCCTGCGATTTGCCAGCGGATGCGTCCGTTGTTGGCGTCGATGGCCCAGCCGACCTCATCGCCGGAGACAAGATACACCAGATCGCCGAACACAGTTGGGCTGCCGGTGCCCGTGGTGCGCAGGTTTTGCTGCCAGATCTCTTGCCCAGTGGCGGCGTCAAGCGCAGTCAAAAGGCCAAATCCGGAGGCGACGTAGAGTTTGCCACCGCTAAAGGCCATGCCGCCGCCGCTGCCATCGCCGCGATCGTCATTGGCAGGTGTCAGGTCTTGGGTCCAGATCACAGCGCCGCTGGTGCTGACCGCGGTGACCCGCGCTGTGGCATCAAGGGTGAACACGCGCCCGCCCGACACGATGGGATCGGCCGTGATGCGGTTGCGCCGCCCGTCGCCTTCGCCAATGTCCACAGACCAGATGAGGCGCGGTGCGGACCCGAGCGCAGGATGCGCCGTGCGGGTGCGCGGGGTGGCAATTGACTGCGTCCAGTCGGTATTGGCGCGGGTTGCGGGCAGGTTCAGCGGGGGCGCGGCCTCAGGCGCGGTGGTCGAGGCCAGAGCATCTTCGCCGGTATCACTGAGGATAGAGCGGACGCCCTCACGCTCTCCGGTCAGGGCAACTTCCTTTTTCGCGCAGGCGGAGGCCAGAAGCACGGCCATGACCCCCAATGCCAGGGAAACGGGTTTCAGTGCAAATGCGTTCACGATCTTTGCTCCTCACAGCCCTGATCAGATGTCCCTCTTGGGGCTACTCTGTCAGGTCACCACCTAGTGCTACAATCACGCCACTGGCGCGTTCGCGCAAGCCCTGCGACGCCTCAGCATCTGCATAGAGGTCCAGCAGGCGTGTTAACGCGGCCTCTGTGTCGCCCTGTTCGATCTCAAGCATGGCAATCTGTTCTTGCGCCAAAAGCCGCAAAAGACCGCTGGCCTGGGCCAGATCTTCCAGACGTTGGCGGCGATCCGCCGGATCGAGGCCGGCATCGGGAATCATCATCGCCTTGAGCGTGGCCACTTGCCGGTAGACCTGTGGGATGTCGGCCCTGTCAGATAATGTCAGCAGTTTTTCGGCGGCCTCGCTGGGGTTGTCCGCGCCCAGCTCGGCCGCGGTGAGCAGTTTGAGCATCGCATCCGCGCCAGGGGTGGGTGCCTCCAACGCTGTCAACGCATCTGCCCGTTCGAGGCGGTCCTCAGGGCTCAGAGCGGCTATGATCGCGTCGCCAAAGTTCTGTGCATCCTCGCGTTCGGAGGCTTTGCGCAATTCGTTCCACGCGGCGCCGCCGACCAGCAAAACAACCAGCAAAACGGCGATCCAGCCGTAGCGCTTGACCATTTTGAAAAGCTTTTCTCGGCGGACCTCTTCGGTCACTTCTTCTATGAAACTGTCGGTGTCGCTCACGGGCTGGGACCTCATCACGTTTGGCGACCGTCTTATCGCTTTGACATCGGAGTGCCAAGAGCCTGCAATACCGGTCTCAGCCTTGCAATTCTTTGCTCAGGGGCGTAATCTAAACTGGACAGTTCAGCTTGTAAGCCTATAGCTCTCGGCCATGGTGATGGCACCCAACATGTCCCTGCCGCATCAGCTATTTTGAAGAGAAAGTGACCGAATGCGCCTGTTTCCGATCCTGTTGGCCATCGTTGTTATGGGGCTCATCTATGCCCTGGTGTTTCAACGCGATGGCGTGATGGCCCTTGTGACAGAACCCGACACGGGGGACACGGCACAGGAGGCCGCACTGGATGCGTCCTCCTCTGACACATCGGATTTGGTCGGGGTTGTGGTGGTCAATTCCGTGGCGCGGGTGCTGGACCAGGCCGTTCAATTGCGGGGCCAAACCGAGGCCGATCGGGAAGTGGAGCTGCGCGCGGAAACCACAGGTCAGGTTATTTCAGAGCCGCTGCGAAAAGGCGCGTTTGTCGAGGCGGGGCAGCTATTGTGCGAATTGGATCCGGGCGTGCGGCAATCGCTTTTGCAAGAGGCCAAGGCCCAGCTTGCAGAGGCCAGAGCGCGCCTGCCTGAGGCGCAAGCCAAAGGCCCCGAGGCCGAGGCCCGGGTGACCGAAGCAGAAGCCCGCGTGATTGAGGCGCAATCGCGCTTGGCTGAGGCAAAGATCAACGCGAACGCGGCTGCCGAGCTCAGCACCAGCGGATTTGCATCCACGACCCGCGTTGCGGCCACAGAAGCGGCCGTGCGCGGTGCAGAGGCCGGATTGATCAGCGCTGAGGCCGGTTTGAGGGCTGCCGAATCCGGGCTGGAAACCGTGGCCGCAGGCATTGAAGCCGCGCGTGCGGGGCAACAGAGCGCCCAGGCCAATGTGGACAGCGCCGAGCGGGAAATCGCCCGTTTGCAGATCACGGCGCCATTTTCGGGTCTTTTGGAAAGCGACAGCGCCGAGATTGGCAGCCTTTTGCAGTCTGGTGATCACTGTGCCACGGTGATTCAATTGAACCCGATCATGCTGACGGGGTATGTCGCGGAAACCCAGGTGTCACGCATTGAAACCGGCGCCAAGGCGACGGGTGCGTTGGCGTCTGGCGAGGATGTCGAAGGCGAGGTGATCTTTATCTCGCGTGCCGCGGACCCTGTGACGCGCACCTTCCGCATTGAAATCAGCGTTCCCAACGAAGATCTGCGCCTGCGAGATGGCCAGACGGCAAGAATTTCTGTGGCGTCTGAGCAATCGGCGGGGCATTTGCTGCCGCCCTCCGCTTTGACGCTCAATGACGATGGTGAACTGGGCGTGCGCACCGTGGGTGACGGCAACATCGTGGCGTTTTTCCCGGTTGAGGTCGTGCGCGATACGCCGACGGGCATTTGGCTTTCGGGCCTGCCGGACGAGGCACAAGTGATTGTTATCGGTCAGGAATTTGTGAAAGCCGGTGTTGAGGTCGTGCCGCATCTGCAGGAGGTCGGCCAATGACCGGGATTGTCGACTGGGCCGCGTCCCGGGCGCGGATGGTTGTTGCGTTCATTGTGCTCTCTATCCTGGCGGGGTCGCTGGCCTATGCGAACCTGCCCAAAGAGGGCGAGCCTGACATCGAAATTCCCGCCCTCTTTGTGTCTGTCGTCTTTCCGGGCATTTCGGCCGAGGACAGTGAAGATCAGCTGGTCAAGGTCATGGAGACGGAGCTTGCCGATCTGGATGGGCTCAAGACCATGTGGGGCACGGCGGCAGAGAACTATGCCGCGGTGGCCCTGGAGTTTGAGTTCGGCTGGGACAAGACCGCCATCATGGCCGATGTCCGCGATGCCATGACCAAGGCCGAGGCGGAATTTCCTGTGGGCGGAGAACCCTATTCTCTGACAGAGCTCAATTTCAGCACCTTTCCGATGATCATTGTCAGCCTGTCGGGCGACGTGCCGGAGCGCACCATGGTCCGCCTGGCGCGGGATCTGCAGGATGACCTGGAAAGTCTTGATGCCGTCCTAGAGGCGGGCATTGCCGGTGACCGCGATGAAATGGTCGAGATCCTGATCGATCCGTTGCGGCTGGAATCCTACAACATCACCTATGTCGAGTTGCTGGAGCAGGTGCGCAACAACAATCAGTTGATTGCAGCGGGCGATGTGAACAGTGAGGGCGGGGCGTTTTCCGTCAAGATGCGGTCCACCTTTGAGACCCCCAATGACATCTATGCGCTGCCGATCTCGACCAACGGGGATCGCGTTGTCACGCTGGGCGATCTGGCGCGGATCAATCTTACATTTGAAGATCGCGACGGCACGGCGCGGTTTGACGGAGATCCGACGATTGCCCTGCAGGTGGTCAAGCGCAAGGGCTTTAACATCATCGACACCGCAGCGCTTGTCCGTGAGACGATCGCCGAGGCCGAAGCGGCCTGGCCGGACCAGCTGAAGGCGGCGGTGACGCTGGACACCTCGATCGACCAATCCCGCGTGATCGACGGGATGGTGCGCCAGCTCGAAGGCTCTGTTCTGACGGCGATTGCGCTGGTGATGATCGTGACCCTTGCCGCGCTGGGTATTCGCCCGGCTCTGCTGGTTGGCTTTGCCATTCCCACCTCGTTTCTGCTCTGCTTTGCGCTGCTGGCGATCATGGGCGTTGCGATTTCAAACATTGTGATGTTCGGGCTTATTCTGGCGGTGGGCATGTTGGTCGACGGGGCGATTGTGGTCGTGGAATATGCCGACAAGAAGATCGCGCAGGGCGAAGGGCCGATGAAGGCCTATGTCAGCGCGGCCAAGCGGATGTTCTGGCCGGTGGTCAGCTCGACGGCGACGACGCTTTGCGCGTTTCTGCCGATGCTTTTCTGGCCCGGGGTGCCCGGTCAGTTCATGAAGATGCTGCCCTTCACTCTGATCTTCGTTTTGTCGGCCTCGCTGCTGGTGGCGCTTGTCTATCTGCCGGTGATGGGCGGGGTGACCGGGCGGCTTGAAAAGTGGTTCAACACCCGCATTCAGCAGATTGCGCAGGGCTTTTGGCTTTGGCACGTCGCGCTCTTTGTGATCGGTGTTGCGGCCCTTGGTGTGGCGGGCACGCTCATTCCGGCGTTGCTTGAGGGCGTGGGTGCGCGGTTTGCAACCATGGACAGCGCGCGTATCTTTGGCGCTGTGGTGCCGACCTTGGTGGCGGGTTTCGCGATGATCCTGGCTTCGGTTGCCCTGGGCGGGGTGGCCATTGCGGGCACTGTTGCGGCGCTCTTGAGCGTGATGGCGGTTTTCAAACGCGTGGCGTTTGTTTTCACATGGATCAAAGCCAAGATCGTGCCGACCCGTCCGCGCAAAGTGCGCCCGGGGCACCAGCGCACGCCTTTTGGCTGGTTCACTTATCTGATTGCGGCCAACCCCATTGCGCCCGTGCTGGCGTGTTGCGCGGTCTTTGTCTTTGTCGGCTCGGTGGCGATGTATTTTGCCAATAACAACCGAGGCGTGGAGTTTTTCGTCGAATCCGAGCCGGAAAATGCGCTGGCCTATGTGCTGGGCCGCGGCAACCTGTCGATTGAGCAAAAAGACCATCTGGTGCGGCAAGTGGAAGACGTGGTGCGCGCCCATCCAAATGTTGAATCGGTCTTTGCCTTTGCCGGATCGGGCGGGTTGAACAACAACACCGGCGGCATGGATCCGCCCATCGACACTATTGGCCAGGTGCAATTTGAGCTGATCGCTTGGGAAGATCGGCCCAGAGAGTTGGAAACCTGGTTCACCATTCCGATCCTCAACTATGAGGTCCAACGCTCGGTCACGGCGTCCTATGCTGGCGGCTCTAGGACGTTGGAGGAAATCCGTCAGCAAACGGCGCAATTGCCGGGTCTGCGCACAGAGATTATTTCCGTCGATCAGGGACCGTCGGCCGCCAAGCCCGTGCATCTGCGGTTGAGCAGCGACAATCCGGAGGTTCTCTATAGCTTTACCGAGATGGCCCGTGCGCAATTCGACGCCAAGCGGGGCATGGTCCAGATTGAAGACACGCTGCCGCTGCCGGTGATTGACTGGGAATTTGACGTGGACGTGGAAGAGGCGGGCCGGTTTGGCGCCGACATCAGCACCGTGGGCGCCATGGTGCAGCTGGTCACCCGTGGGCTATTGCTTGATTTCATGCGCGTGCCGACCTCTGAGGAAGAAATCGAGATCCGGGTGCGGTTGCCGAAAGAAGAACGGCTTCTGTCAACGCTCGACACGTTGAAAGTGCAGACGACTGAGGGCCTTGTGCCGCTGTCGAACTTTGTCACCTGGAAGGCCGTCCGCGGGCGCGAACAGATCGACCGCGTGAACCAGACCCGCTACTTTGACATCAAGGCTGACGTGACGCCTGGCCTGATAAAAACCGTCACCGATGACAGTGGCCGCGTCACAGAGGTGCCGATCAACCCCAACGAACGCATTGCAGAACTGACGACCTGGCTGGAAAGCGGCGTGGTGCCGGTCGGGGTGAATTGGGAGTGGACGGGCGATGCCGAGGATCAAGAAGAGTCTGGCGCGTTCCTGTCCAACGCCTTTGCAGGCGCGTAGGTCTGATGTTCATCATCCTGCTGGCGCAGTTCAATTCGGTCTACAATGCGCTTTTGGTGCTCTTGGCCGTGGTGCTGTCGACCACCGGTGTGCTGGTCGGCATGCTGGTGATGCAGCAGCCGTTTTCGATCATCATGACCGGCACGGGGATTGTGGCCTTGGCCGGGATCGTGGTGAACAACAACATTGTTCTGATCGATACCTATCAGGAATACAGCAAATACATGCCGAGGATCGAGGCGATCACCCGCACCGCCGAGGCGCGGATCAGGCCGGTTTTGCTGACCACGATCACCACGATGGCGGGCCTCGCGCCGATGATGTTTGGCCTCAGCCTCAACTTTGCCGATGGCGGCTACACGGTCGACAGCCCGACGGCGCTTTGGTGGAAGCAGCTGGCCACGGCGGTTGTGTTCGGTCTGGGCGTGGCAACGGGTCTGACATTGATCTTTACCCCGGCCATGCTGGCGATGCGGATCTGGGCCACGACCTATGTGCTGTGGTTTGCAAAGCTGACCGAGCGGTTGTCGATGGGTCGCACCAGCGCTGCTGCACGGGATTGGGCGCTCAACCGCCAAGCACGGGCCTCGCGCGAGCACGAACTGATCTGGGATGATGGCAACGGTGTCGCTGAACCGGCATTGGCCCGTGCGCCAGAAGCCGAAGAGGGTGATCAAAATGACATCAAGCGCGTGCTGGATGGGCGTCCTGAGGATGGTCCTTTGAGAGCCGCGGAGTAGGGCGCTCAGTACGGCACACAGACTACATCACACGGAGTGCGGCCTTAAGACAAAGACGCGGGGTCAGGTGAGGGCGCCAGAGGCGGCTTTCACGCCCACGTGACCACGCTGTGATCAGGGCCCGTGCTATGCTTTTGCGAATGCGGTCAGAGAAAAGGCGTGGCAGATGAAAAAGAAACGGAGCAAACCGCAAAAGAAAGCGAAACCGGCCGCACGCACGCCGCAGAATAACGCCCCAGACAAACAAGACCGCCGCGCGTTTCTGTCACGCACCGGTCAAATTGTGATCGGGGTGGCGGTGGTCGGAGGCGGATCTGTTTTTGCCGTCAGCGCGGTTCGCGCCACAGCGCGAGAGCAAGACATCAGCCGCATCGGTCAAGGCGTGCCCACCGTGGTGCAAATCCATGATCCGGGATGTTCTCTTTGCGCTGCGTTGCAAAAGGAAACGCGCAAGGCCCTCAAAGGCTTTGACCCGGCCGAGCTCGACTATGTCGTGGCCAATATCCAAACCGATGAAGGTGGTGCCTTTGCTCTGGCGCATGGGCAACCCCATGTAACGCTCATGCTAATGGATCCTCAGGGTGCGCCCGTGCAAATCCTCTCTGGTCCTCAGGATCGTGACGATCTGCGCCAGGTTTTTGCTGATTTCGCAGCGGCCTATCAGTGAGGTTTAAATCGCGTTCGCGGCCACAGGGAAGATGTCGCGCATCATCGTATAGGTGAAGAGCGCAGCGCCCAGCGGTGGCACGTAAAGGCACATCGACAGCGCGAAGGTGTGGATCGTCAAACGCATAGGCTGAGAACATTCCGATTGGCTGAGACGGAAGATCTGATTTCGCTTGATCATCTCTTCTTCTGCCTTGTCGAAAATCTCTTTTGAAAAGGCATCCGGTTCGTCCTTGTTGCTGACCCATGGGGGAACCATGGTGTCGACGATCTCGGCGTAGTTATGTTCCTTTTGCGAGCGGATCTCGTCCTCAGCCTCATCTGCATCATCCTGTGCATCGGCTTTGGCACTGGCTTTGGCACCACCGGCCGTATCGGCGTGCAGAAGTTCAAAGAGTGTGTCAATCAGAGCCGGCCCAACAGGCTGGCTGGCTTCGCCGCGTAGGACAGCGGTGGATGGCAGAAACTCGTGCGTCCGGTCCAAAATACGATCGGCGACGAATTCGTATGACGACATTTCGATTTTGCTCAAGTCTTCGCTCGGCGCGCAACCGACGGCGATCACCAAATGCCAAGGCTGCTTTCTGCCCTTTGACGGCAACCACCCCATGGCCACTCGGACATGGTCGCGATCGATGATCGCGATGTCTTCGCAATCCCATGTCAAAGACTTCGTGCGAGTGTCCACCATTTGAAAGGCCACATCGAACTCGTCGACGATGTCCGCAAACGCAATGCTGGGACGCGCCTTAAATTCCATTGCGATGACAGATCCGTAGCTCTGGGGTGTCATATCTCTGACGCCTTTTTGGTTTCAGTCATCATAGAGTTAACGAGCGGATTGAGGATCTTCTGGGGATAAATTGCGGCAGTTTCGTGGAAAATTTTACTTAACACGCTCAAATGTAAACGCAGAATGCAGGGTCTTTTGCCTCGCGATTGGGGCGGTCTCACCCAAATCGCGGCGCTTCAGTTAAGAAATTTGTCGACGGCGTCCAGAGCGTTGGCCGTCGTGCCAAAGGTCTGAAACGCAACGAAGGTGCCGGTCAGTGCTGCGGTTTGGGAGGAGAGCCGCAGGTTTTCGCCCTTGGCCATGTTGACGATCAAAAGAGCCACGCCCACTGGGAGGGCGATCAAGATCACGGCAAATGCCATGAACCACGCAGAGAGCCGCAGGGGCGCGGCCTCTTCGATGTCTTCTATCTCTTTGGCATGGGCTTCTGCGGCTTCGAGAGCCGCTTCCAAGGAGGGATCCACCCAACCGTCAGAGAACATCTGTTTGATACGCTCCGACGCGCTTTCGGCATCAAAAATCGCAGGGTCGTGATTGCTGATGCGCTGTTGCAAGATGTCGTTTGTCACCTCAACGTCCGGCAGCGCCTTTCGGGTCACGCCTGAATGAGCTGCCGCGTTGACTGAGGACTGATTTTGGGTTGTACGGTTGGGGTTTGGCTGGGAAAACTGGTCGCTTGGCAAGAGGCAATCGGTTTCTTTCCATTGCACGAAATCGGGTTGCAACGCGGCGTTCAAGCCCTGCAGGAGACGTGTCAACAGGGCATCTACGGCAAATTGCGAAAGTGCGCTGGATCCGTTGGCATAGAGTGTCACGTTTAAAATTAGGTCTGCGGTCTCGGATAAGGCGGCAGGTTGGACGTCTGCGATCAGGTCCAACATCAAATCAAAGCTTTGGGTGCTGACCTGGGCGCGATCATCTGACAAGACATGCACGCCCGTGATCCGCTGTCCCATAGCTTCAAATCCACTGGCCGTGTGATTTGCGGCCGCGACGATGTCAAAATCGCGGTCCTTCAAAAAGACCAGGCCAGCCTGTCCTAAGGTCAGAGAATCGAGCATAACCAATCCCATTTTCGCCTTCATATGGAGCATTGTTGCACGTCAGATGCAGCGTCGATTTGTTTCAAGCTTGGAAAAAGTAAGGCGTTTTTTGCAGGTTTTGGTTTCAAATCGCGTTTGTTCGGGATCAGGAAGAGACCATGTTTTTCTGAGAAACCCGGCAATTACAGGCATTTGTGCCTGCCTTGGAAATGACATTTTTTAGACGAAGAAATTGCCAAAAGGTAAAGGGCGCCGAAACAGCGCCCTTTGGTCTTCGGTTTTTCGTCGAGTTAGCAGCTGTAGTAGAGCTGGAATTCCATTGGGTGCGGCGTGTGCTCATAGGCTTCGATCTCTTCCATCTTGAGCTCGATATAGCCTTCGATCTGGTCCTTATCGAACACGTCACCAGCCAGCAGGAACTCGTGATCGGCCTCAAGCTCTGTGATGGCTTCGCGCAGGGAGCCACAGACGGTTGGGATGCCTTCGAGCTCTTCGGCGGGCAGGTCGTAGAGGTTCTTATCCATCGCTTCACCGGGATCGATCTTGTTGGTGATCCCGTCGAGGCCCGCCATCAGCAGGGCTGCAAAGCAGAGGTATGGGTTCGCGGATGGATCCGGGAAACGGGCCTCAACGCGCTTGGCCTTGGGGCTTTCTGTCCACGGGATCCGGACGCAGCCGGAGCGGTTACGTGCGGAATACGCGCGCAGAACCGGGGCCTCAAAGCCCGGGATCAAACGCTTGTAGGAGTTGGTGGACGGGTTGGTGAAGGCGTTGAGCGCTTTGGCATGGGTGAGAACACCGCCGATGAAGTAGAGCGCTTCCTGGCTCAGATCGGCATACTTGTCACCTGCAAAGAGCGGCTTGCCGTCTTTCCAGATGGACATGTTCACGTGCATGCCGGTGCCGTTGTCGCCCGCGATGGGCTTGGGCATGAATGTCGCCGACTTGCCATAGGCTTGTGCCACATTGTGGATGACGTATTTGTATTTTTGCAGCTCGTCACCCTGCTTGGTGAGGCTGTCAAAGATGAGACCCAGTTCGTGCTGACAGGAGGCCACCTCGTGGTGGTGCTTGTCCACTTTCATCCCGAGGCGCTTCATCGTGGAGAGCATCTCAGAGCGGATATCTTGTCCGTCATCAATGGGGTTTACCGGGAAATAGCCGCCTTTGATGCCGGGGCGATGACCGGTGTTGCCCATCTCGTAGTCGGTATCGGTGTTCCAGGAGGCATCGAGCGCATCGACCTCGTAGCTCACCTTGTTGATGGAGGTTGAGAACTTCACATCGTCGAAGAGGAAAAACTCTGCCTCAGGGCCCATATAGGCCGCATCACCGATACCGGATGATTTGAGGTAGGCTTCGGCCTTCTGCGCGGTGCCACGGGGGTCGCGGTTATAGGCCTCGCCGGTGTCGGGTTCCAGGATGGAGCAGTGCACGCAGAGCGTTTTCTCGGCATAGAACGGATCAATATAGCCGCTTTCGGTGTCGGGCATCAGCTTCATGTCGGAGGCCTCAATAGACTTCCAGCCAGCGATGGAAGAGCCGTCAAACATAAAGCCTTCTTCCAGGAAGTCCTCATCGACCTGGTCGGCCATGACAGTCACGTGCTGCAGTTTACCGCGCGGGTCCGTAAAGCGAATGTCAACATATTCGACGTCCTCGTCCGCGATCGTTTTGAGCAGATCTTTTGCGCTCATGATGTGTTCCCCTCAGTCTGTTGGTACGGGTTTTAAGTGAATGAAAGCGTTACAGCGCGCGTCAGAGTGCATCCGTCCCGGCCTCACCGGTGCGGATGCGGATGGCTTGTTCGACGGGGCTGACAAAGATTTTCCCGTCGCCGATTTTGTCTGTCTTGGCCGCTTTGGTGATCGCGTCGATGGCCGCGTCGACCTGATCGTCATCAAGCACAACGTCGATTTTCACCTTGGGCAGAAAATCAACCACGTATTCGGCACCGCGGTAGAGCTCTGTGTGGCCTTTTTGACGTCCGAACCCCTTGACTTCAATGACAGAGAGACCCTGCACGCCGATCTCCTGCAGCGCTTCTTTGACTGCGTCGAGTTTGAAGGGCGTTATGATCGCCTCGATCTTTTTCACGTGCCATCCTCCTTGCGCGTAGTACTGCAGGGCGAGAGATCACTTCTGCCCAAGGTGTACAATCGTATAGGGTTTGGCCGTGAGCGATTGTCGCAGCGCATTTTTAGCTTGCTTAAATTTTGTGCAAATCGCCTGCCTAGTGGGCGAAAGTGAATCAATGAGGGTAAAGACGTGACAGAGCTTCTCACGGCGGCGCAGATGCGGGCCATTGAAATGGCGGCGATTGAGGCCGGTGAGGTGACCGGTCTGGAGCTGATGGAGCGCGCGGGACGGGGCGTGGTGGAGGCGGTGTTTGAGGAGTGGCCGGAGTTGGCCGCGACGTCGCACCGGGCGGTGGTTTTGTGCGGGCCGGGGAACAATGGCGGCGACGGGTTCGTGGTGGCGCGGCTTTTGAAAGAGTGGGGTTGGGAGGTGGAGGTGTTCCTCTATGGCGACCCTGAAAAGCTGCCGCCGGATGCGCAGGTGAATCATGAGCGGTGGGGGGAACTCGGAGAGGTCAAGCCACTTGATACAGAAACCTATGACGGTAAGCTACGAGAACTCATGCACTGCTGTGATTTGGTCGTCGACGCCTTTTTTGGAACAGGGCTCAGGCGCCCGATCTCTGGGCTTCATCACTTGCAAAGCGACTTGGCCTGGGGTGTTAGGGATCGTGAGTCAGGCCATGCCCCAGATTTTCCCAGGGTTGTCTCTGTAGATTTCCCAAGTGGTTTATGCAGCGATTCCGGAAAGTACCTTCAGCCAGAGACAGCTGATCTCGAAGATGAGATACTCGCGCACCTTACAGTTACCTTTCACGCGCCAAAGCTTGCTCATTTTCTCGATCGCGGTCCTGAACTATGTGGAAAACTCTTTTTGAAGAGTATCGGTCTTGAGAGCTACGCCCGGCATGACCCAGTGCCTGTCGGGAGTAAGACCATTTTGCCGGGAGAAGGTGTTGAATGCCTTGCGAAACCACACGTTCTGGCCCTCAAGAAGAGTGGTGCTTCGCAGAAATACGAAAACGGCCACGTCCTGATCCTTTCTGGGGGTGCGGGTCACACTGGAGCTGCGCGGCTGGCGGCGCGTGGTGCGCTGAGGATTGGGGCTGGTTTGGTGACAATGGGTGTGCCAGGTGCGGCGCAGATGGAGGTGGCGTCTCAGGTGTCGGCGATCATGCTGAAGCGGGCGGGCACCGAAGAGGAGTTGGCCTCGGTTCTGGACGACAAGCGTATCAATGCGGTGTGTATGGGGCCGGGATTGGGGCTTGAACGGGCGCGCTGGCTGGTGGAGGTGGTGCTTCGCGGGGTGGAACCCCGCCCTGCGGTGTTGGATGCGGATGCGTTGACCGCGTTTGAAGATGAGCCTGATGAGCTCTTTGGGATGTTGCGTGAGGATTGCGTGCTGACGCCCCATGGGGGTGAGTTTGCGCGGCTTTTTCCGGATATCGCGGAGAAGTTGAACGCCACGCCCACCAAAGGGCCGGCCTATTCCAAGGTGGATGCGACACGGGCGGCGGCGAAGCGGGCGGGGTGTGTGGTGCTGTTCAAAGGGCCCGATACGGTGATTGCGGCACCAGATGGGCGGTGTTCGATCAACTCGGCGTTCTATGAGCGGGCCGCACCCTGGCTCGCCACGGCGGGGTCGGGGGATGTGTTGGCGGGGTTTATCACCGGGCTTTTGGCGCGGGGGTTTTCGGCGATGCAGGCGGCGGAGACGGGGGCGTGGCTGCATGTGGAATGTGCACGGGCGTTTGGGCCTGGATTGATTGCTGAGGATTTGCCGGAGGCGCTGCCGGGGGTGTTTCGGTATTTGGGGGTTTGACA
>ERZ1740065.1426-NODE-1426-length-14287-cov-11.710230_pt1 | contig 14287 bp, 12 predicted proteins | sample MGYA00581738_ERZ1740065 | MGnify/ENA primary metagenome ERZ1740065 (study PRJEB43018, sample SAMN04849749) | marine metagenome | isolation source: floating plastic debris | place: Pacific Ocean | collected 2008-09-01 | study: EMG produced TPA metagenomics...
CACCTGTCTCCTACAGCTACCTCCACTTATCCCCTCAACTACTCTCTACAGCTACCCCCACCTACCCCCTACAGCTAGGATCATGCTATGCTTAAGCTCAGCTCAGCAAGGCACAACCAATAAGTCATAGTAAAACCTCAGGAAACTAATTATAGTAATTTAAGCTTCAAAATCTGGCTGCCAACATATGTGAGGCTCACCGAGACTTGTCACGTATGAGCAGTTTCTGTGAGAGAATGATTTTCTCTATCTGATGTAAGTCTGTAGTTACTAGCAACAATACGCTATCAATACGCTATACCATACCTACTCCTGATTCAGAGCCACTAATACTCTTGACCTGTTAAGCTCTGTAGATCTTCAGGAACCTAAGCTTTATCGGACTCTCTCTCCCTCTCTCTCTCTCTGCAAGTTAAACTGCAGCTCCTGTGGTTAACCAGGTGCCCCTCCAACTTGGGAGAGGATCGAGCAACTCTATCCAACAAGGGTAGACAATTCCAACTTCACTACCAAAGGAAATCATCTAACCATCGAAGCTGTAAGCCCATGACTTAAGCTGTCGGTTCTCGACTAAACCCTCATTTGGCCAACCACTAATTACATCACATTTTTCTCTACTCCTTACTGGCAAGCAGACAATGGTATTACAGAAAAGTATGAGGGTTGGATGGTTAGTGCACAAGAAGATCATGAGCTCTGAAAATCTGAAAAGACAGCGGAATCTTCTCAGAACTTTAGAAATACTATCATTTTTCAAACCAATTCCGAGAACAATATTAGCAATGAAGCATGGAATGAAGTATTTGCAATCTTACAATTTTCGCGATCTTATTTCAGCCTTAGTTATATACAGTGAGATCAAACCGGAATGCATCTGAAAATATTTGTGAATTACTGATCAACAGCTCGGTAGCAAATTCCAATTCACAAAGTTAAGCTGCTGTACAGTATCATGGTTGATTGATTGTAAGTGAAGTGAAACCGATCATCGTTAGCCAGTAGTAATTGGTCTGTCATTATCTGCAGGGCTATTGATGCTGCCTACTGTAAACATGGAAAATTTAGCATTGTCAAACTATAGTGTTTTCCTCTAATCAGTTGTATTTCTAATAATAGTGCCTGTAATCTATAGCTGCAGAAGTCACCGATTCGTAGCTCTGGGAAGGGCAGCTTGCGTCTGCTGACTGTATAGCTGATTGGTTAGCGATGATGACTGTGACATGCGCAGCTGTGCAATGAGTGCAGTTGTGATGGGTGAAAACAGAAATTTTAGTGTTGCCCAATAATAGCGTTTCCTCAAATTAGGAGAATTTCTAATAATAGCGCCTGGCGATTTCTTTCCAGCTTGTATATAACATGAAGAGCTATTGAAAATGTAGTGACAGCTTTTTTCATCAAGTCATTATTATAGTTATTAATGTGAGGTCACTAAAATGTCTATGTTTACAGTATTTGCTATTCACTAGGCACGCCATTAAAATCTTCAGTATGGATAGGAAGTTCAGTGACCACAAAATAATAGTGATATAACTTCAATCGCCAAAGGAATTGTGGTGCTCAAATTAATAAGAAGTTATCTAATCTTGTCTTCAAGAGAAGAAAACTCCAAATAATTCAGCTCTGCATAATTCTCAGTGTTTTGGGCTATATTGATACTGCTAATGTTTCTACGATTTGTAGTTCCCTCACGGACCCAAGCAAAGAATAATTGGTCGGTGAGAAGACAATAAAATGTTTCATAAATGAATAAAAAGTAAATTCGTCGTTAGTCGGAGATTATCTTCTGAGAACCCAGAGATACCAAGCCGGCTACCATGGAATCAGGGTACAATCGATATTCTAGCTATTCACTGATGGCTACTCATTCTATAGTTCCTTTGTATTGGGTGTGAATGAATTGCAACAATCTCACGCTTACCAGCACTCCACCCGCTCCAGCCTCTACCTCACTAATCTCTGTTTGCATCTGTTCATGTCGTTGGTGCTGTACTTGGTCATTTTCTTATCTGGCTCGTTAATTGAGTCTTGCTGAGCTGAACTAAAATACGACAGCATAATACTGTCTGCAGGGGGTAGGGGGGGGGTAGCAGCAGGGGGATGGGAGGAAGAAGCTGGTGATAGGCAGAAAGCAGAGGTAGGGGGGTAGCTGCAGGGGGTAGCAGTTCTTCCGCATCGCTTCTTAAAGTTCAGAAAAACTGAACCCGCAGTCTCTCAGGTCTGAAAACTAGCCACCTATGCCTTGAGCTACTAGTAAGTAAGTGAGAGTAGAGCAATGAAGAACTACACTGTCCAGATTCAAGTATTAGACAGGAGTTCAACTACACAGAGGGAGGCAACTCCCTATTCCCCTTCCGGAGCCAGCTTGCTGCGAAGAAACAAGGTGAACAGCTCTGTAGAATCTGATTGATTGGATGAAACCAAAAACTCATAGGTGGACCCTAATATACCAATAACTAAGCTAACATCTCAGTTACGCGTATGGAAAGCTAGTTCATGCAATTCGCCATGCCACCATATATGGTTATTCAGCTTAAGAATATGATGAACTGGTGAGTGATTTTCATAGAATAAATGAACGGAGTGGAAGCGTGTGAGGAAGGCTCCCCACTAGATCCCTTTTGATTGATCACTAACAGTAGCTAGATGACCTGGGAGCTTATGTGAGCTGACAGTGGCAGAATAGTGAAGAATAGGCGTGAAGCCACTGTAATGGAGGCAGGCGCTGTGGCTCGTTTAATTTTAGATTAGCAGTGACAGTAATTCTACTAGAGTGACTAGTGACCACCACGACTAGTTACTAAAATGACTAAACTGCTGTTTTAACGGGTGCCAATGGGAGGAATTAGTACAAGGATTAGGTATAGCCAATGTATTATTATAAGCTTCTCAAGCTTCTGACCTTCTGTGTGATAATTGTTGAGAAGCTGAAAACTCACAGCACATTGCAAGAGATTATGGCCTCATGTAAATACAAGAATGCTATGGAACCTTGATTGTGCGAAGAATGGGGAGTAGCTGTGGGGTCAGTGCAGTAGTCCTCCAAAGGAAATACCTCAGTTCAGTTTCCATTCACAGTGGGTCCCCCCTCCCCATTGCTTTACTCCTTTAGTATTATCTGGTGTCATACAAGCCAACCCCCCCCCCACACCCCACCACACCAGAAAGCTTTTTTTATGAAATGCTGAAACAGCGAATGTGCATCATGTGTATGGCAGATATATCAGGTTAGCTGTCAGTTCATTGGGGCCTTCCCCCAAACCACGGGCAAGGTTGTCAAGAAGAACAATGGAGTCCAGCCTGGTCAGCTGATCGGCAATACTTTCTGGTGACAAAACTAAAATACCTCCAAAATTACACTTCTCATTTCAGGTCAACGAATATGAGATATCAGTATTGTAACACAGCGTTGCGCTGTCTGCACTGTGTGGCTATGAGCTGCAAGGTGCCAATCACTATAGAATCGCAAGCCTTATTGCAGTCATCTCTCACGCAACACTGATGCACCAACTTATGGATATTACCACAAACCTCTGGATCTGGTATTCGGGTGTAATATAAAAGTTGTATTGGATGCCAGAGCTCATAGCCACGATCTGAAAGCTGGCCTCTTCCACATATCAGCTTTCGCAACTCCATGCCGCCCAGGTATGGCGATTAGAAGATACAGGCTGGCAATGCTATGTGGAAGTGGATCATCTTTCACTCTTGTCCCTGATTCCTCTGAGGCGACACAGTATGGTACGTATGAGATGAAGTTAACACCATGAATCATTTTCATTGGTTAAGCGACTTACACTAAAACACAATGAGTGCAAGGAAAGAATTAGTTGCTGGCTTCAACTGGCTGAGGTAGGTCAAGCCCAGTTATCATCAGTTGTTCTGCTTTTGGCTGTTTCTTTCAGTTCACCACAGCTGATGTGGGTCTTGTGACTGGTCCTACTGGCACATATTCCTCACTTGCTTTCGCCACTTCCATATCGTCCTCGATGGCATTCATAAACTTTATCTTGAGTCCCTTTCTACCTCTTCCTCCGCCTCTACCTCTTCCTACACCTCCTCCTACCTGGCGGTTCCATATCTAGCATCATTTTTCTGATGTGTTCATCCTGCCTTCTCAGCACTCACTGATCATCGGTTGATTGGCAAAATGATTTTAGTTCTGCACCTTTCTGCGGATCTTCATTGCCTACCTATTGACAACCAACAAATAACATGAAAGGAGTCTACTGTGCTGCGTTCCTGGTGGCCTGCTTTACTGATCTCACAACTTCTGCACCCGTGAAGGATGCCGAAACGCTGATCGGAAGTTACAATGGAAACAATAACCATGCCGGTATGATGCTCTACCGCATACCTCACTTTCCCTGTCGCACACTCAAGTCAGTGCATTCAAACTCCATTTCATCAGTCTCGGGTAGGAGACCTGTTTTCTTCATTACAGGAATTAGAAATGGACGTGGGAACGGTAACTTCAACAGAGGATATCTCATTGGCAGCTACAACGGCAACTAGTAAGTAAAAGAGGTTCTCAGTAGAGTTCCAGTTTGTTTGCTTCCCTCTGGCTAACTGTTTGCTGACGTCCTATTTCAGTAATGATGGAGACCAAAACGGTATTGAAAACGGCAATTACAATGTGGGAGACAGGATTGGAAGCGGAAACGGTAATGTGTAAGTAACCCTTTCATCAGTGAAAAACCGTGAGGACTACCTCAACTTAAAAACAAGGTTTTGTTAGTGGGCTTTTGTCATTCACCTGTCGATATGCGTGTGTGCAGCACGTCCAAGAGTGTGTGCATTTGAGCAGGAGTGTGCGGGAGTGTGCGCACGTATGCGCAGAAGTGTGCGCGAAAATTGACAGGAAAATGGCAAAAACCGAAAACTGTTTAAAGCAATATGACCGATACAAATCAGATATTGCTGGCCAAACCCACAGATGTTGAAAAATCTGTTGTTAGTTGGAGTAACTAAGGATTATAGGGCAATAAAAGCAGCTCACTGTATGAGTCTTGCTAACTTGGTAATTTTCACTACCAAAGGAATGTTGGTGATAAGAATGGAGGTGGGAATGGTAACGGAAATGCTGGTGACGATGACGGTAACACCAATGGCAATATCAACGAAGGAGATTGGAACGGAAACAACAACGGAAACGCTAACGAGGGAGTCTACAATGGAAACAAGAACGGCAACGAAAACACAGGAGATGACAACGGAAACGTCAATGGAAATGGTAATGCCTGGTGGCACTGGGTTCTCTTCTATAATACTTGATATTTGAGGTATAAGTACTGTTTATGATCGTAGGGAATAGTGGAGACATCAATGGTAATGAGAATGGACATAGCAATGAAGGAAACGATAACGGAAATGCTAACGGGAACAGCAATGATGGTCAGTAGCAGGGTTTTCAAAAAGACTATAGCAGGAATCCCAAATTAAGCTATTTTTTGAAAATTTTAGGCAATGGCAATGGGAATAGGAATGGTGTTGACAACGCTGGAAATGATAACGGAAACTTAAATGGAAACGGTATGTGATGCCCAAGTGTTGTTATCTGCCAACTTGTGCTCACAAGAAAGTGTGCTGTCATGTCTGCAATTTATAGAAAACACAGGAAGTGGAAATGGAAATATCAACGGAGTCTCAAACACTGGAGACAAGAATGGCAACTACAACGGTAACAAAAATACTGGCAGCGGAAGTGGGAACTTCAACGGAGACTTCAATGTTGGTGATGAGAACGGAAGCAAAAATGGAAATGGTGAATTGCAATTCTAAGCGAGCTTAGCATCTATCAGATCGACTCAAGAGCAGCTTTGTCATTATTAATATATTCTCATCCCATCAGGTAACAGCGGTGATGGTAATGGTAACAAAAATGGCATCGTCAATGCTGGAAACAGTAATGGCAACAGAAACGGCAATGACAATGATGGAAATGCCAACGGAAATTTGAATGGAAATGCCAACAGTGGAGACAACAATGGTGAGAGAATGTATAATGTAACGTTGAACTAACCTAAATTACTTTCAATTACTCTATATGACGTACTGTGCATGACATATTCTGCATTACATTCTCTACGTGATGTGCTCTATGTGATGTATCCTATTTGATGTACTCTACGTGATGTACTCTACGTTATGAACTCTACATAGATAAGCGTTTACAATGTCTAACTAATCGACAAATTTCGTAGAGAAATAGGAGTAGGAGATAGCTCAGTGGTAGAGCCTGCACCTCGAGACACGCAAGTTTTAAGATGTTGTGGGTTCAAATTCCGCTGAGTCCTCCCGCTGGGCCCTCGTACCACAGGGGTGCTCTGACCTGCCTAGAAACAGAGAGCAACCTGGCGCCGCATATGGCAGCCTTGCCCTTAGGGCACGTTATTTTTCAGTGCGCAAGCATGTGAGACAGCCTCACGGTTTTTTTAACAAACATTTTCAATAGTGTAAATCGATGTTGACCAGAATCGCCCGTCTGTGACAGCAGCACAGAATTTTTAATTGTGATTTTTTATTCTAGTAATGAAAATCAATCAGACGCTCCAACCGGAGAGCAGTTCAGCGATTCGAATATGCATATTTTCTATTTACGACAATTTCATTACAAAATGATTTAAGTTGGTCCAATATATCTGACCTTGAATTATTACAATGCTGATTGGCTTGATCAAAGCTGATGCAAGCCAATCAAAGCTTAAGCTTGTTAGTCCATTATAAGTCCACTATTTTGGCAGTGTAAACCACACCTTAGAATCCACTTGTCATACAACTACTACTGCAGGGAATGACAATGGGAGCAGAAACACTGGAGACAACAATGGAAGCAGGAGTGGTAACCTCAACGATGGTAATGGTAATGGCAATGACAATGGAGGTGATAATAGAGGAGACAACAATGGAAATAAGAACGGTAAGCAACAAATAACTGAATATGTAAATCTATCTACCACCTTGTACCTAAGTAAAGGCTAAATCTATTGCTAGGCAACCTCAATGCTGGAGATGATAACGGTACTGACAATGGAAGTGGGAATACTGGAGATGAGAATGGAAACAGGAACGGTAGGAGTTATGGTCACTGCTCAGAGTGAATATGATTGCACAGTTGACTTCTTCATCCTCAAATCTTTTGGTAGGAAATCTGAATTATGGAAATGACAATGGGGACAACAATGGCAACGAAAATGTTGGCAGCAAGAATGGAAATGACAATGGTGAGCCTTATCTCTCCTCAGGACACGAAGTTTGGGGAATTTACCTCAAATATGTGCTTCAAATTTGAAGGGAGTGAGAATGACGGCGACGATAATGGCGGAATTAATGGAAATGATAACAGTGGAAATGAAAATGGCAACTACAATGGTTAGTACTGTTACACCATGTCGCAGTACGTTTGCACATTTGTGAACTTTGGCTCTCTAGTGGTTGCTCTCAATACCCTACTAACGCCAGTGTCTGTATCCATATGAAGGCTCAGTTGTGGCATACTGTAGACTGGAAAATGATTGCGATTAAAATTGATTACTATTTTGACTAAACTTTACAAAAATCATAAATTATGTGCAAAATTATTTGCGCTGTAAAATGAATGCAAGTTCTGATAAGTCATGTTAACTACTGAGTCACTGTTGACTAGGTGAGAAAATATTGCTAAAGCATTTTTTGCGATTATAGGAAATCACAATTTATGTATTTGGTTTTGCTTTTCTAGCAATCATTTTCCAGTTTACAGTATATGAAAGTCTCCAGCATTCACCAAGAGCCTCCCGTATATTTGCAGCCATGTGTGTCTGCTGAAAGTGTTACTCTTAGTTTCCTAATGTTTTCCTGCAATTTATTGGTTATATTCTGCTAAGCTGAGCTCAAATATGGCAAGATCTTAATCGTATGGTTGGGGGCTCTGAGCTATCGATTCTCAAAGCCCAGAAAGACTGAATATCTAGTATTTCTGGTCTTACAACACGCCATCTATGGCATACCCTACTGACTCAGTGATAGGATGGGTTTAGGTGTGAGGACACAACTCCCCATAGTACCTGTGACACAAGCTTACAAAACTCTTACATCGACTAAAGCAGCAGGCAAAGATTGCTGTTGCACATGCAAAGTCGATACCAAAAATTATGCGGAATGAAGTATTGGTGAAAATTATGTTGTAGTAGAAATAATCTGGGGCACTAGTACTATATAACCAGGTCCTAATGAGCAGCAGACCTGTCAAGTCTCCCGACTTTTAGGTGTTACAATCTAGGGTCAAAATTGCTGTTATTTGTTTTCTAATGTTTTCCTGTGGCTCACCAGTTAGATCTTGCTGAACTCAGATATGGCAGAATCCTAGCTGTAGAGGGTAGGGGTTTTGAGCTATGACTTCTCAAAGTTCAGAAAAACATTATCTCCAATATTTCCAGCCTGACAGGCTGACAAGGTCTTGTCAACCTGTCAGGCTGGAAATATTGGAGATTAATAGTGGTGAACATCAATTTTAGACAGCTGAGTTTGATAAGAATTTGTTGATTTTTCCAAATACCGATAACATCATCAACGAGATCTGAGAATGTCCGAATTGTGCTACAGTTAGTTAGTCAAGTATGACATACGCCATGCAGCCTGTGTCAAGGTCACAAAGCTCATATCTGTATCGATGCTCATAACAGGAAATCGCAACGCTGGAAATGACAATGGAAATCGCAACGGAAACACGAATGAAGGTAGCAGCAACGGAAATGATAATGGTGAGGTGTACTATGGTTACTTCGTTGTTTCATAAATACGTGCGCCGGACAAAACCTAACTTGATGGAAAATCGACCATTAGGAAATGGTAACATGGGAGATGAGAACGGAACCAGCAATGGAAACATGAACACAGGGGACGATAACGGAGAGGAGAATGGTAAGCTCTTATGCATCCATTTGATTTGTCTGCGTAAATCTATCAGTCAGGTAACTAAAGATTAGTTCGTAAAATGAGGTGAAATGATAAAATAACCTGTCAGACCGAAAAAGGCTCAGTGTAAATAGAACTGGATTTGATAGTGGCAGTCTAACAACAGCTGAAATAGCGGAAACAAATATCATTATCGTTAAAATTCGCTATAACAATTGCACTCTTTATAAGTTAGATCGGAATAGTCTTCTTGTACGTTATCGCTATTGGTAGATTGCTATCACTTTGATTTCTTGATGATTTTGAAGGAAATGCTAAAATTTTTGTTGGTATAAAATCTGGTTCTTATTATTGCTATATTACTGTTAATGAATTAAAAAACTGGAGGCCACTTGTTGTGTATGTCATCTGCACTCAAGTAAAAGATCCACCCCTGCCTTATTTGAGAAGAGCAGCCGGGCTACTGGCTGGGCAAGTGTTAAGTGCGGTATACGGGCCTATACTGTAATTAGTGCGGCCCCTAAGTTGGGTTGGCGTTAGGAAGAGCATCCAGCCAGTAACTACACTCATGGCCTCAAATGATCTATGGTATCAACCCTCCACCTGTTCAGGATATGGCGCCGAAAGGTGGACAATAGTTAGTGAATGCTAGCGAGAAGTTGAATGTATGTTCGCTTTCACTTTCACTTCTTCTGGGATCTTACCTAATGCTTTTTTAACTGCACTGATGGTCGCAGCGTCACATGTAGGCAAGGAGGAAATGATCATTATTCTTGATTTTCACCAAAATATAAAATTTATCAACAGGAAACGACAACATTGGAAATAAAAACGGAGTCAACAACGGAAACATGAATGATGGACTAGAGAATGGATTCCAGAATGGTGAGGTTTTACCAAGGCTGTGCCTTTCACTTCCAAAGTAACATGGCAAGGAAGTGCTGCTCACAGGACAGCTTGCAGAACAACTGAGTGTAGTGAAGGTGGGAAGAAATGCCGCAAGGGGCACCAGGACAGATTTGGGAGAGATGTCTGTTCCCACAGGAGTTCTGGGAGAGGGGAATTTGGCTTTGAGAATAGTCTGAGATGTGAATTTCACACCATCTGGAGTTCAAATCTGATGGATAAGGGTACCAGTGGTGAACTGATGCTATGAATCTGAGTGACTCCTATTAGATTATGTTTACTGTTTTTCCATAAACGGCAGCGATAATGGACTGCCAGCGCAGAAATGTTCCGGTGATTTTAGAGAATATGTGAGAAACACAAATACCTTTTCAAATCTTTTGTGAAAAACAGCACACTGTATCGCCCATCTTAGCTCACTATGTTTACCAATTTGACCTCTGTTTCTGGTGATATACTATGTCTACGGTTTTCTATCGTATCCCACTATCATGTCCGATATACAGCAACATGAAATATTCATATGTACATGTACGTGTACATGTATAGACTTACTGTACTTCAATGCTGGCACCATATATGACAAGTTGTAGGACCAGAAACACTGGAGATTCAGTTTTTCTGAACTTTGATACACGATAAACCAGAATCCCTTCAGCTAAGATGTTGCCATGTTTGAGCTCGGCTCAGTAAGATCTAACCAATGAGTCACAGAAAACATCAGGTAGCCTATAGTAGCAGCAATAAAAAAATTTTGGCTCCAAAATCTGACTGCAAAAATATGAGAGGCTTCCGGGAAATATGGGAAACGTGTCATACATGATCGGCACCATAAAACCCGCTATTACTTTCTTCATCATGTAGTCTTCGTGTTGAGCAGAGATTCAACGTAACTTGATGTGATCAGGAGATCCTAAGCTACATATAGCTTGCTGTGTCACAAATTACTGGATATTCTCCATAGTTTTCCGAAGAGGAGAAAACTCCTGAAAGTATTCTAATACATAGTGGCACACAGTGGAAGGTCGAACAACTTGGAACAGCCTTGGGTTTGAGAGTTAGCAGCTCATCGCACTTCATAATGTAGATCAAAGTAAGAATCAATCAGTCTGAATATTGATTTAAATCTGTAAAATGTTTTACAACAGGAAATGGCAACCTAGGAAGTGAGAACGGAAATGATAACGGTAATAAGAACAATGGCGGATCAAATGGCAGTCTCAATGGTAAGCTATAATCAATAATAATGTTAACAGTAATAATCGATACTAGATATATGAGAGATGGTGGGGGAGGAGCAATGTATAAACGTTGTGATCTGATTTGTTGAAGGAAATGGTAATAACGGCGGCAAAAACGGAGTAGACAATGGAAACATGAACACAGGAGATACTAATGGAAATGAGAATGGTATTAAACTGAAATTATTTTCAGAGTCTCGGTCAACAATCACCCATTTTGAACTTGTTATTCATGACATAACAATTATCAACAGGAAATGAAAACACTGGAGACGGAAACGGAACGGGTAACGGAAACATGAACATCGGAAACAATAATGGAGGCAGCAACGGTAAGACTTTGCTAAGGAATTGCTCTTCAGTAGAGATAATTTAACAATTTGAAGATTTAAAATTGAAGGAAACAGGAATAATGGAGACGATAATGGAGGAAGCAACGGAAACAAGAATACTGGAGATCTGAATGGCAACGATAACGGTAAGAGTTTGAATTTTGTGACTCTAAATGTGGTTGAGCTGCACATGGCATGATGTCATTTTAATCCATACCAGCACGGTACTGCCTCCTTCATAGTGATTTCCTTGCGTACAACAGGCAGTGGGAACACTGGCGACAACAACGGAAGTGAAAATGGCAATGGAAACATTGGCAACAACAATGGAAACAAAAATGGTAACAACAATGTTGGCAGCAAAAATGGAACTAACAATGGTAACAACAACAAGGGAGACAACAATGGTACTGGTGAGTGTAAGACAGTCAGGTCGTGATGTTGATGATTTCAGAAGTGATTGACGAGTTTCTACTTTCCTCTGCAGGCAACGGTAACAACAACAACGGAGATAATGCTGGAACGGCAGGATTTGAGGGATTCGATTTCAGGTCAAAGCTCAAGAAGTCATATCATTGAACGCGTGACACGATCTGAGCCTAACGATAACAACGTACAACTACCAATATTGAAAGAGCATCAGAATCACGCTTTGTACATTTCATATGGAACACGTGGCAGCCGTTACTAGTTGTCTATTTTGCATTTGTCACATTATATTTTTAATACTTTCTATTCTAACATTTTTCTGGGTTCTCCTGTCTGAAGTGGCGTCCAATCCGTGGCAGGGTAGATCAATTGAAAATACAATGTAGCATGGTAGTTATATGTACCCCAACAATTTCATGTCTGAATCAGCCTGATAACTTAACATGAACATGTAATGAAATGAGCTCTATCTTTTTTCCCCTGTACAATGGCTACCAATCTGTCTCCACCCTCCTCTCTCCTTTGTCTTCCCACTCACCTACATGCCCACTCCACTCCTCTTCCTTCTCTCTTCCCCTGCTCAATCCTTTCCCGTATCTCCCACTCCCCTCTCCTCCCAAACATCTCTCCCTCTCTCCCTCTCATCACTCCACACCGTCTCTTCTCCATCGCTCTACATCGTCTCTTTGCCATCGCTCCACACTATCTCTTCCCACCCACCTTTTCCATACTTCCTCCTCACTCAACTAGCCCGTCTCTTACTCCATCTCTCTATCATTACCTGACTACTTCCTGCATCTGTTCTCTCTCTTTATAAAGCTAAATGGGCAGAGAATACACAGCTGATAGCATCCTACCAATCAAAGACACAGAAGGAGTGACTCAGTCACATTATTAAGGATTTAATACAAGCACACAGAGAGAGAGATGCTCATTGGACGGATTACTGCACTCCATCTACTCAGCGTCATGCCATAGTCTGACGTGACGTCACAGTCTGACGGAGCATTAAATAAAATCAGATGAGTTTATAGCTCGCTGGATTGATCGGTATGCGGGGCGTCGTCTACTGGCTGCCGACTATCCCGTATCAGTTGTATGTGCTGATCTAGGAACTGTTCTAACGCCGCCGTTCGCTGCCGCTGATCGTCCAGGAACTGATCCGCCGCCATTGCGCTACTCGATGAAAGCTGAAAAAGAGAGTCCAGATAAGATAACTCCTACTACCACAGCAATATTGATATAAATGTGAAGTTCAACATTGTCAGATCCTGATAAATTGATATGAAGGGATTTTTCAACGTCGACACATGTCAAGACCACTACTGTAAACTGGAGTTTATCAGCGAGTGAATCTTTTTGCAAGTTCACAATTCCAAAAGAATCTCACTGGCTACATACTTATTATATTATATTATATCATTATATCATATTGATTATATCATATTGATTATATTATATTGATTATACTATATTTATTAGTGGTCATAAATTCTCCCAAATATTTTCCACCGCAACAAAATTCAAGTCTACAGAATTTACTGTGACAAAAACACATCCGAGAGAAAAATTCCCTAACATCATTTAATCTTGAAATTTGAAATAAATAAAACGATATAAATAAATAAATGATAAATAATAAAAAATAAAATAAGAAAACGACGCAGCGATATGGACTCATACATTCACTCACACAATGTAACAGCTCGTACAACACAGTAAAACACGAGCGGGGAAATTATCCTACCAAAGATCTGGAGCTGGTGGGAGTTGTCCGCTCGCTATGAGTATCACGCGTGGCTCTCTGAGACTGTCGGCTCAGCCTGAAGGGAGAGATCAGATCTGTCAGCATTGTCTCCGTCATTGCATCTAGGGTCAAGGTCAGAATAACTCACCTAACAGGAGAGTTGGAGTCGATTGTCCGGTTGGCGATGTCTCTCACAGGGTCAGGACTGAACCGGTAAGAGAGGAAATCTGAACGAAAATAAGAAACTAATCACACATCAGGAAAAGATAAAAAAATCACCTTCAACAACAAGTTGCAATTATTCTTATTTGTATCGTATCAAGATGACAATTCATCAACGATAGTTTAACTGACTAATGCATAACAGAACTAATCGAGTTATTCTAAGATCAACTAAGATTAATTGTTCAGAAGATTAATTTCATGCCACAAGATTAATCTTGTGGTTATTTTGAGGGTAAATTTCAATGATAAACCAAGAGTAATATGCTAAAAAGATCTGTGAACAAGTATGATAGCATATTTATCTAAGCAAACTCGACATCAGATGCCCTACCAAAGACATTACAGTGATGTCACCGTCAGCTGCTGCAGCTGGTAGGAATGATACTGTTGTGAATTCTATAGCTCAGGAACTAGTTTTGGGTGGCAAAATTAAAATAAGATTAATTCCAGATTAATAATATTAAAGTGATACTAACACTCCAAATTCGGCACACAAGCAGTCATTATCATGTATA
>ERZ1740065.1429-NODE-1429-length-14264-cov-11.768457_pt1 | contig 14264 bp, 17 predicted proteins | sample MGYA00581738_ERZ1740065 | MGnify/ENA primary metagenome ERZ1740065 (study PRJEB43018, sample SAMN04849749) | marine metagenome | isolation source: floating plastic debris | place: Pacific Ocean | collected 2008-09-01 | study: EMG produced TPA metagenomics...
TTTCTCTCCTCTCCTCTCTCCTCCCCTCTCTCCCTCCTCCTCCCTCCCCCCACCTCTCTCCCCTCTCTCCCCTCTCTCCCCTCCCTCTATCTCCTTCCTCTGTCCTTCTCCTACCCATCTACTTTTCTTCCTACTTGATTCTGTCACACATGATCTCTCTACTTCCTTGTTCCCCTCTTACCCCTCAATTGCCTCCCCAACTTCCAACTCTCAGCTCCTTCACTCTCATTCACTTCCCCTTTTCCCCTTACTTATATTGATTGTTTGTTTTAAGAGCTCTGCGGAATTCTGGCCAATATCTGGGATCATCTGCCCTTGTTTGCCACATCACGCACGCTGATAAATCAAGGCGAAGGTTTCAGATCAACCTGGCCAACAGTGGTGACATAGTAGCAGTCCTATGTCGGGCCGGTGAACCCATAGTACTGAGTAAGTGCCACCGAGTTGTTGATGATAGAGAGGAGGCGACGAGGATCTTCAGAACTGACGGAATCATAACCGAGGTGCGCAACAGTGATTTATATCAGTCAAGAGAAGACAATTCCTATTGAGCATACCGTTTTTCCTTCTCATGCCTGTTTTATGATCTTGTACCGTCTGGTATTTACCACGTTGGACTGTAAGCCGCTCCATTCTGATTTCCGCCAGGATAACCGAGTGAACGGGACAAGCGTGACAAGTCGATCGCTGGGAGTCTGCTATCTGTACCCTCACGTCATTCCAGAGCCTCACGTAGTCAGAAAGTCTCTGAGACCAGAAGATCAGTTCCTTGTCATAGCCAATAGCAGCCTATGGAGGTACAATAGCGAGCCTATCATCTAGCAGCTAGGAATGAAACACCATAGTTACTATACAACATCTTTTATAAACAGGTACCTGTCACACAAGGAAGCAATAGAGGAGATACAGTACATTGCAAACCCGGTGGTGGCAGCCAAGAGGTTGCAGGACTTGGCTCAGGGATACGGGTGTAAGGAGAACGTTAGCGTTCTGGTGCTGCAGTTTAATTGTAATATGATGTCATCAGCTCCGAGCATGGCGAGTATAGCCAGTTCGACGGTGGCGCCCCCTGTCACTTCGACTAACAACGGCTGCAACAACGGCTCTAACGCGTACGTCCGCCATTCTATCTATTGTGACTCAAATCATTTCAACCACGTCCCTCTAGATTCGGATTTTATTGACTTTCAGTGGCTTAGATACCCTTGCGCGAAAGAAAAGGCCGATACCCGCTCCGCGCACCCTCAGGCCAAAGGTAGGTTGACCCCATCCCCCTCCATTACCATAGAGCTAGAGACTAATGCGGCTAAGAATTTGGGTGAAATTCGAGTCAAATACAGATATGTATTATAAAATTTTGGCATGATTCATCATCCACAGGGCTGGTACTAATTTTCTAACCACATCTTTGAGTAAAATTTTCAGTGTTGTCCTCTCGTCGCTTATATTCATTATATTGACTAGAAGATGAAGGCAGGACAACTATGATTTTTGTGCCTTTTAGTGTCATCTTCATTTCATCTGTAGGTGGGGTGGGGGAGGGGGGGGTGGCAGTAACACCCTCACATTTCCAGCATATGTCGGATATTTCTTTGTTCTCGCGTAGTTCCAGTTTCAAACTTTCTATACCGGTGTTGCCCTCTGTGTTGAGTGAGAAAGTTCTCAACCATTTGCAGACGTTGGATTCCACAGATTCTTTGACTGCCAATATGAAGGCCACAGTTAGCCTCAGTCAGGACACTGAACTTGGCGATTATGTCAATCACAGACCTAATGGCAGCAGCCAATCAGCAGCCAGGCACAGCTTGGACAATCGCATGTCAGAGGTAGGTCAGGCGCGCCAGCATGAGTCGCAAGAGATCTTCATCAACTTGAAGAAATGTCAAAGAGTGTTTGACAGCGATAAGGCAGCCTACGTTGTCTTGTAGAACGTAACGTGATAGCACGCGTGTGTAAGAGCACAGTAGGTAAATCTAAACTCAGCATTGCGCATCTCACGGGGCTGCCTGCCAACGATAACCTGCCCACCCTCTCAGACTATTCCAGTGTGGTGGAGGTGAAACTGTGATAATACTCTGTAGACTGTCCCTCGTCATCGCCGTGTCTAATCTTCACCTCAGACCGGCCTTCGTTTCCATCTGTCTGTGTGTCACTATCCACCTGGCTGTTTCCTGTTTGGATGTCAGTTTAAGCATCAATGTCGTCTGCTTTCGTCGATATCCTCACAAGTTTACTTGTCTAGGTGAAGCAAAGGGACCTCAGGGCGTTCCTGGAGGCAACGGCTCGTCACAACATGACCCCAACTCGTGAAATAGTGGGAACTGGGGCTATGCGAGACACTCAGCTATCTGACTCCAACTCGACCTTGACTGACAGCACCCAGTCCTACGATGGGCTGCAGTCGTTCGATAAAAACCAGGCTAAACTACCGTTCTACTGCTCGGACACGCGCCTCATGGACTTCACCGACTCAAACAGCACTTTGAATGTAGGAGAAGACAACTTCTTAGCTTCTAACCATGCCTACAAAATGAACCCTCTGTACCAGTCGGACACCAGGTTACTGCATGCCTCGCAGATAGAGCTCAAGAGTACTAACTATTTCTCGAGGCCTCCGCTATCCTGTAGCTCTATGGACGGGGATGACGATGACGATCGCGCGTATCAAGTGTACACGCCCCCGCCTGGCTACGCGATTGAGCGCCCTGGAGGCAGACTGAGCAAGCGACGACCAATCGACATCAGCGGACAGATATTCCAATCGCCGGATGGTAGCTACTTCTCTATAGAGAGTTCGGATGATGATGAAGACGATGACGATAAGAACGTGTACGAGAATGTGATGGCGATCAGAGCTAGTGCTAGTGACCTAGCCTTTGATTCTAACAGCTCAATGACCGGTTCCCTCATACGAAAGGGGACGGTGTATCAGAACTACTCGAGGGAGACTAAATCGCCCGGCCAGATCCCAGGCCAAGTGTTGGTGAACAGCAGCTGCTCTGACCTTGAACCCTCGTCAAGGAATTCCAACATCAGCCTGATACAGTTCGGCGACTCCAATTCAACGCTGAGTGGACAGCAGCTCAAGCGTAGCAAACCGGTCGACGGCAGCAAAAAAGGGTCGAGAGCCAGGAGGTCCATGAGCAACAACCAGCACCTCATCAGCAATGGCAGCAGCGCCTATGGCAGCGGCGGATCGCTGACGGAGAGCCAGGGCTCCTCAATCGATACGTATCTGTGACAGCGCACTTCCTGCGGCCTGTCGGTCCATTTTAATAACTCGCAGGCATAATGTATGTAAATAAATACCACAGAATCCAAATTCTGCCATCCTCTGTGCTATTTACGGGTTCTGTACACAAACAGAACTCAACTGGCTGCGTGTCCATAGTGTCCTCCTCGTATAGAGGACTGACGACGAGTATAGAGGGCTGACGACGAGTATAGAGGGCTGACGACGAGTATAGAGGGCTGACGACGAGTATTGATGATATAATCGATGGGTTGATGGTTTTATTGCGGGCAGAATGATGACAATGTCACTGTCACACTGCCATTGTCACACCTAATCTTAGAACCTCAATTTTACTTCGCAAGTCTTCTCGTTTGATAGAGTCAAGGACAGACCATTTAACCATTTACAGATTCATCAGCTCGGTGGTCACATGATCTCGGGGGAATTGTCATCCTTCACATCAGTCTCGGAGCGTGCAATGATTTGCACACGGAATAATCGATGTTTGCATTTAAGTATTTCCGATTTCAGAGAGCAATGATTAGATTTGACAAGCAACATGACTCCACAGAAGACATCTTATCTGCATTTTTGAGGGCATATTATTGAATTAATAATATTTGTTTGGCCAGTGGACGCTGTTAAATGTTGAAACTGATATGCGCCTTGCATCACGGGGCAGTGCAAACAAACCGGAGTGTTAGACAAGACGGCAGAGTGATAAGACCGTGATTGAGGGTGAGACTGGCGACTGCAGAAGTGTAAGTACCCTCATTTACCGTTACTTACCTCGCATAACTCGACTCAACTCTCTTGCACCGGTTCTTTAAACTACCAACTATCTTGGAAATACACAGTTTCTTCTAAAACTTAACGCTGTCAAACTTGTATGGTAGTATGATACTGTAATCTAGAAAGAACCGTCAATTGATAGGTGAGCGTGTGGCTGTCATTAGAACAGTACTGGTGCCAGTTGGAAGTTGTCCATGTAATTATCATACTGTAAGGCAGAACTCTACTTATACGGTGTCAACACACCAATGTGTGACCGGTATTTCCCTCACAGTCGCAGTGAGTTGGAGCATTGGCTCGGATGTGGACGAGGGAAGTCTATGACAATAACATGGAAGACAGAGTGAGCAGCCCAGCTGGCTTCTACAGACGGCGCAGGGGAGCAGGAGGCAGAAAACTAGCCCTGGATCTTCTTCCAGAAGAAAAAATGGTCAGTAGGGGACGGTGCGCCTGTAGCCTGTTGGTCAATTTATGTTAATTCTATCTCTATCCCTTGGGCGCTAATTACTGGCTGAGACTGACGGCAGGTTTGAGCGCGAACTCACTATGACAGTATAGAATTGATAAGCAGACGTTAAAACGCTTTAGTTTGGGAAATCACGGCTAACTATGTTGCGTGCCGAGTCTCAATAGCTGCTCGTATAACAATTACGGTTTGATAGAGTAAACTTTGATTGCAGGCGTTTCGGCTGATGCTGGAGGCAAGCCAAGGCTACGGTATGTGACAGGGAACGGATTCCAGTCTCAGAACTGAAGTCCTCTTGTTCTTCATTGATCGTGTACTACATGTGTGCTAGGCTAAAAATACTTGCACTTCACACGCTTTTAGTGTCTTACATCAGAAATCACTTGATAAGCTTGATGAGCGTATTCAAAGGAAAACCTCCTTGTAACACGAAACTTTGAGGGCCGTACAAGTGTTGAAACTTTCATTCTCTCTCATTTGATTGGCACTGAAGGCATGTCGGGAGTGAGGGAATGGCTGCAGCAGAAGTTCAGCTCCTCTGAGCTAGTTGAGGCCAGCCAGTCTTCCAGCGCGCAAAAGCATTCCGCCATGCAGAGCGTGATAACTCCGAAATCAGTGCCAGATTTTGTGATCCCGGGAACAAGACCGACAACGCTGAATCTTACACAGCCCGACAACAAGGAAGGACTTAGGACCATAGGCTACGATAGTCTCTCGTCAAACAACAACAACGTGGACCCTTTCAAGGTAACGGTTTATCCTGACTTGAATTCTGGTCACTCTGAGCAGCTTATGGGTAGTAATGCCGATAAATCCTCGCATTCGAGCAGAAGACAAGCGAATGCAGCTGCAGAAGTGAGGGCATCTACAGTCAGCCATCAAACCTGAGCTCACCCTCCAGTAGATGCATTCGAAGCGTAGAGGAACTGACAGGTAATTGCAACCACCTGATACGACATGCCTGAGCATCTGTATGCAGATCACTTGTCACGCCTGTCAATGTCTCACCACATTAACTTATTGCCAACTAGGAGATGTGAATGTCTTACTGACATCGTCAGACACGACAAACGATGACCCTGGTTCGATGGCCGCCGTCAGTCTGCCACACCTCAGGATGTACACCCCTTACGGCTTCACCACTCTGAAAGAGAGCCCAAACACGAGGAGGAAAGAGTCGCTGCTTATGAACTCGAGCAGTCTGGTGGATCTCAAGCGACTCTCCTCTCATAGGAGCATCATACGATCATCTAGCGGTATGAAATCACTTCCGTTACCCTTCCCCAACTCCCCTTTATTCCGGCACAGAATGGAGCGGGCCTGCAGATGTGTTAGTCACATCTAATTCTACTGGTTACATTATTGCTACGGCAATAGAAAGATTTCAGCATCTTTGAATTTCAGAAAAAAATCAATTATGCCAATGAATCATTGATTTTGCAACTACTGGCCTGACTCCATCCCAATGAAGCAATAGTGGCTGTAATACTTGGTTACAGAGGTTTCTATTCCTTAGAATATGACCAGCTACCATCCCCTATCAGCAGTACAGCGGAGCTACAAGTGCCACCAGGTGGCCACAGACGTATGGACAGTACGTCAAGCATAGCGTCAGGAAGCGAGTCAACAATCAGTGAGTCGTCTCCTATGTGCTCGTGGAGCAGCTACTATGAGAGTAGGAGAGAGTACCATAGGCGTCGGTCATCTGTACAGTGTGCCCTCCATACGGTGAGTCAGACGGTGAGTGGTGGCTATTTGTTTGACCGTTGCCATGCTTACGACCTTCAATGAATGGTCGTAGGGACGACAGAGTTCACCTCTGGAGAGGGTGCAGCCTGAACATCTGGGCTTGACTAGGGAGGAGGCGCATTCACTGGCTGTCCTCGGAGAGGTCAAGTTCTCCATAGTCTACGACCGAAAGACTTCCAGTCTTAAACTTTCCATAATAAAAGCTGAGCAACTGGCCAAAGGATTAACACAACGTCAGCAGCTCCACCTATACATCAAAAGTTGTCTGCTCCCGGAGAAGAAGCACAAATACGAGACCAAAGCGGTCAAGGGTACTCACGACCCTCATTTCAACGAAGAGTTCATATTTAATGACATAACTCTGGAAAATATCCAGGAAAATGCCCTTAGGATGAGAGTGTACAACAGAAAGGCACTGCTTGGGGAGATAGTACTTCCCCTGGAGTGTTTGGGCCTGGAACATGGAGAGGAGGTCAGAATGTGGCGCGACTTGGAGCCGAGAGCTTCTTCTCATGTATGCCTTGCAATTCATTCTGCTGGCTGTAACCTCAGTAATTGATGCACTCAATCATGTAAAACAATACTTCAGGGTTGTGGGCAGATAAACCTGAGTTTGCGGTTCATACCAAGAGAAGAGAAACTGATGGTGACAGTGGCGGAGGCCAAGAACCTGCCACGCAGTGTCATCACCGGACAGCCAGGTCAGTCCTGACAGCAGTGGAGGGGTGTCTGTGCTATGCGTATTCATATGCTGATATTTTTCCACGTAGATCCCTATGTACAGATACTCGTTAGACAGAACAACCAGCCAGAGGTCATCAAGGTCACTCGGCTGCGCAAGATGACACGACATCCTGTATTCAAGCAGACATTTGCGTTCTCCATTTCGCCGAGACCGGAAGATCTCAAGTGAGTGTAGCCTCTGGTACCCATAATTCCTTGCTCGAGGAGAGGACACAGTAGTAGCCTGAGAATACGGTATTGCAGGTACACGTGTGTACAAGTGCGGGTGATGAACAAGGAGACACTGAGGAGCGACAATTTGATTGGGGAGTTGGTGCTTGGTGATGGGGCGACAGAGGAACACGAGACGTACCATTGGCTCCGAATTATCAACACCCCTGGCCAGAACATCCAGCAGTGGCATGAGCTAAAGCAGCCTACCAGTGAATAGACTAAGGCTTGGTACTCGGGCTATAATCTGTACAGATGCCTAGTATAGTATATCAGTCATAGAGAAGGTGGATATCAACTCATTTATATTTAATGGAATGAACCAATAGAGCAACAGTCCTTTTTACCCGCGATGTCGGACGCAATTCAAAAATATGTACAAGCTGTGATTAAGCATGTTATATGTAGCCCGAGGACCCGCAATTAACTGTGGGCCGTGGGTGGGGTGGTGACACGAGACTTCATTTCATGTACTTGTCACTCTGCTCGGCCAGTATCTTAGCTGACGACTTTGCATCAAAGAACAGTTCATTGATTTCCGTAAAGTCCTCCTCGGTTATCTCGTCCTTGCCATTGATCTTTGAGAGCAGAGCAGATGGCGTTAGCAGCTGCACGGCGTACCTGTAGGAGAGGACAACTCTTGAAGGAATCAGCTAATTCTGTGGAAACAAGGCAACTGTGAAAACATTTGGTATCTATCAAATATCATAGCCTTAGTTCCATATACAACAGCAGGCTCAATGGCAGCGGAGAGCAGGTACCTGAGGGTGGTCTTGGTGCCCATCTCTCCCAGCATCTGGTATGCCGTATCATTTATAGTCAAGCCTTCCACCTGCGCTCTGAGCTTCAATATCTACAGCGGTACGGGAACGGTTAGTAAGTAGGGAGGGTCTATCATTGGTGACAAGATCACGGGCTATGCAGGCACCTGGATTATCTCCTCCGTCGAGTAGGGCAGCGTGCGGATGATCATGATTCTGTCGAGGAGATCGAGCGGCATGCCGTGCGGTGCCATGACCTCTGTACCCCTAAACCAATGGCAATATGATTAACAATTGGGAGTTGCTTCCCCATGGATTCGACACAATCAGACCGAAGTGGCAATGATGGCCAGCGTACTTGATGGTACATTTTCCTCTGTTGGTGGCAAAGATGACGATGGGTGCGATGGTGCTCTCTAGTGCCTTATGTAGGTACGTGAAGCACTCGATGTCGAGCATGTGCACCTCGTCGATAAACAAAACGCCGGGTACGAGCTCCGCTATCCCCTGGTCTATGTACTTATTCACCACCTTGTTGATCTCCTTACGAAGTTTGTCTGTTAATAATCACAATGACACGTCACAACGATACGTCACAACGACATGACTGAAGCGTGCTGGCATTCCATGTCATACAAACAGACAGACAAACAGACAGTTTCACTGACCGGTGATTTCGGTCTTCTTTGGTTTCATCAGCGCTCCCATCATAGACATGATGTCCTGACCTCCCTGGGGTCGCGCGTTCGCCACGTCAAGGTCATGCAGTGTCACGTCCTGCACTATCTCCTTCTTCTTGTGAACGTCGCCTTTGGGCAGAGGCACGTACTCCTCGGCCTCCAGGTCAAACTCGGTGGCGTACGTATCACACCTACCTTGTCTCTGAATGCAGAGCGTAAGTAATCAGTCCTGACTAATAGTTGCGAGTTGATGATGTACCTAGTGTATTACACGTACCTTTACGGCGCCGCTGTTCGCCTCAATGTAGATTACGTCTCCCACCTGCACTTTCTCTTTCTGCAGGCTCTCGTAAATTGTCGGATCCAGCTTCAGTTGTTTCGTGCCCTTGACTGTTTTTAGCCCGATGACCACATGACTGACTGTTTTCCCGTAGCCACCCATCGGGTTCTCAGTCTCGACAGGTGTCAGCTCGGTGACTTCACCTTCGTAAACTTCCTTTGTCTCTTTGATTCGCAAACCTAAACACAGCAGGGAAATAATTGGTTAATGGTTCACCATAGGAGGAGAATAAATACATGTAGGCGATGACATCATACCGATGGCTCGTCGGAAGTTTTCCATGAGCACCTCTGTCTTCTTGATTTCGGATGAATAGACCTCACTACCCACCATTGGACAGAACGGCACCTTAGATCCCAACTCCTGAGCCACCGCTAAAGCTACCGCTGTCTGTAACAGACATAGGTACACTCAATCCTGTGTGACTGATGACTGGAAAACTAGGGATTTCCATATTTCACACTTACTTTGCCCGTTCCGGGAGGCCCAGCTAAGAGAACAGCGCGGCCAGCCATCTTTTTTGATTTTATAAGCTCAACAACGATACCAGCCGCCTAAAAACCAGAATAAACAACTTTTATACATACATTCTATAGAAACAGGGCCTTGGTCATCAGTATCAGTATGCTGCTGTAGTTATATCGTTACATTCAACATCAGTTCGAGTGTATATCGTCGTAAAAATCAGCCATAAATATAGTCTCAGATGATACTCTTGCTATGATTAAAAACCCACTGCTTAGTGGAAGCTGCGAAGCTTGGAGATTATAGTTTACTAGATGCTACCAGTGAAAAGACACGCATTCGGGTAAGTAAATCTGAAAATATAAATATCCTGGGCAATCTATCGCGTGAATTGAATAGATCGATGTGATATAATTCAAATCCAGTCAGTTTCAGTTGTGAAGTGATCGTGTCAAACGAGCAACATTTCAGTCGTAAATGTTGGCCATTGCAGTCACCGTCTGGGTCACATCTCATGAACATATGATCTTACGACCTCAAATCATATTTCAGTAAGTAATTCACACCAAAGGTATGGACAGCTAATGTGATTTGAAAAGCCTTTCAGCATACCTCTCGGGCTAGTTCTTGGCCAACTAAGCCAGCTGCACTTTGTTTGGCAAAACCATTCTCATCTAGTCCCAGTCCTTTGATATGACTGTGGGCTGCGATTCTTTGAGTTTTGGTCGTACTTTTAACCTCTTCGATCTTCATTTTCTGTGAGATAGAAACTAATGACAACTATTTTTCCTGATCAATGGACGCTATCGAGCCGCTTTCTTCCCAACGATACTAGGCACGCTATTGAATATGGCGGCCATAACAATAACATTCTGAAGTTTTACTTTCCAGAATATTCTAAATGTGAACTTTGCAATGAACGTAGTTTTTTGCCTTCATTTCGCAAATAATTGAACAAATTATATATTCTAGACAGTTTTTGCAGATCCATATATATGTCCTTGACACATAAGCATCTCATATATTACGTTCGTAATGATCAAGGAGATATGTGTAGGAAACTGATCGGTGTAAGTCCGAGGACTATGGCACCATAGCAACCATATAATACTCATATGGCGACTGTGGTGAAGTGAAAACGTCGGCACAACTAATGGCAAATTTATTACTGTAATACGCTTTAAAAAGACAAATTGAGCAGGATAAGTGAAGGGTAAGTAGAAAAATAGATGGGTTGACTACATTATAACTGCAAAACCGTTACCAGCTTGATGATTATCCCTGCATGCAGCTCAGATCATGGAGGAAGATAATTTGGGGGATGAAGACTTGAATCCCACGGATGGATCTGAAGAGCCAGAGGCTAATTTTCAGCCTCCAATATCTGCTCTACCTCCGAGAGTTTCTCTCATGGAGGAAAGTCAGATGGAGGTTTCTGCAAGTCCTGCATTTCAGTGCCTAGATGACGTGAGTAGAGGTCGAGTTGAAGGTATCATCACCCATCCAGACACCTGATTATTAAATGACATGTTTACAGCTATTCAATGAAGGTCGTCTGACCGGAACTCGAGTGGCACAGTTGAAAGCCAAGTATTCAGAACTGCATGAGAGGTTGAAACAGTGAGTTATCGGTTAAATCTAAGGATGATATGTATCCCAGGCTGTTTAAGGTTGCAATGCTAACCACATTTGTTATGCAGAACTAGGGATAACGAGGCACAGCTGCTGCAGCAAGCCAAAGAATACACTTCAAACCTAGAGAGTCAAAGTCAAGAACTTGATCGGGCTGACAACTTTCCGGAGGGCACAGATTCTGATGTCAGCAAGATGAGACAGCAGCTGCTGAAATATCGGAACGAGTTGGCACAGATAGAGGAGCGTCAGTACCAACACGAATATAAGATAGAATGGTAACTATGACAACGCGTCACTAGTGAAATCTATCACTGGCAAAACTGGTAAAACCTTCGGCTTTTGTAAATCTTATGCTGCACAATTCTCTACCTACTCTGCCTACTTTTGAGTAGTTACACCCAGTGGCTTGCAATATCTGGGAAAATTTGTGTATTAATTTATGCTCTGTAGTGAAATGTCTTTCAGCTATTGTTTTGATTCTCTACTTCAGCTTGCAAGAAGACAAGAAGCTGATGCAGAGAGAGTATGAAAGAATGCCGAAAAAAGGGGTTAGCAGTAAACTATGTCATAACTTGATTTTTCTGGTGTGGAAACCTAGTTATGCTAAGTTTGCGTCTAAAGGAAGTGGAGAAGAAAATAAAAGATCTCCAAGCTTCGTGCGACGAGCTGCGGCGAGAGATAGTGCAGCGTCAGGGAGAGAGTAAAAACCTGAGAGAGGATCTGGAGGCGAAGAGGAAAGACATTCTCACCGATAAGAAGTCGTTTGAAGAGGCGAATGAAGAGAAGGAGAGGCTGAAGGTGAGGCTGTAGTTTGTAGTCTGTAGTTGGCCTGTTAAGAGATGACAGTCATAGTGTAGTCAAAGCGAGACACTCATATCTCTGGCTTGTAAACAGGCAGATGCAGCAGCCCTCCTCTGGAGGCTGCAGGAGGAGAAAACTCTTGAGAATTACCAGGTCATAAGCTCTTTTACTGTTGTCAAAGCATCTCTATCACTGCTAGCTGTTCCACCGACCTTGCCCTTTTGCATGCATGCCGCACTAATTGTGACACTTGGCCTTTGTCATTCTATATCCCTCATCCCATGACCCTCACCTACATAGGGATGCCAGTGTCAGTGACGTCAAAATGAATTCCCATTTTGTAAAAACCTATTACCCACAGCATCTTCCTTCATCTTCCAGCATCAGTATCTTCCTACCACTTTATCATACTGGCACCCCCACCCATATGTGACCCCTCCACCTGTGACCCCAGCCCTGCTATATCTAGGCTAAGTAAGTCTTCTCATGTCTGTAATAGTACAGAGACAGCCAGAGAGTTTGCACCGTTGAGGTTCAGGTGAGCTAGTGTAGAGGAATAGAAGTAGGCAACTAGTCAGCAGAAATAGATTTAGTTTAGAGTCCGCTTTAGCCTGGCTCACTCCATCCACTCCACTGCTGGCAATCTGACAATCGTACCCATCGGTACTGGTGCGGGAAAATGTTACTTTCTTTGCGTTTCGTCCTCATATTGATTAACAGTACTAAAGTAACATTGCTCGTAAATTTAAACTCTTTAATTAACCTATTAATTGATATGCTTTGATATGTTTTGATGACAATGAATATGTTTTATTAATTTCTACGTTTACGGTGACCTGATTTTTTTTCATGCCAAGTATTGACATTTCAGTAGCTGTCTCACCACACATTGGGTATTGTACATAACCACAAATCAGCATTTATTAACGAACCAGCTTTGAGAAGCAAGTGTGAGCCAGGCTATAGCATAGCACTGCCTATCTCTCATTACAAAACGCCTCTACTAGAGAGCTCATGGTATGATGCCATTCAATAACCCAAACTTCACACTCCAGGGTGATCTAATCGAGGTAAAGCAGGAGCCAATCAACATATCCAAGGAGACAGAGAAATACATCCGACAGAAGAAGTAAGTACAGATGCATACACACGTCATTACTTGAAACAGCTACTTTCAAACAATCATCTCCTTGTCTGAAGCTTAATTGAAGAGTTGTCTGCCCTTGTTACCTGTTATACAGAGCCGTTGGCGTAGATTGGAGTCAACTGTTCAGGGACCTCGAGTATGGGCATTCTTACAATCAGCTTGTTATGTTAGCAGCAATGAGATATGAAGACACACAAACACCTATCTGTTAGAAATGATTGCTGAAATTGACATACTGCAATCTGCTACACTTGAACATGAGAAGACGAATCCCAATTTAGTGCTTGCCAGAGTTCACTAGAGCTAAAGATGATAGGAGCACTGGTTGCTCTGCTTTCCACGAAATATTCTATTGATCACTACATTGACATTGAAATACTGACTTCAGGATGTGATGACGCCCGTCAGATCATAGAGTGATATTGTACAGAACACCATGAGTCTCGGTACTGGAAAGTATTAGTGGGAATTGTCTTCTCTTTTTACAACCAGTATAGAACTGAGTTGGTCCAGATTTATCTGTTCGACTGTTGCTTCTTTATCAGTTGAATGTTATGCTTTATGAGATCACGCCGCGTCTCTGATCAGCTCATCTATCGAGAGATTTACACAATTGTGTGCTCAAACATGTATCCGATATGTTTGATAGTGAAGTAGATAAGAAGCAGAGGGCAGCAGACATTCAGTTCACTCAGAGGCTCGATGAGTTGCGCAGTCTGGAGGAACAAAGGCAGAACCTGGAGGAGGAGAAGTTCTCTGCCGATGCTGAGCTGGACAAGCAGAGGATGGCTCTGGATGAGAAGCAGCAGGCGTATGACGCACTTATGAGAGAGCATGAGTACGCGAGAGAAAAGGAAGCACAGCTGATGGGAGACAAGTATGTAATCTATGAACTTGTAGTTTGCTGTTGGTGGGCTAGATGAAAGGGTTTGCTGGATCTTATCAAAGATTTATCAGTAGAGCTGATAGGTACAAGACATAGACACAGATAAAAGGACATAGACCTAGATATAGCACTTGGACATAAATATAATATACGTATAGAGTATATAATACTTAGAGAGCAGCTTTCAAATTCCCACTACTTGGGTAAACAGTTGAATCTGGAGAAACTTTGAGGTTGGTTAGAGTCCTCAAAAAACTCTGCAATCCCATTCCTCCGGTAGGGTAGAGACAGTTTGTGACATGGGTTGTGTGACATGGGTTGTGTGACATGGGTTGTGTGACATGGGTTGTGTG
>ERZ1740065.1430-NODE-1430-length-14263-cov-11.621410_pt1 | contig 14263 bp, 9 predicted proteins | sample MGYA00581738_ERZ1740065 | MGnify/ENA primary metagenome ERZ1740065 (study PRJEB43018, sample SAMN04849749) | marine metagenome | isolation source: floating plastic debris | place: Pacific Ocean | collected 2008-09-01 | study: EMG produced TPA metagenomics...
CTCTGACTCTAGCTCCCTGCAAGCTTGCCCCCTTCATTCTCCCTCCCTGTGTCCCGCTTTCCTGTGGCCTTCCCTCCGTGTCGCTATCCCACTCTTGCTCCCTGCAGGTTTGTTACCCTTCATCCCTGCCTCCATCATTCCCTCTAGACATTTCACAACAGACGTTTATAATGACACACGTTTGTACTGCTTGCCAGGTTCACCATGAGATGGCTAAGTACCACGAGATTGGCCGCTTTGCCATCAACGGCGATGAGCAGAAAGTAGACTGGGACAGCGCCCTCTACCACGAGGAGCACGCCGCTGACTTGGGGGTACCGGAAGCTGTGGTGACAATGTCTAAGATTTATCTCAGCCTCCCTCACGACGTACTGGTCAGCTCCCACCTGCCGGCAAGTGTCATATCTGTGTCTTCAAACTTGAAGAGTCATTCCTCTCCCCCATTCGTTCTTGCCCCTGTCACTGATGCAATGTAGAGATTGGACATGATTTCAGGAGACCGAGGCTAACATCAACAAGGGCGTCGAGTACATGCTGAAGGCCGCAAACGCCAATGACAGGGCGGCCATATTGTACATGGCTAAGGCGTATGAAACGGGGATTGGGCTTGGAACGGAGAGGTACGAGTTGGCCTTGCTACTTTATCACCACTTAATGAAATAATTCAGTGCTTTGGTTACCACGAACACTTGCACTGGATGCGGCCTATTTCCGCTCATTTAGTAAACTATATAATACTATATATAAAATACTAATAACTATATATAATACCATGTATTACATTTATTTACACGCTGGTATGCATTTATATATTGTAACGCAAGTTAATTGATATGGTTTACGAGTGTTAGTTAACATACATGTACATGTACATGTACGTACCGGTAATAAGATGCATTTGACGGCGAGCGTAAGCAAGCGTAAAATCAATTTACTCTCATTCATTCACAATCATATCTGTTTGTCTTCGCTCTTCTCCTCCGTTTTCTCGGATGTCTTTTATTATTCTGCTGTCAGCTGCTTTCACCTCATACCTGCCTGTTCTCCGATCTGTGCAGGCAGATTTCGTATGCAACGGCGGTGGAAATGTATCAAAAAGCTCTGCAGACGCAGGACCATGATGATCATGGTGAATTTGACGCCACTATGTCTGATCCTGGCTACCTGCTGCTCGCCAGGCAGGCTCACCTTTACTGGAAGGGAGGCTTTGGACTAGAGAAAGATCCGAACCGCGCAGGTAATTCATATGGACTTAGGGAAGAGGTGTGTGATGGCTGCGGATGGGCAGCGGTATGATCGATGCGAGGTTTAAGATTTGTTCTGAATTTCCTGCGATTACAAGAGGCTTCCATCTACTCCAGCTGAGACTCGTTGGCCCATTCAGGGTGTAGCAATACCTCTGTTACATCTACTCAGGCTGACAGCAGCTCCACCGTCAGTGATGTCACTGCACTCGCGATTACTAAACGTAGCATTCTGAGTAGGCGGCGCTCCGAGAGCGCCACTGCTGTCTTCATGGTTATCCAGTGCTGCCAGTGCAAGTGGGCGTCTCTGAAATATCACCTCACTAAAGACGATCCATATTTGAAATTTTGACCTTGTCTCTCACTCAGGAATAAGTGTTGTCAGTGTTTCCTGTCTTGGTATCTGCCAATAACTCGAATCGACTTTGTGTTACCAGGTGAACTGTTCACAGAGGCGGCAGATGAAGCTATGGCCGCTGGGAAAGGTCGGCTCGCTAACCAATATTACATGAAGGCTGAAGAGGCATGGGGGGAGGTGGAAGATGAGGAGTAATCCCCTCTTGTATATCTATCACGGATATCGTTGTGCCATTTTTTAGTGATAGTAATATTTCTCAGTCACACAGGGGATATTAGTTGGGAATAACCAAGCAGCGCTGAGACTCCAGTCTTTCATCGATGTTCCACCCGGTGATGGTCATAAAATACATGTTGGATCAACGTTCGATTCAGTCTCGTCATCAATATTTTATCACTAGAACGGACGCACTAGTCAAGTGCTGCCGGCATCCGAGCCGAGTACGTAGCCAGATATGCCTATGCTGATTTGCAATTCATACCCATCCAGTAATTGCCTATATCTAAACTTTGAACATGAATCTGTGATGAAGGCTACGGAATACATTACACGATTACGCGGGTGATGATGAGAACGATTCATGAAATCAATACCGTGTTTGCTTTAGCAAATGGGATGTTTCAAGTCTATGATTTATGTGCCCACAGCAGTCGAATTTCCTCGGCAGCAGAATAATTGACCATCCCTCTTATCCTCTTAGTTTATCAGACGTGTTTTACCACCCAGCCCTGGTTGAGCTGTAGGCTAATAGCGATGTCTATGTAACATTCTCTGAGCCCTTCATGTGACATGCATCACAATCCTCCCACACTCAAGCTGTCGATTTTGGATGAATGACAAGTTGTACCCGTTTGATTCATTGCGTTCCTTACAGTTTCTGGGAACGCAGGGAGTTAATTATCAGCCACTAATTGATTAATTCTAGCTACTTACAATTCCCATGATCATAAACCAAGAATTAACCCTGATACACCACAAAAGGGTGACTGTTCTAGAGCGCAAAACATCTCCAGTGCATGCTGTAGGGTAAGTATGGACCAGTGTTGTTCCAGTCAAAAAAGAGAGTGACCTATTCAGACAGTCCCTAATGGAAGGCACTGACACAGTGGGACTGTGTCAGTGAGAGGAGATGATGACGCATATATTGTGGCTTTATTCGTGAAGCTTCAAAATAGCTGTTAACTGATCAGATTAGTAGATAGCTGTCGGACACCTTTGGGAGCTATGCTGTTTAGAATGTGCAACAACGCTTGGTAGAGCTTGTATTGATTTCTCTATTGACAGCTATAAAGCTGGTCTGCATTACCAGTCTCTCATTATTACGCAGCAATATGGCCAAGCTGCACCGGCTGGTAAAATGCGATGACAGACTCAACACTCATATCTTGACGTTCATCCTGCCAGCTACTCTCGGCTCCGACAGCGCCAAAGACATCATATCATCGGAGTTCATGTGCGGATACCAGAAATGGAATATTTCTTTAGTAAAGCAAGAGAAGGACTCTCACATAGGTGCCTACCTAACGCTGAAGAACCCCAGCGCCGGACTATACGTCACAGCAGACTACGGGTTCACGTTGTTGAGCCGCGGCCACTACACCAAAAATGAGTCGTTCATGGAAACGGGTAAGTTGTTCACTAAACAGCAGCCCACACAAGGTAGAAAGGCATTCATATCAGCAACCGACATCAAGAACCCGATGAAGGGATTCCTTCTTGAAAAGGATCAACTCTACATGGAGGTGATGCTAGCGAATTTTAGGACATATTTTGAGTATCAACTTCAGTTACCAATGACCGAGAAAGATCGGCAGAAACTGGGCCAAATGAACGAGATGAAACTAGAGACCGGGTTTTTTTCCTTCGGCGGCGCAGAATGGAACGCCCACATCAAGGTTAATGATCGCAATAACAATGACACGCGAGGCAGCAGTGTTGTCACATTAAAAAGACTGTCAAACTTTGACCATTACTGCAAGTTCAGGTACAGAATGACGCTGGGAGTCATCGAGCCGACAGCCATACCGGGAACGCAGCCCATAAAACCGGCACCGACCCCACACAACAAGGTCATCAGAGACGAGGAGAAGGATTCTCTATTTGTCGACGGCGATACGCAGGACAAACTGTCTCTACCGGCCAACGTTTATCGTCTAGCCACCATCAAGGGCATAATAACCATCAAAATTGAATGCATACAGTCCATTATGCTGACACTGCTGCAGATCCCGATGGATAGAAATCGGCATCGGGCTCTCCGCTGCTACGATCGTGACAAGCAGGCGTGGCTGTTCGAGGCTCACATGAAATCAGACAAGTTGAAGTTCTATATATTCTATGGCGACATTGCCACCGTGCCGAGGAATAGCATTCGAATGATGAACATAGGAGTCAGTGTACTGCCGGCGTATGGGAACACAAAACTTGTCAAGGCGGTCAACTCTCCGTATACCAAATTCTATGTGCAGCGACCTCAAGATGACTTTGGACTAGAGATTCCAACAGGGATACCTATGAAGGACGTAAGTTCATTCTCATAGCGTTATAGGTAATAGTGGAGTATTCATAGCTACGTTGCTGAATAGCTGGAGAAAGCTATGACAGAAAGCATCTGGTAAGACATAGTACTAAGTTGTTGAAAGCTGTAACTGACTGACTGGTCCAATGACAGTAAGTCAATAATACATAGTACTAGGGTTCAGGGAGAGAGAGGCGAGTATTGAACCCGCCACTGTCAGACAGATGCATTTCATTGAAACAATTATCAACCAATGTGCTGATATAATAGCAAACCGAATGAAAACACATACACATACCGCTCTCGCACTTTGTCATAATAGTTGTATCGACCAATCAGGAGTTTTCCAGCTGTAGGATTGAATTGTTCTTTTCAAAGGGCTTCATAAATAAATCAAGCACAGGGCCTTAGCTTTATTCTACGTACGACTGGACGCATTTTTTCTTACCAAGTATCAATAAGCAGCCAACTTATTGACTGCCGATAGACTGCGTCTACTACACCCCTCCCTCTAGATCTGAGATGGCTGCAGGGTATGACATACATTGTAAAGCTCCGATCGCTGCAGAAAAAATTACATCCAATCAATCTGAGCTAGGATGCAGCAGTTAATTGCATCACTAAGTACAGCGGTGATGTTTCAGTACTACCATAGTACCAAGTAGTTTGGTACCAAGTAGTTTGGTACCAAGGCGATACTAGGTAGTAGTAAATAGTTTGATAGAATAGAGTACCAATTAATTCAGTACTAAGATGGCACTACAGTACATGTATTTGTATTGCAATGCAGTTATATCTGTATCTTATGTTTGCGTTAATGTTTAATTATGAGAGGAAGATCCTGTGCTTTTAAATTACTAGTAGACGGCGCTTTATAAATAAAAAACCCGGTGGCCACCATTTAATAACCTCAATGCTACTCACAATCAATTAACTCAAAGGAAAGATAAGAGCCATTGACATGAGGTCTGATATGAAGACAATAATGCTCGTCTGTTAGTAGCGACATGTCTATTGGAGCTGTACTAGCTTTGTACGTCCTGTACCCTATGACAGATCGATGACCTGGCACATGGCAAACCAATGAAAACTCATTAACACGAGTGGGCTTGTCATGCTTTGAGCATTCATCTAGTATTTGTTTTAGATCATTGATGCAAAGAGCATGTACATCTATGACAACACCAACTCGTTGACGGTACAGATTGAATGGGGCGACTCGTACTTACTCAAGGATACAGAATATGGAACTACCGACAACGTAGCCAGACTTCACAAAGCCCAAATGGAGTAAGGCCACTCGTACTTGCACACAAAAATAAAACCAAGTCTTGTCATGCTTATGCTCAAATTATTATTCCCCAATGTATTCTGGGCTTTGTTTCACAGGAATGAGATGAAGATATTACAGAAGGAGAACCTGACACTTGAGAAGCAGGTGCACAGCTACCAGACTGCGATAGCACAGAAAGATTCCAAGGGAGAATTCGATGTGAATCAGATGACCATCAGACCTCAGCCGACTGGACAGGCTCAGCCTGGCTACGGTGATAGGCAAAATGAGCCGATGCTTAATCACATTACTGATCCTTACGGGAGGCAGTTGGTCGCCCCGGGGCAACCGCAGTATCCGCCAGGAATCAAGGCTCAGAACATGAGTGCCATGACCGGTCACCAAGGTATGGTCGGACACCAAAGTATGGCCGGTCACCAAAGTATGGCCGGACACCAAGGTATGACCGGACACCAAGGTATGACCGGACACCAAGGTATGACCGGGCCTGGTTATGATACGGGATATAGCAATAGCAATACACCCTACGGACGAAATGATCTGGGCGGATTGGATGCGTACGATCGTCAGAGCAGAAACTTTGGAGCTAACAGCAGCAATATGCCTGTGCCAGCAGACCGTGGGCCAAGGTCTCGCAGCGCAGACCCAAGTGGGTCGGCGTACATATCACCTATACCTGAGAGACGTCCAAATAGACGGAACTCAACTGCAGGAGCCGAATACGCGGACTATCTTGAGCAGATGCCCAGTAATCGGTATGGTGGGCGGGGAGCAGCAGCAGTGGATGACAGGTACAAAGCTAATGACGGATATCGGTCCGACTCCGGCTACAGGTCTGACACGATGGTGAGGCCCAACGACCCCAGATACACAGATCAGTATTCCAAAGATGGCCGACCGCGACCCAGCATGAGGGGTGGGCGTGCCAGTGAGAGCCGCAGTGACTTTGGGGACTACTACAGCGAAAGGAAGGGCCAGAAGCCAATGGGAATGGCGGAGAGAGACCTTGACACTTACAGCGAACGCAGTCACCGGAGTGCGGGCCGCAGCTCTAAAACAGCTGACAAGCGAAATATGCTGAACTCGATGGCATCAAGCGGTAGGGCATCATACGCAGGATACGAAGACGAGTACCCAGCAGCAGATCGACCAACATACCATGCCAACCCTCAGTCAGCAGTAGGAGGGGCTAGAGCCACCGCTCGCCACCATAGCTACTCTCCACGAATGGACAATGGACCTCTATAATGGATGCATATCAAACGCTGGTACAGCCGCTGCTGACTGTGCCATCATGAGGCTGAAACTAAATGGCTAGTGCTGAGGCAATTACCATTTGTCATTATGCAACATACTCTGGTCATTTGTGTTCATCACCAGACCCTACCAGGACTCTACTATCATCACCACTAACACCGCCACTACTACTAGTGCCACTACAACAACTACTAGTGCCGCTACAACAACTACTACTGCCGCTACAACAACTACTACTGCCGCTACAACAACTACTACTGCCGCTACAACAACTACTACTTTTACTACCATTAGTGTATGAATCACCTCATTAGTTTGTTAAATTGAGGAGCAGCTATGCTATTCACAGCAAGCAACCAGATGTCCTTTGCCACTGTTCAGCTGACACGCTTTGTAAATTCTACCTCTAGCATATTTGATACCAGTTGTCTATGTCAGGAGATACGAATGTAGGTGTATCACACATGCTGAGGTAACAAAAACCATAGGTCAGCGTAATTTGTGATCCAGTGAATTAAAGGCAAGCACTTATAAAATGCTAACAAGCCCTTGTTCTACACCAAAGTCTAGAGACGCACATGGTCACCACTAGAATGGTCAGTTAGTGTTAAAAAAAGTGGTTGGCTTACAATATCGAGCTTCCGACACAATTAGCCACAGATGAGTAGAGCTTTAGGCAGTGTCAGCGAGATCAATACTAGATGGCAGCGGCGCAGCAAAATACGCATTTGATTGTCATTGATTATAGAGGTCTTTGCTGAAGAATTACGCTCAGATGCATGATGAGAGCTAGCCGTTGGCTAAAATTATAACGAGCCCGGATCCGCGGCGGGTCATCTACAGTACACGGGTGTGAGCCAGCTACCACGGCGCAATAAAGACATCGATAAATTTTGTCCATAAGTGTGTGTGTGTATGCAGGTTTTAAAAGTTATCAAGGTTATGTGTGCAGAGAACAATTTTATTGTTTCTCAGAGTTAACAAACACGCTTACAAAAAATCAATCCCATCAAAGCGTCTCGAGACAAACTTTTCAAATAACGTTGTGGCACTCGATTGAGAAATGACACACTGCTGTTAAGTTCCAGTAGGTACTGCTGTGTGGATTCGGATTCCATGCATCTCCTCAATCTCAGACTTGAGTGCCTATAGAGATTCAGGTCATATCAGGGGTTGCTTTCCCTTACAATTAAGTGTACTGACTTTGTACTTGCCTTATTGACCATCATGTGTTGCTGCACCAGCTTCTTGCCATGAAAGTCGCCTGATTCTATATGAACGTCATACATGGCGCCACAGCCGCCTGCAGTAAGCCAATGAGCGGCCTGCTGATACTAGTAACAAGCTGATAATTACTGGTAGAAATGTGACTATGTCTAAAAGTGCTGGGCAGGTGCTACGACGAGTGCTTGCGCACTGCTGCCAGTAGTCAGAGCTGTGCGCTTGTGAAGTGCTGCGGAATTGTGAGCACTGTTGCCAGTTCGAATACCGGAAATATTATTTTACCAAGATAAGGAGAGAGGGAGGGAATGAGGGAGAAAATGACTTACCAGATATGTCTTCAACTTTAACAGATGTGGCAGAAGGAAATTTCCTTTTTATGACATCGTATATCTTCCTCTCACCAGCTGTGAGTTGAGAACATCTGCGGAGTGCCTGAAATTCAAAGCGACAAATCCTAAGAATGTGTATTAAGAAAATTGACACAAAACTTTCATAGAATAGAGCCTAACATACGCAACTACAACACAGCATATGTAAAGACAATGTGGATAGCAGGTAAAAATCAGTGGGTTTCATAAAAAATAAACTGAAAATAGAAACAATGCATGAGTTGCTGGCATACCTATCATCTTTCCATACAAAAAGTACTTGATATTTAGTTCCCCTGAACTTTAAGAAGCCATAGCTTAGGACCCCTATCCTTCTCCTTAAAGCTAAGATCACGCTGTATTTGGGATTAGCTCAGCAAGATCTAACGACTAAACCATAGATGAGCATTAACCAGCAATCTCAGCCCTAAATCTCAACACCTAAACCACTGGAGGATCCTAGGAGATGCAGGAGAGTTGACCAGTCGGGTCACATGGTATGAAAAACAGTGCTCATGCTGATGTTCATTTAAATCATACTTACCCTAAAATTCCATAATCCTAGGGCTCTGGGCACCATAGATGATATTTTGCCAATCACAGACATCCTATATACTAACCTCCAGTATATTTATGTATGGGTAGGCAACTTCTGCAAAACAGATATAAGCACTTAGTATCGGACTCACAAGTCTCATGGACAAAACTCAGGCTGTTCATATTCAGAGACATATGAACTGAGCTGGTAAGTCAGGAGCTAGGATAGTGGCTAGACAGCATTCGTTACACCGATAAATGTAAAGAACATTTTACCATCACCTGTTTTCTCTCAACCAGACTTGAATTCGCCTTAGCTATCTCTAAATCAGACTCATCGATTTCGTCATCAACCCTTACTTCGTTGCACTCGACTCTTTTCTTTACTTATTGTGCCTTTGCTGATGTAGACTACCCCTGTCTTCGTCTATATCACTGCTGGTGTGGATGTAATCGCATGCACTGGTTTCCAATGTGTATGTGGGTCTTGGATTTTTGTTACTGTGGTGCTGTAACAGCGGGAGTAAAGCATTATAATTGGTTATTTGGATAAATCAACTGACATCTCTTTGACTTATTAATAATAATAAGTTAGAAATAAACAGTTTAAATTTATTTATTACTAAATATAGACAAAATAATGCGTACAATCGATCTACTCGTCGTCGTTATCGTCATTGACACTTGAGCAATGAGGCTATTTCGTCGTCGTTCGTGCGATTTTCTTTTTCTCGCCGTCACTTCTGTTCTTTGAGAGTATTATATATATTTCCGTTTTTTATGGTTAGTAAGTGGGAAGAGGCCAAGTCGAGTGTCATTGGAAAGAATAACTCAGCTGTCATTCCGCATAATTTCTGTTGACATCGAATGATAAGAAGCTCATGGTTACTAAGATTGGAATGGAATGACTGAAATACTTTGAAGAGGCTGGACTTTTGCTACTACTTACGAGACGCGACACCCAATTATCATGATTTTTGTGACAGAACTCGGATGACGCAGCTGCTACAGCTTGCTTCTTGTTACGCCTACTAGTGTTCAGGTGGGGTTACCAAATATATGCTTGTTCACTATGAGTATAGGAATGCTCATTATTGGCTTACCTGCACGAATGCTGTTTTCTTATACGAGTACGTGTGTGTGTGGCTCTACTGCAACGTAACATGAGATATGAACTACATCTGGCAAGGCTGCCTGGGGGCAGGAGTAAATGTAAGTGATGAGGATGGCTAGTTTAGTTTTTGAGTCTTCACTCCTCCACCAATTTAACTATAACCCTGAAAGTTTTCAGAGTCTGGGCTTATGTATTGATTGTGAAAGGTTAAGACTGAAGCGATAAAATTTGTTGTCAGATTATTCGTCGATGCATTCTACAAATGGTTATTGGTCTATCCATTTATTTCTTCCATCTCAACTTATATAGATCAGTAGAAATATGAGTTCCCAGCGGGTTGCAGACTACTTCATTGTGGCTGGCATGCCACAAAACCCATCCCTCTTAGAAAATGCCTCTAATGAAGCCTCGATGAAGCCAAACCACAAGAGGGAGCCTATCACGGATATATGCGTGATTATCCCGAACCAAGGAGAAGATTGCCCACCTGGGTAAGCACACCTATTTATGCCTAGACCTATTTACGTATAGGCATAGGCCTATTTACACGTAGGCTGTAGGACGCTGTAAGGTATGTTCATCATCAGTGGATGATTGCTCACGTAATGAAGGTACAAAGTATTGCTGGAGACGCCCTCAGGTATGATGGCAGATTTAAACCACGGGAGTGTCCGTAGTCCAGAAGTGTTCATCTGCTACAGACGCGGCAGAGACAAGCCGCCAATCATGGATATCGGGTAAAGTGTCCGACTATCAACCAATCACAATGGAGCATTGCTGAGAGTTTGTGTACGGTGTGTGACTTGTACTGCAGCGTTCTGTATGAGGGAAGCGAACGCGTGCTCCCTGGATGTATAGTACTCAAAGACACTCCATATGGCAGAGGCGCCAACGTAAATAACTCTCCCAACAACAAGATATACCTGACATACAGGCGAGCATTAGAGACGGCTAGCTCTGATACCCTTGCCGTGACAGACATCTGTGTCATAATATCGAGCAAAGTAGGTCGAGTCCTTATATTCTGCGGAATGTCATCGGTGCTATGCAGCCTTCAATCACTCACCATGCTGCCCCTCTCTCTCTCTACTAGGGGGAATCCCCACCTCACTCCTTCTGCAAGATTGACAAAAATCTGAACAGAGGTACATTGATGGGTTCTAGCATCTATGTATGCTATAAGAAATCCATGTGTAAAGACTATTCTCTAGCCTACAAACCTGGTAATTCTTAATTGTCTTCTCACTCCAAACATGGCAGCTGTAATCCTTGACATGCTGTTCTATGTTGTTGGCAGGTGCTTTGAGCAGGTACCCGCAGTGGGACTGGCCAGACTTCCCTTTGCCAGAAGAACAGGTTGCTACATTTGCTCTGCCAATGGGTGCTGTTCTGGAGTCGTGGCTGGAGGAGGCAGTCCCTCCTAAACCGGTCTTTTCTACGTTTGTGCTCACCGGGGAGGACTACCGGAAGGTGGGACACACTGCTGCTCCTCACACCCACACACGCGTATAACACTGGCTGACATTTTGTTTTCTATCATGGCCTTTTGTCAGGTTTATGGCGCGGCTGTAACGTTTTATGAGTCCTACCCAACCGAAAATCTGAGCGAGGACCAGAGGCGGGCGCTTGGGATGCATCTAAGGAGGAAGAGAACTGTGCACGTCAACAGAGCCATATGCCTCCTGTCTGGAGTGCCATTCTTTGAAGCTTTTCAAAGCTTTCTCAAACATCTGTGGAGGTTATCGTTGTCCAATGAACCAACTGACGTCCCTTTGGAGAGGTGATGCCCCGCCGTGTCACATTTTTCCTTTCGGTTTCCGCTCATCCGATTAACTGTTGCTGCTGGTGGGTTTCAGACGCATAGCTCACTTGTTGTGGGACGTGCCGTTTCCCAGTCCGGAGCGACCTCGCGTCCTGGTACAGCTGTCAGCTCAAGATGACATAACCCTCAATCTTCCCGATGAGAGCCCCATACCTCTCAGGTTGGCTGCCAGTCATATAGACATGCCACTTGCTGCCACCTGCCACTGGGTGCTACCCGTACCCCCTCCCCCACTCTGAGACTGATATATCTGACCTGTTTTAGCGGCGCGTCGTTCTCACCAATGCTGAGGAACTTGGCCTATGATAACACAATAAACCTCCTCACTTACATCCTACTGGAGCACAAAATCCTCGTCCATTCACTGAGACCTGCCGTACTCACCAGCGTCATCGAAGCTGCTAGTGAGTCCACATCACTTCCTGTATCTGACATGCCTTTGTCTGCTGAAGTTGTCTGCAATATGCTCTTACTCTGTGGTTGTCACTGCTGTGCCTCTCCTATTTAATTGGTATGATGTATTGTTGTCACTGTCTGTTAGATGCTTGTTTGTAATTTCAGGAAGCATGATCTTCCCGTTCAGCTGGCAATGTCCGTACATTCCTCTCTGTCCTCTCGGCCTCTCTGAAGTCTTGTGTGCACCACTGCCATTCATTGTCGGTAAGTAAATAAGTTGTCTGATTCACGTTTCTTCCATCCTCGTCAGTTCAGTGCTAACTCCACTCCACTCTAGTGCGAGCCTTCATCTCCTCCCCCCCTAGTGTTACCCATGATTGATAATTTACCTGGTCCGGCATCTAAAATAATGTTATTTGAGTTAGTTATTGAAGTATTAAATAATTCAATAGACTTATGAAGCGAGAAGGAAATTATCACAAGGTCAATGCCATGCTAATGTCTGGGAAAACAATTAGACTTTTCCAAGCTGCTGTTTATTCATAATTCATACACTTCCCCCTAGCTACGATAGTAGCTACACGAACCGACTATCCGACTATCCAACTAGTTCACGGCGTAGTATTGGAGAAATATGGAATAAGTGAGGTAGAGAATACCAGAGATCCTCAGAGGATCTCTGAAAATGTGTTTTTCTTTGCTAATATTAGCATTTGATTTAGACTCCATCATCACAGGACTGCTGAAGTGAATGGACCAGTCAGCCTGCATTGGTCTGTTGGTCAACAAGACAATTAGGATGTTCACTGCTGGTTTTCTTACTATCAATCCTACCCATCCTACCCTTGTGTGAGACTACAGCTCCCGGCAGCTCCCGGCGGCTCCATTTCGTGGCAGATACTCCTCGCCAAATTTAGTCAAGGCTAGAAAGGTTGTTGTTGCTTCTGGAACTAAATAGTTACTCCTTTTAGGCGTGGACTCGCGCTACTTTGAGCTCTATGACCCACCAGCTGACGTAACGTGCATCGACCTTGACACCAACACGATATCGCAGCCTCCCGATAAGCTCTACGCCTCCCAAAAACTTCTACCTAAGGTTTGGTGACATCCTAGCAGATACTGCTGGCACACTGTTATCACTATTGGAGGCAGCACTGTCATAGACATGGGTATTTGTTGTTTAGAGGCCGTTATAGACACAGACATTTGTTATAGACTGAGGGTGTCATAGACCTAGACATTCATTATTTAGAGGCCATCATAGACATGGACATTCATTACGTAGAGGCCATCATAGAGAGGGATTCGTTATTTAGAGGCCTACTAAGGTGTTGAAGATGACGCTGGAAAGGATCTACAACCAGATGAGAGACGATCATATTAACTCAGTCAAGACATCGGAAAGTGAAGAGAAGAAACAGGCCAGACAGGTACGATCATCGCTAGAATCTGTAGAATCAGTACCAGCTATGGCATGGATTACCATGTGGTTTTTTGGTGTCATTATCACTGATTACTTTGTCTTCCCATCAGTAGACTAGGAAGTCCCCAGTGGGTATCTGCGGCAATGTCATACTTATTTTGTGGTGGTGAACTAATGAGAACGCAGTCTCCCATCTTTGGCCTAAAATCGGTCACATGTGTCTGGCACATCAGTATGATGGAAGTGTGGAGGTACGGACCTCGGTCAATGGAGGCTCATTACTTACAGCGAGGGTCACCAGGTCAATGGGTCACTAGGTCAATGGGTCACTATCACTAGGTCACGCGGGTTCTTCAGCAGTGCCACTGCTAGCGCAGCTATTGTCGAAATAATCTAACAGTGCTGTTCACAATCACCACATATATTTATACATTTATTTTATCCAATACCATAGTACATATCATTATCGTCATGTCAGGAGAAATATCTCTTACTCATCATGTGCTGATGATTGGGAAAAATATGTGGCCATTAAAATTGCAGGGAGAAACCAGGATGATGGTTGAAATAGTTGATATGAAATCTGTCCTTTTGCTATAAATACCTGCAGTAAGAGTTAAATCTCAGGAGTTGATACCCTCTTCCCCGGGGGGGGGAGGGGGGGGGGGGGGGACCAGCGAAGGGGAGGGTGGGGGGGGAAGGAAGAGG
>ERZ1740065.1431-NODE-1431-length-14261-cov-12.551879_pt1 | contig 14261 bp, 11 predicted proteins | sample MGYA00581738_ERZ1740065 | MGnify/ENA primary metagenome ERZ1740065 (study PRJEB43018, sample SAMN04849749) | marine metagenome | isolation source: floating plastic debris | place: Pacific Ocean | collected 2008-09-01 | study: EMG produced TPA metagenomics...
TATTGGTTTATTTTTCAACCCTTTTTCCTATACAGTCTGTTATTTGGCTCCTTCTTGTCCCCTCCCCACATGGGGGCCCCCCCACCTCCCCCCTTCCCCCCCCCCCCGCCCAGCAAAAATCTTGACACTTCAGATGCTCTTAGGGAAGTCATTTCGACAAACCAGCGTATGCCATGACCTGCACCTAAACTATCATAAGACAGTATGAGCTATGCTATGTAGAGTAGGTTGTGCTCTATCTACCGTACTGTTGGTATATCTACCACTCAAATGGCATCCATACTGTTCATAAAGACTCTACTGTGTGCTGCAGATACCAAAATAACTAAGATTTCGTACCTGATCCTGATAGACTATCAATTTCGCCTATCTCCTTCTCATTAGCTGAGTGAAAAATATAAACGTAGTAAAAATGGCTGGAAATTCTAAGCATTGTAGAATCGTCAAACTGCAATGAAAATTTTTGAGTTGACAGCATTGCCAATATCAGTAGTAGGCAGTGAAGGAGGTTACGGTATCATCAACATTCAGTACAGGGCATGGAGTCTGCGGATGTGGAGGTGTGGCTTGTCCCTGTAGCAGGGTCCATTTCCACGCTGTGATCATTACAGATACTGTAGAACCGGATTTTGATAGCAGTGGCATAACCAGGGCGAAAATACCATAAGGAAAAAATCATCGCTATCAATAGATTGCGCTGTAGAAATTATGCCCCTTCCTTATGCCTTCTATAGGAATTGTCTTCCCATCCGTGGGATCGCTATCATTAGATTGCTATCATTAGATCGCTATCATTAGATCACTGTCATTTCGAGTTCTTGATGAGTTTGAAGAAAGCGCTAGCATTTCCATTGCTTTCCGCTTCAGTTCCACAGTGTCGGGATTTAATACTGTAGAACCGGATTTGATAGCGACAGAAATGTTAGCATTTCATTCAAAATCATCAAGAAATAAAAATGATAGCAATCCAATGATAGCGATCCCATAAATGGGGAGACAACTCCCATTTAAGGTATAAAGAGTATAATTTCTATGGCGAATTCTAATGATAGCGATAATTTTGCGTCGCTATTTTTGTGGCCATTAGACCAGTGCTATCAAATCCAGCTCTACAGTACAACCAAGCGTCTACTGCGGACATTGTAGTCACTCGGTGACTATAAACAGCTGTAAATCTCAAACCAAAATTAAGTAAAAGCAAATTGGTAAACCAATGCTCTTTATTATTTTAGTGAATGGATGCAGAAGATCATCTCTACGGTAACGCTCGTTTCCTGTTGATTCATATTAATCCACATTCGTCATTACGAACTGTGTGACAATGTCATTTTTGTTTGAAGTTGCCTCCCCCTCCTCAGCAGCAGGTGCCCGCGGCAGCTGGTCCATCTGGTGGTTACCCGCCATCAGCACCTGCCCCCTACCCACAGTCTGCTCCTGCACCCTATCCAACGGGTCCTCCGCCACCAGGGGGCATCGGCTTTGGTATGTTACGTAGTGATAGCAATCCTATCTATGATATACTCACTGAAAGTATAGGTCATACGTGTCTGCTATTGAATACTTTGTAGCTGGCGCGATGCCACAGCCCTCGGCTGCGCCTTACCCACAGGCCTACCCTCCTCAGCAGCCTGGATATGCACCTCAGGGTAACTACCCGCCACAGCCCCCAGGCTACCAGCCTCGAGGTTAGTTACTCCCTCCGTCTGTCACGCCTGTCTCCTGTCTCCGTCTGACATAATCACGCTTGAATGGTGTCTGCTAGGAGCGTATCCACAGCAGCAGGGTTACCCACAGCAACAGGGGTACCCTCAGCAGCAGGGCTATGCAGGGGCATATCCAGCACAAGGAGCGTATGGCGTTCCACCCACTCATGAGATTGTGTACGTCAACGGTAAACCAAAGAAGAAGAAGAAAAAGATAATGGGAGTCAATCAGAATACTGCTGCAGGCTAGTCATCTTGTCTGTCCAGAACCCAGCTCTGTGACTCAGCAGTTTTCGACATATCCGTCTGCCTGTAGGTGTGGTGGGCGGAGCCGCGGCTGGTTACATGCTCGGCCGTATGACCGGAGGCTTCGGAGGATGGGGTCACGGACTCGGTGGTGGCTGGGGCAGCTGGAGCTCTCTCAGCAGTTTTGGCAGTTTCAGCAGCTGCGGAAGCTTTGGCAGCTTTTGATAGTCATGTTTATTGATAGACCGAACTGCCTGCCTCTGTAGCCTACCCGCATGGCCGCTGGATAGGGATTCCAGACCATGTAAGGAATTCCAGCTAGCCAGAGATTCCAGCTTGTAGCGCTCGATTATTGTAGTCATTCTTTCTATGCTAAGTCAGGTATATTAACCCTACTATATTTTTGTAAAGGCAATCCCCAGTAGTGTAAGATTTTATGGTAATCAGCTATTTGAACTCCTACCATCTCTATTAGCGGACTGTTCTTTTTTGTAATTTCCATTTGGTTCAACATTAATTTATTCAATATTATGTCATGATGCCTTTCGTTGGTGAATGTTGATTTTGACTTCCTTTCTCAAGCAATAAGAATGTGAAATGATGGAATTTTGTGAGCAATTTCTTTGTAGATGAATTATTATTATGATACCTAAGTTGATCTGTTATGTTTTACACAGATTATAGAGATACTTTATACGCTTACATAGTTTTAACCGATTGTGAGAATCACGCAGATATAGAATTCAAGACACCAGCAGACTAAGACACCAGCAGATTAAGAAACCAGCAGATTAAGTTGTGGCAACATTACTAGACAACCATAAAGACAGACTAAAAGGCAGACTAAAAAAAACAGTACGAGCCACCACAACATTCCTAGACAACAAAAAAGATGAACTCAAGGCTGAGAGACCTACTGTGGGAAATACTGCTAAATAACATGTATACGACAGCGCCTATAAAAGGCAAGGACTCTGATAGACAGTATTTTGTTGAGTCCTATCATGTAAGTCTTGTTGTACGTTTCATCTGCTGGTTAGTTAATCTAGTCTGTGTGATTCCAATAAAGTAAATATGCTTGTGTGCAGAATTTAACTAAGAGTTGTAATTGTTTTAAATAGCAAAACAAATAGAACTCTAGTCATTGAGCTATGATCGCTCGGATTCAAGGAAGTCAGAGACAGACTGATATGCTGTGAAACCTGGTAGTCTGGTGAGATGAGAGCTGTATATATAGAGTACTACTAAGTCCTGAGCGTTAATTACATTATTTGTGACCAGCCATACATCAAACTAAGGTCGCTGAAAGTCACGGAAGTCAGATATAATCTGACATGCTTTGAAGCTTTACACTTTGGTGAAATTTAAGCTACGAAAGGCTTAGGCTGACAGGCGGATGACATTGTCCTAGTGGCAATGTTAACTGGCCTGCCTAAGTCAGGCTGACAACACCCGCTAATAGCCGTGACTCATTATATGACTAATCAGTTGTCTCTGTGTTGTGGAATCTCGCTTTCAAGATTCCATCGTGGTAGAATCGTCCTATCAGTTCTGACACCAACCACTGTATAGTGGAGTTTGATTAATGTTAATACCGTCGTAGTAGTACAGGATCTCTGCTGGACACACGATACTAGTTCTCCATTGGCGACACTGTTCTCTCTCTCTCTCTCTCTCTCTCAGCGCAACGGAACAATACTCAATGCATTGATGAGGTGCAATACCAGCGATGAGTGCTGCAGGTCAGCCTCTGTCCAATCTACTCCATTTAACACTAACTGTCGTCCTTCATGCTGTACAACGCTTAACTATTGACTCTAGATTAATAGCACATGGTTCTTGTATGATCCACCAACTGACTGCTTTATTTGAGGTAACTCATTCCATTATATAGTATTTTGAGGAGAGGGCCTCGGCCAATCAGTGACCAGGCAGAGTGCGCCAGGCCAGACAGTAGAGTGTGCCCAACCAATCAGTGGCCTGTTAGAGTGTGTCAGGTCAAATGGTAGAGTGTGCCTGACCGGGTGGCGGAGTGCGTCAGGCCAGACGACAGAGTGCGTAACACAACTGGTGCAGTAGACCGGGGTGCATTACACCAAAGTGCAATCAAACAAAGTGCAAACGAGAAAATTTCCAGTGAGCAATAGAACCATGTTTAGTGTATCTACTTGAGTAGAGGGGTCTAATGGTTTCCATTACATCTGCACCTCACTGCAGAATGCGCTAGGCTGATAGGCGGATGACAATGCCCTAGCAGCAATGTTAATTACCTTGCCTGTGTCAGACTGACAACATATACTGATAGCTGTGATGTTGGTTAGACGCGGGTACAACCTAGAGTATTTTGTCACACAGATGCTGCTTGACGATATCCTGCATGATTTCTTTGACATCTCTTGATCACTGGAGCTCCACCAATCACAGCCAATGCTATCTAGTTGCATAGGCTGCATAGTCAGACAAAGGGAGTTTATACAGGCTATTAAGCCACCCAATTAATCGACATCTATTCGATAATGCCCCTATTTCATCGTCACAACGTATTTCTACACCTCCCGAATGAATGCTGTACTCCGGAGAATGAAGTGGTTAGAGTTGGCTGCCCCTAGCGATCGATCTGTCCTGCTGATCACGTGATCATCAGGTAAGCACAACTCCCCATTCTGGTTTCCAGAACGTTCCAACAACCTGCCGGTAAAAAAGCCGCATGGCTTCTGCATAGTCCGAGAAAACTATCGGCGAATGTATGTAAAATAATTATCTGTTGTTCAGACGTCGGTCAACTAAATCTCGTAGCGTATCTTGGACTTCGAGTGAGAGCACGTTTCTTTAATCGAGTCTGCGTCGTGATTTTGCCTCAGGTACGGTCTCATTCTCTTTTGCCACCCATATCAAGAAATGAGTAGCAAAATTGATGCAACTCGATCAAAAATAGCCACTTGTATTGATGAACTGTTGATTTCTTCATTTGCAAGCTCAGATAAACTAAAAACTGATTTTGCTCGTGAGCTTACATCATCATGCATCGACCGCGGGGGGGGTGCCGTGCTGATAAATGCGCGAACGTTTTGACTTCAGTGTCAGTTTTGCTCTAGTAATATTCTTAGCTTGAGCTTTAAAGAAAAGTTGAAAAATTGGATGTAGAAATTTGTTTTAGAGTTGACCAACATGTACCGACTACCAGCCATAACGAGGAGCGTGATCTCCAAGGCCAAATGTCCCTCTGCAACAGTACAGAGGTTCTATGCCAAAGATTTGAAATTTGGAGGTGATGCTAGAGCCATGATGTTGCAAGGAGTCAATATTCTGGCTGATGCAGTTGCTGTCACTATGGGGCCCAAGGTATTACGATTTGATTGGAAGTAGGACAACCTTGCAAATAGCTTAATCTTTATCACATCTCTTTTCTCTCTGAAGGGAAGAAATGTTATCCTTGAACAAAGCTGGGGCAGCCCCAAGATCACCAAGGACGGTGTCACTGTAGCCAAGGGCATTGAGCTCAAAGACAAGTATCAGAATACGGGTGCCAAACTGGTGCAGGATGTTGCAAATAATGCCAATGAGGAGGTATGAAACGATGAGCTGGCTAGTTAGTTATCGATGATAGTTTGACTAGTACGCTCTTTTTTAATGGAAATTTCAGGCCGGAGATGGCACCACTTGTGCGACAGTGTTGGCTCGCGCCATTGCCACCGAAGGTTTCTCGAGCCTCAACAAGGGTTCAAACCCAGTCGAGATCCGAACAGGCGTGATGAAGGCGGTAGACGCCTGTGTGACAGAGCTCAAGTCCATGTCCAAGCCAGTCACCACACCCGAGGAGATTGCCCAGGTTCGCTGACGATAAGAATGGGAGAGTTTGAGAATGCGCTATCGTACTTGTGATGTGGTGACAGTGTGCATCCCTAACAATGGCTGAGATGCAGTGATTTCAATGGCTAGATTCTTAGCAGAGGTCATCCATTCATGCCAAAGCCATACACACTACCAAAAAATGTCAGAAACACCAAGTGAAAGTATTGAATAGCAGATTGTACCTCATGTTTGCAGTATGTGAAATATGTGAAGCAGTCTACTGTTCATGTGATATCGCAGAGTGGTGACTTTTTGAGTTATGTAGAATGAATTGGCAGCAAAGTTGAACTTTGACCAGCTTTGCTGCTATTGACTGTTTATTTGGGGGGAGGGGGCGAGCTGAGGTAGCGTTGTATGACTATAAACTGACTATTGCAATCAGTAGTTATTGATGTCTATATTGCTGCATGTGGTTGAGTCTTTACTGGGTGGTTGATTGCAGGTGGCCTCTATATCAGCCAATGGCGATGTGGCTATCGGTCAGCTGATATCAGACGCCATGAAGAAAGTCGGCCGCTCAGGTGTGATTACCGTGAAGGATGGCAAGACAACCAAGGATGAGTTGGATGTGATTGAGGGAATGAAATTTGACAGAGGATACATCTCCCCATACTTCATCAACCAGACCAAAGGTTTTATTCTTTACTGTCTGTGCAGCATTGCTAGCATATCGCCACACACTATCCTGGTGTGACTGACCCACGGTTGCTACTGACTTGTCTGCAGGCGCGAAGTGTGAGTTTGAGAACGCGCTTGTGCTGTTCTCTGAGAAGAAGATCTCCTCTGTGCAGTCGCTCGTTCCCGCCCTCGAGTGCGCCATGCAGGCCAAGAGGCCGCTGCTGATCGTCGCCGAGGATATCGACGGCGAGGCACTCAGCACACTCGTACTCAACAGGTATTCTATTGTCTCCCTGCCCCAATCCACTCGGCAAATATCTATTTTGCTGTTTTTCATCCCAATTCTGTTTTCTCCTGAGACGTTGTGAAGCATGATTTTTACGGTGCAATACTAGTTGATTGGTGTAAGTTGAAACAGCAGTGTTTGCATTATATTTGTGTCAGAGACGATCCATATTCTATTATGAAATTTGTCATATTGCAGACTGAAGATCGGCCTACAAGTGTGCGCTGTCAAAGCTCCTGGATTTGGTGACAATCGCAAAAATACAATGAAGGACATGGCCGTTGCCACTGGAGGCATCGTCTTCAATGATGAGGCTGAGCTCCACAGGCTCGATGATGTTCAGATGCATGACCTCGGATCGGCTGGTGAAGTTGTGGTGACAAAGGATGACACTCTGCTCATGAAGGTGAGGCAGCATTCGGGTTCTATATTTGTAACCATTAGTGAAGACTGTATGTAGGCAAGTATCTACTGGCTGTCTGACAGGGCGGTGGCCAGGCAGCAGATGTAGAGAAGAGAATCACCCAGATTGAGGACGACATGGCCAACACCACGTCCGAGTATGAGAAGGAGAAACTGAACGAGAGGCTGGCTAAGCTGTCCAAGGGAGTCGCTGTCCTGAAGGTGAGCTGCTATCCACAACTCCCGTTGTTTGCCGATGCATGGCCCTCACTGATAGGCTGATCTATGGACAGGTCGGTGGCTACAGCGAGGTCGAGGTCGGTGAGAAGAAAGACAGGATCACTGACGCTCTCAACGCCACCCGTGCCGCCGTCGAGGAGGGAATCGTGCCCGGAGGCGGCGTGGCGCTGCTGCGATGCATCCCTTGCCTTGATCAAATCAAAACCGACAACGAGGATCAGAAAATTGGTGAGTCTCTGCTCTACTTGTCTGAGTCTGTGTCTCACAGCTGCTCAGCCTGACTGAACCGCTATGTCCTAGGCATTGAGATCATCCGAACGGCTCTCAGAGTACCCATAACACAGATAGTCAAGAACACCGGTGTAGACCCTACCCGAGTGGTAGAGACTGTAGTCAACGCTAACCAGAATATGGGCTATGACGCCCTTATAGGAGCCCACGTCGATATGATGGGTGCAGGTATCGTTGACCCGACCAAGGTAAGTTAGCTGACACTTGCTGCACTCGTCTCCCATTGGCTGGAGTCGTGACACCATGTTGTTTTGCAGGTCGTCCGTACAGCTCTTGTTGACGCAGCAGGAGTAGCGTCACTCCTCACCACAGCGGAGTGCGTTGTAACCGACCTGCCTAAAGAGGATCCACCAATGCCTATGGGCGGCGGTATGGGAGGAATGGGCGGTATGGGTGGAATGGGCGGCATGGGCGGTATGATGTGAGAGAGCCACTTTCACCGTGTTTTCTAAGATTTTTCATTCCATCAGTTGTGAGCTGAATTGGATAGGCATTTACCAAGTGGGTTGTATTGACAGAGCTGTGTCAGTACAGTCTTTATCATGTACATGGGGGATTGACTATCATAGCGGTAGCACGCATTCCTCGCCAGTAATATTGTGTGTGAACTACTCATATCACCTGTAAATTCGATGTGCTCATAATAAACTTACTACGTGTTCCTACAATCCTCCAATGTTCTACTCTCTGAATTCAAGTGTAGAACAGGTTTTGTGCTTCTGTCAATGATAGAGTGACTGTGCTCATGTATTCGTTGCTGTGTGGGGATGATGTGCCACTGGTACAGTCATACAGCAAGCTCCCACAGCTATGATAATCACACTGGGGTGATGAAATATATCAAGGTAGCCATCATATCAAAGGGGTATAGTATATATATTACATCCCCTTGCATCATATTTACCAGCGACCTTGACCTTCTTCACCTCTGCTGTACCTGCCAATAGGCAAGGATCCTGTAGCCTATGTATGCCTCGGGCCTGCCATAACTACTAGTATTTGAACTGAAGATTTAGTAGTTGTCTTCTCCGCATTAGGAATACCGTTGACTTCCATACGGTACCGGATATAGTGCCCCATTTCGATGCAATCACTGCAGACAGACAAGTTGGTTCTAAAGTACCTGCTATACATAGCTATTCAAAGTTATAGGCATTTTCAGAGTTACGGACGTGTCCACTATCTAGCTGTACATGGAGGTAGGTACAAAAGCCGGAATCGGAAAATCCGGAATCACTTAGTTATTAGAGTTGTCTTCTTCTAAACCTTAGAGGAAGATAATCACGGGTTTCCATGGATCGAACTTGGTGCGTGCTGGGGCTAGTGCGCACCATGGAAACGGTTTGGTGCGGTTTTGTACGATCTCAACCGGGTGCGCACCATGGAAACGGGTTAGTTAGTAGTTTTTCGGTGCGCACCTCATTAGTTCGATCCATGGGAACCCGATGATATATTCCTACTAACACTCGACTAGTTCCTGACTCACAGTCACCATCATACATATTGGGACAACCATGATATTTCTGATGATTTTGCCCACACAAACACCTGGAATACCAAGATCTGTATACGAGCAGCAAACACACCTGTGCTTCATTCATACACTATAATTCAACATTGTATGTCATTCTTTGATTACGGACACAAAACTACATGCAACAATGATCAATCAGGTAAAATTGTAAAAAATAAATATTGCCTGAAATTTAGATTCTCAGACTAGATCGCTGAAATCATGCTGTTATGCAGCAATGTTATCCCTATGACCCAAAACCAGACTCTCGTTGCTGCTGCTCATATTAGACCAGCTCCTGTTCCTGTATTTTAGATTCAATATGTTCTCTTTCACTGAGTCAGGTAGGAACATTCTGCTCCGAGGTGGTGAATGGAGTGCAGGATTGACTGGGGAGTTTTGTTCTCTCTGATGAGACGACTCCTTGCATGGTGTGCTGATGTGTCGCTGGGCCAGCTGATGCCTTTCCCTCTCCTTGGCGACTCTAGGCGCTCGGCTGTAGCAGACATCATCAGTGCTGGAGTCTACAGAACCCGGGGAGTCACACCACCTTTTAGACTGTGTTTCAGATGGGTCCCAACTTCTCTTTTGCTGTGCACTAGGTCTATTAGGTGTATTGCCAGCATGGCTGACTCGACGGGCAGCCGCTGCCCTCTGTCGAATATGGCGTCTGCACTTAAAACCAGGAGCAGACAAGTCTGCATCAGAGAACTCAGCGAGCTGAGATAAATTGAGAGTCTCGGGGCAACCAGCAGTAGTTGAAGTTGCTTCATGACACGATGAGTGAAGTGGGTCCACACTGTTTTCATGATTTGGATGTGTCTCCCCTATCATACTGGTATTTCGCGGTGCCTGAGCAAAGACATCGCCTTCAGACATGAGAGTTTGACTCTCACTGCTGAAGCTCAGTACGGAATCCTGCTGCTTTGATTCAAGCAGACTTGAATTGACTTGAGAAGTTTTCACAGCTCGATTCTTCCTACGACGGAGTTTCCTGTCCTGGCGTCTGCTGGAATTCCTCCTGTATGGAGTATTGCCAGCGCTGCGAGTAGCGCTGACCTCCGTCTGACCTTCGAAGGAGACCCTGTGTATAGATTCCTGGCTTAGATCAGCGCTTCCATCGAGTTCTGCGAATTCTAGTCTGGTGTCAGAGGAGCAGCTTCCAGTTGTCTCTTCTACTGCCGCCTGCTTTACTGCAAACAAGTCTTTGCGGATACAGACATACGTTGGTGTCGAGCTGACGACGCTGTACACTACTTCCTTATCACAGATGGCCGACGCGGCAGCAGGAGTTCTGGCTGAGTCAGCTGGCAGGTTCGCGTCGTTGCTGGAATAATAACAGAACTATGGTAACGAGGCACAGTGAGGGGCGACGAGGCACAGTGAGCGGTGACAAGGAACAGTTAGGGGCAACGAGGGACGGAGAGGGGGACGAGACATGGCGAAGGACAATGAGGGATGGTGAGGGGTGACGAGGGGCAGCGAGGGACGGAGACAGGCAGCGAGGGACAACGAAGCGCAGTGAGAGATGGCGAATGGCAGTGAAGGACAGTGAGGGATGGTGAGGGGTGACGAGGGGCAGCGAGGGACGGAGACAGGCAGCGAGGGACAACGAAGCGCAGTGAGAGATGGCGAATAGCAGTGAAGGACAGTGAGACTGGGGTGGTTTTCATCGATTGAAATACGTCTTGAATTGCATTAGATATAACTTTCACCCAGCATTCATGGCTGACACTTTCCACTCGCAGCTCGCAGTGATATATCTGACTGCTGTTGAACACTCAACAGTCAAACAGTTATGCTGGATTTTGTCACCAACAAAGTTAAACTTTTTTCCTCAGTTTTACAGATTTTTACAGCCTGTTCAATTTTAAATTGTAGACATCAATAGCATCTAGTGTGAGCCATGCTGTCGTTTAGATTGTCGTCTGTGATTTGATAGCATTCAGTCTTCATTCTAATTTCATACACAACTTTCGCCAAATACAAACAGTATGGCTTACCTTGATTCACCCTTATCTCCTGATGGTAAAGACGTCAATTTAGTAGTCATGGTAACAGGGGGAGTTCTGTTCTGATCTGTAGTGATGCATGACTTCTGCTTTCCATCAGTGCTTGACACACCGACCTGCCATTGATTGTCAGTCTCGCTGAAAGATGTCTGATTTTCTTTATCTTCCTGAGATGAGTTGCTGCAACGAGACAATCAACTCTCTCATCAACACACCCCACCTCCGCATGTCTCAATGGTCATAAGCACAATCACAACTCACGCTGTTAAACCACTGGAGGTAGGTAGTTCTGTGTGATGGTACGTCTGACAGCTTTGCAGGTCAGTGAGGTCGCTGGCAGGTGAGCTTTCCACAGAGCTAAGCTGTACAGCCTCTTGTGTCTAATATAGAAACCGCCATAAAACGTAGCTCTCCCCTCTCCACTGCCTCTTTACTACTGAACAGCCTTTCTACCTCTCCACCATCTCTCTATCACCCCACCGCCCCTCTCCACCACCCACCACTCCTTTCTACCACAGTACAACCCCTCCCCATCACTGCACAACCCTTCTCCTCTCTCAGCCCTTTCTGATGCTACCTCCCTCTCTCCAACCCATATCCTGCACTCCCACAAGCACCACATATGTAAGAGGGCCGGTATACACACCAGACTGGTGGTGAGAGACTTGAGTTTGTTGTCGATATAACTGTCACAAGAGATCAGGGCCGTCTCGTAGTCACTGGAATCGTCTCCCCAGTTCCTGTCTCTCAGTATCCGACTCGCGCTCTCAATAACCGGCTCTTCACTCCCAATAAAACTTCTCGCCTGTGGCCAATGAAACGACTAGTCAAACAGCTCTAAGCCAATCAGTGAAGAGACGGGACAGCTCACCTGATAGGCAATAGCTTTCATCTGTTCGGGACTCAGTCGCCCGTACTGAATGTCTACAGGAAGGCCACAAGACTCTGTCTCGCGATCAGTTCTACTCAGGGCCTGAAACACACGACCAGCGTGAGGAGCTGAGTTACAACCTCACCTCACAGAGAGTCAATGACACTCACAGCCCAGTGCTCCTTTATTCCGAGCATCTCTTCACATGACTTAGGCTGGTCTGCAGACAACTTTGCTGCATCTAGACACGGAAGAGAAAGTAAAACCTTAGAATATCATACAGGCTTGGTATCTTCACATCCATATTAGGCCACCACACCTTTCCTCTTGCACTCGCGCCGGCTCCGCCTGGACTTGGGTGACTTATTCTTCTGTCTACATGTCGATCTCTTCCTGATCTTCACCATTTCTGGTGGGGAGAGCATGTCTGTATCTTTGTCAGGGCTAGCGACTTCAGCAGTTGGCATGTTTGTATCGTTGTCAGGATTAGCGTCTTTAATAGTTGGCATATCTGTATCCTCATCACAGTTCATATTTTCGACAGTTGGCACGTCTGTATTTCCTTCAATGTTTGTGTTTCCCACGACAAGTGCCGTTGCGCCCTGTAGAGTTATTAGTTCCCTAGCATCACCCGACTGCTCATCGTCTGCTGCGCTGTCTCCAATCTGTTTGTCTATGAGAGATCTTTCAGCCTCAGCAACACCGTGTCCTGCCTCAGCCTCAGCTTGTGAATCGATGACAACTGCAGGTCCTTCTACAACCAGGATTAAAGATGTTGTGTATACGCACAGTGTGTGTAGACAGAGTTATAGTTATGTCAAGAGGTCAAGGTCAGCTGACCTCGTCCAATGCTATTGTTAGAATCAGCATAGCATCTCCCATCTGCATTGGGCGTGTCCATGACTGGTGGCAATGATCTCTCCGTTGGTGACTTGCACAGCCCACTAGAGATGCTGCTGTCAAACATCCTACTGAAGACATCAGAGGGGTAGCGCCATTGGCCCTCGTTATCACAACAAAGTCTGACTAAGAGCATCTAATGTAGGCAGCAGAGGCAATGGTAGCGGCAATAAGACCTGACCGCCGTGTCACAAACCTCGGCTGTGGAGTCGTCAGCTCCTGCAACGGTGTGTCGTGTCTCGCCGTTATTTCATCTATGAACTTCTGCAGGCTGGCGTTACGACTGATCAGATCGTCGACGGCAGTGTAGTTACTGTCGTCATCGGCAAACTTTCTGTGCTGCTCAGATCGCAGGTGCTGCCAAGGTCAATTCATCAATGTAAGGAGAGAACAACTCCGTACCGTATATTCCAACAACTGAGTCTGCTGACACGAACCTGCTCCTGGTCATCGAATCGAACTTTACACACCATACAGAACGTCAGCTTCTTCTTGACAGCAAGCATCTTGGCGGTGACCTTTCGTTTGGAGGTCACTGACTTATTAACACCTTGTGTGGCAGCTTTAGTCCTAAACAATAGAGATAAATGTTAACCAGACCCCATACTGACGGCGAGACATGCGAGTCAATGCATTGTAGATACTTGTGAGGAGTGGCCGACCGACTGGCATATGGCAGACTTGCTGACTCGAATGGACAGTTCACCCTCCGGCTGTTTAGCATAGGTACATCGCACACATTCATCTGTCGATAGAGGGGACGGTAGAAACCCGTCTCGTCTTCTATCTTTATGCAAGGAGCCTTGAGCACTTTCTCTGTAACATCAGAGTATAACATGGCAGGCAGGACAAAACACACGCAGGTGATCAATGAGCAGCAAAAGTGTTTGGGTGTTTACCCACCTCCGTACGACTGCCTGGCAACCGAACTTGTAACAACCTTGTTCCGTTTATCCAGTCTCAGCAGTGCTATCTTCTTCTCCATCCATTTCAAGGCGACTGAATGAATGATGAGACAATAATAGTAATAATATGAGTAATAATTACAATATTAACAACATAAAAACAATGATAGATGAAGCTTTAGATCTATTTTATTTCATTTCCTTTCTCTCATGATATCATATATATCATATATACATATCATATATATATCTTATATACATATCGCACGTATATCATATATACGTATCGCACGTATATCATATATCATATCGCACATATATCATATATACATATCGCATATATATCATATATACATATATCATATATACATATATCATATATGCGTATCACACATATATCATATATGCGTATCACACATATA
>ERZ1740065.1432-NODE-1432-length-14260-cov-10.810560_pt1 | contig 14260 bp, 8 predicted proteins | sample MGYA00581738_ERZ1740065 | MGnify/ENA primary metagenome ERZ1740065 (study PRJEB43018, sample SAMN04849749) | marine metagenome | isolation source: floating plastic debris | place: Pacific Ocean | collected 2008-09-01 | study: EMG produced TPA metagenomics...
CCCACTCACCCACTCACTCGCTCACTCGCTCACTCGCTCACTCGCTCACTCTATAACTCACTTTATAACTCACTTTATAACTCAGTATCTCTTTATAACTCAGTCTCTCGTCCCTATCTCCTCTCTACCCTCCGCACTTCCTTTCGCTATCATCATGATTTGATTTTATACTGTCTCACTCATTTGCTGTTTAAGGTTCCCCTCAATGCTGAACATTCCTTCATTACTCCACCTGCATTCACGTTTTCATATTCTCCTTTCCCAACTCTCTACCATCTTCTCTCCGCTTCTTTACATGTATCCTCAAGTCTCATATAGGCATAGCTGCATGCAGATGAAGAGGATTAAAATTTATTGGTTTCCTTTTAAGTGCTGATGAACCCTAAGAAGAGAAGGTTAGCTGCCAAAAGCAAAGAAAGGAAAGTCAAGAAGCTCAAAGTTTCTCAAGAGAAACTTTTAAAAAAGACAGGCAGCAAAGGTACTTGAGCGTTCTGTGAATATTTTGCTAAACATGTTTCAACAGCCAGCACAGGACCAATGTCAACCTACTCTCTGCCCTCTGTTACCGCTGTTAGTTCAGAAATTCATCTGTTAACTGGCTGTCATTGTTTCGTGGCTCAAACTGTGCTTGATTAGACGTTTATCACCTTTAATCACATAACGTTCTCTCATAGGTTTCATTAGAAAATCCGTTCAGCCATGACCAGTAAGTTTTGAGTGTTATGTTGACCCATGACCACTGGGGTGTAGACTGCGAGCTGCCATAAATTTTATTAATTGATGCATTTAATTGTCGTTATGTGGGCTGGTGCCAAAATTCCGGCAGATAAACGTAATGATTCAGTGAAACCTACCTTTCTCCGCCTCCTACTTTTTCCAGCTCTCCTCGATTCTTTTTATCGGCATCTACTATTTCGGTAAGTGCCCAAAATATAACTTAATTTTTTGCCATTTTTTTAGATTTGGGTCGCGTGAAAAAGAAGAAAGGGAAGAAGTCAAGATTGACAGCGGATTGGTGCTTGGATTGGTAGTCAGCGCAGATCCTGATCTCGTGCGGGATGACACTAGTTTCCTTTTTTCAGTAAAGAAGGATGTTGACTAATGGGCTCAACGTTTTTCCTACTAACTAGCTGCCACTAGTCCATCCACTGTAGATGTGAAAATCTACAAGTACAGATTTTTATATGGCAGTAGTGTGCAGACAGTTTAACCTTTGACCTTTAAACTGGTTAGCAATATAATAAAGATATCAAGCCTGATGTTGAGGCAACGGTATCATCCTCTGTTATGTATTATTCCTGGCACATATGGATACCTAAAATCATGTAAATTAAGGTCAAGACGTGATATTAGCAGTGATCTCTGCTGTGGGGTTTGTCACCATAAGTAAGATAGGTACTCCATCTAACACCACATACATATCGGAATGTGTGGTGTACATGGTCTCATCCACATCCAGGGCCACACTCATCAGTGATACTTTCTTGATGTAGGCTCCACCCTTTGGCACTGCATATTGTGGACGGCTAGCGCTATGCTGTCATGAAACCGATCTTTCATTTAAGTGCCTCAGCTTCCAAGAATGAACTCCTTGATGGTTCCTTGTTTCCTTATGATTTCCTAGACTGCAGTTGGTGCTCCAATAAGTTACCAGGTAACTCTAGAGGGGCTCGGGACCAAGGAATTAGGAAGCTAATCATTGGAGGTTGGCTTCCTCAAAATGCAAAAAACCGTTCCTCTATCCAGACCATTCTGTTGTTGCATTGTGTACTTATGAGTATTTGGAGAGCATCACACTGATCCTATTTCAGTAGTTGACTGCAAAGAAACCAGGTATCATAGTGCAGAACTTCTTCCAAATGACTTGTTGTGCTTCATGTGAGTGTATGCAAGGTTGGGAACCTCATGATTGTTCCAGGCCTTTACTACTCTCAGGCTATATCTCATAAGAATGTGACTAAATCATACCTATCAACCCTCCTGGATTTCCCGGGAGGCTTCCGTATTTAGCTGGAAGAATTTAGGGCCAAAATTGTAATTATTGGTTTCCCAATGTTCTCTTGTGGCTTATGAGATGGATCTTGCTGAGCTGAGCTCGAACATGCTACAATCTTAGCTGTAGGAGATAGGGTGTTTGGAGCCGTGGCGTCTCAAGTTCAGAAAAAACTGAACATCCAGTATTATCAGCCTTGTAGGTTGACAGGTATGGACTAAATGCTGTTGGAGGAGCCCTAAGGAATTATGGAGCGTTTACTATAGCCTTCTGGGCCACTTATAGCTCCTTACTGATTCATAGTTGTTCACACCAGATGGAAAAAGGGACAAATTTCCGTCCCCCTTGTCATGCTCTCAAGAATAGTAGAGGTGAACTAGCACTAGTAGTCGTAAATGATATGCTTTCATTTCATCTGTTTGGTAATACCCAATCAGGGCGGAGTTGTAGTACGCTTCATAATTGACAATGAACAGAGCCATACATTCCTGTTCACTCGCAGTTAGTCGTACTAAGAATGCTTTGGCTTCTTTTAATCATTGTTTGCGATATGGTTGCTCAACTCTTACCAGTTTTTTGCACAATTCCATTTTCAGCTTATGCAAAGCTGGGATGAGAAGCACTAGTGCGGTATTGTGCATTCAGACACAGTTGACTTGCCAGTGAAATACAGAAGTAATGTACATGCCATTACCATGATGCTTCAACCAAGGCTTCAGCACGTGTGTGCCACCAAGTTTAACAGTCAAGATAATTGGCTGTGCTTTGGAGTGTCGTTATTTTTACCAGATGTGTTACTATACTGGGCGCAGCCCTACTGATTCCTTGAAGCATGAAGTTACAAAGCGTTTTCACTCCCAGGTTATAGTTGGGTGTCCTGGACTGTGGCTGTCACCATCACTTTGTGTCAGAAACCACATGACTTGAAGGAGCGTCAAAACTTTTCGTCTTTTTCGTGGTTAATGACCGGTGGTTGTCTAGGGGAAGTTTGGCTCTTGAAGACTCAGAGCTTTCCTACTCCCACATGTGCTGCAGGAGCCTTGGCATTAGGAGTCAGCGCATTTTTTAGATATTTTGGATCGCGAGCTCTGTACACATTAATTGACATCTTTGAAATGATCCAATGAGAATGCCAAGCTCAGTCTACACACAGTGTCTCATCATTCTTGATGTCCTCATGCTCAATTACCTGTGATTGCCATCGCAACTCTATGCTTCGGAATGCAGGAGGCTGACGCCGACGGAATCCCCAAATTCTATGACTATCGATCTTTTGTTCACCAATACAAGGCAATTAGATGAGATGTGATCAGTATTGATGTGCTTCCAGAAATCTAATCAGATTTTGAGCCCCCTCGATTTATCTCTAGTGGCATGGTAGCATATTACCAGTGCCGGCAGAAGTGGTGTGGGCTATCTGCAATATCACCTCTAGAAGCATTAATTTTAGACTGTGCTGTAGATGTAAGGGAAAGGGGGAGGGGAGGGGGAGAGAGAGAGAGAGAGAGAGAGAGAGAGGCAGAGGCAGAGCGGGGGAGAGAGATGAACCAATAGAAGATGAGGTGGACAGAGGGAGTGTCGGACAGACTAAGGGAGCGTGGAAAGGACTGAGAGAGAGAGTGAGAACACCGAAGAGAGGGAAAGTGAGAAAGGCGGAGCGATGGTGAGACTAATGGAGGTTGGGCAGAAAGTGAGAGATGTAACCACACTCCATAGACTCAAGGCAGGGTTCTAATGTTGAGATGGGCATATGAGTTTCGATGATAGTCGCTGCCAAGCCTCACTCAGAGATGAAGACCATTACCTGGAGCATCTAGGGGAGTGCAGCCAGAGGCTCATGAGTCAGTGAGAGCATGAATCACTCTTGGATCACGTCTGTAGTTGGTGGAGAAGTCGACAGACGACACGGGCTATTGTATTTGATCCTACTCTAAACGGCTCTCCCGTTGCCTGAGTCACCGTTAAATCACGCCAACTGACTGGAAGTTTTTTGGTTGATGCCATGGCGACACTGACCCTAGAGCACCTGGACTGACTGCAGTTCCTACTGTCTGCAGATGGTGGAGGACCTACTTGAACAGGTTGGCAAATGTCGTGAAGTGGTACTTTCTACTGGTTGATAGCTCTCACGCTCCCATCGACTTTGCTGTTCGGACCTCCGTGTTGTAGCGTCTCATACAGACCTGGTTCGCACTGAAGCCTCTGCTATCATATAGGCACACTTCGTTGCTCTTAACCTCACCCCCTCCCTCCTCAGCAAGAGGTCACATTCTAAAGACTAATGCTAACTGATGCTGGATCGTTGGCAATCAATCTCCCTTCAACCTCCTGCGTACCATGATTCATGCGGATAATACTGTATTGACGAGGCGCTATGAATTATGAATCAACTGGTGCCATTTTGGTAAAGCATTACATTAGTCTAGCTTCACCTGGCCCTATGAGAAGTTAGTAGTGACTTCACATACAGATAGTATCATGACCGAAGCCTTGAATAATCGTCCAATTCTATCACCGACACTCAGTAATTTTGTACAGTAACACACCAATTACGAGAGCAGCAATGCAGTGCGTCCACTAGGTCTTCGGTTCTTTGTCTCCGTCATTAGTTTACGTCTGCTGCGCTTTCAATGTCCTGGATTGATATAACACGATAAGAGGTGATCGGCTGCCAAGCAAAGTCAGAGGCGCCCATGACTGTGATTGATTTGAGGGCAATACTCATATCGATGTGACAGCATGGTTACTGCCATGATATAACTCGCTTGGCTTACAGTGACCCGAACTATTACTCGATCATAACTACTGCTTCCTACATGTCAAAGAGACTGAGACAAATGGTGTCCTTGCTGTATGATGTCTTCAGCCTGCTGTCCTTTATCGGACGAATGCATCATCTCTTTTGCTGCTTCCACATACGAAGCAAACCGTCAGAGCTGGCCTGAGCTGACACTTATCAATACCTGTGTCTTCAGTGATCACAAGGGCAGTGACCCAATACCTACTCACACATGTGTTGGCATAAACCTAGGTGGACACTGGGAAACTCACGATCCCTCTCACCTTCTTGCATAGACCAGCTCTCCACCGAAGTTCTTCCGATATGATTTTATTATGACATTCATATCATTTAATTATGTCATGTTCACGCATGCTCTCTAGCGTGATGGCTGCATCATGAGCTTATGCTCCTCGATCTGTGTTCCTCATACAATTTGCGGAGTTCCTACTCAAGATCATTCGTGCCCATTGTCTGTCTGGACAAGCGTGTGATGACTATACTGATAGACCCAATAGAACTTCAAAGATGCTACAATAGCCGGCCCATCATTGATCAAGTGCTAGCCATCAATCCCAAGGCAGCTCTATCACATTTTTGTGGAAGCTACCCTCCTCATGCTTTCCCTACTTTGATCATTATCAAGCTCCATCTTACACACTTTGGATACAAGTTCGACTCACTCTGTTAAGCAACATGAGTTTGACATCATTTCCTTAATGAGACAGATATACGCTATCAGGTTTTCTCGACCACCCTTCACGTGGGAACTTCAAAACTTAACGATTACCACATAGCAATCATCTATAGAGCATCTGAAAGTATTACTTTGGGGACCAGACGCACCAGCTCAACTTCCTGAAGTACTGTGACAAACTGCAACCATAAGAAATGTCATATACATGTACATCATGAACATACGCTCGTTCCTATGGACACTGAATGCTTATATGGAATCGCTCAAGTTTTTGAGAGAAGCTACCCTGTTGGTGTAGTTAGTCCTGCATCAATAAACACTGCATATGGACTGTGGTTACTTTGAATCGCGCAAAAAGAACACCCATCAGCATTAAAGTAGATCTTGGCGGCTTAAAAACCGCCAAACTCTCGAACAGTGCATGACGATGAAAATTGGCGATCGACTGTTCTGGCCCTTGCCAAGGAGGTTGAGTTTCCTGCTGAGTCAGTCATAGCTGACTGTTCCCCTCACTCATTCTGCATTCAAGAGACATAGCCAGCTATCGGCCTCCATCTAGCGAGAGAGGCCAGAGCGTCGTTATGGAAGGTGTGTGTGCTCCAAGTACCTTGCGTGCTGTGCCAAGTGTGCTGGAGAGAGATAAGAGGCGAAATTTCTCTACTCTGAAAACGCTACTGAATTCTGACTAAGTTCCATGAATTCTATACCAGGATGAGCAGGAATTGCTGCTGGTGTAGCTCAGCGGTAAAGAGGAGTGTAAACATTGCTGTAGACCGAGATCGTCAGATTACAGGGAATTAGGCGGACTGGAGACCATCAGGCAATGATATATGTACCTCTCAGGACCAGATCAGTCTTTATGTAGATGCAGCTATAAATATTTTTCTGATACTATGATGCTGCCGATACCTAGATCAGACAACTCGCTATAATTCTACTGACGATCTATGTACAGCTGACCTGTAACCCGTTGCCTCAACCGTAGTAGCAGGCTCCCCGCATCTCAAGTCACCATCCTCCCTCCCCCTGCTGGGAGATCGCAGAACTTCAGTGATGTGATTTAGAAGGGTTCGTAATGTACCATGAGAGTGTTTGGGTCATGCGATAACCATGGCAAATGGTAGGAAGTGGTCTCAGCTTGCCTATCAGTCAAGTGGTGGTAGGCTGATGGAGGATTGATTAGTCAGCTTGGTAGCTAATAATTTCAGATATTAACTGACAAGTTCTTACAACACTCATTTGGCGGATGTTTTTGATACTCCACGGAATCACTCCAGTGTTGACCATGTTTACGCGAAGGCGGCGTCAGTGGGGCCCATGTAACGGCACCACAGGTTACCGAGTCTGTTTTTAGTAACAAACGCCACTAACTGTTAAGGCATGCGTGTAAAGTTTCAGCGTTTTTGTTGTTAGCCGTTGTATGCGAGAGCCACTATATATGGCCGGTTGCCATGGCGATCGATCAGTGATTTATTCTGCCGGAGCAAGTATAAAATCTGGCTGATTGATTGACGATGGTCACTTTATGATCGACTGCTAATTAGTGGGGAAGGCATCGGAGCTGGCTCCCTGGAAACTGCCTGAGAGAGATATCGCTGACACCAGTGCTAGAGTCTATTCACTTCTTATATTGGACAAACTTGGTGAGCTTACACACGTTTCATCCAGAAGCGCATCTTCGCTCTGACTCCTGATAGTTACTTAGACCCTGTAATTCACATATCGTATTAATGCACATCCTCACATTTTGCCTTTCAGCTTGACGCAAGTGAAAATGAATAACATACTGGTGGCAGTAGCCCTGGTGGGATGTATTCCTGCGTTGATATCCGCCGATGGTCACTTAGACTCACTAAGTGGTAAGAATTCAATCTCGTTCACCTCTGTGCCATACTCGCCAAAATTCCTTTGATAAGGAATGATAAGAAATACTTTTATTCTTATTTACGAAATGCCTGCATTTACCTTTCAGGCCTTTCGTGTCCGAGTGCGGGCTACATGATGCCCGACAGTAACAACTTGTGTATATACCACTTCTGCGAGAGACCCGGGGAGGCACCTATCAAGAGGCCATGCCCTAAGGGTGTCCGAGTCCCATCATGGTGGGAGGGCGGCACCTTGGCCATGTGTAACATCGTCAACATCCTCAAACATGGAGGAGAACCGACTTGTCTGAGATGCGCTGCCAACGACGAGAAGCCAGCTGACAGTAAGTTATGAGCTACAGTAGTAAGCCTGGGCGTGGTGGGATTCTTGCTGGTTAGCTAATGCCTCCGGAGACGTCATATATCAAAGTATGGCGAGTGATTGCTACTGGTTACAAGAGCTCCGCGGAATATTCATAAAGCAGCATTGCTAAGCTACCGAGACTCGTCGAAGCCACATCATGCTAACCGAGTCTCCGTTCACGTAGCAACTGTGTTCAATAGGGTGGAATCACTGACCTGACTTCTTCCCCCTGACTCACAAGAAGCACCGAGTTAATTCCTGCCGCGTATTATTAGCTCTGTGTCGCAATGTACTACGTCCTTATTAACGTAATTACGGTCTGCATAGCTGCGTTTGTTTATCCCTTACCACTTTGCTTTATCTTCTGCAGGCTGTGCAGATTATGAGAATCCTTGCCCGGACGGCTGCACCTGTGTCGACACCGAGCACACTCACCGATGTGACTGTCCAGTCGAGCTTGGTGTCATCGGTGATGGCAGCTCCGTCCCGATGCGTACGTATACTTCCTCCTCTATCAATGCTGTGGTTGAGAGATGTCGGGAGTTTTGACATTGTATTTCATCTTCTATCAGCTGTTAATCACTGCGAGCCTGACATGTGTGAGAACGGAGCTTCCTGCCAGAACCAATGGGATGGTTTCTTCTGTTTCTGTCCCAACGGCTTTACTGGACACAGATGCGAGACACCAAGTAAGTATGTTATACCACAGGGCGACGGTGGCTGCTTTTCCCATGGTAGGATCTTAGGTGTAATGTGATTATCAATTCGACTGATTAGAATATCGCCGTCTTACATTCCACTTGAAACGAGTAGCAACAAGGTGAGCGGTCAAGAGTATATGCCTGTTGCCATAGAGACAGGTTGATCTGCTTGCCTCATTTAGCTGGAGAGAGTTATGAAGTGCGGCAAGATTACTTGCACTTGACGATGAGTTTCTCTGTATTTTACGATTTCGTTTCGTCTTTCAGTCTGTGACTGGCACCCGTGTCTCAATGGAGGAACCTGCGTCGTCGATGAAGTCGGCTACCACTGTGATTGCACAGAATGTTTCACCGGCTCTTGCTGCAATGTCACCAATGCAGACTGCGATACTGGCAACGCCATTGCCTGTCCTCCATGTAAAACTGGACTCGATTGTAAAACTGGTAAGATCAACCGCATACACCAATTGGCCTTGACCTTTAGTATGGTCAGTGATTAACCGAACTGTTGTCTTCCTTGTAGACATTAACAGCTGCGGATGTGGCGCAGATCCATGCAAAGAGACAGGGGCTGGCGGCACTTGCGTCGATGCCGACAGTGGACCTGAGTGCCAGGCATGTGACGAGTGCATGACTGGACCTCTGTGCAAAGCTCGTAAGTTGCCTTGTAGTAGTTTGACTCTGTGTGACAATGATGCCTTTGCTTTAACTTTTATAATGTTTTTTTTTCAGTTGTCGATGACTGCAAGTGTAACAACAACTGTCCTGAGAATTCCCGATGCGAAGATCTGATTGATGTAAACTCACACGAGTGCATCTGTGACGACTGCTATGAAGGAGCAAAATGTGAGGTGAAGAAGGTGAACTGCGAGTGCAACAGCCCTTGCAGCCCCGACCAGACTTGCGAGCTTAGCAATGGAGTGGTAAGCCTTACAAAGACTAGAGATATATCTCTATTTCTCCCACCCTTTCTATACTTTTTGGGTTCATGAGAAATTTCTGTCTTACAGCCTACTTGTGGATGTGAGGACAGCTGCTTCTCTGGTGCCAACTGTGACCAGAAGGTAAACACGTGTGAGTGCAACAACCCATGTGAGGCTGGAACCTGCAAGGATACCGACAATGGTCCAGTTTGCGAGTGTCCCGACTGTCTGATGGGCGATACATGTGAAGAGAAGATCATAAGCTGCGAATGCGCCAATCCATGCCCCAGCGGCGAGACCTGCTCTCAGGCTAATGATGGCACACTCAGCTGTGGCTGCTCCGACCCATGCAAGACTGGCCCAGGATGCAGCGAGACGGTGAGAAAATGCCTACTCCACCCATCGTTCATATGTGTTCCGCCCCAGCGCAACACCCCTCCCTCCCTACCTACCGAGCTAGCAAACTCGATGATTGATGTCCCTCCCCATGCATATCATTATCCCTGATTTTAGGTGAACTCGTGTGAGTGTGCCAACCCATGCAACCCTGAGCAGACTTGCTCACTGGTCGGTGACGAGCTGACCTGCTCCTGCGCCAACCCTTGCAAGACTGGACCCAAATGTGACATTGCTGTGAACACTTGCGGTTGTGGCGACCCCTGCCAGAACGGAGGAGAATGCTACGACGATGAAAGCGGACCACTCTGCAGAGACTGCGATGCTTGCTGGACTGGTAAGGCTCTCAATTCCTGAACATCGCTTGTAGAATCCTTACCTGAGTTGCAATTGCAAGCTTTTTGTCGATCTTTTAGGTGACAAGTGTGATGAGAAGATTGTGAGCTGCGAATGCAACAACCCTTGCCCAGCTGATGGTGTCTGCAACATAGTCGACGATAAGCCAGTCTGCGGCTGCCCAGACTGCTTCACTGGTCCCGGCTGTGACATCCCTGTCGACTCATGTGAATGTAACAACCCTTGCACTGACAAGAACACGTGCAAAGACACTGATAACGGAGCCATCTGCGAGTGTGACTGCGTAGGAAACGAGGAGTGCCGTGAGGATAAGGTGACCGGAGAGAAAGCCTGCAAGTGCCCTGTCTGCTATTTCAACAAGCCTGGAGAGCAGGGGTGCGAGTCCAAGGTTACCCACCTTTGCCTCTGCAACGACCCGTGCACAGGCGATCAGCAGGTGTGTGTCGATGGACCAGAAGGAGGTGTACCTCAGTGCAAGATTGGCAACCCATCTGCCGGAAACGCCTTCACAGTCGTGTTTGAGGAGAACCACACTGAAAAATCTATTAGGCAGATCCCTCTCGAGCTCTACATGACCCCAGCTGTGCCAGACAGCGGACCACGCTCCGTCAATGTCCGATCGGCTGGCCTGAAGCCCGACCAACACTGCTACTTCAACAGAAACCTCACGGTGCAAGAGAATGACGTGCTCCGAGTCGAAATCGACAGGTGCATGAGGCACAACAAGACTGGCCTCGACTTTGTGTCCATCAGAATCACCGAGCTCAACAATGACACGCTCATCGTCTACGGTATCAACAAGGACAGATGGACTGCTGATGCTTTCCTCGCCACACCAGATGTACAGGCCGGTACGGAGTTCCAGACCGCCAGCTACTCGCCCGCTCACAGAGCCACCCAGTTTGCTATTGCCGCACTCTTCGACGACACAGACATCGAAATCACTCTCGCTGATGTAAACGACCTTCCACCACCATACAATGTCAAAGGTTAGAGGTCACGACTTTTGTACCAACACCAGCAACCAACCTTGTGATGATTCTAATAACGAGAGATTTTCTGTTTTTCAGGAGCCAAGTACAAAATGACGATGAACGCTTTCGAGACCTTCCAAGTGCAGGCTACCTGCCCGATTAACAAGAGAGACAAGAAGAGCTCATGCCCCAAGGATCTGACCGGCTCCATCATCAAGGCCAGCAAACCTATCCACGCCTTCTCAGGAAACGTCAGAGCGTTCGTGAAGGCTGGAGAAGGATTTTCGAGAGACCATCTTGTGGAGGAATTGGTCCCAGTTGACAGGTAGCTACTACTACTCCTCTTACATTTGCACACTTCCCACTGCCAACGAGAACTGTGATTGACACGCTTGTTTTTGCATTTTCTAGGTGGGGCAAATACTTTGGTCTTGTATCTGTGCCAGGCCGTGTGGTCGGAGATGTGCTGAACATCATGGCCGTAGCTGGACAGGCCACCAATGTTGATATCTACCTGACGAATGGCGGAGGACAGACCGATAAGCAGAGCATCACCCTGCCCAAAAACGGAAAGGTCAGCGCTCTGGTCGACGTACCCAGTGCCAAGAGGATCATCATCAAATCAGACCAGCCTCTGTCCGTCACCCAACTGACCAAGTCAAAGGACACCTACCTGTACTTCGTAAGTACAACATCTCGATCGCGCCAGTGCGAAAATTACTCCATACCAGTTATTTACAATTATGTCATTGACCTTTCAGAATGAGACTGTTCACGACCCTGTATCGATAACGGTGCCACCAGTCGATCAGTTCACCAACAACTTCTTCATCTCCACACCACTCTTCAGTGGTGGTGAGAACTTCTCACTGAGACCATACCAGGCCACGTATGCAATGCTTGTCGCCAAGACTAGCGAGAAAGACAGCATCACGATCGATGGCAAAGCACCAGAGTTCATCATGCCTTGGGGACCAATGCCAGCAGTCAATGGTGGTGAAGAGTTGTCAGGAGCTGTTATCCTTGTCCCTCACGGCACCCGTCTCATCAAGAGTGGCAGTGGGAACTTCCAGTGCCTCATATACGGCTTTGACGACAGAGAGTCCTACGGATTCCCTGCTGCTATGAATTTTGCCAAAATTAACAACTAGATACATCCGATAAGGACAAATTTACAAAGTTGAAAGCTTTTGTGGTGTATGTGTGGAAACCAAACAGACTGCCTTGTTGCTCAAGAAGCCGTGACGTCACGGCTTTCGTGACAGACATCGTTCGTAGTCTTACTCTATTATTACCAGCTATTGATTTGTGTCGAGGCTTTGTGACAATTATCCCACTATCCCAGATTTATTTAAACAAGTCCGTTCGAAAGATCATCCTGCAGTTGCATATCCATTCAGCCACGCTATCGTGGTTACTGCCTAACGTTTTTTGACCAGCTATACCAAATTTGCATCCTTGGAAGTGCTTAAGCGTTTAGATCTAATTTTTTCGTGACTTTTTCCCAATACAATGTGTACACATTTACGACTGACCTTTGCATTCTCCAACTCATAGACATAGACAATGCCTTTTCAAGAATGTTATTGTCCTGAAGCTAACTTTGTGCTGCCTCATTGTCTATGCCACTTATTTCATCAGTGGCTGTATCAACGCTGAGTCACCATGAAACTAAATTAGCGAGTTTTCATCTTTTCTCAACACTTGATCTCCACGCCGCAATCTCCCTTGATCCTCTTGCAACCCTTTACATATTTAGGTCAGTTCGTGGGCTTGGGAATAGTGTGCATTCGTACCCCAACTGCTCATACTTGCCGACCTGTTTCACAAACAATACTGGGGATTCAATATTTCTGAACATTGATAACTCCTACTGTGTTCCCTCGACTATAAGACACTGTTCCCTCGACTATAAGACACTGTTACCTCGACTATAAGACACACCTAAATCCTATATACACATCACTATAACTTCACTTAGGATAGTTGCAAAGGAGCCATCTTAGTTTCATAAGGGAGAATCAATTAAGAACTATAGAGAAAGCTTTCAAATCAACTGTTAGCCAGAGGATGAAGTCTAATTTAAAATGATCTCACTTCCTTAGATACGTGTCTTATAGTCGAGAGAATACCTCACTTCCTTAGACACGTGTCTTATAGTCGAGAGAATACCTCACTTCCTTAGACACGTGTCTTATAGTCGAGGGAAGACAGTAGTTTAGAATCTCAGACAGCTATGATTCCATCATGTTTGAGGTCAGCTCAACGATACCTAACTGGTCAGCATCAGGAGAAAATGAGGAAATAATGAATGTCAGTTTAGCTCTAAACTTCAGGAGAGCAGGATTGACTAGCTTGAAACTAACGGTTTTTCAACGTAGATTTCAGGGCGAGAACTGCAAAATACAGGGCGGTTTCATGCGATCACTCACACAGAAGTAACAAAGTACAATCCTTGAAAACAGACGTGTAGATTCATGTTATAAAAGAAGCCTCATCACAAATTTTGAACTAGATGATGGTGTTTCCCCTATTAAGTTTTTCTCAGTTCAGATGCACAGACACATTGCTGTAGGTATCAATGTTTGCTTTATACTACTCCTCATAGAAAACAAGTCTCCCATATTTCCCTGGTGGTCCAATACATAATCTGCAAAAACTCAAGTCTAAGATGGTTATTATTGGTTTTCTAGTGTTCTCCTATGGTTGATTGGATTCAAATCAATGAGCTAAGATCGAGCTAAACAGAATCCTTAATCTAGAGGTAGGGGTGGGGGTACTGCGCTATGACTTCTCCAAGTTCAGAGAAACTGAAACATGACAAGCTGCAGTACTAAAATACTGGACAGAGAGAAACTGCATCTCCAGGATTTGGTACTGCAACTTGTCATGTTTGCTCATCGGTAACCATGTTACAATATTTCATAGCTAGATTGAGCAGCTATGGTGACTGTTGGAGATGACTTGATCAGAAATGCCACGCCTTTGTACAATCCAAGTAAAAATTAATAACATTTGGAGTTGTCTTTCCTTTTTATGATACAATTATCATCACCCCCTATATTTTGTTGTTACTGGCCTTCCTTTTCCTCTCCTTTCCATTCATTCACACTCCCCCTTCAGACAAAACAAAAAAGAAAGAACAGAGACGAAACGCGAAAAACCCAAAAGAAAAAAGAGCCAAAGAGAACGCAGAAAACAAAGAAAAAGA
>ERZ1740065.1433-NODE-1433-length-14250-cov-3.632265_pt1 | contig 14250 bp, 2 predicted proteins | sample MGYA00581738_ERZ1740065 | MGnify/ENA primary metagenome ERZ1740065 (study PRJEB43018, sample SAMN04849749) | marine metagenome | isolation source: floating plastic debris | place: Pacific Ocean | collected 2008-09-01 | study: EMG produced TPA metagenomics...
GCTAAAGCGCGCAGTTGTTGACAGAATAGCAGACTTAAGGAGGTTAAGTGAGCGGCTCCATGGTAAGTCTGCAAGGGCGATCGAGGGCGATCTGTTCGCAAATTAAGCTCTGGCAATTCACCTGCAAGATGCTGATACCAGTATTGCCAGAGTTGCTCTCCTGCCGCGCTTGACAGTTTTTCGGTTTGCCAATGAACATAATCTACATACTGTAACTTGGGCTGAGGTGGCGGCGGCGTCTTCGATTTGATTGCGGTATATAACTCCCAGAGTTCTTGTATACAGAGCTTTGTAGACCAAGCATCTAAAGCAATATGGTGAAATACAATCAAAAAAATATACTGACTTGTCTGAGTGACATCGGTCTGAATCTCGTTATTAGCTTGGGTTAGTAGCGATGCTCGTATAAAGGGCCCTTTGCGAAAATCGAAGGGACGTTCAGCAGCTTCAATTAAATATCTTTTTTGAGTATCTGAATTCCAGCCTGAGGCATCAATCACATCCAAGACAATGTCCTGATATTCATGGATTTGTTGAGTTGGAGCATGATCTTGCTGAGAATAGGTTGTTCGCAAAATAGGATGGCGTAGCATCAGCTGCTCCAGAGCCCTTTGCAGCAAGGTTATTTCTAAGTCCGCAGGTAGAGAGGTGGCATAGGCTATGTTGTAAGCCACATTTTCAGGCGCAAGTTGATATAAAAACCATAGGGCCCTTTGACCATAGGACATCGGCTCTAAAGATGTTGACTTGCTGGCTCGTTCCCGCAAGAGTTCGGCCAACAAGGCCCGCTTTTCTGAGGGCGAAAGATGAGCCAATTTTTCAGCATTTAGTTGTTGGGTAGTTTTGCTCATGTTGGCTCCTCTGTTCCAGCAATCATGGCGTTTAATAACTGTTCCACATCTTCGTCGGCCAATTGCTCTAGCTGAGCCAGCGTTTGTCCAGCCTGATGGGGCTGAATTGACTGCTTCAAATCAACTGAGATCGTTGCAAGTTCGGTGTCTGTGCCCTCTACTTGAGCCTCTCCCGCAGACGTATTTATAGCCGTGGTTACGTGCTCGAGTTGCTCATTAATCCAGGTTGCTAAATTTTCTAAACTAGGTTCTTCGATAAATTTCACGATTGGGATTTCTAGGTTCAAGTCTTTCCCAACTTGGTTCCTCAATTCAATGGCCATCAGAGAATCGAGTCCTATCATATTGAGCGGCTGCTGGACCGATAATTGCGAGGATGGCAGACCTAAGATGCGACTAACTTCTTCTTGCATGTAGGCCAGCAAAAGTGGATAACGCTGCTCTCCTGCTAAGGTTTTTAGTTTTTGCAATTTCTGCCAACGCTCCCGTTGTTGGGGGGATGACAGTTTCTGGAACTGTTTCTGTTTAGGAAACGCCGCTACCTCAGACAACCACGGCGGTGTCTGATTCGATGGAAATTGCGTTATCAAGTCATGCCAATCAACTGGCATGACACCAACTTGAGGTAAAGACTGGGAAAATAGCTGTGATAGAACCTCTAACCCAATCTCTGGGGCAATTGTTCCTACCCCTTTAATCTTATACTGCCGCTCTACTAAGTATTTGACGGCCATCCCAATCTCACTCCAAGCCCCCCAATTAATACTGAGACCAGGGAGTCCTTGAGCTTGTCGGTAATGCGCTAATGCATCTAAAAAAGCATTGGCAGCGCTATAGTTCGCTTGACAGGGTGACCCCAACAAGGATGCTACGGATGAAAACAGCATAAAGAAATCAAGAGATCGCGATTGAGTCAGTTGGTGTAAATTCCAGGCCCCTGCCACCTTGGGAGCCAGGACACGACTAAAATCTTGCCAGGCAAGCTGTTGTAGAAAACCATCAGCTAAGACACCAGCGGCATGAATCACACCTCGCAAGGGCGGTAAAGCCTGATCGATTTCGTCGAAGATGGGCGCTAATACTTCTGGCTTAGTGACATCGGCCTGTCGTGTAATTACTTTGATTGTGGCGGGTTTTTGGGCTTCGATCAGGGCCTCAAGTTGCTGGCTAGTCGTTGGCTTCACCGAATTCCGCCCAATCAAGACAAGAGTCTGAGCTCCCAGCTCGATCATCCAATGGGCCACTCGTAAACCCAGGCCCCCTAGGCCCCCAGTAATCAAATAAGTGCCATCATGCTGGAATTTAGGCTGTTTGCGATCGCCATCTTGTTGATTGGCAGCCAAAGTATTCGGCACTGAGCAACGAACCAATCTAGCTACCCGACGTTGCCGATCGCGATAAACCACCTGGTCTTCAAGACTGCCGATATCAATCTCACGCCATAGCAACTCAACTTCATGGTCTGAATGAGTTGGATCAAGATCAATTCGGACACATTTAAATTCGGGGCACTCCAGTGCGATTACTTTGCCCATACCCCACAAAGGTGATTGAGGCATCCCTGAGGTCACTTCCGCTAGTGATAATGCCCCCTTGGCAGCTACTGGGTTGGCTCCTCGCGTGATTAACCAAAGCCGGGGTACCCGAGTTGACTGAGCCCCCATAAAGGCTTGGAGCAAATGTAATGTACTCTCACATCCTTGTTTCGCAGCTATGTCTAAATCATCCAGACTCAAATTATCAGTAGCTGGAGTCGTTAAACTCCAGAGATGCACAATGCCTTAAAGCTCCGGTAGAGCTTCGTTCGCCAAATCTTGCAACAGAGTGTGAAAGTCCTCAGCTCGACTAGGGTTAAGGCTAAAGCGCTGCGATGCTTGTTGCTCATAGGTGACTCCTGGCATGACCAAGCTGCACCTATCCCCTTTCGCTTGCATGAGGGCACTGAGTTGCTCACCCACGCCTTGTTGGTCGGCCAAAATCAGCCAATGCCTTATGGCTGTAATCGGATTTTCGATCACGGCTTTCGTTGCAAGGCTATCAGCTGACTGGGGTGTAAGTACTGCATCCAAGGCAGCCGGTATTGGTAAATGGTTAAATGTGGCGGGAATGGATAATGCCTGGGACCGCCATTCAATCTGATAAAGCCAATCTTGATAGGGGTTTGATGGGCCACCCAAGAGCATGGCTGGGTCAACTTGTTGTAGTCGCAGCCCCTCTACAGTGGCAATAATCTCACCGTCTGGAGTCATCAACTGTATGTTCGCAACTCGGGTCTTGGGCTTGTCGAGGTCAGTGGGGCAGAGTTGGACGTGACTCCAGAGAGGCATCCGGCAGGGGCTGAACACTTGGAGGGAGTCGAACCCGATGGGCAAATAAGTGTCTGTTTGTTGATCGGCAGATAACACAGCGCCTAAAATTTGCCAGCAAGCATCCAGTAGAACTGGAGGTAAGTGCCAGTTTTCAAGATCCGTTAAGTGTAGAGGTGACTCAATCTCTGCTAAGGCTTCTTCTGGTCGTCGCCAGAGTTGCTTAACTGCCTGGAATGCAGGGCCATACTCTAGCCCATGAGATCGCAGTTGTTGATAAAAATCAGCCACCGCGATCGCTTCTAGAAAATCAGCTTTGAGTGCTACGAGATCAACTTTTCTAGGGAGCGAATCAGGCTCATAGGCCAGAATCTTACCCGATGCATGTAATCGCCAATCAGGGGCGGAGGGCTGCTCAAGGTCCAGACTGAAAATTTCCCAGGTATAGACTGACCCTGTTTCAGGCGTTAATAGGGTTTGAATCGGTTGGTCAGCTGATGCACTCAGTATTAGCGGGGAGGGGATGATTACGTTGGTAATCTTCTGGTAATCTGATTGGCTGATCTGGGTACCTGCTGCCAAAGCCATTTCAATGTAAGCCGTTGCTGGAAAAATTGGCGTTTGGTAAACACAATGGTCGCTTAAAAATGCAGGCGAGTGGGCACTAAGATGCGCTTCAAACTGAATTTCTTGGCGTTTAAGGGCCGCTGAGTGGAGTTGTTGCCCTAATAAAGGATGTATCTTATGACCGCTATGGGCGTTCAGCAACCTTGCCTGATCATAAGAAGGGGTAGCAGCCTCTTCAATCCAATAGCGCTGTCGCTGAAAAGGATAGGTGGGTAAGGTGACCTTGCGATGTTGCGGATAGTCGCGGTAAAAACCGGCCCAATCAACAGGAACTCCTTGGGCGTAAAGCTCACCCAGACTGGTTAGCAACTGTCGCCAATCACTCTGACCAGACCTGAGACTTGGTAGCCAAGTGCCCGTTTGGGGGGGCAAACAAAGTCGCCCCATGCCTAATAAAATCGGCTGTGGCCCAACTTCTAGAAATGTTTCGTAGCCCTGTTGATGCAGGGTTTCGATGCCAGCAGCAAAGTTGACAGGAGCGAGGATATGCTGACCCCAATATTCGGGAGTGGCGACCGCATCCGTAACGACCTGTCCCGTGACATTGGAAATAAATTTGATGCGTGGATTGGCATACTGCACCTGGCGAGCGACTTGTTCAAATTCGGCCACCATGGGCTGCATGAGCACTGAGTGGAAAGCATGGGAGACTGTGAGGGACTTGATCTTGATGCCCTCGCTAGTAAGGGCCTGAGCAAGTTTCTCAACGGCAGCGCTAGCCCCGGAAATGACCGTACTTTCAGGACCATTGATAGCGGCGATGGTGACGTCAGCTTGGCCAGCAATAGCCGCCCTAACGCATTCGGCTGACGCCATCACCGAAACCATGGTCCCCCCTGGCGGTAACTGCTGCATTAGCTGGCCCCGCATGGCACTCAACTTCAGGCCATCTTCGAGACTAAACACACCCGCCACACACGCTGCCACGATCTCACCGATGCTGTGACCTATCACGACAGACGGTCGGATGCCCCAGGTGTACCAAAGTTGATAGAGCGCGTACTCAATGGCAAACAGAACCGGTTGAGTATAAGCTGTCTGATTCAGTAAGGCAGCGGCTTGTTCCGTGCGCTCATCAGGATAAAGCACATCAAGCAAAGGTCTTTCTAGATAAGCACTGAGAATTTCACTGCACTGTTCAAGCGTCTGTCTGAAAGTGGGTTGCGTTTCATAGAGCTCTCGGGCCATGTTGACATACTGGGACCCCTGTCCTGTGAACAAAACAGCGATTTTGCTTTTATTGCTAGTTCCCCTACTGACGTGTTCGTCAGATTGCCAGGCCCTGAGTTGAGCTAACAAATCCTCTTTATTTCGACCGACCAAGGCCAATCGTTGCTCAAAATGGGCTCGACCCACTTGAGTGCTGAAACACACATTTGCCAGGTCAACGTCTGGCCAGCTGGCCAGATAGCCCTCATACTGCTTTGCCAGTTGCTGCAACGCTGGTTGCCCCTTGGCTGATAGCGTTAACAACTGCCATGACGGTTGTTCCGTGATTGGTTGACTGGGGCCAACAACGGGAGCCTCTTCGACAATCACATGAGCATTGGTGCCACTGAAACCAAAGGAACTCAAGCCTGCCAGTCGCGGCTTCTGATTGCGGTCCCAAGTTAACGCCTGCGTCGGAATCGTCACAGGGGCATCGGCCCAATCAATATAAGGAGTGGGAGTATGCAAGTGTAAATGGGGTGCAATTACCTGATGCTGCAATTGCAACACCACCTTGATCAAGCCTGCCATCCCTGCGGCTGCCTCTAAATGACCAATATTGGTCTTGACGGAGCCAATCGGTAGGGGCTGATCTGTTGAATGAGACTCACCAAAGACAGCTCCCAACGCCCCCACTTCAATCGGGTCGCCCAGTGAAGTCCCGGTGCCATGGGCTTCGACATAGCTGATTGCAGCCGGAGTCACTTGAGCTGCTTGAAGTGCTTGCTGAATCACCGCCTGCTGCGATGGTCCATTGGGGACGGTGAGCCCACTGGTATGACCATCCTGATTAATGGCAGAGCCACGAATCAATGCCAGAATTCGATCGCCATCGCGCTGGGCGTCCGCGAGTCGTTTGAGCATGACCACCCCACAGCCTTCTGCGCGCACAAAGCCATCGGCACCAATGTCAAAGGTCTTGCAGCGACCATCGGTAGCTAGCATTCGCGCTTTGCAGAAGTTGATCGTATTAACCGGCGATAAGATCCGATTGACCCCACCGGTTAAGGCGACATCGCTTTCGCCGTTGCGTAAGGACATGCAGGCTAGATGAAGGGCCACTAAAGAAGACGAACAGGCTGTATCAACCGATAAACAGGGCCCGGTGAATCCTAATAGATGAGAGATTCGACCGGTAGCGGTGCTATGGGCATTGCCGGTGGCCAGATAGGCATCGATTTGTTTCGTGCCCTGTGCTAACAGATGGTGGCTGTAGTCATTGCTACAGATGCCGATAAAGACCCCGGTAGCAATGTCTTTGAGTGCTGCTGGGGGTAGGTTGGCGGATTCAAGGGTTTCCCAGACCACTTCGAGTAGTAGCCGTTGTTGAGGATCAAGGGAGCCCACTTCGCGGGGGGCTATGCCAAAGAAACTGGCATCAAAGTCTTTGAGGTGGTCAACAAAGCCGCCATAGCGGGTGTACATCTTGCCCACCGCATCGACATTGGGGTCGTAGTATTGCTCAAGGCTCCAGCGGTCAGCGGGAATTTCGGTGATGGCATCGGTGCCTTGATGCAGGAGGTCCCAGAAGGCGTCAAGGGTATCAGCGCCTCCCGGGAAGCGGCAACCCATGCCAATAATTGCAATCGGCTCTGACCGCTGGTCAGTAACGATTGGCGGCCCAATAGCTTCGGTCGTTTCGAGCGGCGTAACGGCTGCTGCAACAGCCGTAGCGACTGCCTCGTTAGATAAGCCAGGGACAAGCAGTTGGTCCGCCAGGAATTCTAATAGAGACTCGAGGGTGGGATAGTCCATCAAGGAGGTGACGGCAATCGATATACCCAGCCCCATTAGCAGTCGATTTCTCAACTCCACTGCGGTGAGTGAATCCATGCCCAAATCAAAGAAGCCCGCGGCGGCATCAATCTATTGAGGATTAGCAATCCCTAACGCCTGAGCCACTTGTTTGCGCACAAAAGCGTCCAGTAAGGCATTCTGTTCCTGGACAGGTGCTGTCTGCAATTGCTTCACAAAGGAAGGAGATGGGCCCAAAAGGTTTTCCTGGCTCATCTGGGTCCAATCAGAGAGATAGGACCAAGTTTTCCACTGGGGAGACGACTGAGCAGCCGTCCAATCAATTGGGACCAACCCCACTTGGGGCACATCAGGTTGGCGCAACAACCGTTCCAGAACCGCTAACATTTGCTGCGGCTCAATCACACCCATGCCCAGTTGCTTTGCCCTGACATCAGCTCCCCGCTCAGCTGCTTCACCGATCTGAGTGACCGCTCCCAACTGAAAGCTCTGGCCTGCTAAACCTAGAGACTGCCGATAGGACGCCAGACTATCGAGAAAGGCATTAGCCGCCGAATGATTGGCTTGTCCCGGAGACCCCAGCAATGCGGCGGCTGACGAGAACGATATGAAAAAGTCAAGCGAGTCTGACCGAGTCAACTGATGTAGATTCCAAGCTCCCTGCACCTTAGGACCAAGAACATTGGCAAACTTGGACCAGCTTTGCTGCAGTAAGGTGCCATCATCGAGTGCCCCAGCTGCATGGATAATGCCCTTCAGGGGAAATGCCGATTGGCGAATCGAATCAATCACCGTGGCCATTGCGACTGCATCGGTGACATCCGCCTGGGCCACCGTGACTTGAGCCCCTTTTTCCCTGAGTGCTTGGAGCGGAGCTTGGACGGATTCACTGGGTGCGCGTCGACTCACTAGGACGAGATGCCTGACCTGATGGTCAATGAACCAATCAGCAACTAATAGTCCTAAGCCGCCCAAGCCACCGGCAATCAGATATGTACCGTCTTCTTCTAGCGGCAAGCTAGTGGCTGGTTGTGGTGTCTGGGTGATAACAATCTTGCCAATGTGTTGAGCCCGCTGCATGTAGCGCAAAGCATCGATGGCCTGTTCTGCTGGGAAGACCGTCAAGGGGGGCGTTTGCCACTGGCCTGATGCCAAAAGGGTGAAGATTTCCTTTAGCAGATTTTGAACAAGTGCTGGCTGCGTTTGAGAGATGTGAACCAAGTCAATGATGCGATAGGCCACATCAGGACGCCTTTGAGCCATCTGCTCTGAGGTGAATACATGGCGTTTAGCAATTTCGACAAATCGTCCTCCCGGCTTCAAGACCGAGAGACTGCTGGCGACGAAATCATCGGAAGTCAATGAGTTAAGCACTACATCAACCCCCTGACCTTGGGTTGACGTCCGAATCGCTGGGGCAAACTCAGTCGTCCTGGAGTTCATAATGTGACGCACTCCCATTGCCCGCAGTGTGTCCCACTTGGCTGGGCTAGCCGTGGCAAAGATTTCGGCACCCACCTGCTGGGCAATTTGAACAGCAGCCAGACCTGTGCCGCCAGCGGCTGCATGAATCAGTACCTTATCCCCGGCCTTGAGTTGAGCCACACGCGATAACGCGTAGTAGGCCGTCAGGAAGTTCACGGGAATCGCAGCCGCCTGTTCAAAGGTTAGGCACTCTGGGCTAGCGACAACAGCCTGTGCCTGAACGGTGACATACTGACCCAACGCACTAGGCGCTAACGCTATCACTGCATCGCCTAAAGCAAGTGACTCAACCCCGTCACCCAAGGCCACAATCTCACCGGCACATTCGCCACCCAGGGTACGCATCGCTTTGAGATGTTCTTGAGAGACCCCATCAACCGCTTGGGGGATCAAATCTAAAGCGACTACCACATCAAGGAAATTAAGCCCCGATGCCTGTACCTTAATTTCAACCTCACCAGGACCGGGTGCCTGACGCGGTGAGTCGACCCATTGCAAACTATCCAGTAAGCCGGGTGTCGCTAACGCTAACCGACAAGGCCCTGCCGGCAGGGGCATGGCAGCTTCGTTGGTAGCCGTTGCCAGGGCCTGACTTCTGGCCAATCTGGCTACAAAGCGTTGATCTTGTCGCAGGGCCACCTGGTCTTCGGGATCGCCTGACCACACCTCTGTCCAAAGCTGCTCAGCTTGGTCTTCAACTGATGCAGCCGCGTCCAGGTCAATTCGAGTACAAGCGAGTTCCGGATGCTCTAGGCCAATCACTTTGCCCATGCCCCACACCGAGGCCTGACTGACACCTGATAAATTCTCAGCAGGGGTACCGACTGATTGCGAACCCTGGGTGACAATCCAGAGCCTGGGGGGTGTCGTTTCTTGCTGCACTAATGCCTGCACTAAGGTCAAGAGAGTGCCACAGCCTAACTGTGAGGCTGCAGCTAAGGCTTGGCTATCCATGCTCTGGGCAGCGGGGGCATCCAAGCCCCAACAATGAATCACCCCTTTCAGTTCAGTCTCTTGGGTTTGTATCTGGGCTAACAGGTGCTGATAGTCTGCCATCGTTTGGGACTGCTGCTGCACCAAGGTGCAAACTTCGCCTTGGGCTGCTAATCGCTGCGCCAGCCGTTGGGCCACCCCGTGTTGGTCGGCCAAGAGCAGCCAACCCTAGGCAGGCTCAATGGTAGATTCACCAGATTGAGATAGGTCTGGGCTGGTTTGGGCCAAAAAAACTGCTTGTCCCAGGTCTTTCCCGTCGCTCTCACCCGGTAGTACTGTGATCGACTTAAACCCAGTTTCCGTTAAGACTTGGTGCCACTGGGTGCGATTGAGTAGGGGATAATCCGGTCGTAGGTCGCGATCGCTAAAGCGCCACCAGCCATCGAGTAAGCCGAAAATCAAATCCACCCAGCGTTGACGAGCCGTCCCCTCCAGTAGCACCAGCATCCCTCCCGGTGCCAACAACTGCCGAACATGGTTCAGAGTCTGCCTCAGGTCACAGGTAGCATGGAGCACATTAGCCGCAATTACAATATCGTGTTGCGACTCTTCAAACCCCTGCTCAGTTGGGTCTTGTTCGATATCAAGAGTTTGATAGTGGACAAAGGGATAGTCATTGCCAAAGCGTGTCTGAGCTTTCTGGGTGAAGAGGGCACCGATATCGGTAAAGCAATATTGGGTTTGCTGAGCCGGTAAGTGCGGTAGCACAGCACTGGTAGTGCCACCAGTACCGGCTCCAATTTCAAGGATACGTAGGCCTCGATTGGTTGGCGCATGAGCCACAGCTGTCGTGACGGCCTGCTGCACTAAGCGATTGAAGTTTTGAGCCGCGGGTGAGTCTTGATAGAGTTGGATGGCGCTACTCAAGTCACCGGTTGGAAAGACTAGCTGCACGGGGTCAATAGCGCCCCGTAAGACGGCAGCCAGTTGGCTGCCACAGCGCTCCAGTAGCTGCCATTCGGCAGACTCTGAAACTAATTCAGTCAGAGGCACAATAGTCCCAGCAGTGGGTAATGCTTGGACAACCTGCCATCGGTCTTGCTGAGGGATTAGAACACCTTCTTCTGAAAGAATCGCCAGCAAGCGAGCCAGCAAGCAATGCTGCTGCGGTACGATGCCCAAGCGTTGAACAATCTGCTCCAGCTGTAACTGTTCGCTGGGTTGATAGGCCCAGCCCAGTTGGGCGAAGGCCCTCACGATGAAATCTAAACTGGCCTGTTCGAGTAAGGGGAACAGGTCGGCATAATGCTGATGCAGGACCGGGTTATCCAACAACAGGGTCTGCACCTGAGGGGCTAAGGCCGGGGCAAGTTCCGTTGGCGATGGCAGGAAATCTGGGGATGGCAAGCGACCGAAACGGACTTGGGCGCGCCAATCGACCTGGTAAAGGTGTTGCTTCAGATGGCGGGGTTGACCCAGCAGTGAGGCAAGCGAGGTAGCTCTTAAACGCAGACCATCAATGCGGGCAATTGTCTGACCAGTCTCATCCAGTAGCTCGATTTGGGCGCTAAGGCTAGTAGATTGTGCGATTGTTTGCCATTGGCCGAATGCCCAGAGGCTCAAGCTAGGGCGACGATAGACCTCAAAGCGCTCAATGGCAACCGGTAAATAAGTGGTGGTGGTATCGGTTCCAGGATTAATCGCGGAGAGAACTTGCAGAGCGGCGTCTAAGAGCGCTGGATGGATATCATAGTCGGCACTATCACCGACTAGGGGCATCGGCAGTTGCAGTTGAGCGAGGGCCTGGCCATCGCCTTGCCACAGTTGTTGAATACCCTGGAAACTGCTGCCGTAGTCAATTTGATGCTGGCGGCAACGACGGTAATGGGCGGTGACTTCACAGCGGTGTGGACACTCGGTTTGATACTGGTTCAGCGGTACCGTGGGCATGGACGTGACCTGAGCCGCTAACCGAATTAAGCCCTGGCTATGGCGTTGCCATTGAGTGTCTGCACTAGTGTCTGAGACAGGCGATAAGCTAAAGATTTCGAAGCGATAGGTCTCGGGGTCCTCAGGCGTAATCAGGGTTTGTACTTTGGTAGGACTTGATTCAGGCAGGACTAGGCCCCGTTCGATTTCGAATTGCTCCAGGGTAAAAGGTTGGTCAGGAAACACCTGATGGCCAACCGCTAAACCCATTTCCAAATAACCTGTGGTGGGGAATAATACCTGGTTGAAAACACGATGCTCGGCTAAATAGGCCGGCTGACGCGGACTCAAAACAGATTCAAAGTAGACCTGAGAACTGGCTAGGGAGACTTGATGGCCGAGCAGGGGATGTAACGCTTCATGCGGCAACGTTTTGCCTATAAGTGTATGGGCTGAAGCTGGAACATCAACCCAATAGCGTTGTCGTTGGAAGGGATAGGTGGGCAAAGCGACCTTACACCGTTGCGGATAGGCCGCATCGAAGCCCAACCAATCGATGGTCACCCCACGACTATAAAGTTCACCTAGACTCGAGAGCATCTGTTGCCAATCACTCTGACTGGGGCGCAGGGAGGGTAGCCAGGCATTCGCCGCATTCTCTGAAAGACATTGACGGCCCATGCCTAGCAGAATCGGTTTGGGACCGCATTCAAGAAAGATGTCAACCTTTTGTTGGTGTAGGGTTGCCATCCCAGCCGCAAAGTTCACAGGGGAGAGAACATGCCGACACCAGTACTCAGGGATGGCTACTTCATCGGTGATGACTTGTCCCGTAATGTTGGAAATAAATGGAAGCTGGGGTACAGCATAACTTACCTGCCGAGCCACTTCTTCAAACTCGGCCAGCATGGGCTGCATCAGCGGTGAGTGAAAGGCATGGGAAACATTGAGCAACTTTGTCTTGATACCCTCAGCCTCTAGCGTTCCACAGATGATCTGAATAGCGTGGCGGTTGCCCGAAATTACGATACTTTCAGGGCCATTCAGAGCTGCAATACTGACAGGCACAGCGGCATCTTGCGCTTGTTCGTAAGCCTGAATCGTCGCGATCGCATGGGCCTCATTGGTGGTGATCGCAGCCATTGCTCCATCTTTGGGGAGTGCCTGCATCAAACGCCCTCGGGCCGCAACCAGTTGCAGGCCGTCTTCCAGGCTAAATACTCCAGCTTGGTGAGCGGCTACATATTCGCCAATGCTGTGCCCCATGACGCTACTGGGCTGGATACCCCAGGCCTGCCATAACTGAGCTAGGGCATACTCTACAGCAAAGAGAGCTGGCTGAGTGTAAGCGGTCTGATCCAAGAGTTGCTCATCCTCAGACTTGGTTGGATAGAGCACACTCAGCAACGGTTTGTCTAAATAAGCTCGCAGAATTGCGTCACAACGCTCAAGTGCCTGTCGAAAGGTGGGCTGAGTCTCATAGAGCGATCGCCCCATCCCGATTGACTGAGCCCCCTGCCCCGTAAACAAAAAAGCCAGTTGAGGCGACTCGGAAGCTGGGGCATGGATGGCGTAATTGTTACCTGCGGTTGCCTCTGCAAGATAATCAGATAACTGCTCCTTGAGCTGGGCGGTCGTTGCCGCTACCAGACTTAAGCGATGAGCAAAGTGCGATCGCCCAGTCGTTGCCGCAAAACAAATGTCAGCGACATTAACATCAGGCGATCGGGTTAGATATTGAATATATCGGTGAACCAGGGCTTCTAGCGCCGGTTCTGTTTTGGCGGACAGTGGGAGCAAATGCAGGGGACGTTCAACCAGAGTTGGTTCAACTAGGGTTGGCTCAACCGTCGTCTTGGCAGCTGATATGACAGCAGGGGGAGCTGCTGCAATAACAACATGGGCATTGGTGCCCCCAAATCCAAATGAACTCACCCCTGTCAAACAAAGCGGTTTTGCGGCTGACCAGGGCTGCGTTGTTGTCGCAATGGCGAAAGGCGGGGCAAGGGTGATATAAGGATTGAGTTCATTCAGGTGTAAGTGAGGGGGAATCGCCTGGTGCTGTAGTGCTAGTACACTCTTCATCAACCCGACAATACCTGCGGCGGCTTCTAAATGCCCCAAGTTGGTTTTCACGGAACCAATATAACAGGGGGGTTCGGGGGACCGTCCTACGGCCACCACATCTAGTAAGGCGGCAACCTCAATAGGGTCACCGAGGGGGGTGCCGGTGCCATGCGCTTCAACATATTGAACTGCGGCTGGAGCCACATTGGCATTGGCCAGAGCCTGGCGAATAACCGCCTGTTGAGAAGGACCATTGGGCGCTGTCAACCCATTGCTGCGGCCATCTTGATTGACGGCAGAGCCGCGAATAACAGCCAAAATGCGATCGCCATCTTCCTGAGCTTCACTGAGACGCTTCAAGACGATAACCCCACAGCCTTCTCCTCTCACATAACCATCTGCAGTCACATCGAAGGTTTTACAGCGACCATCGGCCGCCATCATTTGAGCCTGGGAAAAAGCTTGCGTCAATTCCGGCGAAAGCAGAGCATTCACTCCACCAGCTAAGGCCAAATTGCATTCTCCCTGCCGCAAACTTTGGCAAGCTAGGTGTACTGCGACCAATGAGGAGGAACAGGCCGTGTCAACCGCTAGGCTGGGCCCCCTTAAGTTCAAGACATAAGAGAGCCGATTGGCGGCAATACTGAGGGCGTTGCCTGTACTTATATAGGCATCTAAGCCGTTTGGATCGGTGGCCAGATGTTGGGCATAGTCATGACTGCTAATACCTATAAATACCCCAGTCTGGCTCTCAGAGAGCTGAGTCGGCGATTGGCCAGCATGTTCTAACGCCTCCCACGCGACCTCTAGGAGCCAGCGCTGTTGCGGATCCATCTTTTCAGCTTCCCGAGGGGAAATGCCAAAGAAGGCGGCATCAAACTGATCAATCGTGTCTAAAAATCCACCCCAGCAAGTCTTTGGTTGTCCAGCCGTCGCCGTCTCAAAAGTGGAAACCTTGTCAGCAAGAGCCTCGAAATTCCAGCGATCGCGAGAAACCTCGGTAATCGCATCTTGGCCACGACACAGCAGATCCCAAAAAGCCTCTGGGTTGTCGGCCCCCGGAAAGCGACAACCCAAACCCACGATCG
>ERZ1740065.1434-NODE-1434-length-14245-cov-11.949190_pt1 | contig 14245 bp, 15 predicted proteins | sample MGYA00581738_ERZ1740065 | MGnify/ENA primary metagenome ERZ1740065 (study PRJEB43018, sample SAMN04849749) | marine metagenome | isolation source: floating plastic debris | place: Pacific Ocean | collected 2008-09-01 | study: EMG produced TPA metagenomics...
TATCATGTTGCATCATATACTATGTTGTATGTATGAAGAGTGTTCACTATCACACAGAAATTGCAGGTTTTGAACTGATTTCCCATGCCTACATTCTATGCCTTACTTTTGGTCTAGAGAATCATTTGAATGTGAGGAGTCTTACACCATGGGAAAGCCCATGCCCTGATATAGAAGCTGTAGAAATTTCAAGTGTCGGTTTGCAACAGGAGAGTCAGAACCTTGATATTTGTGACAGCATGTTTCAGCTTATCCCTCTATATGTTTGAACGTTGCATGGGGCTAGACAGAAATTGCCACATCTCATAGTGGATGATCTCTGATTACATACAGACATAGATATGGTGGGTGAGAGGATGGAGTCCTGAATCGGTTACCTTCAGGACCTGAATAAGAACTAGATATTGTGATTCCTGGGTCAACAGCTCTAGTAGATGCCTGTGCACTTCTTTGACCAGATTTCCAAGTAGAATGGTGAAAGGTGTGAAGGGTAGAGGGGAGCATTCATCACTAGAAATCAGCACAGGTATGTATGACGCGGGATAATATAACATCCGAGACACATGACGCAGCTCGAGTTGTGACATTGTGACGTTATCTATAGAGCTGTATTCCAGGTGAGGGTGAATGGCGCAGGAAATAGAGTTACTCACCCGTCACTGGCTGCCTGTAAGACTGACTTGGATTGCTCAAGAAGAGCAGATAGAGCAGCTAGAGCAGCCAATCGCACCTGCAACAGACAAGTAGGCTGGTTAACAGCCGAACTAGATACCATACTAGTACCATACTGGTACCGCACTGGTACCGCACTGATACCACACTAGTACCATACTAGTACGGTACTAGTACCATACTAGTACGGTGCTGGTACTGTAGAGATACAGACCTTGGTACTGCCGTCTTCTCTAACTACAGCAAGTATAGTACCAGCCTGAGTCTCTCGGCTTGTCGGTAGGAACGAGGTCCAGTAGCCAGATATGAGACGCCTAGTGGTGGCCTACCGGGAGAGACGGTCACATACTGAGACTATGTAATACATGAAGGACAGGTACACATAGCCCGCAGCGTACTTTGATGGTGGAGTAAAGGGCTGTGAGCGCTGCGTGGCGAACTCTAGACTCCCGGCTCTGGCTGGAGGACTGCTCAGAGTCAGATACATCTGACTCGGACTCACTCAATGTCGTACGCCAGGTAAAGGTAGGGGCCGCTGGTCGTCTGTTCACTCTATAATACAGAAGTGCCTCACTCTCCTTATATGGTATGGTTAGTAGTATGCCACTCTCCTTATATGGTAAGGTTAGATGCGAGGAAACATGCGGTCATACACTGACCTCTGAGCCCTAACATCACTGTCTGAGTCACTGCCACCATCTTGCGCTGATAACGTTGTGCTGCTGTTTTTCGTAGGTTTCTTTGATCGATTTCGTCTTTTCACTGATTTCTTATTGACCTGAGGTTTACTAGACGGAGAGAGGATTGGCTGACTAGAAGCTGCTGTCAGCGACTCATCACCAACAGCCAGGGTGGGCTCTAGACGCACAGGGATAGTGACATCTGGGTCATCACGGCCAAAGAACATGTATGCCTGTATAAATATAAAGCAATGCCATACTGCATTTTCAGTGATTTCTCAGCTGTGTCCTGCTTCTCTCAACATATTACTCTCCAATGTTAGGCTCAACAGCTATACGACTGTCTAGAATTCAATATATAAACTATAGAAGACTACGGATGGTGATGAGGTTTAGTTTTCTACATATTCACAGACGGCTGTCACGTTCTTATCTACTATACACTATATTTCCCCTCCAAGTATTTTGCTACTGGAAGATGCTCGTACTAAAATCATGTTACTCTCTGGTTGGATGTTAGTGAAGCCTTCGTGCCACAATGTGACATATGGTAACTGACCTTGAGAGCAGCGAGTATTTCACCGAGATGGGGCACATGGGCAAACTTAGCGCCTTGAGTCAGATGGTATATACCTCGCAATGCTGAGTTAAGCAGCTGGAACAGAGGAACAGTCTACCAAACACTAGCGCCAGATATATACAGGTATATATACAGGTATATATACAGGTATATATACAGGAATATATACAGGAATATATAGGAATATATAGGAATATACATAGGTATAGCTGGTTAGAAGTAGCCACTGCTTACCGAGCAATGCAGCATGGAGTCAGGCTGAGGAAAACGTGTTTGTAGAACTGCCAGAAAAACTGACAAGCACTGACTAGCATTGTCGACATTCAGACTAGAATTACCCCTGAAATGGAGAACACAGTACCATCAATGTCATCCTATAACAAGATGCTGCGGTTTACAACAGTCAAAATTACGATAATAAAAATTCGCATTAGTACAACAGAAGCTGGACTCCTTCAAATAAGGCAGTACAGCCGTTCTCATGCTGAGATACAAGGACTAACGGGCAGCTCATATACCATTCGATTTAAGACTGCAGCACTTCACTATAAAATGCAAAATTTTGTGAGCATCAAACTTTTGATACTTTTCAATGATTTGCAAAATGTGGCTCACGATACGTTCCAACCCATTCATGTGGCTCACGATACGTTCCAACCCATTCATGCTCAATGAAGTAGTTACAAAAAAGCGTTTGCAAAGCTTTGGAAAATGATGGAAACACGAAATGCTTGCAAATGAATCATATCACACAAAATTGTAATTATGATATAATGATACAGAGGATGAAGACGTCTGTCTGTTGAATAGATCTGGCCTGAGTTGGAATCATACTAGTCAATAATATAATAATGGTAACTAGTGCTGGACAGAAGGCTGGCACTAAGTAAGGTCAGTTAATTTGGATACACATAAAGTTAATACGGACTCTATGTCTAATAGCGATTTCTTGTGTTTCAATTTAAGAAATAGAAACTTAGCTGACTGTAGGCCTGTAATATTGACTTGACTTTCAATTTGAAAGTTTAAAACCAACTAGAAACTCACACACACTCTATCCAATATAGAAGGAAGCTGGCTGCGATCATCCATAGTGAAATCTTATCGGATTGGTTCAGGGCCGCTGCTGTAGCAGGAGGGCCGTCTGGCCGGGCCTTTACATTTACAGGCCATTAAAAATAATGGGATAAAGTATTGAAAGATTTTCACTGTTTTACTGTCTGGCCAGTCTTGAACATATTCCGCCGTGTTTGACCCATTTACCCCATTTACCGCCCTCTCATGTAGCCCTCTCATGTAGCTAACGCCCCCCTGGGGAGCGTTTGTTACAAAAAAGCCTCTAAAAGATGTCGTTCTATAAATGAAGGAATCAAAAGAGCACTAGCTATAGTTATAAGCTGGTGTGTTAAAACAAGGGAACAATACAGAAAAGCCACGAGAGGCTCAAATAAGATTTGGGCTTGCGACTTTTTGGCATTTCAGCAAGGAAAAATAATAAATGGGTTAAACACAGTAGTTATTATACACAGCTGCAATACCACACATTTAGAATGGACAGTTTGCTCATGAAAAATAGTAGTGCCTCTATTTGCTCTAGCGCTGCAGCAGAGGCTGGGTACAATACTCACCTTATACATGCGTGTTCTATGCACTGCAACGCCAATTTCCGGATATACATGTCAGTCGTGCTGCTGAATACAAGATGAGGGAGGACTCCACTGCGCGGCTCACAAACCAACAGCTCAAAGTGCTGCAAAGTCAGGTCACCATTGGCATTGGACTAGTAGATGAAACAGAATGGGAAACACAGCAGCAGACAGTGATTGGATACCTGCTGTGAAAGCCTTCCAGCTCTGGAATGTAACACAGCACCAAGAGTCTTTAGAATATCCGGGAGTGCCCATCTATCAAACTCTCTCATCAGCACTACCAGAAACATCACAGCAGCACCCAAAATTTCATCATACAGAGCCGCCTAAAATAAATGACGGTAAGAAAGATGTGAGAAGGGAACCAAAGGAGGAAATGCAAGAAGACGGTGAAGAAGAAAATAAGAAACTGCAGAGAGCAATAGGAGAGAAATATGTGGGTAGGAAGTATAAATTCACCTTAAATTTGACGAGAAGATGTGTGATTAGGTGGCAGCATTTGATCGTCAGCTGACCGTGCTGAGGTTTGAAGATACTACAGCTATGCTCAATGAACCTATTGATCACCTGAAAATAAAAGATAAAAACTTCATACTAGTGTCCTAATAATACTTACGAGTAATGAATAGTTCGTAAAGCTGCTGCAGTGGTATAATATACCTCATCCAGGTTATCTTCAGTACCAAAAGTTATGCAGTTCAGTTGATCCAGCAACGATGTGATCTGTACAGCATTATCTGATGATATGCTGCCTATGTCTGTGTACCTCGACAACAGGTCACCTATGTCGCAAGCCATCGTTTATCGTCTCAGGAGGACACCTGAAGAGGTAAGCATACGCTGCGAGCGAGATTAATACCACCTGCATTGTATAGAATTTATTAAGGATCTTCACGCCGAGTAAGAAAAAGGGAAGTTTTATCTCACCTGTTGGAGCAGAGGCACTAGCAATTCTATTTTGCACAATCGGATTGAATAGCTTGGTTTACGACTAACTAAAGAATCAGTACATTCTCCCCTATTACGGCTGCATAATCTAGAGAAAGAAAGGGATCAAGACACGTTCCGACCCATAAGGTTCAGGTTTGAAAAACGAAAATCTGCTGCTATTTGAGCGAGGACGACAATAATAGAAAACTGAATAGTAAACGAACTGATAAAACTGATGATCCTCGAGCGAAGAAGAAAGTAGTTGTCTATGATTTGGCGAGGCAAAGAAATCGGTGTAGTTTATACATCGATGTTGACTAGATTTTGTGAGTTTTAGGAGTTGATGTACCTTGTAATGGATCGTATTTACTGGATCGGTGTAACTTTTCTTCAACAAAGGGAAGACAACTCTTATATCGATTATTCCATCGTTATGTATGACGAATATCACTCTCCCTCGCCGTCACACATCCTCGCGCCTTCTTTCACAGCAAACCTCTTTGCTTCGGTGACAACATGGCTTCCGCTACACATCGTGCTTCTTCATTTGTGGATACTGTTCAACTCGAGGGTTTGGTGAGACTTGTTTTAGATCAATTTTAGTGTATCAGATTTATTAAGCATGTTCTATACTTTAAAAATGAAAAATAAATTGTATGCTTATAGCTCTGAAATTGAAAGGTGAGAGTGTAGGTTGTGATTGCAGGTGGCTCTTAAGATCATCAAGCACTGTGAAGAAGAATCAGACGATGGAGTAGAACTTGTGCAAGGTGTTTTACTTGGTCTAGTCGTCGATAAGAAGTTGGAAATAACAAATTGCTTCCCGATTCCGCGAGCATCAAACTCTTCTGACGAAGACACCGATAATTGTGAGAACGGAGTGAGGTCGCGGTTGATAGTGTTAGATTGGCTTAATTTGTAATCAGGTACTTACTCGTTAATTTTCTAGTGATGTACCAGATGGAGATGATGAGGAATCTGCGACATGTAAATGTCGATCATCTTCATGTTGGATGGTATCAAAGTACTCTCTATGGGTCTTTTCTCAATAAGATGCTATTGGACTCTCAATTCACATACCAATCTCAAATCGATGAGTCAATCGTGCTAATTTACGACCCAACAAAAACCGTCAAGGACCAGCTGAGTTTGAGAGCTTTCCGGCTATCAAAGGAGATGATGGAAATGAAGAAGAAGGAAGATTTCTCTGTTGACAGGTTTGGTGGTAGATACTCTTAGCTAGCTACTGCTACTACTACTAGTCCTTATTAGAGCTGAGGTGTGTGTACTTGTGTAGAATGTTTCGATGATAATTAATTGACCGTTCATGTAAAAAGATTATTGAGACTGAAATGGTGAGTTAAGTGTATCACTTTCTTGGCACTGCTCTAAAATATTTTGCTGTGCAACCAGATATAGAGACAAAGCCGTGTGATTAGAAATGCTAAAATCCTCTGCATCACATTTTATTCAAATAGAAACATCAACCAGTGGTGTATAGGCAGTGCTAGAAAGTAGCATTTCGTTAATTCGTAATGGTGTCAGAAAACTAGGCTGAATGAAACCCAGGCTGAATGCAACTGAGTTAACTGAGCGAGCGATTGAGTTGTGTGCCTCATCATTTTATGGGGCATTGTCACACATCAGTTCAGCATGCTCACTAAACTGATGGTGGTGGCCGGTGTTCACTACTGTTGATGGCTGATGGTTATGGTATTGCACTGTATAGCTCTTACTTACAGGCTGCGCTCACTGGGTCTCAGTTTTGAGACGATGTTTGAAGAGATACCGGTGGTTATCCGGAACTCCAACCTGATGAATGTCACGCTGAGTGAGATAGAGAGTAAGATGACGTCTGACCATCCCCAGTATAACAACTTGGATATAGGATCTGGGTAAGTGAGAAACATCTGTGCCCATTGAAACCACATAGGCCAACTTTCATCTAAATTTGTGGCATAATTTTCATCCCAGAAATGTGGTGGAGAGCTACATGAAGCTGCTGATGGATACTGTGGATGATCTGTCACAGGATACTGTCAAGTACCTGCAGTTCCAGAAAGGCTTCTCTAGGCAACAGCAGATGAAGCGAGAACTGCTAATCAAAAGGGTGAGTCTGTTTCATGAGCTGAACTACTATCAGTGTGCTGTGTCTGCATAGGCACATGAATGATACATAATAATCACGCGAATCAAAACCATATGAATACCTTTCATATTTCTCCCTAGCATTTGGAGAACCAAAAGAGAATAGCCCAGGGAGAGGAACCAATTGGAGATGAAGATATACACAGACAATTCAAATCTCCACCTGCTGCCCAACGATTGGACGGATTGCTGCTGAGTGCGCAAGTAGACATACATGCCAAGGAACTGATGCAGTTTGCATCTCAAAGTTTTGGGAAATTGTTCATGGCTGATGCGCTTCACCCATCTCAAACTAGTAACCAATAATTGAACATTGTATTCGTAAAATAAAGTAGCAGTAAGCCTTGTGATATTCAGCTTCTCTTCCTACAGCGTTTGAGTCACAACTAGCGCCCTCTATGTCTGTCATAACTACTCCCAGGAGCTGATACCCTATACCTACCCTTGTTCTGATATGTCCTAATCCTATCAGACTGTTTTAACTCCTGCCCTGTACACAACATTACCACATCAGTATGATGTACAACTTGCTATAGGACCCAGATGGTAGAGGGGTTGGCTGTCAATAAGGAGTTTTTTGTGGTTTATTGGACATGAAGCACTGGAGAAAATCAATTGATGGAGCAGATGCTGAGTGAAACACAGGTAGTGTGATGATCTCGGGTTGATCTTGCATCAATTGACGGGTACTGAGAGTGTCACCATCTATGCATATCTCTGATGCCCGCTGTTGGAGTGATGGCGGACCGGTAGTATGTACGTACATACCTACGTTCACTTGCTGGAGCTGGTCATTGGCATTTCAACCGAGGGTTGTTACTATTTCATGCCGGTTCAGAAGACAGCCGGACGTAGGATGGTGATGGCATTACTGTGGCACAATTGTCGAATGAGGAATATACTAGTAGTAAATTATGCGCAAATTAAACACGAACAACAACCATGGCACGTGTCACTATGATTTTCAGATGTCATATCACATGGACAGAGAAAAGGGTCCAGTGGCGTTAAACCAGTTAAATCAGATGTCATGACTTCAATCGATATGTCCCATTCAGCATGAATAGGGCATCCAGCTAACAAGAGGATGTAAACACAGGAATGTTGGCTCTCCACAATGTCACCTAATTCTTCTGTGTTTATGCTAGTTCAGCTAGTGAGATCTTTTGAACTCTGGTCATAAAGCCGGCTCTTACAACTGAAAATGAAATTCTCTTGACGTAAGAAGTCTTTGCTGCTACTAGGTATAGGCAGCGTGTCTATTACATCAATAGATGGCAGGAGTTGGAGTAATGCATGGCGGCACCTGTCTTGTAAACTGTGGTAGCAACGTCTCTGGTTGGTTAGTGTCATCTCTGTCTTGGCTGAAGTGGAACTGACTAGAGGGTAAATGCTATCTACTATTCTATTGATTCCTGTAAAGGCCACCCCTAGGTCTTGTCCATCCTTATAATATGACAACGTGCCGTTGACTCCATCAAACAAGAGTCCAATAGTTGTTGGTTCGTTGTCCCTGAATGGTGTTGTATACTGTTTTCCCTTGCCATTGTACCAGGCGATTCCCTTATGAGAGAGTCCCATGCTGTTTTCATCCTCGCCTAATAAATTCACGAAAGCGTCGGCGTGCAGCCTTGTTTTAGCAGTGCCAATACCGAACATCATGCTGGTGCCAAATACTCTCTCTGACAGCTTTATCTCCCAGTAGAATATCCCACCATTCAACATTTTGTCTCCCCTTACTGCCGCTGTGGAATTACTCCAGTTGGGATGGAAATAGGCCGTTTCTCCTATGTCTCCACGCAGTCTCACTTCATGCGATCTTTTACTTGCATTCCAGGTCCAGTGATCCTTACACTCACAAATTTGAGAGATACTGCTTGATTGTCTAACTGGCAGCAGACGTTTCTCATCCACTTGCTCTGACACCTTCGCACTATCCACATCCCTGCATAACGATATGGGTTGAATTACCATTCACTGCTGTCATCTATTCCAGAAGACTACATACTAACAAAGCCATTGTGAATAACTGCTGGAAACTGACTCATTGGAATAGCCATGGCATGAATATGACATGGTTGATAGTCTCTTCCATCTGACGAAAGGTGGAATATCATTTGCATTAGTTTGTTGCTGTAGATGATTTCCTGATGGCAGATGATAGATTCTATCTCAGCAGTTTCTAGTGTGGGCAGGCTGTCTTTGTTTCAAGATAGATGCATATTCAGCGTAGTGAATCTTATCATAATCATTAACAAATATCGATCCATAATAGTACAACTAGGCTAGTACTGATGTGAGGGCAGCAGCGACGCACTCTTGAAAACAAGTTAGATACAACCAACTGAAAACTACTGATTGTGGTACTATGCACCTACGCATACGACACATCAACCCACCTTGCCGTCTTATGAATAGTCGCTGGACCAGCTAGTCTGCTAAACTTGGACTGCACGATCTGCATCATTTTCTGACCAGCTCCAATGAGATGTGTTTGATGTCGCAGACGACCTTAGAGAAATGTGATCTCACCATCATTGTGGAAATCCATATCACTCAACAAATTGTGGAATAGCAATACATACATATAGCATACCTGGTTGGCAGTAGAGTACCGAGCAGACTGCTATGATTCTTCTTTCTGTAGGTTGATGGAATGGACAACCAATTTAAAGACAAACTATTCCATGTAGTTTTCTATGGCGGTGAGCAGTTGAATAGACATGTTGAATACTGTGGCCCGTAGGGTATGAGTGATATTCTACCATCTGGTCATGCTGAAGGCTCAGTTGACACTGGTGCGTGATTGGCTAATGTAAGTGATCACGGAATGGGGAGTATTGATTGCTCAATTGTATACTATTAGCGGTGAATCCGTTGGTGTAGTATGGGGTTTACTAGCTGCAGTCGACAACCCTCCATCAATATAGTGTTTTCCCTGCATCATAATTTCACTCGTGTCTGTTATGGTGAACAATCTTTTCCTCCAGGATATATTTTTAAGCCACTCTACACGAAGCACTAAAATAATTTACCAACAACTATCCATCAGAGAAGTTCACATGTATACACATCCCAACTGTTCATATGTAGTAGTGATAAAAAGTTGATCACAAATGGCACATATAACTGCAATCAAGGGCATACCTTCTAGTCGTGCACAGCCATACCGCGTACATACCATTTCACACAACCAGCAGACAGCAGTAGTTGTTGTATATGAGGCTATGACAGTTGCCCTTTGATGGAATAGAAACTAAATATATAGACTAAACTGGATGAAACTGCGACTCTCCGTCAACATCTATTAACACTGTTTGATTTAGTGGAACGATAGTGTTATGAAAATGGCGGCCATCCAACTGGGGATTGCGCTGTCTAAACAGGTACAAAATATATGTATGGGCATGCTGTATTTATTAAAATAGTAAAATAATAATATATATATACAGAATTGAAGAACAGCAATGATGGCAATAGAATGCAGTAAGACTGAACGTTATCAATGCATTGATAAAACAGCCGGAGAAAAATAATCATGCTTAACATGTGAAGTCAACACATACCAAACAGTGTGCGGTATGTATTTGGTTATGTATTTGGTTATGTATTTGGGTACGTATTTGGGTGTGTATGGGAGAGGTAGGAGAGAGACAGGAGAGGCGGGAGAGAGGCAGAAGAGATAGGGAGGAAGGGAAGAGGGAGTGAGAGGGAGAGCTAGGGAAGGAGAGAGGGAGGGAGTGAGGGGGAGAGCTAGAGAAGGGGAGAGGGAGAGAGTGAGGGGGAGAGCTAGAGAAGGGCAGAGAGAGAGAAGGAGAGCTTGATCGTTGTTACTAACGTTGCAGAGTTCCTGGTGAAGGCTCTTGACTTGTTGAAGCGTGCGGCTGACCACCCAACCATTGGTGAGACAGGCTGAGGCTAAGTGAGGGTCCTGTATACTAATAAGGATGAGGAAGTACAGCTTCCAGCCGTCCTGCTCCTTCACCAGCTAAAGTAGGATAGGATTGTCACACTCACTATCACACAAACATAACATCACATTCATTATGGCACCATGATCCTCGTCACGACATAACAACGTCACACTCACTGGTACATTATTGTAAGACAGTGTGGCAATCATCATTGTGTCATGGCCCAGCGGTACTGAGAGGGCTGACAGAAATACGAACGGCTAATACCGATCAAGTCTCCCGTATTTTGTATTTTAGATGCCAGAATTTAGGGTCAAAGTTTCTATTATTGGTTCTCTCGTGGCTTATTGGTTAGATATTGCTGAGCTGAGCTCAAATATCACTTTTCAAAGTTCATAAAAATGGAATCACAACTATTTTGAGCCTGAGAGCCAGACAGACAGATGTGACGCTGACCTCGTGAGACACGACGGAAGCCTTCCAGCAGCTAATGTTCTGCCACCACGACTCGACCTGCTGCTGATGGGCCTCTAGGCTCCGCCTCTCCACCTTCAGCCGGCCCAGTTCATCATCTAGCCCGCTGATCACGCTGTCATACTACAACAGCGACAGTAGTGACATTTCACAACATCTATGACACACGACAACAGTCTGCATCGTTGTCACAACGTACCGTAAGAGTGTAAACATTAGCATGGAAACAGACTTAGAGGAGCGATGGATTTGTTGGAAATCACTAATGATAAATCAAGCTAAATTTTCTGTAGGAGTTGTTGCACCATAAAAACTTTTGGAGTTGTCATCTCATAACAAATAGAAACGTAAAGATGGTCATATGATTTTACATAACCTGATCGTTTAGGTGAGAAGGTGTCTGATTCCGGTTTCAAAGCAGACTCCGCCCACAAGCGGACTCCGCCCACAAGCGGACTCCGCCCACAAGCGGACTCCGCCCACAAGAGTGCTAATATTTGATCCCGCTATGAGGCTTATTTTTTGCAAACCCTTAAGATTTAGCCAGCTAATATTTGCCCTTTTACAGTGTCCCAACTCTATGACAGTCAGATTCTGAGGTCACAGGCTGCTATAATGAATGTATTGTGAAAGTGGAAATTTTAGCGAGCAAAGTATTGAACATTTTCTCAATATGAGCATAGTAGCAAGAATGGATATCGGCCTTTGTGGATGGAGTCCATTTCAAACATGGAGTATAAGTACCTCGCCGCCTGAACAATCAGCATCTAAAAAGTCATTGACACGCCTATGACCGCTGTAGCGGTTCTATTGGTAACGAGATGACAACTCTCAAAAGTGTTCATGATGCGACAACTCCAACAGCAAACTTAACTGCATTTATCATTACAGATCTTCTGCAAATCACTAAATATGTTTCCATGTTTAAACTGGTTTATACTCAGCGGTGTGATGAGTGAGTGACGAGTGACCAGTGCACTATCAGTTATCACTGCTAGTGCGCTGATCACTCCGCTGAGAAAGGACAATGTTCTTTACTTGGCGAGGGGGGAGGGGGAGGGGTAGGAGAGTTGCTCTACGGCCATACTGGCTGTATGACCGCAGGGACCGCTAATGTGGCACAGGAGAAATTGCGGCCAGATGCGCTTCCTGACACCACCGTGAGGAGGGGGGGGATTGAACCAGGACAGCTTGCACAGGTGTCCCAGACGCTAACCTCCCAGCCACTGCGTCTCTCACGCTGTTTCCACGCTAAAGTCTCTAATTGAACAGTGTTCACCTACGTTCGTGGGGTGATTTCCTCTGGAGTTCAGCAGCACTTGGTAAGCCTGAGTTTTGTTGAATATTCTCTCGTCTATGTCACTGATACGGTTTCTCATGTAGTCTGAGTAGGTACTAGGGCTATCTGCGTCGCCCTCCTCTATGTCTTGAAATGCCTCCTCTTCTATATCTATGGCAAGTAAGGAAGTTTCGATGGTAGTCGAGTTCCGTTGGTAGTCAGATGTCCACCACATGCCGCCCCTCCCTTGAAATTGGATGTTTTAAAAACAATAGCACATTGAAAACCATAAATATGGCAACTCAGAGATTGCCTCCGAATTATAAAATACTAGAAAACTCCATATAGATGCCAGTAAGCACTAGATGCCAGTTAGCGCTACAGATGCCATTTAGTACTACAGACACCAGTTGGCAATGCAGATGCCAGTTGGCAATGCAGATGCCAGTTGGCAATATGGATGCCTGTTGGCAATATGGATGCAAGCTATCATTATTAATATGCAGATCTGTTTCCGAATTCGAGCTCTCAATTTTTCTTCAGTATTTTGCCCCAAACTGAGGATTCCAGGGATATCATGAGTATACGAGTCATTGCGGATAAAGACGACACATTCAGCAGTCATTTGGTACATCCACTTCATATAGACCATACTAACCGTCATTGGATCCGTACGATATTCCATCGGCGGAGTTGGTGGATGTCTCACCGTCCCAACTCACGATGAACTTATGATAGATCTCACTGACTAGGAACTGAGGGTAAAACTTTTCCTCCAGCTGGTTGTACACGGTCTCCTGTACCTCATAGAATGCCTCAGGCCCGCGATTACCTGCAAACTGTCGTAGCATCAATGGGAAATCTATGAAACTGTCACGTGTCACACGCCGCTGTGACATGTCACACGCTGCTGTGACATACACGGCTTGCCGCTAGCTAAAAAATATTTAGTGAATATGGCGATTAGCAAGAGGTCGCTCATGATGAGTCCAGCTAAATTTTCTGTAGAAGTTGTCGCATCAAGAAAACTTTTCAGAGTTGTCATCTCATTATTGATAGAAACCCTACAGTGACCGATCTTTTGTGACTTTATAGAGACTGATTTTTCATTGAGGAGGTACTTTTAAATGAACTCCATCCACAAACGCTAACATTTTTTCTCATTATCATGCCCATTTAGGGAAACCGTTAAATATTTTGACGGCCAATGTTTCCACTTTTATATAGCAGCTTGCCAACACGAGAAGACAACTCACCCATCAGGAATGCCTCCATACTACGTATGACGTGCTTCTCCGGATTGACTAGAGAGACACTGCTACGAATGAAGTCATCAAATATCTCGGACGCCAGACGATGTCGGTCAGCAATGTCACATGACCGCAGCGTCTCTGTAGCAACCCAGTATTCAAGCAGGCTCTGGTTGTAGTCTGAACGGGATATAATAGAGTAAATACTACACAATCAAACTTATGGCAGTAGGAACATGGATACTGATAGAGCAATGAGGGAAGTGAGCGAGAGGCAAGGAAGGGAGAAATGAGGAGGAGCGAGAGGTGGGGTAGGAATAGGAGAGAGGGATCCGTGAGTGAGAGAGGAAGGGAGAAATGAATGGGGAAGGAAATAGATATACGTATGAGGGAAGAGCAGCAGAGAAATAAAGGTGAGCAGATCAAGGGAGGGATGGTAGGGAGGAGTGAGGGAGAGATGAGGAGTGAATAATGGAGGCAGGGAGGGAGGAGGAGTAAGGGTGGGAAGAAGTAAGGGTGGAGAGAGTGAGGAAGGGAGAGAGTGAGGGAGGGAGTGAGGGAGGGAGGGAGGGGGGGAGGAAGGAGAGGGAGGAGAGAGAGGGAGGAGAGGAAGGGAGGGAGAGAGGAAGAGAGGGAGAGGGAGAGGGAGGGGAGGAGGGAGAGAGAGGG
>ERZ1740065.1435-NODE-1435-length-14245-cov-7.617266_pt1 | contig 14245 bp, 12 predicted proteins | sample MGYA00581738_ERZ1740065 | MGnify/ENA primary metagenome ERZ1740065 (study PRJEB43018, sample SAMN04849749) | marine metagenome | isolation source: floating plastic debris | place: Pacific Ocean | collected 2008-09-01 | study: EMG produced TPA metagenomics...
TCTATATCGGTGCCGAAGTGCATCCGGGCGACATTCTGGTCGGCAAGATCACGCCCAAGGGTGAAAGCCCGATGACGCCGGAAGAAAAGCTGCTGCGCGCGATCTTCGGCGAGAAAGCCTCGGATGTGCGCGACACGTCGCTGCGTCTGCCTCCGGGTGTGGCTGGGACGATCGTCGAAGTGCGCGTTTTCAACCGCCACGGGATCGAGATCGACGACCGTACCCGTGCGATCCAGAACGAGGAAATCGAACGTCTGCGCAAGGACGCCGCCGACGAACGTGGCATCCTCAACCGCGCAACCTACAACCGGCTTCGCGACATGCTGATGGGTCAGACCGCGTCAGCGGCGCCCAAGGGCGTCAAGAAGGGCATCCAAATCGGCGAGCAAGTTCTGGCCGACGTCGAGCGCCACGAATGGTTCAAGTTCGCGGTGGCGGATGACAAGCGTCAGGCGCAGCTCGAAGCGATCAAGAGCCAATACGACGAAGCCGTTGGCGGCATTGACGCCAAGTTTGAAGACCGCAAGGAAAAGCTCGAGCGTGGTGACGAACTCGCCCCGGGCGTGCTCAAGATGGTCAAGGTGTTTGTTGCGGTGAAGCGCAAGCTGCAGCCGGGCGACAAGATGGCCGGCCGTCACGGGAACAAGGGTGTCATCAGCCGGATTCTTCCAGTCGAAGATATGCCGTTCCTTGAAGACGGGACGCCGGTTGACCTTGTGCTAAACCCGCTGGGTGTGCCGTCGCGTATGAATGTGGGTCAGATCTTCGAAACCCACCTTGGCTTTGCCGCGCGTGGGGTCGGTATGCAGATCAAGGACGCGCTGGAAGAGTGGCACCGCGCCAACCCCAACGCTGAGGAAGACTACGCCAGCGCGCAGCCGCCCGAAGCCGTTCGTGAGCGTCTCAAAGACATTTATGGCGAGCAGTACCACCAAGATTTGAACGGTCGTTCGGCCGAACAGATCGTCGATCTGGCAGGCAATCTCACCGCGGGTGTCCCGATGGGCACGCCGGTGTTTGACGGTGCCCGCGAAGCTGATGTGACCGATATGCTGGTTCAGGCCGGCGTCCACTCGTCGGGTCAGTCGGTGCTGTTTGATGGCCGCACGGGCGAGGCGTTTGACCGCCGCGTGACTGTGGGCATCATCTACATGCTCAAGCTTCACCACCTCGTGGACGACAAGATCCACGCGCGCTCGATCGGGCCGTACTCGCTTGTCACCCAGCAGCCGCTGGGCGGTAAGGCGCAGTTCGGTGGTCAGCGCTTCGGCGAGATGGAGGTCTGGGCTCTGCAAGCCTATGGCGCTGCCTACACCTTGCAGGAAATGCTCACCGTCAAGTCGGACGACGTGGTGGGTCGCACCAAGGTCTACGAAGCGATCGTCAAGGGTGACGACACCTTCGAAGCGGGCATTCCGGAGAGCTTCAACGTTCTCGTCAAGGAAATGCGCTCGCTGGGCATGAACGTCGAACTCACCTCGCTGGGCGACGGCGAGGATGGCGACGGCGATATGCTGGAGGCTGCGGAATAAATGGAGAAGCTACTCACGTTCAGGCCTTGGTTTATCCGCGCTGTGGCGGGTTTGGTCTTGGCCCTGAGCGTGATCAGCCGTTTTGCGCTTGAGGGGTATAGTCCCAACGCGAGTAAGTGGGCCTTCTACGTACTTCTCGGAATCGCCTGTTTTCTTGTCGGACTAACAATCAAGCCCGCTCGATGATTTGACCCCTAGAGGGAATTTGAAAAATGAACGAACTGACCAAATTCACCAACCAGCTGGCCAAGCCTGAAACCTTTGACCAGATCCAGATCGGCATTGCCTCGCCCGAGCGCATCCGTTCCTGGTCCTTCGGCGAGATCAAGAAGCCCGAGACGATCAACTACCGCACGTTCAAGCCCGAGCGTGACGGTCTGTTCTGTGCGCGTATCTTTGGTCCGGTGAAGGACTATGAGTGCCTGTGCGGCAAGTATAAGCGCATGAAATACAAGGGCGTCGTGTGCGAAAAATGCGGCGTTGAAGTCACCGTCACCAAGGTGCGCCGTGAGCGTATGGGCCACATTGAGCTGGCCGCTCCGGTTGCTCACATCTGGTACCTTAAATCGCTGCCCTCGCGCATCGGCCTGCTGCTCGACATCCAGTTGAAGCAGCTTGAGCGCATCCTCTACTTCGAAAGCTATGTCGTGATCGAGCCGGGCCTGACCCCGCTTGAAAAGTACCAGCTGCTGACTGAAGACGAGCTGCTCGAAGCGCAGGACGAGTATGGCGAAGACGCGTTCAGCGCCGACATCGGCGCCGAAGCGGTCAAGGTCATGCTGATGGACCTCGATCTCGAGCAAGAGCGCGAAGACCTGATGGAAGAGCTGGCGACCACCAAGTCGACGCTCAAGCCCAAGAAGATCATCAAGCGCCTCAAGGTTGTTGAGAGCTTCATTGAATCGGGCAACCGTCCCGAGTGGATGATCCTTGAAGTCATCCCCGTGATCCCGCCCGAGCTGCGCCCGCTGGTGCCACTCGATGGTGGCCGTTTCGCGACGTCTGACTTGAACGATCTCTATCGCCGCGTGATCAACCGCAACAACCGCTTGAAGCGCCTGATTGAGTTGCGCGCGCCGGACATTATCGTCCGCAACGAAAAGCGTATGCTTCAGGAAGCCGTGGACGCGCTGTTCGACAACGGTCGCCGTGGTCGCGTTATCACGGGTGCGAATAAGCGTCCGCTCAAGTCGCTCAGCGACATGCTCAAGGGTAAGCAGGGCCGCTTCCGCCAGAACCTTCTGGGTAAGCGCGTCGACTATTCGGGCCGCTCGGTCATCGTGACTGGTCCCGAGCTCAAGCTGCACCAGTGCGGCCTACCCAAGAAGATGGCCTTGGAGCTGTTCAAGCCGTTCATCTACGCCCGTCTCGACGCCAAGGGTCTTTCGATGACTCTCAAGCAGGCGAAGAAGTGGGTTGAGAAAGAGCGCAAGGAAGTCTGGGATATCCTGGATGAAGTTATCCGTGAGCACCCGGTTCTGCTGAACCGCGCGCCGACGCTTCACCGTCTGGGCATCCAGGCGTTTGAGCCTGTGCTGATCGAGGGTAAGGCGATCCAGCTCCACCCGCTCGTCTGCTCGGCGTTCAACGCGGACTTTGACGGTGACCAAATGGCGGTCCACGTGCCGCTCAGCCTCGAAGCGCAATTGGAAGCGCGCGTGCTGATGATGTCGACCAACAACATCCTCTCGCCCGCCAACGGCAAGCCGATCATCGTGCCCTCGCAGGATATGGTTCTGGGTATCTACTACCTCTCGATGGAGCGTCAGGAGAAAACGCCGGAATTCCTCGAAAACGAAGACGGCACCAAGGAAGAGAAGCTGCCGCGCTTTGCCGACATGGCCGAAGTGCACCAGGCGCTCGAAACCAAAGCGGTCACGCTCCACACCAAGATTCTCGCCCGCGTCCCGCAGGCCGATGAGAACGGTGACGTGGTGATGAAGCGCTTTGTCACGACGCCGGGCCGGATGCTAATCGGTGAGTGTCTGCCCAAGAACCACAAGGTGCCCTACGACATCATCAACCGCCTGCTCACCAAGCGTGAGATCGGCGACGTGATCGACCAAGTTTACCGTCACACCGGCCAGAAGGACACGGTCCTGTTCGCGGACGCCATCATGACGCTGGGCTTCCGCCACGCGTTCAAGGCTGGCATTTCGTTCGGTAAGGATGACATGATCATCCCCGATGCGAAGGAAGGCCTGGTGGCTGAAACCAAGGCGCTGGTCTCGGATTACGAGCAACAGTACCAGGACGGTCTCATCACCCAGCAAGAGAAGTACAACAAGGTGATCGACGCCTGGGCCAAGTGTGGTGACCAGGTGGCCGACGCGATGATGGAGCGCATTAAGGCGACCCCCATCGACGACGACGGCAAGGAAGCCGAGATCAACTCGATCTACATGATGAGCCATTCGGGCGCGCGTGGTTCGCCCGCGCAGATGAAGCAGCTCGCCGGTATGCGCGGCCTGATGGCCAAGCCGTCGGGTGAAATCATCGAGAACCCGATCATCTCGAACTTCAAGGAAGGCCTCAACGTTCTTGAGTACTTCAACTCCACTCACGGCGCTCGTAAGGGCCTGGCAGATACCGCGCTCAAGACGGCAAACTCGGGTTACCTGACCCGCCGTCTGGTCGACGTGTCGCAGGACTGCACGATCGTGATCGACGACTGCAAGACCGAGAACGCGCTCGAAATGCGCGCGATCGTTCAGGGTGGTTCCGTGATCGCCTCGTTGGGCGAGCGGATCCTGGGCCGCACTGTGGCCGAGGACATCGTCAACGCGTCGACCGGTGAGATCATCGTCAAGGCGGGCACTCTGGTCGATGAGCCGATGGTGAAGGTGATCGAGGAGGCTGAAGTGCAGTCCGCCAAGATCCGCTCGCCGCTGGTCTGCGAAGCCGAACAGGGCGTTTGCGCGACCTGCTATGGCCGCGATCTTGCCCGCGGGACGCCGGTGAATATCGGCGAAGCGGTCGGCGTGATCGCCGCGCAGTCGATCGGTGAGCCGGGCACGCAGCTCACGATGCGTACGTTCCACATTGGTGGGGCCGCGCAGGTCAATGAAACCTCGCACCTTGAAGCGATCTCAGACGGTAAGGTCGAACTTCGCGACATGCCGACCATCACCGACAAGAAGGGCCGCATCCTCAGCCTGGCGCGCAACGGTGAGATCGCCGTGATCGACGCCGAAGGGCGTGAGCGTGAGATGCACAAGGTGCCCTACGGAACCGTGCTCTTGTTCAAGGACGGCGCGAAGGTGAAGGAAGGCGAGCGTCTGGCGGAATGGGATCCGTTCACGCTGCCGATCATCACTGAGCAATCGGGCGTGGTGAAGTATCAGGATCTGGTGGAGGGCTCGACGCTCGAAGAGCAGACCGATGACGCCACCGGTATTGCTCAGCGTATCGTTACCGAGAACCGCGCGACGGGCCGCAAGAAGAAGGAAGAGCTGCGTCCGCGTCTCACCCTTCTTGGCGAAGGGCAGAGCGAGGACGAAACCGAAGCGCAGCGCTACATGCTGGCTCCGGGCACGACGCTCTCGGTCGAGGACGGTCAGCAGGTTGACGCGGGCGACATCCTCGCGCGCGCCAGCCGTGAAGCGGCCAAGACCCGCGACATCACCGGTGGTCTGCCGCGGGTGGCTGAGCTCTTCGAAGCGCGTCTTCCCAAGGACAACGCGATCATCGCCAAGATTTCGGGCAAGATTGAATTTGTCCGCGAATACAAGGCGAAGCGTAAGATCGCGATCATCCCAGAAGAAGGCGATGCGGTTGAGTACCTGATCCCCAAGACCAAGGTGATCGACGTGCAGGAAGGCGACTTTGTGAAGAAGGGGGATACCCTGATCTCCGGCTCGCCCAACCCGCACGACATCCTTGAGGTTTTGGGTGTCGAGGCGCTGGCTGAGTATCTCGTCAACGAGATCCAGGAAGTCTACCGACTGCAGGGCGTGAAGATCAACGACAAGCACATCGAGGTGATCGTTCGCCAGATGCTGCAAAAGGTTGAGATCACCAAGGGTGGCGACACCACGCTGCTGCCAGGCGAACAGGTTGACCTTGCGGAAATGCTCGAGATCAACGGCAAGCTTGGCAAGGGTAAGGAACCGGCGGAAGGCACGCCGATCCTGCTCGGCATCACCAAAGCCTCGTTGCAGACTCGCAGCTTCATCTCGGCGGCCTCGTTCCAGGAGACGACGCGTGTGCTTACGCAGGCTTCGGTTGAGGGTAAGAAGGACACGCTGATCGGTCTGAAGGAGAACGTGATCGTGGGCCGTCTTATCCCGGCGGGCACGGGTGCGGGCATGAACCGCATGCGCGTCACCGCCTCGAGCCGCGATGCAGCCTTGAAAGCTCAGTGGAAGAAGCAGCAAGACGCTCTGGCCGCTGCGGGCGCTGTCGAGGAAGAGCCGGTGGCGGACGTGGTCCCTTCCGAAGAAGCCATGAAAGCGGCGATGGGTGGAGGCGAGACTCCCGCTGCGGAGTAAGCGTTCCCCAAAGGCTTGAGGAAAAACCCCGCCGAGGCCGTGCGCTTAGGTGGGGTTTTTTGTGTGCGTAGCGTGTAGGTGCTATTGATAATCGTTCGCGATATGTTAGGACTTGATTCGCAACGCCCAAGGAGGCCTTCGTGACCAAGCCTATTCGCCAGACGACCCCTGTATCCCGTATCATCGAAGACATGGCGCAGCCCATTCGGCTTGATTCGCTTGGCCCGATCGCGGGACGGTTTATCTATTCCTTGCGTCTCATCGCGCTGCACGAGCGGGTGAAGCGCGACCCCGTTCCCGAGCTTACAGTAAGGCTCGGCGGTGTTGAGATCGCGGCAAAATCGCTTGCGCTCAGTCAGGCGATCACTGCGACATGGCCAGAGAACATCCACGTCTCGCGCTTTTGCTGTCAGCTTCTGACACACGACGAGGCGACCATCGGGGCGCTGATTGATTGTGTCGAACAGCGCGACCGCGAGGGCTTCGAGGCCCAAGTGTACGGCTTGATCCGCCCCGAACGCGAGCACCGTTTGTGGGACGCCGTGCTCGCGCTGGTGATGGCGGAACACCACGCCGCCTGATCGGCGCGGTTTCTACCGCTTGCGGGGGCTCGCGGCGCTGTCTAACGCTTCGCCCCATCATGACCACAACTCGCTTTGCTCCTTCACCCACCGGCCGACTGCATGTCGGCAATATCCGTACAGCGTTGCACAACTGGATGTTGGCGCAAGAACAGGGCGACGCATTCCTCCTGCGCATCGACGATACCGATGCCGCGCGTTCCAAAGAAGAATATGTTGAGGCAATCCGCGAGGATCTCACCTGGCTCGGCATCGGCTGGACCCGCGAAGAACGCCAATCCGCGCGCCTCGACCGCTATGAAGCGGCGTTTGACCGCCTACGCGAGGCCGGCCGGATCTACCCGGCCTATGAAACACAGCAGGAATTGGAGCTGAAGCGTAAGGTTCTGCTCGGGCGCGGTTTGCCGCCAATCTACGATCGAGCTGCGCTAAGCCTTACCGAAGAGGAGCGCGCCGCCAAGGACGCGGAAGGCATCGCGTCGCACTGGCGTTTCAAACTCGACCATGACGAAGCGATCGCCTGGGAAGACGGAGTGCGCGGCAAAGCGCAGTTTGATCCGGCGCAGCTCTCCGATCCCGTTATCCGTCGCGCCGATGGATCGTGGCTCTATATGCTGCCGAGCACGGTCGATGACATCGAAATGGGGGTCACCCAAGTGCTGCGCGGAGAGGACCATGTCTCGAACACCGCGGTGCAGATCCAGATGTTCAGCGCGCTGGGGGCGGCTCCGCCGGCCTTCGCGCACGAAGCGCTGCTGATGGGTAAAGAGGGCAAGCTCTCCAAACGCCTCGGATCGTTGGGCTGCGACGCGTTTCGCGAGCGTGGGATCGAGCCTGAGGCGATTGTAGCTTTGTTGGCTCGGCTTGGAACGTCGCTGCCTGTGGAGCCGATCGCGGATCGCGACGCGTTGCTGACGACATTCGATCTCTCCACCTTCGGCCGCGCGCCCGCCAAATTCGACGATGCCGAACTGGAACGGGTGAACACCGCAATCGTCCACCAGATGGCCTTCGCGGCCATCAAGGACCGCCTGCCCGAGGGAATGGACGAAGCGGGTTGGCACGCGGTGCGTCCAAACGTTTCGACCGTAGCCGAGGTCAGCGAATGGTGGCGGCTGGTGACCGGACCGATCGAAGCGGTCGAGTTCGCGCCCGAGGACAAGGCCTATCTGAGCGAAGCGGTGACAACGCTCGAATGGGGCGAGGATCCCTGGGGTGCGCTTACCTCGGCGCTCAAGGTAAGCACCGGACGCAAGGGCAAAGCGCTGTTCCTCCCGCTGCGTCAGGCGCTCACCGGTATGAACCACGGACCTGACATGGGTGAGCTGCTGCCGCTGATTGGCAAAGAAGCGGCGAAAGCGCGGCTGCAGCGGGCGGCGCAATAGAGAGCCTAACACCACTTTATCGCCTTGGCAATTTTGCAGTAATACCGTACACTTAGCAGAGGTGGAGTACTTGTTCTGGGGCTGCCGTGTTCAAGACTTTTTTTGGCATCATCCAGATTGCCTACGCTCTCTTTCTCTACGTCTCTCTTATCCATCGTGCGGGTTTGAGCGAGCCAACCAATTTGTATGGGATCTGGACGATCGTATGGATTGTACTGGCGTTCATCCTGTTCGGGCGCGGCCTTTACAACGCGTTGTGGCTCCTGCCGACGGATAAGGAATTTCATTACGCGTACACAGAGGTGACCGTGACCAACGGGGTCGGTTCCGCGCGCAACGTGTTCCAGTCGCAGCATGGTCGGCTTAACGGCCTTGTCGCTGGCCTGACCACTCTGGGCGCAGTCTATTACGCGTTTGTCTCCATCGACGACGGGCGCGCCTACGACGATGCGCTTGCGAACCCGCTGTTTCAATTGCTTGATGTCTTTTCGCAATTGTGGACCGGGCTCTTGAGCCAATTGCTTACCAGCCTCTTTTCGTAGGGCTGCCCGCGCCTCAATCAGCTCCCATGCTTCTCCAGTTCGTCGCCTTTGAGCGTGACGATATGCAGCAAATTGGTCGCGCCGGGAGTGCCGAAAGGCACGCCAGCCAGCACGATCTGCTTGGAGCCCGCCGCGCCGAAACCGTGGCGCAGCGCCATGCGCTTGCCCTTGGCGATCATCTCTTCGAAGCTGCCAATATCCTTGGTTGCCACCGCGTGAGCGCCCCATAAGAGAGCCACGCGCCGCGCGGTGCGCAGGCTGGGCGTGAGCACCAGAACCGGCGTTGCCGGCCGTTCGCGCGCGACGCGGCGTGCGGTGGCGCCGCTGGAGGTGAAGACGGTGATTGCGCTGATCGGCACCGTGTCGGCAATCGTCATGCAGCTGTGCGCCAAGGCGTCCGCCGTCGTCGAGTCGGGCGGTGTATCAGAGAAGCGCACGCGGGCGGTGTACTGTTCGTCCCGCTCCACCTGCGCCGCGATCCGATGCATCATCGCGACCGATTCCTCCGGCCACTCTCCCGCCGCGCTTTCCGCCGACAGCATCACCGCGTCCGCCCCGTCATAGACCGCGTTGGCCACATCAGAGACTTCGGCGCGGGTTGGCGTTGGACTCTCGATCATGCTTTCGAGCATTTGCGTTGCCACGATCACCGGCTTGCCAGCGTTGCGGCTGGCGGCGACGATGCGCTTTTGCAGCGGAGGGACTTCGTGCGGTTCGAGCTCAACTCCCAGATCACCGCGCGCGACCATGATGCCATCGGATAACTCGATGATCTCGGCCAGACGGTCGACCGCCTTGGGCTTTTCGATTTTAGCGCACAGCGCGGGGGCCTGGCCGGTTTGCGTTGTACCGATGAGGCGGCGGGCCTCGGCGAGGTCTTCAGGCCGCTGGACAAAGCTCAGGGCAATCCAATCGGCCCCCTGTTGGACGGCGAAGGCGAGGTCCTTGCGATCCTTGTCCGTTAGCGCGGGTATGGGCACTTCGGCATCGGGCACGTTGACGCCTTTGCGGTCAGAGATCACCCCGCCCACTTCGGCCGAACAGCGGATGCGGTTCGCATCGGCCTCGCGCACGATCAGGCGGATCTTGCCATCATTGATGACGAGGCGCTGTCCGCGCTCCAGAATGCCGAAGAGTTCAGGGTGCGGCAGACACACGCGGCTGTCATCGCCCGGCGAGGGATCGCGGTCGAAATTGAAATGCCCGCCATGGCGGATCACGGCTTTGCCACCGACAAACTCGCCGACGCGCAATTTCGGCCCCTGGAGGTCCGCAAGAATGGCGATGGGTCGAGCGAATTCCTTTTCCAAAGCGCGGATCGCGGCGATGGCCTTGGCGTGGTCGTCCTGCGATCCATGGCTCATATTAACGCGGAACGCGTCGGCCCCGGCGCGAAAAAGGCGGCGCAGCATTTCGGGTGAGCGGCTGGCCGGGCCGATCGTAGCGAGGATTTTGACCTTCCGTCCACGCGGATTGATCCGGCGTGTCCGCAGCTCGGAGCGGGTTTGGCTCTGCGAAAGTGATGGTGGCGTGCTCATGATCCCTCCCAACGCGCGCCACGCTATGGCATAGGTGTCCTGCATGACAACGACATATCCACCGGTAAAACCAAGGAGGCTGCCGATTTATGGCTGAGGAGACCGACCCGCTGGACGCGCTCGACGATGCGGTTGCGGCCGCTGCGTTTCGGCGCCTGGTGCGCCATTTGCGTCATCGTTACGACGCGCAGAACATCGATCTGATGGGGCTTTCGGGCTTTTGTCGCAATTGCTTGGCCGATTGGATCCGCGACGAAGGCTTCGAGGGCGATAAATCGACCGCGCGCGAGGTGATCCATGGCATGCCGCAGGACGAGTGGAAAGCGACGCGCCAGACGCCGGCAACTCCCGAGCAATTGGCGCGCATGGAAGCGAGCGTGAAGCTCAACGCCCAGAGCTAGCGCTTGGGCGGCCTATCGGCATTCCACCCTGGGGCTCGCCACGGGCTGGACGTTGCACCGCGCTCCACCCACGATCTCAACACGGCCCCCGCCGCCCACGGCGACATCCGCCGTGTTGGAGACATCGGCGTAGACCGATCCCGCGCCGCCAATAGCGATTTTCGCATCAGCCACGCGCAGGCGTTTGCCTTCGATCGATCCTGCGCCGCCGATCGCGTAGCTTGCCTCGTTCGCGGTGCCTTCGAGGCGGATCGAGCCTGAACCACCGATGGCGGCGTTGACGTTTTGCGCTTCAAGACGCTCGACTTCGATCCGACCAGCGCCATCAATCGCGGCTGAGAAACTCTCGGCCTTGTTCCAAGGAATGTTGATCTGCGCTGGGCCAATCGTCTTTACCGAACTCACGGAAGGTAGATAGACAACCGCGCTCATCCGCGAGCCTGGGTTGGAGCTCCATGGCTTACCGTCTTTGAAGGCGATGGTGAGCGTACCATTCTCGACGCGCGCTTCTGCGTCGGCTATCATCTCCGCCGGGCCCTGAAACGAGACCTTGGGCACATCTTTCCCTGTCAGCAACGCGACCCGGAAGGTGCCCTGCACGACAACCTTATCCGCGATTTCAATACCCTGGTCACGCCATTCATAAGGGCTGGGATTGAGCGATTGGGAGTGAGCGGGAACAACGATGCAAAGCCCAAGTAAAGCGAAAGTCATCCTTTTCATGCCCGACTCCTTCAGTGCGATAGAGCGCAAGTGTATATTTCGTCGGGCGTGGCCGCAAGTCGACCACATCTTACACTCTAAACCCCAGTCAGTTTCGCACGCATTTCTGCCCGTCACCCTTTGCGCCGCCAAGCGGGAAAGCTAGGTCGCTCCAAGCCCGAATCACATTCCGACTGGAGAACCCCAAAGATGGCTGATGCCACCGATGACCGCCTGCGCCTTTTGATTGAGCGCATCGAACGCCTCGAGGAAGAAAAGAAGGGCATCGCCGACGATATCCGCGACGTGTACGCCGAGGCCAAGGCGGTGGGCTATGACGCCAAGATCATGCGCCAGATCGTGCGGCTGCGTAAGATGAAGCCCGATGACCGCAGCGAGCAAGAGGTCATCCTGGAGACCTATAAAGCAGCGCTGGGGATGGGGTAAGCGCCCTCCTGGGCATTGCAGTGTCATCCCATGTGTATTATATCGATAACACACTAATATCAGAGGAGGAACTGCCCATGCCTGGACCCTGGAAAGACGCTCGTGGTATCATCGTTACCACCACCCCCACCATCGAAGGCCATCCCATTCAGGAATATGGCGGCATTGTCGTTGGCGAAGTGATCGTGGGCGCGAACCTGTTTCGCGATCTGTTCGCCAATATCCGCGACATCGTTGGCGGGCGCTCGGGCTCTTATGAGCGGATCCTCAAACAAGCGCGTGACGAGGCGATTGAAGAGCTGCAAGCCGAAGCCGCCTCGCGCGGGTGCAACGCCGTTGTTGGCATCGATCTGGATTACGAAGTCGTCGGCGACACCGGTTCGATGCTGATGGTCAGCGCCAGTGGGACTGCCGTCAAGATCTAGTTGTCGCCCGCCAGTTTCGCTCCCAGCGAGGCGAGTCCGAACAGAATCCCGTTATGCGCCGCGTGTAGCGCGATGGCTGTGATCAGCCCATAGTGCACCCGCAGATAACCAACCATTGCGCCCAGCGCGAATTGCGGGAGAATCAAGGGGAGCAACAAGGCGAGCGAACCCTCCGAGTAATTGCCGAGATGGACCAGCGCAAAGCCCCCGGTGGCCGCCCAGAAGAAGATTGCAAAACGCGGTGCGAAGAAGCCGGGCACTGGCCAATGGCGCATTAGCAAGGCCATGGAAAGGCCCAGCATCACGAACACCACGGCCAGCAGGTTAAAAATCGGCATTGTGCGTTCAGGGTCCAGCGCGTTGAGCGCGAGGGGCACCCCGATTACGCCCAAAGTGCAAAATCCCACCAGCGCCATGACCCAGGGAACTCCGTTCAGCCAGCTGCGAAAGACTAGCTCCTCGATCACCGGCACAATCAGCACGATAAGCGCCAGTGTCCAGACCGAAAGCTCCAGCGTCGCGTTAACATTCTCGGGCAACTCAAAGCCTAGCGCAGGGACAAGGCTCAACACCGCGATGAGCGCCGCCATGATCGGCAGATCGAGCCAAAGCATGCGCAAAGTGCCCTTGATTTTGCCAGGCGATCGACCTGAGTGCGCGGGCAAGGTCGGGCGCTTCAGAAAATTGGCAAATCGACGCCACTCCGCGCTCAGGCTGTCAGGGCTAGGAGCAAGCGGTTGCGAGGGATCGCCGTCACCGAAGGCACTCTCGATTTCAGGAGTGGTGAGAGGGCTTGTCGTCATATCGTTCAACCGGCTAATGCGTGTCTCTCGATACGGGGCCATCCCGCAGCACGCTACAGCCAACCGATAAAAGAGTTCCCCCAAGGAAAACCAATGGCAGGCCATTCCAAATTTAAGAACATCATGCACCGCAAGGGTGCGCAGGACAAGAAACGCTCCAACCTGTTTTCCAAGCTCAGCCGCGAAATCACCGTGGCGGCCAAGATGGGCGCCCCCGATCCGGACATGAATCCGCGTCTGCGCCTTGCGGTCAACAACGCCAAGTCGCAATCCATGCCCAAAGACAACATCCAGCGCGCGATCGATAAGGCGAGCGCAGGCGACGCGGAGAATTATGAGGAAATCCGATACGAAGGGTATGGCCCCGGCGGCAGCGCGATCATTGTCGAAGCGCTGACCGACAACCGCAACCGAACCGCCACCGCCGTGCGCACCGCTTTCAGCAAGAATGGCGGCAATCTGGGCACCGAAGGCTCGGTTGCGCACGGGTTTGAACGGCTCGGTTTGATCGAATACCCCATAAGCGCCGGAGACGAAGACACGATCCTTGAAGCGGCGATGGAAGCGGGCGCAGACGACATCGAATCGTCCGAAGATGGACACACGATCTGGACCACGGCTGAAGATTTGCACCAGGTCGCGGGTGATCTGGAGAAGGCGCTGGGCGAGGCGGAGAACGTGAAGCTCGCCTGGAAACCCAACCTTTCGGTCGAGATGGACGAAAAGGGCGCGGGCACGCTGATGAAGCTGATCGACGCGCTCGAAGACGACGACGATGTTCAAACCGTATGGGGCAATTATGAAATCCCCGATGCGGTGGCTGAAAGCCTCTAATGGAGTGCGGGGGCTGACTTGGAGCGCCTGGGCCTTAGCGCTTGCGCTGGGCAGCGCGTTCCTGCTGGCTTTCCTGTGGCGGGTCGGCCTGTTGGTCTTCCTGTGAAGGCGAGCGCGTGTTGATCCTTGGCCTTGATCCTTCGCTCAGTTGCACGGGCTGGGGTATGGTGATGAGCGAAGGGTCGCGTCTGTCGCACATCGCCAATGGGCAAATCCCGACCGATCCGAAGGCGCCAATCTCGGCACGTCTGGCTGCCCTGCAAACACAAATCGCGGCCGTGATCGCCGCGCACGCGCCCGATTGCGCGGCCTGCGAAGAGGTGTTCGTCAACAAGAACCCGCAATCAACGCTCAAACTCGCTCAGGCGCGCGGCGCGGTGCTGGCGGCCTGCGGAGCGGCGGGCTTGACGGTGGACGAACACTCCGCGCGCGCGATCAAAAAGTCGGTGGTGGGGACAGGCGGAGCCGACAAGGCTCAGGTCGCCGCCATGGTGAAAGTTCTGCTTCCCGGCGTGCCACTCGCCGGAGCGGACGCAGCGGATGCGTTGGCCGTCGCGATAGCCAA
>ERZ1740065.1436-NODE-1436-length-14240-cov-11.956715_pt1 | contig 14240 bp, 14 predicted proteins | sample MGYA00581738_ERZ1740065 | MGnify/ENA primary metagenome ERZ1740065 (study PRJEB43018, sample SAMN04849749) | marine metagenome | isolation source: floating plastic debris | place: Pacific Ocean | collected 2008-09-01 | study: EMG produced TPA metagenomics...
TCTTCTTTTTTTTTTTTCTTTTTTTTCTTTTTTGTTGTTTTTCTTTTTTTGGGTGCTGTTTTTTTTTTTTGTGGTTGAGGGTGGCTGGTATGGGGAAGATCTCATAGTTCAAAGTTCAATTACGATTAAAATGGAAATGTCTAATTGCAGCATCTACCGATTACAGAGTGCATGAAATGAATTCAGCACGTCAAAAACAAGGGAAAACAACTCCAACTAAAGATGTGCAACTTCATGGGAATAGTATCTGGCACATAAGACAGAATAGGAGTTATTTTTCTACTGTAAGGTAGCCTTGTGGCAGCAGGGTCATGACCTCACCTTGTCAGTGAGCTGCTGCAGGAAGCTCTCCAGATCCTCCGGGGTGACATGGAGGAATTTGGTTGGCTGCTTGTCTGCCAGCGTGTAGGTGATGATGTCGATGGCGGTGAGACGCGTCTGTTTACGCGACGGCACGTAGACAATGGTGGGTTTCGAGTTGGCGTGACGCATGATGGCCTGATAGACCGGCTTCACCATGGCCAGCAGACGCGACTGGTTATGCGTTATGTTGAAACCCTAGACACGAGAATCATATTGAATATGTTGGAGAGTGTGCTTGTTTCTCATAAGCCAGGCTCGTATTGAATCAAGATACATAAAACCACCCTAAGTACATTACACAGTTCAGAGCTGAGCCAGTGGCAGCCATGGTGATTTAATCTCTAAGTCTATGGCATCTATGAACATATCGATGCCAGCAATGGAGGCAGCAATCAATCTATGGTATGTCAGAAGATGGAGTCAGTCGCGGTAAGATACCTGGATGTGCAGCTCGAGCGGTATCGGGCGCACGGTTGGGAGGAAGCTGAACACGCCCGTGTTACCGCAGCCAAGCCAGCCGGCGATGTCCTTGGAGTTTCCGACGGAGACGCTGAGAGCCACGATCCGGATGTTGCGTTTGATTTGAGACGATATGTAGCGCATGCGAGAGCAGATGACTTCCAGTACGGCCTGTGATCAACAGGGACACAGTGTACATGAATGGTGTACATGAGCGGTGTCAGTGGACGGTGTACGCGGACAGAGCGAAGGCGGAGGGACTGACGCCTTCGAAATGCACTCACCCCGTCAGACCCAGCAATCAGCTGCAGCTCATCCACTACAAACAAGTCGACGTTCTGCACGTTCTTCCTCTGCTTCCATCGGCGCGACAAGACGTCCCACCTCTCCGGCGTTGACACGATCACATTCCCCTGGAAATGAGATATAAAAATATGGCTTACACAGCTGGCCATGGAGTAACCGGTGAACCCACAAGTATTACGTAGGAATTGTTGATGTCACATCACGACTATTAGTATTGCATAGGAACGCATTTGGTATTGCATAGGAGCTGTGAGCATTACATGAGAACTATTGACCGTTATATCGTAAGTGTTAGTAGACAGGAAGTGCTAAGGTCACCTTGGCCAGTAGCTTCAGGTCGGCTCCAGTCTCACCGGTCAGCATCACCACGCGCTTACCGAGAACGGCTCCAAACTTCGCCTGCCACATGGCATTCACCTAAATCATACAACATCAACTAAAGCAAATAAGTTCCATAAGAGAAGTGCATGTAGCTGTATGTAAATAAAACATCACACAATCCTGGAATCTCACAACTGGCCATTAATCATGCGTCCACCTGACAGCCTCGACTACCTGTGTGGTTGGTTGTACCTGTGTGGTTGTCATAAATCGGTAGGGGAATTTTGACAACCATAAACCACATCTCTATCAGAGGAATTACATGTTGTAACATAATAATATAATTGTCAATATCGCAATAATCATACAGATAGTTATTAAATTAAAATATATGAGGTAAGAAGGATAACAAATGGTTTTTATATGCGGTAGAAAAGATAAAAATGTTCAGTTGCTAGAATTACTAATTGGAGTTGAACTGATTTCACGACTAAAATGTATTGGAATGTATTAAATAGGTCAGACAGACAGCCAATGACCTTTCTTGACCTAGATATGTAGGTATGACTTTCAGACCCACATGGTAGATGTGCGCAATAGTTCAACACAGTCAACATGCATGCAACTATCCACCGGAAAAGCAGGTAATGTTTACGTTTGTCTAAGTTTAACGTTTTGGAAAATTATTTTTGGCCTCCTGCAGAAATCGAACGCAAGAATATTACTGTTGGATTGATAATCCACACTCCAGTTGCAAGAAATACAGTAACAATAACACAATTCCGCAAAATTATATCACAAACTAAAACCATACTTGGTAAAATTTCCAGTTTTATAGTAGATCTGAAACATCAGCCATTCTCACCAGCCATTGCTACTGTCACCTCTGGAGAGACAGGTGGAGATGATTATTATCAGAATATTATCTAAGCTCACTCATGTAAGGACCTCGGCCACCCCGAAGGATGGAGTCAGCCCAGTTGATATTGCACTGCAGCAAGGCAGAAAGCCCAACACGAGACTCCTGCTCCAAATCGTGCATGGTCAACTGCACACACAGTACGGAGAGACTGTAGTACGGTGAACAATGTACTGATGCAGGGTGTTAATAATGATTATTTGCTATAAAATCTTTATTTTCAAGTCTTGGCCAAATCACCGGAAAACATTTTGTTCTCTCCTTATCTTGCCGTTATGTCGAAGAACAAAAACGTTAGTCGAGGATAATTAGGAAGCGGTGGAGAGGATACGGGTTCAGAACAGGGGAGACAAGTCTTACCTGCTGCGCCAGTGCCTCCAGTGGCGTCACATAAACGCATCTGCTATCAGGGTTCAAGGTCAGCATCCTGAGGATGGCAAACTCGGCACAGACGGTCTTGCCGCTGCCGGTTGGTGCGCCGATGAACACGTTCTCGTCAGTGTTGTACAGCGTGTTAAAAACTGAGAAAATACAGCAGTAATTTAATTTTACACCGTGACCTATTTACTGCCCAGAGGCGTCAAAGAGTTGAGTGAATGGAGCACCTTGGGTCTGTATGGGATTGAAGAATTGAATGTTGTACAGCTTCTCGTAGTCTGAGTTCCTAAGCGCCGAGACGGGGAGTGGTTGCAGGTCAAGCAGCTCGGTGGGCAGTGGGTACTTCTCCGGCAGTATCAGGTGACGGAACGACACGGGCAGCTGCGTCTCGGCAGCGATCCACCGGTCGCTGATAACCCGGATAAAGTACTGTGGCGGCAGCGGCTCAAATACCGGCACAAAGAACTTGACGACATGCTCATCCTGCGCAAACTTCTGCTTCAGCAGAAAGTACTCGTGGTGCAGTATGGTCTCATCGTCGACGTCTGTCACCCAAATCCAGAACGCCTAGACGAGAACAGATCACTGATCAGACAAAGATAGAGGGGGGCCGAGAGAGGGAGAGCGAGAAGGATATGGGTGGAGAGATAAAAGGGAGACGAGTGGAGAGATACAGGGAGATAGGTGGACAAGAGAGGAGAAACAGAGAGGGAGTGACGCCTGCTGTTTTAGAATGTGTTGCTAAATGTGCAGATAGTGAGAGAACAAACCTCAGAGTGGCCGTGAACCTTCTCGTCCCACTGGAAGTCGGGGGTGATGGTGAGCTCCACCCGCAGTGTAGATCGTGTGATCGGCTGCACATGAACGGCCAGCTCTAGCTTCGGGAACTGATGAACGTACTTGTGAATGAGTTTACCTGAAACGAGGAGGAACACGATGACTAGTGATCAGTCGGCGCAACAAAACCAGAAAACAAAGAGTAGTACCCATTTTTGGCATCCTGACAAGCTCTCCAATCTCGTTGTGACCTAGGTCATAGAATCGCTCCCATGGGAAATTCTTCTTTTCAATTTTCTTCACGACTTCCTCAGGGACCTTACGGAACTGCCTGAGAGGGCACATCGACTGCCACCTACGAAGAACACGGATGCTCGTGAGTAAGGCACTCAAGAATGCATATGATGCAATGTGAATAAGACAAACAGGACTTACATCCTCTTATCAACCATCTTACACAAGCTGAGGACTTTCTCGGCCAGAGATGCCCAGCCTCGGTGCAGCACGATTTCAAAGATGGCGCGCAACAGACGGCCAGCCGACTGCGTGATGTACACCATGTCGGCGACGAGAGCGAAACCCTGGGAAAACAACAAAAGGCAAACTATAATAAAACAACACAAGTATATAAACTATAAAACAAAGACTGTGAATCTAAAGATACGGAGAGTCAGGCAGACGGCCAATGACAGAGTGATACAACTCCTAATGATGGCATTGAAGCAGAAATTAGTGCTGAAGCATGTGGCGGTGAGGGACGGTGTACAGACCTCCAGCTTGAGGTTGGATATGTAGGCTTGCAGTAAGATATTACACTTGGCTGTCGGTTCCTCTATCGACTCTTTGATTGGTATGGGAACTCTCTCCAGCAGCTTCTGCAGCTCTATCTTCTCCTCCTGACAATTGCATAAGGCAAGTTATTTCCCATTTCTTGAACCTAACTTGAACTCTGCTTGACATTAAGCTGTGACCATGTATTACAACACTCTTGGTATGATAAACGAGCTGATGCAGCTCTGGCCTGGGTAAACTGTAAATTGGGTGGATTGCGGTAAATTCCAAATCACAAATTATGATTACAAAACCGTGTGGCCAGGCATCTTACTATGGCCAAATCCCAAACCCTGATCTTAATCAGATCATGACAGCCGACAGTTCATGACACAAACACAGGAGAGTGGGACACAGAGACGCGTCACAGAGGAGTGGGACACAGAGACGTGTCACAGAGGAGTGGGACCCAGAGACGCGTCACAGGGGAGTGGGACACAGAGACGAACCTCTCGGACAGAGATCTGCCTGAACTCGCCAGACAATGTGAAGACACGGAAGAGCTCGATCTCACTGAGAGTTGGTTTCAGCAGTTGGTTATAAGTCGCTATCGTCTCGTTGGTGCAGTAGTAGTGACTGGCAATACGTCCCAATTCTGTCACCTGTATAAGCCCCTTCGATTGGTCAATCTCTCACACGACAACGGGGAGGCACTATCAGGGCGTTTACAGACCATGAAGTTGCCACTACGCCTGTCGTATTTGACGAGGTTATGCTTGTCGAGGGATGTGGCGGCCGTGTGGATGAGGTCCTTGCGTCGCTGCTCCAGCCATTTGTCTGTCTCGATCTCATCCAGGCTGACGCCGTACAGTGTCGGGTTACGTAACATCCTGATGAACAGGTACGTGTAGTCTGAAACACAACGTAACTATTGCAGCATAAGAATTACTATCAAAATCGCTCTATAGGCCATTTGTTACAGTATGCGGCTGTAACATCTCAGTTCATTATACAATTCGTTATATACTGTAGAGCCGGATTGGATAGCGACGGTCTAGCAGCCCGGAAACGATGATCGCTATCGTTAGAATTCGCTATAGGAATTATACTCATTACAACTTATGTAGGGGGAGTTGTCTTCTCATTAATGGGATTGCTATCGTTAGGTCGCTATCATTTTTATTTGTTGATGATTTTTAAGGAGATACTAACATTTCTGCTGCTAACAAATCAAGTTCTATAGTATATAATCGTATCGGCATGTATCAGTACGTATCGGCACATATCGGTACGTATCAGCACGTATCAGTACGTATCGGTACGTATCGGCACCTATCGGTACGTATCGGCACCTATCGGTACGTATCGGTACGTATCGGTACTCAACGCCAAATCCGTAACAATAAGAATAAGCAAACGAAAATGCAATGACAATCCGCCAACAATTGCTGCCAAGTAATAGGATTTATATAATGATAGCAATGTAACCATAGCGACTGTATCTATGTAACCATAGCGACTATAACGTGAGACAAGGAGTGGAGCTCTTACTCAGCCACTCGACGGCTTCCTTGACGTTCTGTACGGTGCCGAGGACGACTTCAGCGTTGAGCTGGTCGGGCAGTTTCTTGATGAACTGGCTCTCGACAGGCAGCTGCTGGTTCATGAGACTGAGGTAGTAACGTAGCTCGCTGTGGTTGGTTATCAGTATACCCTCCCCCTTAGTGTCGTACTGCGGCCGACCGGCTCGGCCCAACATCTATAAATAGAGAGACCGCTGCCTACACTGCCATGAGTGTATTGACTCTGCTCGTAGTCATCATCCACAGACGAGTCGGAATGACCGTAACAAATTCAGTAAGTCGACGTACTTGCATGACATCCAAAGCTCCAAGCTCCACCCATCTGCCTTTCTCGGGGTTGTATATCTGCGTCCCTTTGATGATGACGGTGTGGGCAGGCAGGTTGACACCCCAGGCTAGGGTAGCGGTGGACACGAGAACCTGGATATGACGGTCGGCGAAGAGGTCCTCCACGAGCGTACGGTCGACCCTAGTCATGCCGGCGTGATGAATGGCGAAGCCGTATGGCAGCAAGTCTTTTAGCTCCAGGTTCTTCACCTGGTCAGCCTCAGTTCTCAGCACCTCGGTGGAGGCGCTGCCCTCGCGCAGGAATGAGCCGAGTGAATCTCTCTCCAGGCACATGTCCCTTATCGCCCGCGCTGTCTTACCCGTCTCCTTACGCGAGTGGACGAATACCAGCACCTGAAAAGTACAAGCAGACCACCGGTCATACTAAAGCACAGAGCACTGGCAGCTTGTACTCCTAGAGTCAGCGCACTGACCTGATTCTTTCCGGCATGTTCCATGACTTTGTCATAGACGCATTCGTTCATTATCTGGAACCTCTTCATTGCCTTCTTCTCTGTCACGCCGATATACTGCTGCTCCAGAGGTACTGGACGGTAGCTGGGTAAAACACAAACCAACCAACTTATCCAATAGACTGGCAAAAAGAGTAACACAACGACACATCTGCCACTCGTTATGGGAGACAGATCAGAGGAGGTCGTTTTACCTGTTGTCAAAGAAGAATAGACCTTTGGATGGATCGACTCTGAGGAAGGTGGCCACGTCGGCGTAATTGGGCAAGGTGGCGGACAGGCCTACGAGCCTCACTTCTTCCTGTGTAGTCTCGATGTTACGTATGGTACGGGCGACGAGAGCCTCGAGTACCGGCCCTCTGTCATCGTGCAGCAGATGGATCTCGTCCTACAGGCACGCAAAGACTAGAGACAAACGGGGATAGACTGAGCTCTACAGAGCACGAGGCTGAGATAGATGGGGGAGAGACTAAAACAAATGACCGGCAGTTATACTAATAATATCTGCGGAGGGTAGTTTCTTGAAGCACCAGGTCAGTGAATAGATGTAGGGAAAAGGAAGTGGCGTGTGTGTACTCACAAATATCATCAGCCTGACGAGCTGAGTGTAGACTTTCTCTCCGCCCTTCCTCGTAATGATGTCCCATTTCTCGGGTGTGCATACAATCACTTGGGTGGCGTTGATCTGCTCCTTGCTTAGCTGGTGGTCTCCTGTCAACTCTGACACCGTCAGGCCATAGGAGCTGTCAAAATATCGCCTCTATCACCACCGCGCCTCCAATACATAATCAATGAACTTTTGTATAGATATGCTCTAGAACTGAATCTGATAGTGGTGGCAAAATATTATTGCTGTTGTTCGAATTCGCTATAGAAATTACACTCATCATAGCTCATATTGGAGTTGTCTTCTCATATATGAGATCGCTATCGTTTTGATTTCTTGATGATTTTGAAGGAAACGCTAACATTTCTGTTGCTATCAAATCCGGTTCCACAGGAGTAAAGATAAGATAACTCCCAAGCACTGGCCCAGTAAATTATTGCAGCTACAGTACCTCAGTCTCTTGGAGAAGCTACCAGTCATCTCCTGGACGAGTGAGCGCATGGGAGCGATGTAGAGGATCTTGAATTCGTCTGTGTTTATGGTGCCGTCCGCGTTGATATGTTTACCGACCTCACGCAGTATTGTGAGGAGGGCCACGTTAGTCTTACCGGCTCCCTACAACACGATCAGACGTAACTAACTAAACATGACTGAACACATCAACGATCCTCATATCTGAGAGACTCGCAGTGACTAGCCTAAGACTCACTCGTTTACTAAGACACCAAAAGTCATAAGCACACTGGAGTTATCCCCTCCTCCCTAGTTTGTGATCAGCCTATGGCTGTCTATACGAGGCATGGTGAGCAGGCCACACAGTGGAGGTAACTTCAATTCTTAGTGAAGGAGTCAACGTCAAGAGTCAGGGGTCAGGACTAACAGAGCAGGTGACTGAGACTAACAGTTGGCGCGCAGAGCAGCAGGTTCTCGTCACTGTCGAGGGCTGCCTTCTGTAGCTTGCTCTGGATTCTGTTGAGAGACTTGTAGCCGTCGAACGCTGGCTGAGCGTACTTTGGCAGCTTCTCAATCGGTATCAGCTCCTGTCAACGAAAATAAAACGTCGCTGTAAAAGTCAGCCTCGCTGCTGGAACAGGGAAGACTCGAGCAGCTGCGCACCTCTCCGTCTTCAAAAGGTCTGGGTTTCAGAGCCGGCACGAGAACTTCCTCGTAGCCTTTCTTCTGTTTCCTGTACGAGCCGTCGGGCAGCTGGCACGTCTTGTTAGCCATAAAATGGCTGCCCTGAGCGAACACCAAGTCCTCCAAGTCAATGTTGTTGACGTGGCCAACTTCATTCTGTAACAGCGACGAACGAGATTGAACATGCAAATGAACCCATACATAAGGAGTGACGTAGTTAGGTATAATGGGCATAGCGTTAAACTGCAGTCACTCAGGGTTGAGCCTGCAGAGTCGATACTGGAAACTAGCTCTCTATAACGAGGCCCTGCTTATAGTGTTGATAACGAGTAACTCAGCATCACTATCAGAAAATCCGCTACAGTAATTTGGATTTATCTTCTCCTGTTGTTAATCTGATTTGTCATTATTTCAACAGCCATCTATTTCCGTCACTCAAAATAATTATAGTTGAGGGAGCAACAAAAACAATGTGTACAGCAGTCAGGTCACTTCACTGTTTTATATGGAACACATACCCGAGTGGAAGTGGACGTGTCCATAGACTCAGAGTCATCCTTTGCTTTTAGTTTGGATGCGAAGGCCTTGCGGGCATCGCCATCCTGCCCGTCGCCTTGCAGTAGCCTCAGATACTCAGCCAGCTCGGGGTTGTCCGACATCTCCAGTTCAATACGACTTCTCTCCTGCGCGCTCTGAGCTTGTGCCAGCAGTGTGCAGTACAAAACTAGGAAAGGGCAATCCAGCTGACGTTTCAGCTTGCGCAACAAACATTTCTACTGGGAAGCAGCGTTCGACTACACGATAGGGACGTACTCATTTTCCTGTACTGACGGAGCGTCTTGATGAACGTGAAGCAGGAGGGACCAAGAAGGTGAAGAAGCTTTGACTCCACCTCACGAGAGTCCGACGCCGTCTTCAGCACATCCAGGACCTCGGTGGCCTTGGACTGAGCGACCATCGGGTCATCGAAAAACTGTCTGAGATGACGCTGGAGCCAGAAGGCGTCGATCTCTCTTGGATGCAAGCCTTCGCTCGACTTGCCTGCCTGGCCTGCTGCCAGCTGAATGAAGAGAACTCGACATCACACAAGGCTATCAATCAGTAAGGGGAGGTAAATCCACAACATCATATACATTATATAGACGCCTTCTTGGCTGTTGGATGAGATATTTTCCGTGCGGTTAGAGATAAATAGTATAGACAGAACTTACAGCAGACGCCTGGATAGCCTGTCGCTGTGTCTCCACCTCCTCATCAGAGCTGGCTGCTTCGGACTCATCTCCCTCATCCTCTCTCTCCTCTCCGTAGACATCTTCATTGTCAGCTTCGTCATCCGATTCATCAAACTGTACGTTGACGCCTATGGTCTCCATTGCCTCGTCTACCGAGAGAAGCAAACAAGTCAACCGCGCAATCAGCAGAATAACAAGAGGGATCTTGAGCAGATATCTGTCAAACGATAGAAGACAACGGAACCGTGCTGGACAGAGATTGAGATGGCAGATCAACCAACCTGATTGCATTCTCTCATCCTGTGAGCCCCAGTCTGTGATTTTCTTACCCAGGTTTACCAGCAGGGCAAACCTTTCATCAGCGATGCCGCCTAAAAGCCCCTCAATTTCTTTCTTCTTCTCCTTATCGCGGAGTTTGTCATTCTTTAAGACCACAAGCACTTCATCCGAAGCTCCACACAAGACATCCCTTGGCTGCAGAAAGATATATTTGTAATAAAAACCGCACCTTGTGTTCAATGATCATTCAAAAGGCAGATCGATTACCTGGTCGCCTAGCGATGCCTGGATGAAGCTGAGGAGAACTTCGTAAGTCTGTCTGGTTTCAGGGGTTTTGGGACGGTACATAATTCCCACCATATCCTCAATACCCTCTGACAACAAAGTCTGCCCTTTCATTTTGGCCATATCGTAACGTGTGTCATCACGTTTCTTTCTCCTAAAAACCAAACCTTACCATAGATTAAAAAAAATTAAACCAACTAAAACCCATGACGTATGCGTGATGTGTGACAGCATGCGTGCCAAGGAATGGCAGCAAATATGATTGATAAAAAACCAACTGACTTTGCCTGTTTCTCTTGCATGAGGTTGGGCTTTGTACGCAAAGCTTTGTCACCCATTTTCTTCCCTTCAATTTGTCCAACAAGGGACATGACTTCGCCGGTAGCTTCATCTTTCGCTCGTCGCGTGATCATAGACCGATCAGCAGTCAAAACAAGGTTTGAGTTCTGCAACAAAAATGAGTTTCTTTGACCACGTAGGAACTTCGAAGTTAAGATAATAACATGAATCTAAGTCCATGGAAATTGCCCTAGATCAATCATGCCTTGGCATTACATTTAACCAATGAACAATGTGTTCATTACATTTTTGCATCATCCGAATCGAGTGCATATATATTTCCCATTCAGAGATAAGAGATCAGCAGGTATAACAAAATAATTCTCATTAACAACTAAAAATAATAGGAAAACCTACCGCCTTGTATTCATACTGCAGCGATCTAGCCGTGGCATCCGCCATGGCTTTGTTGGTGAGTTGTTATGTATGTATAATGATCACAGGGATGGTCTTTCTCTTTCGGCAATGGCGGCTTTCACGCAAGTTCGTTGAATTTCTAAGGTCAAGGTGAAAAGATAGAACGCGCTCTAGTCTCTAGTTGGAGCTTTTGTACCACACTATAAACAGGAGGAGACAACTCAATGGAGACCTTGCCGGTGACGTTAGATTGTAGTCCAAATATTTAGTCTGCACACAAATTACAATAAATCTCGAATATACTGATCGACTAACGAGTTTGATCATAATTCGTGCTAGGCTGTCTGTAGCCATTTTGGTGTTCGCTACAAGTTGTGCAAAACTAAGGTAAGCTATACCCATCAATTTACTGCTGGTTTGTCGGAGTTGGGCTCCAACCTCCAGTATTTTCTTGGTTACTGAAGTATGCAGATTTAGATTTATTCGCAATCATAATCATATCCTTCCAATATGAGGTAATCCTTACTGCTGATAGTCGCCTCACATCGGTAGTACAGCCGGCAACCACATCTCTTCGAATTCCTTGTCTGCTCTGATATTAGATGCAGTCTACATTACTTGAATACGCTTCTTAGAACACAGAGTATTTTCCGTTTTCCAGACCACAAAATGTCTCAGAAATTCACAGAAGAGAACTGGCCAGGAACTTTGCCATTTGATGCACGCTTCCCTAACCAGAACCAGACTAGGTGAGTAACATATCTTATTTATTTCAAGCCTTTTACATAGCAGTGCGTGAAGCTTTGCTAGCTTAGTCTGATTCCATATTACAAATCGATTAAACACCTTATCACCATTTCAGGAACTGTTACCAGAACTACCTAGATTACCACCGCTGCCACAAGAAGTACGGAGAGGACTACGCTCCCTGTGATTACTTCAGATGGGCATACAAGAACATTTGCCCCAATGCTTGGGTAAATTATTCAACACTAATACATTCGAATATACTTTATATTACTCGAGCTAACATATTGTCTATGTATTCTATTACAGGTTGATAGATGGGATGACCAGCGAGACAAAGGAACCTTCGCCGGGCGTATATAGATTAATTTTGTGTTCAGATTTAGGCCCATTTAGTTTTGACCTGAGTATCAAGGTGAAGAGTGTCGGTGAGATTGAAACCATAGGTCTCATCATGGAGTGAGTCTGTGCATATTCTAAAAACAAACGATACAGCTCGTCATGCATCACTTTATGGCCAGCTTATAAAGTTTCTTTGCCAATACATGAGTATTGAAACACACTTAAACTTTCATCTCTTCATGAACCTTAGAATGAAGCTGTAAACATTAAGGTTTAGCAGGACGCGCGTATGATGTTTTTACGCTGCATGTGGTTCCCTCTACTCAGTTTAGTTTGATCTGCTCTGAAATAGAGCCAATGCTTGTTACATGCGAGTTTTCTGCCCACTCTTCAATGGCAAGGCGTGCCACAGTAATCTGACTGTCATTATTGCTTCTCCAGCTCTCACTGAAAAAGCTAAGACGTTGAAGCAACCATATGTCACATCTTAGCAGGACTCCATCAGGTCCTCAGAGAAAATTATGGCTTCCTTTTGTTATTTACTCTCCAAGGAGTGAAGTAATCAGGATAACTGCATTGCCATATCGGTCTAATTATATCAGCAAAGACGAGATAAATTAAATTGATCAAAAACTAAATTTCCTAATAGCAGTATGATAGGAACTTGTCAGGAGAAACCAATCAAATAACGTCGCTGGAATGCTGGTGAGTGATCAGTTTCCAGTAGGCTCCTTTCTTCCTGCTCAGGGTATCATGATTCCCAACCTGTGGAATACATGGGTACCATTGCGTCACTGTAGTCCACACATAAAACTGGTATCCTAACCCGGAGACAGGAATTGAACTCACCTCAACTATTTTGCCGCCTTCGATCACAGCGATAGAGTCAGCGTTTTTGACAGTGCTGAGACGGTGTGCTATAACAATCACAGTTCTACCTTGTATTGCTCTGTCCAGTGCTTCCTGCACTATCTTCTCTGACTCAGCATCGAGAGCACTGCAACAGTGATATCAGAATCATGAGCTTGGCCGGAAGCCACTAGGTGGTATGGGTTGCGATTATGGAATACCTCTTGCTGCATGACACAAAATCAGTCTTTGGTACGAACTTATGATAGTTAGACTAAATGTAGAGGAAGGTGACAGATCCTGGTTTAAGAGTGAGATTGCATACTGTTTATACCGTAATTATTAATTAATTAATTATTGCACGTTCAAAATTATAAATATGATGAAAGTCTCAGAAGCTCAATATTTATCGCATTAAATTCAATGTTTTCCGCCTGCAGTAGGGGTAATAGTTGAGCAACTTTGCTGTTCTATTAATAGCGGAACTCAGGAAATCAGTATTTCGCGAAACCCGCCATGTGTAGTAGTAATTGGCATTCGTAATACACCCCCCCACTTCCACATTCTGCAGTGGTGTTCTGTAGAAGATTTCTGGTTGGTATTCTATAGTATTACCTTGTAGCCTCATCCAGTATCATGATTGAGGGGTTTTTGAGCAGAGCTCGGGCTATGGCTATCCTCTGTTTCTGTCCGCCAGACACAGTGATACCTCGCTCGCCTAGTACCGTACCGTATCCTCCAGGAAATTGCTCTATGAAATTGTGAGCATTAGCCAATATGGCAGCCTCCTTGACCTGGAAAAGATGAGGGATACAAGCTTACAGCAGCAGTCGCTATGAAAGTCGGCAGAGGAAGTAGTGCTCAAGATACCTCAGCGTCAGTGGCGTCCGGCCTGCCATAGCGGATATTCTCCATTACCGACGTCGCGAACAGAACGGGCTCCTACAACAGACACGATCATGATGGCAAGTTTTGTGACATCATCATGCCTTCCAATCGATTCCTGGATCACTGACACAACTATTACATTGTTACAAAAATATGACTTGAACCTATTCTAGCGAGTGTAACAGTACAACTGCATGGGAATATAGTTCATCTACCTCTGCTGAAAATATGTAAGAGAAAAAGAGAGAGGGAGAGAGGGGTGAAGGAGAGAGCGGGGAAGAGGGAGTCGGGGAGAGAGAAAGAGAGGGAAGAGAGAGGGATGGGGAGAGAGAAACAGAGGGGGTGGGGAGAAAAAGGGGATAAAGAGGGGGGAGAGAGGATGGAAGGGAGTAGAGGGAGGGAGGGGGAGAGAGAGGGAGAAGGAGAGGAGAGAAAAAAAAAAAGAAAGAGGGGAAGAGAGTGGGGGAAGAGGATGAGTTGAAAGTATTAACATTAAAATGT
>ERZ1740065.1437-NODE-1437-length-14240-cov-5.341910_pt1 | contig 14240 bp, 1 predicted proteins | sample MGYA00581738_ERZ1740065 | MGnify/ENA primary metagenome ERZ1740065 (study PRJEB43018, sample SAMN04849749) | marine metagenome | isolation source: floating plastic debris | place: Pacific Ocean | collected 2008-09-01 | study: EMG produced TPA metagenomics...
GGGCCTGGGCAAACAAACCGCCCAATTGCTGCGCCAGGAACGGTCCCTGATCGAATGTCTCCAAGCGGCTTTTACCTACGAGCCGGAGGCGATTACGGCACTCGAACAGCGCGCCCGGCGCTTGCTGGAGCGCGAAAGTAGCGTCGGTGCGACCTTGTTTTTGAGTATGAACCCCCGCAACCCCATCGTCGATCAACTGGCGCAATTGACCACTGGGGAGGAGCGGCTGACCTGTTTCAACTGGTCCTCTGCTGCCCCCGCTGCCTTTGGCGAATTGCTCGCCGCCCTCCACCGGACGGGACAAACCCTCGATTGGTCGGCCGCCTTCGACTACCTGCCGGCGCGGCGGATGGAGCTGCCCACCAGTAGTTTTGCCCCCACCCGCTGTTGGATTCGCGAAACGCCCAGCGACTTTAGCGAAACGGAATCCAGCTCCGATACAGAAGCCCTGGAAGCCGACTGGACGGCCCTGCAAATCGGTCTGGCTACCATCTGGAAAAGGGTACTTGAGCTCGAAACGCTCCAGCTGCAGGACGACTTTTTCGAACTCGGTGGGGATTCGCTCCAAGCGACCAAGGTCATCCAAAGCCTCAACCACGACTACGGCCTCCAACTGGACTTTGAAGATATTTTTGACTTTCCCACTTTGGAAGGCTTGGCTCAGTACATCCACGAAAATCTCAGCAACGTCCAGCGTTTGATGATTGCTTGGAAGGAAGTACTCAAGGTGGATCAAATTGGTCTGGATGAAGATTTCTTTAGCATCGGTGGCCACTCCCTACTCGCCAATCAAATTCTCAATCGGATCGATTACTACTTTGGCTTGCGGCTCGACTTTGAAGATTTTTTCAAACACCCGACCATTCGGGGAATGGCGGATTACTTGGACCACCGCCAAAAGGTGAGCCGGACCATTCCGGTACTGCCCCCCAGCGAGCACTACGCCCTGTCTCCCAATCAAAAACGGCTCTGGGCCGTTTGCCAGTCCGAGGAAAGCGCCGCCGCTTACAACGAACTCAACTGCTATTTGCTGGAAGGTGAGGTCCGTCCCGATTTGTTGGAAAGGGCCCTCGCCGCCGTCATCGAACGGCACGAAAGTTTGCGTACCGTCTTCGTCGAGCACGAAGGGGAGACGCGTCAAAAGATCCTTCCTCCCCGCGAGCTAAACTTCCAAATCGACTACCGCGACCTGAGTCAAACCCCCGAGGCCCGTTCCGTGGCGGATGCCGAATTGGTGCGCTTCCGCCAGTTGCCCTTTAATTTTCAAGATGGGCCCCTGTGTAAGGCCCTCCTCTGTCGACTGGAAAAGGGACGCTACCTGCTGGGACTCAACATCCATCACATCGTTTTTGACGACTGGTCCTTCGAAATCATGTCCCACGAGATGGCCATCCACTACCGGGCCCTGCTCAAAGGACAGGGCAGCCCCCTCCGTCCACTGGAGTTCCAGTACAAGGAGATGGCGGCCTGGATGAATACCGAGTTGAGTGGGGAACGCCTGCTGGCGCAGGAAAAATTTTGGTTAGACAAATTGGCCGCGCCCCTGCCCGTCTTGGAATTGCCCACTGATTTCCCACGCCCCGCGCTAAAAACCTTTAAGGGAGCCAAGGAGCGGTATACCATCGGGGCGGAACTAATCGACGCGATTCGTCGGGTCAGCCAGCGCGAAGGCGTCAGTGTATTTATGACCCTTACCACCGCCCTGCTGGTTCAACTGCACCGCTACAGCGGCCAGAAGGAGCTGATCTTGGGCTTGCCCGTAGCGGGTCGCGGATTACTGGAACTCGAAAACCAAGTGGGTTTTTACACCAATACCGTCAGCCTACTCACCCGTTGGGAGGAGGACCTGCGCTTGAGCGATTTCCTACAACTGGTCAAAGAAAATATGTTGGACGTGTACCGTCACCAACTTTACCCACTGGATGCCCTGGTGGAACAACTCGACCGACGGGTCGATCAGAGTCGGGGGGCATTGTTCGATTTGCTGGTGGTCTACAAAAAAGTGACGGAAGGCGGGGAGCCTTTGGACTTGCCCTTCTCCATTCAAATTGAAGAGGCCAAGCAGCTGCACAGTGGTTTTGACTTGGAGTTCAGCTGGATTGAACTACCCGACGGCTTGGAAGTAAGCATCATTTATAATCCCGACTTGTACCGCCAGACGACGATTGATCGCTATTTTACCCATTTCCGCAATCTCCTTCAGCACTTCACGACTGACTTAGAGGTACGTTTGAATACGCTCGATTATCTGGGGGCAGCGGAACGCGCGCAGTTGCGAGCCCCGGCGCCCTCCCAGTCCCCCTCCCCAACGGATCGGGCTTTCCACGGACTGATGGAACGGGCGGCGCAGAGCCCGCAAGCCTTGGCCATCGCCTACGGTCGGCAGCGCTACACCTACGCCGAACTCTGGGAAAACGTCCAGTTGCGAATGGCCGAACTCCACGCACGGGAGGCGAGTCCCCAGCAAAAACTAGCGCTGTACTTCACCGATCGCTACGAGGCCATCAGCACCCTTTGGGCGGCCCTCTACCTGGGGCACGATTGCCTGTTGCTGCCCAACGACTGGCCCAGCCCCTACGTCCAAGCCTTCCTTCAAGAATTGAACCCCACGGCCCTCCTCAGCGACACGGCCGCTCCGGTAGCGGACGCCAGTACCCTGGCCTATTCCCACTACCGCATCGGCAGCCAGTCTGCGGACGAAGCGACGCTCCCAACTCCGGCTTCCACGCCCGGTAGACTCCTGCTTTGGGAAAGCGAGACCGCGGAAGGTCCCCAAGTTCACCCCTTGTCCGGGACCCGCTTGCTCGCCCAACTCGATTGGCTGGAAGAACACCTGGTTTTTGATGCCCACACGGTGCTGCTACAAACGACTAGCCCAAGCAGCCCCCTCGGTCTGCTCGAAATCTTGGCGACCCTCCGGCGGGGTGGGACCCTGGTACTCAGCGATCAGGACCAGCCCGCGGAATTGCTCGAATTGATCAACACGCGGGGGGTGACCCACTGGTGTTTTGACCCCCAAGCCTTGGAAGCCATCCTGACCCTAGGCGAAACGCCTTCCGAATCCCTCTGGAGTTTGCGTCAAGCCTACACCTATCTGGTGGAGGGAGCTGAGGAAACCCGTAAAAAACTGGCCCGTACGGCGAGCCCGCAACAGTGGCAATGCTATGGTCATCCCGCGCTGGCCCCACTGGTGGCGGCCGGACCGTGGACGCCCGAATCGGAATCGCTGTTTTGTGCGCCCGTCCTGCCCGGATTGGCAGTGGAACTGCGCGATGCGGCGGGGCAATTGCTTCCGCTAGGTACTTGGGGCGATTTGTACCAAGCTACGGCACCCGCTCGGACGCGGGGTGATCGTTTGCGGTGGACGGAAGTGGGGCAACTGGAGTGGTGGGGGAGTCAAGTTGCTTGGTCCCTCCGGGGCGGACAGCGCTTGGCGGAGGAAGCCTGGGCCACGCGACTACTGGGGGAGCGAAAAGATATTTTACTCGCCCTGCGAACGATCGCGGGGGAGATGCGCGCCTACCTTGCTCCGCCCGTGGTGGGGCAAGCCCTCCCCGAGCGACTAGTTGAGGATTTGCAAAGGTAGTTGCGGGCGCGCTACCCGAAAGCCTGGCTACCCGTCTGCATTCACCAACTCGATCACTTGCCCCAAACGGAAACGGGGCGGGTCGACTGGACGGCGATCGATCGTTGGGAGCGGGAGCGGGAACTGGCGGCCAACTACACCGAGCCGCGGGGCGAATTGGAAGTAAAAATCCACCAAATTTGGTCGACCGTACTACACGTTGACCGCATTGGCGTTTACGATAACTTTTTTGAAATCGGAGGCAATTCGCTCCTTTCGCTGCGGATCACCTCCATGATTTACCGCGACCTGGCCCTCAAACTTTCCATGACCGATGTTTTTGAACATCCTACCATTCGCCAGTTGGCCCAACGGGTAGGCGACCGCCGGGTGGAGCCCGTAGCGGCGATCCCCGTGGCGCCATCCGCGGATCAGTACGTCCTGTCGCGGGCCCAGCGCAGGATGTGGATTCTGTCGCATCTGGGCGAGGGAACGGCGACTTATAACATGTACAAGACCTGTCGGGTACGAGGGCCAGTGGACCGCCAGCGATTGGAAGAAGCTTTCCGGGCACTGATCCGGCGTCAGGAGAGTTTGCGGACGGCGATTGTGGTGGTGGATGGCGAGGCCTTTAGTCGGATTCGTCCGGCGGCGGAACTGCCTTTTAAATTGCGCTATCGGGATTATACGGACGCCGAGATACCCCTAGAGAAGGCCAAGGCGGAGGCACAGCGGATGGCGGTCCGGCCTTTCCAACTGGATCAGTTGCCTTTGTTTCGGGTAAAATTGATGCGGGTAGCGGCGGAAGACTACGTCTTTGTATTGGTCATCCATCACATCATCGCGGATGGTTGGTCGGTAGACATCCTGGTCTACGAACTCTTCGTTCTCTACGGCTCGGCACTGGGGGCGCAGGTCGCTCCGCTACCGGAATTGGCGATCCAATACAAGGATTACGCCACCTGGGAGCACGGGCAGTTGGCGCGCTCGGCCTTTGCGCGTCAGGCGCAGTTTTGGAAAAAAGAAATGGCGAGCCCCCTGCCCGTACTCGAATTGCCCACCGATTTTTCCCGCCCCGAGGTCCAAACCAACCGTGGCAGCAGCACGTCCTTTTTCCTAGGCACCGAGCTGTCCGACGCGCTGGCCACCCTGGCGAATCGCCTCCAGGCAACGCCCTTTATGGGAATGATGGCCGGTTTGTTGGCCCTTTTCCACCGCTACAGCGGGCAAACGGATATCATCCTCGGTACGCCGGTATCGGGTCGCGAACATCCCGACTTGGAACACCAGATTGGGTTATTCGTCAACACCATCCCGCTGCGACAGCACGTTCAGGGGCACTGGAACTTTGGCCAGTTGTTGCGGCAGGTCAAAAAGCGCAGCCTCCGGGCCTTTGCGCATCAGGACTATCCCTTTGATCAGATCGTCGACCAATTGGAACTTACCAAGGACACCAGTCGCTCCCCGCTCTTCGACGTACTCGTGGTTTGGGACGACATTGACCTACAGACCGAAGTGGGAGCGGCGCAGGATGCCGTTTTGGTAGAAGACTTTCCCATCGGTAATGTCCTGGCCAAGTTCGATCTGACCTTTCACATTTCCCAGACCGATCGGGGCCTGGCCATCGGCCTGAGCTACAACAGCGATCTGTTCTTACCCGAACGCATCGAACGAATGCTCGTCCACCTGCGTGAATTGATGACGGGGCTGCTACGGGATCCCCAATTGTCGATCGCCGAGGCCAAGTGGGAAAGCCCGGACGAGGCCGCGCGCGAAGCTTACTTTGCGGAACTCTCTCCCGAAGCCCGCGATTTTTACCAGCGGGTCAACGCTACCGAAAAGGCTTTTCCCGATCAGGAACCTTTTACTGCCCTGTTTGAAAAAATGGTCCACGCCCATCCCCAACGCATTGCGGTGGAGCAAAACGGAAGAGCGTGGACCTACGAGGCACTGGCCCGGGCTTCCCACCAGCTCGGGGCCCACTTACTGGAACGAGGCGTGCAAAAAGAAGACCTGGTGGCCGTTTTTTGCGACCGCTCAATCGAGACGCTGACCGCCCTGCTGGCCCTCTTCAAAATCGGTGCGATTTACATCCCCTTTACCACCGACCTGCCCGAAGAACGCCTCCGTCAACTCATCGAAGACAATGGAATCAAATGCCTACTCACCACCAACGATACCCTGGTTCGCCGTCCCGAATTGGAAGACGCCAAGGCGGACTTCCTCGGCCTGATTCCTACGCTCCGCATCGACCAACTCCTTACCGCGCCGCTGGCGAATACCAGCCCGCGTCCCTGGCCCTTTATAGCTAGTGATGATCTGGCCTACCTGATTTTTACCTCTGGCTCGACGGGCAAACCCAAGGGCGCCATGGTCGAACACGTCGGCATGATCAACCACATGTACGCCATGATTGAGGACATGGAGATCGACGAAAATTCCGTGGTGGTGCAAAATGCCTCGCAAAGCTTTGACATCTCGGTCTGGCAATTTTTGATTGCCCTCGCGGTGGGGGGGCGCACCCTGATTTACGATTCGCCCATTATCAAGGACCCATTGCTCTTTATCGAAAAAATCAATGCGGACCAACCCACCATTCTGGAGTTGGTACCTTCTTACCTAGCGGTCCTTCAAGATTATCAAGACGATTGGGCACCACTCAGCTTGCGTTACCTGGCCATGACAGGGGAGGCCCTGAAGTACAACCTGGTTCAGCGCTGGTTTGAGGAAAACCCGGACATTCCCCTGGTCAATTATTACGGACCCACCGAGGTATCGGACGACATTACCAGCTTGGTCATCGACCGTTGTCCGGAGGACGGCCCCATCAGCATCGGCAAGCCGATTCAAAACATGCGGATTTACATCGTGGACGAGGCGGGCCAGCTCCGTCCACCCGGGGTGAAAGGAGAAATCTATACCTCGGGGATTGGGGTGGGGCGGGGTTACCTCAACAACCCGGAGAAAACCAAAGCCGCTTTTGGCTGGGATGTTTACCGGACGGAGCCGGGCGTCAAGCTCTACCGCACCGGTGACATTGGCGCTTATCGCTGGGATGGCAACATCGAATTTTGGGGCCGGAAGGACCATCAGGTCAAGGTCAGTGGGCACCGGATTGAATTGGGAGAGATCGAGCACGCGATGATTAAAATTGCGGGCGTCAAGGAAGCGGTGGTGAGCGTAGCCGAGCGGGGAGAGAGCAGTTTTCTCTGCGCGTATTTTCAACGAGAAGACCCGGAAGGAAACCTGGGGGCGGACCAACTCCGCAAGGCCTTGCAAGATCTGCTGCCCCAGTACATGGTGCCGAGTTATTTTATCGAGGTGGAGCGTTTTCCCCTCACCCCCCACGGCAAGATCGACCGCAAAGCGCTGCCTGCGCCCGACCTTGGTGCCGCTAGCGAACGAGTACGTACCGAGGAGGCCCGTCCTCCCGAATTGGAGGCGCCCAAAGCGTCCCGGTCAAAACTGGAAATATTACTGAATGGTATGGAACACGTGCTGCAGCAAAAGGCGATTGCTGCCGAGCAAAATTTCTTTGCCCTCGGTGGAGACTCCATCCTCGCCATCCAACTCGTCGCACAGCTCAACCGCGAAGGTTACAAGTTGCGGGTGATGGATGTGTTCAATACGCCCGTACTCGCCCAGATGGCTCCCTTACTCGAAGCCGTCAAGCAAAAAGCGGAGCAGGGGACGATCGAAGGCCCCGTTCCACTTTCCCCCATCCAACACCAGTTTTTTCAAAGCGATCGCCGCCAGCTGCACCACTACAACCAGGCCCTTACCATCCAAAGCACCACCGCTTTTGAGGTCGATGCCCTACAGGCTGCCTTTGATCAGTTGCTGCTTCATCACGATGCCCTGCGGCTCTCCTTCCAGTGCGATGCGGCGGGCCAGTGGCAACAGTACAATCAAGGCGCCGAGTCCCGGAGCAAATTGGTCCTCTATGACCTGCGACCGAGTAGCGATACTGTGGCCAAGCGCCTGGCCATCTGCGAAAACTTACAACGGAGTTTTACTCTCCACGAGGGGCCCCTGGTTAAGGCTGCCCTCTTCCGCGAGCAAACGGCCGATCGGCTGCTCCTCATTTTCCATCACCTACTGATCGATGGCATTTCCTGGCGGAGCGTGCTCGATGACTTTGAAGCCTTGTACCGCCAAGCGCTGGCGGGTGATTCGCTGCGGCTGCCCCAGAAGACGGACAGCTTTCAGCTCTGGTGCCGAGGCCTCGTAGAATACGCCCAAGCACCGGTGTTTGAAGACGAAATCGAATACTGGCAAGAATTGGTGGGGACCACCGTTCCCGCTTTGCCACTGCGGCGGCGGGAAGACCAGCGGGGTTCGGAACAAATCAGCTTCCGGCTCGATGCGGAGCGGAGTCAGCAGCTGACCGGCGCGGCACACCGGGCCTACGGCACCGAGGTCAACGAAATCCTACTGGCCGCCCTAACGGAGGCTTTTGCCGAGTCGATGGGCGTGGACAAGGTTTGGATCATGATGGAAGGGCACGGTCGCGAAGAGATCATTCCCGATTTGCAGTGCTTCCGTACGGTGGGTTGGTTTACCAGCGAATATCCGGTGCTCTTGGAAAACGTCGCGTCTTCGGAGGAGGCGGCTGCGACCCTGATCCGCACCAAGGACTTTCTGCGCCAATTGCCCCGCAAGGGGATTGGCTACGGCATCGCGCGCTATTTGCGCCCCGAGCTGTGGGAAGGGGAGGTAGCCCAATTCCATCCCTCCGTCATTTTCAATTTCCTGGGCCAGTTTGGCGAGGCCGAAGCGGCTACCGGCGAGTGGCAAATTTTCAACGAGGCGGGGGGCGCCATTTCCGACCCCGAAGATGGTTTGGATCACCCCCTCCAGTTGGCCGGTATGATTAGCGACGGCCAACTCTTACTCACCATCGAATACGATCGCCAGTGTTTTGCTCCCGAACAGATTCGAGCTTTGAGCCAGGCCTACCAAGTAGCCCTGGAGCGTCTGATCGACCACTGTGTGGGGGTAGAAGACACCGTCAAGACCATCAGCGATTTTGGTTACCGCGAACTGGCGATGGAAGATTTAGAAGACTTGTTTGATTAAGTACCAGCTTATGCTACATAAAAAGAACATTCAAGACATTTACGAGTTGTCGCCCCTGCAAAAGGGCATGTATTTCCACGCCCTAGTGGAAGCTGAGGCCGATCCCTATTTCAGCCAAACGACCTACCGTGTGACGGGTCCCCTGGATACTGCGCTATTGGAACGGAGCCTACAATTGCTCGTCCAACGCCACGACGTTTTGCGGACGGTTTTTAACCATAAAAAAGCCGACGAAATCATCCAGATCGTATTGCGCGAGCGTTCCGCTGCTTTCCAGTTGCTGGACCTTCGAGGGCTAGGGGCGGAAGCCCAGGAGCAGTTTATTGCCAACTTTCAGGAAGAAGACCGCCGCCGGGGTTTTCAATTGCATCAGGACAATTTGCTCCGTGTGACTTTGATTCAAACGGCGGAGCGGGGCTTTACCTTTGTGTGGAGTGCTCACCACATCATCATTGATGGTTGGTGCCAGAGCTTACTCATCGGCGAGTTTCAGGAAATTTATTTGAGCTTGCTCCGGGGCGAATGTCCCGACCTTCCTCCCGCCGGACAGTACCGCGCCTACATCGAATGGCTCGGCCGGCAGGACGCCGCCGCTGCCCAGACCTTTTGGAAGCATTACCTGGCCGATTACGAAGGGCAGCACCGCTTGTTTGCCGAATCGCCGGCACCCCAACGGGCCTACGAGAACTGCGAAATTAGCCTGGACCTGCCCGAGGCCTTATGCGACCGCATCCGCACCATCGGTAAGGAGCGGGGGCTTACTTTGAGTGTATTGCTCAAAAGCCTTTGGGGCGTATTGCTCCACAAGTACCAGGGTACCGAACGCGTACTGATCGGTCAGGTGGGGGCGAGCCGCCCGGCGGAGATTCCCCACATTGATCGGGCCATTGGTTTGTTTATCAATACCACGCCGGTCATTTTACGGATCGATCCCGAGGCTTCTTTCTTGGCCTTGGCCCACCGGGTCCAAGCCGAACAGTTGGAGACCGAAGCCCATCATTTTTTACCCCTGAGCGATATCCAACAACAAAGCGAATTGCGCCAGCACCTGATCGATCACACCTTTATCTTTGAAAACTTTCCACCCATTGCGGGCGCTGGCCCAGAAGCGGGTACGCCCCAGGTAGACTACGCCGGTAGCTACGCCCAGACCAATTACGCCTTTAATTTGGTGATCCTTCCCAATCGATCCATCACGGTGAAGTTCAACTACAACGGCGCCGTACTGCCCCAACAAAAGGTGGCGGGTTTGGTCGACCACTTTAGCCACTTGCTCGAACAAGTAGGAGCCGAGCCGGAACAAAAAATTGGGAGCCTGCGTCTGCTGCGTCAAGCGGAGGTTCGGGAGCTATTGGAGCGTAACGGTACCATGGTGACCTATCCCGCCGTGGGGCACGCCTACGCCAGTTTCTTACAAGTCACGATCCGCCATGCCGACCGGCTGGCTTTGGTGGATGGGGAGACGAGCTGGACCTACTGCGAACTGGCCCAACAAGCCAGTCGAGTGGGGCACCTGCTGCGCCAAAACGAGCGTTTCGCTCCGGGGAAAACGGTCGCCGTATTCCTGGACCGTTCCCCGGCCTCGGTGGCGGTGCTACTGGGCATCTGGCAGGCCGGAGGCATCTACCTCCCCATCGCTACCGATCAGGCCCGCGAACGCGTTGCCTTTATGCTGGCCGATGCCGAGGCGGTACTGACGATTAGCGAAGCAAAATATTTACCCCAATTGCGTGACTGGCAGATCGAGGCCATCGATCACCGCGATTGTGCGGACTATCCCGATACTTTTCAAGAACCACGGGGCTTGGAGTTGAGCGACACCGCTTACCTGATTTATACTTCCGGGACGACCGGGCGGCCCAAGGGTGTTCCCATTCGCCACGAAAGTATTCTCAACCAGATTTTGTTTCACAACGAATACTTGGAGATGGCAGTGGGCGAACGTTTTCTGCACCTCGCCTCCCTCGCCTTCGACGCCTCGTTGGTTGAGATTTTGATGCCGCTGTTCTCGGGCGGCACCCTGGTAGTGGCCGGGCAAGCGCTCAAGGAGAACACCGATCGCTTGCTTACCTTTCTAAAGGAACAACGGGTAAACGCCGCCATCTTTCCACCGGCCTATTTGCGGCTGCTGGACCGCGTCGAGCAGACCGAATTGCGCAAAGTCATTTCCACTGGGGAAGCCATCCTCACGGAGGATGCCCTGCGTTTTGCGGATCGGCTGGCGATTTACAACGGCTACGGACCAACGGAGTGCTGCATTGGGGCGACCTTTCACCGGGTGGATCCCAGCAAACGAGTGGCCTACCAAAAGGCCGGCGGCATCCCGATCGGCAAGCCCTTCGCCAACACTTCGGTGTACATCGTGGGCCCCCAGATGGAATTGCTGCCCGAGGGGCGAATCGGAGAGATCTGCGTGGCGGGAACGGGCCTGAGTCAGGGCTACTGGAAACGTTCGGACCTAACGGCGGATAAGTTTGCTCCCAACCCCTACGCGCGCTTTGCCTACGAAAGACAGTGGTACCGCACCGGTGACTTGGGGCGTTGGACCGCAGCGGGAGAATTGGAATGTTGCGGTCGGATCGACGATCAATTGCAGTTGAGTGGCATCCGGGTGGAGCCGCAGGAAATTGCCCGTGGCATTCGGGCGCTGACTGCTGCCAAGCGAGTGGTGGTGGATCAGGTCCAGCGGGATGGATCCGCGGTACTTTGCGCCTTTGTCGAGGGAGCGGTGGAAGTGGACGAACGCATACTGCGTCAATCGCTGCGGGAGCATTTGCCCGCCTACATGATTCCCCAGCGTCTGCTGTATTGGGAAGCCTTTCCCCTGACGGCCAACGGTAAGGTAGACAAAGCGCAGCTCCTGCAAGGCTTGGAACAGTCTGCCGAACGGCCCACTGAGGGGCGGATGCCCCGGAGCCCGGAAGGTCAATTGCTGTGCCAGACCATTGCCCAATGTCTGCAGTGCCCCGTTGACTTGGATACCGACTTTTTCTACGTCGGTGGTGATTCGATCAAGGCCATTCAAATCGTTTCGCGACTGTACCGGCAGGGTTACGCCCTCGAAGTCAAGTCGATATTTAAATATCCCATCATCGAACAGTTGCTGACGCAGCTCAAGCCGCTGCGGGCCCTGGCGGAGCAGGGTGTCGTAAAGGGGGCCTATCCTTTGAGTCCGATCCAGCAAGAATTTTTTCAACTGCCCCTCCAGCATCCCGAGCATTTTAACCACGCCGAACTATTTACCAGTCAGATTCCCCTCCGCGAAGAGGAGGTCCGGCGGGTGTTACAAAAATTACTGGAACACCACGATGGCCTGCGCAGCACCTTTGCGCGCGATGCCCAGGGGCAGTGGCGGGCTCGGATCGAGGATGCCGCACTTCGGCCACGCCTCCTCAGTTTTGACCTCCGCCAAGAAGCCGACGTACCCGCCCGACGCCGCGAACTGAGCGAACAGCTACAGTCGGCTTTCCAACTCGATCAAGGCCCCTTGCTACAGGCCGCCATCTTCCGTGATCGCCAGGGGGATCAATTGCTGATCGTCGTCCACCACTTGGTCTTTGACGGCATTTCCTGGCGGATTTTTATGGAGGACCTCCAACTGCTTTTCGAACAAGTTCGGCAGGGGCAGCCGCTGGAATTGCCACCCAAAACGGACAGCTACCAAAGCTGGACGAAGGCCTTGCAAGCCTACGCCGGTAGCGAATCCCTAGCGACGGATCGGGATTACTGGTCGCAGCGTGTAGCGGGGAAGGTCATTCCCCTCGAACCGGATACGGCGGAGGGCGTGACCGCTACGACCATCAACTTGTCCGTGGGGGATACCCAACAATTGCGGATGCGGACGGTTAAGGCCTACGGTACGGAGTTGAACACCTTGCTGGTGGCGCTACTGGGCCGTGCGGTGCAGCGGACTTGGGGGCTAGAGCAAGTGGCCCTGATGTTGGAAGGGCACGGTCGAGTGGAGCTTTTTCCCGACCTTCAGATCAGTCGGACCATCGGTTGGTTTACCAGCCTGTATCCCTGTACCCTGCCCAGCGGGGCTGGTGGGGAATGGACCGAGTGGATCAAGGCCGTACAAACACAGCTCAAGGCCATTCCCAACCAGGGCATTGGCTACGGTATCCTCCAAGGCCTGGCTCGGGAACCTCTGGAAGGCCCGGCCGCTTCCCGGCCCAATCTGTTGTTCAATTACCTCGGTGCTTTTGAAGAAACGACGGAAGAAGGAGCCATTCTGCGGGCTTTGGATGCCGATCTGGGGCCGAGCAGTCATCCGGATGAAAAACCTACTTTTGGGCTTTCCGTCAACGCTTGGATCGAGGACAATGTCCTGTCCTTGCGGTTTCAATACGACCGTAGCGCACACCGCCGCGAGCGGATCGAACAACTGGCGCGGGCCTACGAAACGGCGCTGCGCAACTTGTTGCAATCCACCCCGGGCCACAGCACGCGGGACGAACAATTGGAACGGCAGCTACAAGCCGAATATCCGAATGGGGTAGCGGATTTTTACCCGCTTTCCCCCATGCAGGAAGCCCTGTATTTCCAAGCTCTGAGTCAACCCGATTCCACGGCCTACCTCTACCAAGTCGCCTATCCCATCGAAGGCCCATTGGAGGTCGATCAGGTACGCGACAGTTTGGAAAAGCTGGTGGCGCGTCACGCGATTCTCCGGACCGTTTTCCGCGATAAGCTGGGGGACCGCAACTGGCAGATCGTACTGCGCTCGGCGGAAATCGACCTGCGTTACGAAGATTATTCCGTGGTTTCGACGGCGGAGCAAGAGCGTAAGATCGAGGCCTACCTCGAAGCGGATCGTGGGCACTTGTTTGACTTGGCAAAGGGGCCCCTGTTGCGGGTCTCCATTTTGCGAACGAGTCCCCGGCATTTCCACTTCGTGTGGACGAGTCACCACATCCTGATGGACGGCTGGTGCTTTGGCGTACTGGTGGAAGAATTTCTCGAAATATACCGCGCGGCCCAGGAAGGTACCCCTCCCCAACTGCCCACGGTACGACCCTACCGCGACTTTATCGACTGGTTATCGACTCAGGATCAAACCGGAGCGGAAGCCTACTGGCAGGAATACCTACGGGGCTTTGAGCGGACGACGGGCTTGGGCCACCGGAGCAAAGCAGCCCAACGCGACGAGGCCTTTAGTCTGGCGCGAACTTCGGTGACTTTGACCCCGGCTCGTACGCAAGCCATTTACGACCGCTGTCGCCAGTGGCACGTGACGCCCAGTTTGTTTTTACAGACCGCTTGGGCTTTGCTTTTGGCGCGTTATAATTATACCCAGGATGTCGTCTTTGGCAAAACGGTGGCGGGACGACCACCGGAATTGGAAGGCATCGAACAGATGACCGGACTTTTCGTCAACACCATCCCGGTTCGGCTACAGTACCGGGGGGAACAATCCTTCCTCGATTTGTTGCGCCAGCAGCAAGCGGAATTTTTGGACAGCCAGCCCCACCATTACTGCGCATTTACCAAAATCCAAAAGCAATCGGTGTTGCAGCAAGGTTTGCTCGACCACAGCTTCGTGGTACAGAACGTGGCGGAAGCGGGGCGTAGGGCACCGGCAAGGGGACTTTGGAAC
>ERZ1740065.1438-NODE-1438-length-14231-cov-6.168948_pt1 | contig 14231 bp, 15 predicted proteins | sample MGYA00581738_ERZ1740065 | MGnify/ENA primary metagenome ERZ1740065 (study PRJEB43018, sample SAMN04849749) | marine metagenome | isolation source: floating plastic debris | place: Pacific Ocean | collected 2008-09-01 | study: EMG produced TPA metagenomics...
CGCGATGGCGAGCGGATCATGGAGGCGCGGGACACCCGGACCCCCGTTGCGGTCGCCGTCACGGACGCGTTCCGCGCACGCTATCTCGATATGCCGTCGCATCTCGCCCGCGGGCTTGGCGCGACCTATGCGGCCGTCACCGAACTGCGTGACACCGAGGCCATCGACCAGGTTCGCCGCGAAAACGAGCTCCGGGAGGTGGCGCTCGACCTGCGCGACGGGCTGCTTTCGGACGCGCGCGAGGTAGAAACTGTCGAGGGCGCGCCAATTGCCGATCCGGACATCCGGCGGGTCGTCGACCATGAACGGGCCGGCAATCTGCAGTCGCCGTTCCAGGATGACGGTCAGCGCCTGGCCTATCGCGATGCCGTCGAGCGGGAGCTTGACGATGCTCAAATCGAGCGGCTGCGAGACGGGGATGCCGATGTGTTGAAGGACCAGGTCGAGGACCGTCTCGACCGGCTCTATGCCGCCAAGACCTATCTGCAATCGGATGCGGCTACTGCCAACAGCGAAGCAACCCGCGCCGTGGTCGAGGAGATCGCCGACCGCGAATTCGAGCTCCACCGCACCGATCTTGTCGACGGCGAGTGCGAGCGCGGGGAGACCCATTGATGGGAGGGGTAGGAAAGGGCCGCCTCGCCCTCGGCGTGGTGCTGGTCACGCTGGTGGCGATCGCCATCGGCTATGTGATCGCCTCGGCCGTCGTGACGTTCCGGGACCTGGGTTTCCGGGCCGAGATCGACTTCTTCTATATCGCCCAGAACTACCGCGCCATCGGGGCCGTCCGTCCCGATGATTTCCGCCTGATCAACCTGATCATGGGCGGGGCCGGGGTGGCGGGCCTCATGATGAGCCTGGCGATGTCGGGCTCGGCGCTCACCCGGTTCGGCTATACCCATTGGCAGACCCGCCGCGAGATGAAGCGGAACGGCTTCTTCGGCGCGCCGGGCACGGGCTTTGTGATCGGCAAGCTTGGAAAGCCCGGATCCCGTGCACCGTTCCTCTGCTCCCGGACCTTCCCGCACGCGCTCATCGTGGCCCCAACCGGGCGCGGCAAGACCACCGGCTTCGTCATTCCGAACCTCCTGACCTGGCAGGGCTCGGCGGTGGTGCTGGATGTGAAGGGCGAGTGCTTCGAGGCGTCGGCCCGCCACCGGGCGGCGCAGGGTGACGAGGTGTTCCGGTTCGCGCCGACCGACTGGGAGGACAGGCGCACGCATCGCTACAATCCGCTCCTGCGCATCTTCGAGCTCAAGGACCCGGCGCGCCAGCAGATGGAGTTGCAGCTCCTCGCCACGCTCTTCCTGCAGAACGACAACGACCGGGTTCAGGGCCTCCTGAAGGGCGGGATCGATCTCTTCGTCGCGGCCGGGCTACTCGCGTTCCAGCGCCGCAGGCCAACGCTCGGGGAGATCTACCGCATCGCCGCCTCGGGCGGGCAGAAGCAAAAGGAGTATCTCGCGCGCGCCCATGAGGTCCAAAACGCCGCAGCGCGACTGATCTTCACGCGGCTGGCCTCCACCAACAACGACACGCTCACATCCTATGTCTCGCTCCTGATGACCTCGGGCCTCGATCAGTGGCAGAATCCGGCGATCGACGATGCGACGGCGACCTCAGACTTTGACTTTCGGACAATCCGCAAGAAGCCCTTCAGCGTCTATCTCGTCGTCCAACCCCTCATGGTGAAACCCCTCGCACCGCTCATCCGGCTCTTCTTCTCGGACCTGCTATCCGCCCTGCAGGACAAGGAGCCGGGCCCCGACGAGCCCTGGCCGGTCATGATCATGCTCGACGAGTTCAACCGCCTCGGAAAGATGCCGATCGTGGCCGAGAGCATCGAGGTGCTGCGCGCCTATCGCGGGCATCTCGCGGTGGTGACCCAGACCATCCCGGCCATTGATGAAATATACGGCGAGAACACGCGGCGGGCCTTGCAGGGCAACGCCGGGATCAAGCTCTACCTTACGCCCTCGGACGAGAAGACGGTCGAGGAGTTGAGCAAGGCCGTGGGCAAGACCACGAAGACCGTGGTCACACGTTCCCGCGCGGTCGGCAAGAACCCGTTCGAAGGCCGCAGCCAGTCTGAGCGGACGGAAGAAGTCGCGCTCCTGCCGGAAGACGAGGCGCGACGTTTGCCGCTTGATGAGATCGTGGTGGTCGTGGACGCGCAGATGCCGGTCCGGGCGAAGCGGGTGGTCTACTACGAGGATCCGTTTTTCAAAGGCATCCACGCGGCGCAGGAGGGGGAGCTGCCGTTTCCGAAGGGGCCGGTCCCTCCGATGGGGGAATTGCCCCTGAGTGTCCGGGCGATGCCTTCGGCTCCGCGTGGGTCAGGTCTCTCGGAACGCGATTTCGAGGCCAGGATGGGGCTTACGGAAACCGGAGGGAATGCACCCATTGAGCCCGGTCCGGCTCAAGCGCCTCGGCGCGGTCGTGCCGCAGTCCTTGCGGACGATCAGCGGCAGTTGGAGATGGAGTTCGGGAGGCAGGCAGATCTGGAGGTGGAGGCTGCGACAGAAGACGATGTCGTCCGGGTACAGGACGCCGTAAGTGATCTCGAGCGGTTGGAGGCGGAGATGTCCGGTTCGGAAGCAAAAGTCAGCGAGGCGGGCGAGAAATTCGGGCTTGGCTAAGCCGCCATGCGGGCGACACGAAAGCATGCCGCGATGGCGCCTTGTGCCCGCGCCCCGGAATCGACCATTGTCACGGGTGAAGAAAACCAGGATCGTCGCTCTCTGGTCGAGGGGCTCGCTCAATCGTCGCAGGGTCGATCTCACGCATCGTCAACTGGGCGTTCACCCTGCGGGCCGCGGGGCCCGCACGAAACCACTTCGCGGCGGAAGCCAGGTTAAAGCGCGGACGACGCTGCCCCTTCGCCGGCTTTGAGGCCTCCATCAGAACCTCGATCATCTCATCGATGCGGTAGAGGCCACCGGCAACGGGGAGGGGCATCTTGCGCTGCTGGAGCGCCTGTCGCCTCACCTCGAGCTTCTCGGCGACATCCGCGAGAGACACCAGGTCGGGACGGACCTCGCGCAGGACAGTGCCCTGCGGCAACGCCTTGATCAGCGCCCGCGCCGCTTCAAGGATCGCGCTCTCGGCCTCATCCCCTTCAAGTTCCAGTTCTACACCCAGGAGACCGGCGTGACCGGTGCCCACGAGCGCATCTTCAAAACCCGCCTCGAAGACCGCGTCAGAGAGCGCAAACGCATCGTGCTCTCCGTCGGGGAGCGCAAAGACCAGTTCGAATTCGAATTCTTCAGCCATCGGCATTACCTTCGTCGTTCTTCTGAAGCTTCACGCAGGCCAGAGCCTTCTGTCGGATCCTTTTCGCGAACTGCTGTGGATTCTTCGGGGTCGACCAGACAGACATCTGACAAAACTCGCCACAGCGGCAATCCTTATCGTTGGCCGGGCATCGGAGGATCCCCCACGCGTGCCCCTTGCCCTCAATAAGGTCCCATCCCAGCTCTTCGAGCTCCTGAATGACGGCCTCGATTTCCTTTGATATGTGCTTCTTCCTTGGCACCTTAGATACTCCACTCTCTTAAATTGTCAAGTGACAAGTTAAAAATTCAACGAGAACATCGCGGCAATTTACTGCCCGCTACCGGCAATTTCCCATAGGAAGCTTGCCGTCAAATGCTTTGATGTGAGAACGGGATACAGGATAGACGTCCCAGACAGCAACACCGGCGCCGATGCCGTTGCGCCTGATCCTGTAGCAATGCGCCGTCCCCAGACGCGGCACGATGCCACCAACGCAAAACCATTCATGCTGTTTGCCACGGTCCTAGCAGGCAGCAAAGATTTTACCCGCGGACAGCCTGTTCCCGGTAGACTTGCCTCGTCCGGTCTGCGCTACCGTCGACCCAGCCTGCTTAGCCGTGCCAGTTGCGCAAGCATGCGCGCACCGGTGCCAGATGAGTCGCCTGAAGGTGCAGCCGGGGCACCACCCGCGGCATTAGGGCGGGTCGGTAGCGCCTGGACGCCTAGAAACTGCCGCGCCCGAAGCGCGGCATATTCGGCACCGGTCGCGCCACCGATGGCGTATCGGTTGTAGACCTGTTGGCTGCCTGCCAGGCCCCGCGCGAACGCATAGCTCCCGCCAAAGCCTGCCGAAAGCGCCGGCATCATGATGTTTCCGGAGACCGACCGGACGATGAAGGGTGTGGCGATGATGAACCCCTTGGCCATGAGGACCATCATGAAGAAGGGCAGGAGGGCGCCGATGTTCGAAGCGCCTTCGGGGTCACCGAGTTCGGAGAGCAATGCGCGCGAGACCCCGGTGATGGTTGCGAAGACGCCGGCGATGACGATGGGGTATATCGCGAAGGAGATCAGCGCCGAGAGCCAGCGCGCGAAATAATCCTTGGTCACCTCGAAGAGGGTCAGGAAGATCATCACCGGAGCGATCCCGATCAACAGCGTGATCATGAGCCTGGAGGCGACAACGATGAAGGCTGCCAGCCCTCCGAGGATCGAGAGCAGGAGAACGCCGAGCGTGTCGAGGAGCGCGCCAGCCATCCAGTTCAACTCGGAGCCTGCTGCGTTCAGGTAATCCCCAAGCGCGGCTATCAGCTGATCGAACTCCTCAGCAAAGGTCCCCGATGGTCCTGGCGTCCCGCCGCCGACCGACGCGACCAGCGATCCGGCGATGCTGTCTATCCCGTTCAGGATGGCGGATGCGAGGGCGTTGAACTGGACCCAGTTGGTTGCGAATATTCCGACCAAGCCGATCTTCACGGCGAGCCAGAAGGCGGTCCGGCCGTCCATGGACCGGTATTGGTAGATCATGTTGAGACAGACGAGGATGACCACGAGCGTCGTTCCGAGGACCAGTATCGTTCCGACTGTGGCGGCTACGGCCCCGAACTGGGTTTCCGCCGCCGAGTCCAGATAGCCTTCGGCCGTTTCCACGAAATACGCGACGACGCTCATGACCCGCTACCAGTTGCCGGCCGCTTCGCAGATCGGCATGGCCTGCTTTCGGAGATCGTTCGCCCGTCGGCGATAGTCTGACGTCGCCTCGACCACGCTCCAATAGTCAGCCGAGGAATAGCGATCAAAATAGACCGCCTCAGCGGCCTCCCAAGACGGATACCGGGTGACGCATGTGCAGCTCTGCGCCTCGACGATGCGTTCCATGCTCTGAAACCGGTAGATTTGCTGGACCAGGAGCCGCTTGTGGGCATCGCGCGCTTCGGTTTTCCGCATCCACTCCGGCTCGGGCGGCTGATCGGGGCAGACATCGGGTTGATTATCGAGCGTCGGGACCAAGTCGCGTTCGGCCGATGCAATGGTGCCCGTCAAAAGAAGAAATAGGCAGAGGAGAGTGGTCGCGCGTTTCATGTCAACGAACCCGTTGGCTGGTCCGCGACCTCACGCTTGAGGAACGCGGTATAGCCATAGTCGCCGGCCTCGGCGGAGATCACCTCCCAGCCTTCGGCGCCCCGTTCGTTCAGGGCGCCCCGCATCTCTTCATAGTCCTTCTGCTTCTTCACCTTGCAGAACAGGATGTCGTATTCAAACCGCTTCATGTTTCATGCCTCCGCTAAGATCGGTTCCGGGGAGATAGAATTCGGTGATGCCGCGTTGGCCGTCCTCGCGGCCCGCCTGGATGATCACATCGATCGAACTTTCGATGTATTGGACCATGTCCTGGTAGGTCATCGGGATCTCGGTCTTGAGCGCGGCGATGGCGAGACGCTGGACGGCGAGCTGTGGCGTCTCGGCATGGAGCGTGGTCATCGAACCGCCATGGCCGGTATTGATCGCCTCGAGGAAGGTCATGGCCTCCTTGCCGCGGACCTCGCCGAGGATGATCCGGTCGGGCCGCATGCGCAGCGTCGCGGTCAGGAGCACGTCGGCGGATTGGAACTCCGCATCGCGGTTGGCGATCAGCGTCACGGCATTGGGCTGAGCCGGAAGCAGTTCAGCGGCTTCTTCGATGGTGACGATGCGCTCGTCATCGGGGACGTATGAAAGGATTTTCCGGGCCGCGACGGTCTTACCGGTCGAGGTGCCGCCAGAGACGATCATGTTGAGCTTGTTCTCGACGCAGAAGCGGATGGCCGCGTATATTTCACCAGAGGCGACGACCTTGCGCAGCGCGCGGTTTTTTTCCTGACGCAGTTCCTCGAGCTTGCGTTCTTCGCCGTAGAGGAAACGAAGCTCGATCTGGTCCATCGGTAGGCTCGAGAAGAACCTGAGCGAGATCGACATGCCGGATAGCACCGCGGGCGGGGTTACGACTTGGGCACGGATGGGGCGGTCGCGATAGGTGATCGAGACCGAGACGATGGGCTTGTCCTTGCTCATCGTCGTATTGGCGGATGAGGCGATCTGGTTGCCAAGATCGCGCACCTCCGTGATCGTCAGACGCTGATCCAGTGCCCGCATGAAGTGATCCCCCTGGAACTCACCCCAGCAAGAGCCATCCGGATTGATGCAGATCTCGATCACGTCGTCCCGGGTGGCGTCCTTAAGCTTGTCGAGCGAGGCCTGGAGGTAGGACAGCGTCATCTCAGAAGATCTCCAAATCGCGATCGACCATGACGGTGACGCGTGCGCCCTGATCGACATAGATGACGGGCCCGATGGAGAGGTAGTCGCCGATCACGGAATCGGTGGCATCCGCCAGGTCATCGCCCACATCCTGCAGGACCTCGGCGGTGGCCTCATCCTCGACCTGCGCCGATGCCACGTTCGGCGCGGCCGAGATGATGGAGATCAGCGCGGCGGAGCCGAAGCGCTCGTCGAAGCGAGTGTCCACGAAACCGGTGACGCCGGAGCGGCCAAGCTCATCGCCGCCGAAGGAACTGATTTGCACGGTCTGATTGTTGGGCAGAATGATCCGATCCCAGGCGATGGTCACGCGGCGCTGCGCGATCTCGATGCCTGAGCGGTAGCGTCCGATCAGGCGCGAGCCGCGCGGGATCAGGAGCCGTGAGCCGTCATAGCTGAAGACATCTTCGGAGATGATGGCACGGGTCTGCCCGGGGAGCGAGCTGTCGAGTGCCGTCTCCATCACGGCCTGGATCATCGTGCCCTGAATGACCGTGTTCGAGGGATTTGCGATGACTTCGGCTTGTGTGATGGCGATCGGCAACGCGCCGTTTAGCACGAAATCCGTCACTTCGCCGAAGGTGCGTTCGGTAAGTTCCGTCTCGCCCGCATTGGCGCCGCCCGTTCCGCCGAAGGCGATGACGGGGGAGGAAATCCGCCGTTCCTGGAAGGCACGCTCCTCCTCGGCCCGGCGTTGCAGCTCGGCCAGCCGGCGCGCCTCTTCCTCGCGCCGCAGCCGCTCTTCTTCGCGGGCGCGCAACTCTTCGTCGGTGGGGCCGAGCGGTGCGGGTGCCGGCTTGTTGGCCTCCAGCCGCGCGAGGTCCAGGTCCATACGCAGCTGTTGCAGCTCCCGATCTCGCTGGGCCAGTTCGGCCTGGAATTGTTCCTGAGCATTCTCGGAGGCGTCCTGTAGGGCGGCGATCCGTGCGGTCAGCGCATCGATCGCTTCAGCTGCCGCGCTGTCCGCCCCGGCGTCGGTGTCCGGCGCGTCGCGCAGTTCCTGGATCTGGGTCTGGAGTGCGGCAATCTGTGCCAAAAGTTCGGCGTTGGGTTCTGGTTCGACGAGAACGATCTCGGGTTCCGGGGCGGGCGGCGGCACGAAGGGTTCGATCTCTCCGAACCCGTCACCCTCGGTTTGGAATTCGTCCGGGGTGGCGGTCGGCAGGGCGACCTCTTCCCCCGGGCCCGAAAACAGCAAGAGGACCAAGCCGCCCGCCAGGATCAGTCCTGCGAGGAGGAGAGCGAGGAGCGGTGAGCGGCGTTTCGGGGCGGGTCCGAGGCGCGGGTTGCCCCGTTCGAGCGCGGCGAGGCGCTGTTCGAGATCGGTGTTATTGTCACTCATGAGGCGGCCTCCGCGGGCGGCGTCGCCTCGATACAGACCACGTCCTCTCCCAGACGCAGCACCCATTGGCGCCCCACGCCCGAGACACGGATCACGCCGTCTTCGACCGCGCCCGTGTTCACCGTGCGCTCGCGCCCGTTCGTGTACCGGAAGATCGCCGGGACGGGCGCGTTCCGTGGGAAGGCGAAATAGGTGAAGGTGCCGTCGTCCCAGACCCGGGTCGGCGTGAACTCCGTCCGTGCGCTGGCCCCGTAATTGGTATTCGGTGCGGCGCGCGCGATGGCGTTGGAAGGGCGGCGATTGTCCTCGGGGTAGCGGAACTGCACGACATAGAAAGTCGGGCTCGAGACCTCGTTCACGTTGAAATAGTAACTCCGTCTGTTGGTGTAGACGGTGACATTGGTGTGGACGCCGCGCGCGACGGGTTTAATCGCAAAGGCCCGCCCGCCGGGCACACCGTCGATCTCAAACCCTTCCGTGTCGCCGGCGATGATTGAGCGGATGCTCTCTCCTGCCCCGAACTCGATGGTCGTGACATGGGTCAGGGAGACGTTCAGCCTGTAGACTTGGCCTTCCTGATAGGAGGCGACCCGCACGCGGTGGTCGTTGGGTCCCCCGCGCGGGATCGCCTCGGCTGACGCGTGGGGCGCAAACAGTGAGACCATTAGAAAGGCCGCGAGGAACGCCCTGGCGTGTCCGGTGAGTTTCGCATTGCCAATACCCTGGCGCGTCTCGCGCTTTTGGGACGCTGGCAAGGCGTTCCCTGATTTCTTGTTCCGGAAGCGCACTTACTGGTTCTCCAATCTGTCCGAGCGGATCGCGTATTCGACGACCGTGAAGCCAAACGGGTTGGTCCAGACCTGGTCGATGGAGCGGCTCTCTTCGGGGCGGAACTCGAAGAGGAGCGTCGCGGTGAAGAGGCCCGCCTGAACCCCCTGAATCGAAGTCAGGCGCTTGCGAAGCCGCACCGTGGCCCGGTTGTTGCCGATCAGGTTGATGCTGAGGATCTCGACATCGAGGCGGGCGTTGGGTCCATAGACGGTCGGGGGATAGTCGGCATTGGCCGAGTTCCAGATCTGGCGCAGCGAGGCCCCTGCTGCACGGTCCGAACGGCGCAGCACGCTGCGGATGCGCACGTCATTGTCGAGCTGGTTGTAAACCTCGCGGTCGGTCACGTAGCGGAAAACTTCCGCCTCGATAATGGCGCGGTTCTCGGTGACGTTGGTGGTCCCGACAGAGGCTTCAGGCAGGGCGAAGCCGGTCGCGGGGTCGTAGGGCACCACCACTGGGGGCGGATCGACATCAAGGATGGCCACGGCGGCCGCGCTGAGGCAGCCCAGGATGCCAAAGCCAAGGCCGAAGAGTCCCAGGCGCTGCCAGAGCCGTTCCCGTCTCAGCGCGCCGTAGACCAGTTCCTCCTCGATGATGGCGGTTTCTTCGTCCAACAATCAGTCCTCAATCCGCGCTCAGTTCCGGGAGCGTGAACTCCATGAAGCGTTGTTCTTCGGCGATGGTGGCGGCATCGATCACGCCGCCGGTGCCATCTCCTACGGTCTGGATCGCTTCGAGCTGCCACATGGCGACGAGCGCGATGGCAAGTTCGGCCGTCACCCGCGTGTTGAGATCGACGCTCTCTTTGAGCTCATCCATGTCGTCGATGAGCCCGACGAGCCGGTCGACACGTTCGAGCGATTGCCCGGCATCCTCGTAGCTGTTCTGGGCGGCGGCCGAGACCAGCGCGCCGGTGGTGGCCTGTGTCGCCACGCGCTCGGCCCCTGGATTGCCGCTGCGCGCCATTTCCGAGAGCGTGTCCTCGTCGAAGCCGAGATCGGCCAGCACCCGGTCCATCTGGGTTTCGATCTCGCCGGCGCCGGATCCGGTGAGCCCGGAGAAATCCCCCGTCTTGATGGCTTGAATCGTGGCGATGATGTCGCCGAACTCCTGGTCCAGGAGACCGTTCAGCTCGTCCTCCATCTGAGTCCGGATGATTTCGGGCAGCTCTGCCAGACGCGTCAACGCCTCATATGTTCGTTGTAGCTCGGCGAGCTGCTCCGTAAGCGTGGCAAGCTGTTCGCGGAGCTGCACGAGTTGCTCGTTTTGCAGGATCTCGTCCTCGATCATCTGCCGGAGCTGCTGGATGTTTTGGGCGATGTTCTGGGTGTCCACGACCGGCACGCCTTGGGCCAGGACTGGGGCACTGGTCACGAAAGGCGAGCAAAGCGCCAAGACGCTGGCCAGGGTCAACGTGCGAAGCGGTGCTGAAATGAACATTCTGCGGGGCATCAATCCAGATCCTCCAATGTGAACTCCATGAATTCGTTCTCGGCCATGCGGGCCGCGGTCTGGGCCAGTTGGGCGGCACTGAGCGGTTGGGTCCGGGCAGCTTTCAGGCGAATGCGCGCGACCATCAGCCGGACCAGTTCGGCGCGGGCATAGGTGTTGAGCGCCATGCTCTCCTGGAGGTCCTCGGTGCTGCCGATCCGGGTGACGATGTCCTGGACGCGCAGGGCGGCCTGCCGGATGGCGGCGGGGGAATTGCTGCCGTAGAAGGCGGCGCCGAACCCGCTGAGCGAGAGATGGGCGTTGGCGAGAAGCGCGGGGTCGATTGTGCCGAGCGCCTCGATGCCACCGATTCGCGAGAGGTAGAGATTGTAGCGTTCGGGGATGACCCTGACGTAGTGCTGGGTCTCCTTGAAGGGCGGTACGCCGCCATATTCGAACACCCGGCCCGGACCCGCGTTATAGGCCGCGAGCGCGTTGACGACGTTGCCGTCGAAGGTGGCGAGCTGCGCCGCGAGGTAGCGCGCGCCGCCTGTCACCTGCAGGTAGGGGCTGTCATAATATTCCGGGTTGATGCCGAGATCGCTCGCGGTGCCCGGCATGATCTGGGTGAGGCCGAAGGCGCCCACGGGCGAGCGTGCGCCGATTGAGAAGCGGCTCTCCTGCCAGATGAGCGCCTGCAAGAGGGCGCGCCATTGCACGACGGAAAGACCGGCCTGCCCGACCCCGGGCCGCCCGTGGGTCTCCTGGGCGACCCGGATGATCAGCTGCTCGATGTTTTCTGCCGCATCTCCGAACATACCCGCGCCGCCCGGATTGGGATCGACATCGCCGGAGCCATAGACCGCCGCTGCGGACCGGTCCGGATCGCTGCTGCCGCTTTCCAGATCGGCGACCATGCCCGGCAGACCCTGGCCTCCGAAGCTCGTCTGCGCGTCGAGGATCGCGCGCAGCGTGGCGAGCTGTTCCCGTTTGATCTCGGTCAGCAGCTCTTCGACGGTGAGTTTCTCACGTTGGACGGCGAGGTCGGCGTCCCGGTCGCCCGTCTCGACGATATCGCGGGCCGTCAGCCCGGAATCGTTGGTGGGAACGCCCTGGGCGACCGCGGCCGCCGGCAGGAGAGCCGCCAGGAGGATATGTGCGACCCTAGACCTCAACGCCGTCTTCCGCGTTTCCGATGGGTGTGAAGATGCAATCCGGCTCGACCTGATCTAGCGAGGCGCGGAAGGCGAAGCAGTTGGCCTGGGGCTCGCGATATTCGGCGCAGGAAGAGAGAACGCCGAGTGCGGCGAGGAGGATGAGGGGGCGGATCATGAGAGCCTCCAGAAATCAGGACGGTCGCGGTAGTCGGGGCCAACGAGGGCCTCACCCTTCTCCATGCCGCCGAGGATGGTGAGGAGGGGGCCAAGCGCGGAGAGGTCGGCATCGACGACCACGGAACCGCTGTCGTCGCGGATGAGGGCAAGGCGGCTGTCGCTGCCGGTGTTCAAGAGCACGTCGAGCTCTTTCTCGAAGAGGTTGAGCATCGCGTAGTCCGAGGCATGGGCCCGGATGTTGGGGAGCAGGATCTGCGTCGGCACCGCCTCGACGATGGTTTTGCCGGTTCGTGTGCGTTCGAGCTGGCTCGCATATTGGGTCATCATCACCGCGACCGTGTTCTGTTTCCGGGCGGTCACCAGCCAGTTCGAGAGCCGTTCGGCAAAGTACGGGTTGTCGAGCGCCTTCCATGCCTCGTCGATCACGATGATGGTGGGTCGCCGGTCCTCAATCTCCCGCTCGATCCGGCGGAAGAGGTAGGAGAGGACCGCCATGCGCTCCTTCTCGCTCTCGCTGTCGAGAATGCCGGTCAGGTCGAAGCCCACGACATCGCCCTCAAGCGAGAACGTGTCCTCCAGGCTCTGGCCGAAGATCCACCCGTAGCGGCCGTCCTCGGTCCACTCAAAGAGCCGCTGATGCAGATCGCCATTGTCGTCGGTCGAGACAAAGAGCGACGCGAAATCCTTCCAGTTGCGAAGAGCGGGGTTAGTGGCAGTGGCGTTCTGGCGGACCACCTCCTGGATGCGGTTGGTCTGGGCCGGGGTCAGGGGCTTGTCGGAGCGATAGAGGAGCGAGGCGAGCCAATCCGAGAGCCAGGCCGTGCCGCGCTCATCGATCTCGGTCCAGAGCGGGTTGAGGCCGGTCGCCTGTCCCGCCTTGATCGAGGCGTAGCGCCCGCCATTGGCGCGGACGGCCATTTCCATCCCGAGCCGATAATCAAAGACGAAGATGCGGGCGCCGACCCGGCGGGCCTGCGTCATCAGAAAGGCTGAGAGGACGGATTTGCCGGAACCGGGACGCCCAAGAATGAGAGTATGTCCGCTGGTGGGCTCTTTCTCTGGCGAGCCTTGCTCGTGGTAGGAGAAACGATAGGCGCTCTGTTCCGGCGTCGGAAAGAGCGTGGTCTCCTGGCCCCAGGGCAGCTGGTGTTTCTCCTTGCCGAGCTGCGTGCGATGAAGTGCTGCGAAATCCGCAAAGTTGCGGTTGGTGACGGCGCTGGCTCGGACGCGTTTCGGCTGGTTTCCCGGATGCTGGCTGAAGTAGTGCGATTTCGCGGCCATCCGCTCGCCGATCATCTTCACGCCCTCGGCGGCCGCGGCATTGACGATCTCGGCTCCGAGGGTCTGCAGCTCGTCGAGACAGTCACAAAAGACGGTCACCACCATGTGGTGTTCGCCGAAGCTCTGGCGTTTGGCTTCCAGATCGTCGTGCGCGATGTCGAGCGCCTCGAGGAGCGAGAGCGCGGCATCCTGGGAGGCCTGCATCTGGCGCTTCTGGCGCTTGATCCGGCCCGCCATCAAGTTCGAATTGATCGGCGTGAAGGAATGGGTGACGATCATGTCGACCGGAAGGTTGAGCATGTCGAACATGGTGCAGGTGGTGCCTTCGGCATATTCGCCGATGGCGAAGCTTTTGCCGAAGCGGTGGCCGACCACGCCGTCAGAGAGCTCGAAGTGATCTTCGAGAAACGTCACGCGCGTGTTGGCTACGTTGTAGGCGAGAAACCCGTAGCGGTTTGCCGGGTAGAGCGGCAGTTCCCGGCCCGTGTTGAGCGCGCCGAGGAATCCAACCAACTCACCAGAGTCTGCTGAAAGGATGCGGGGCTTGAGTTCCGCCAGGCCGGAGGTGAAGACCCCGACCGCCTCCTTGAGGCGTCTGATCCGTTTCGCGGTTTCTTCCTTGAACCGCTCCGGCGCGGAACGGTTCACGAAACCCAGAAAACTTCTGGGCGGCGGGCGGTGGATGATGGTGAGTGTGAGGGTCTTGTCCCGGAGGCCTGCCGAGGCGAGCTTTGTGCGCCAGGCCTCATCCACCGTCGCCGCGAAGCCGTCGCCCCGGACCGGGAGCAGGTCCGGGGTGATCGACTTCGAGACCTTGTGCACGTAGTAGCTGAACTCCGGCCCGAGCTGCGCGATGATCCGGGCAAAGAGCGCCGTGACCTTGTCGAGATAGGTATCGTCCGTGGTGTAGCTGTTCACCCCGCTGAGCCGAACGCACTGGAAGAGCTCATTTACACGAGTGCGGACGGTGTTGTCGTCGACCAGACTGACATAGGGCAGCATATGCGCGAGGCGCTTCTCGCGGGCATACCAGTCTGGCATAAGGGTGCGTTCATCGACGGTCTCGTGCAGGGCTTCACTATGGCGCATAGCTGTCGCCCCCGTGGATGGACCGGTTCCGCGTTGGTGGTGTTTCCTGAAGCGATGTCATCATCACGTCGATGAAGCGCGGATCCCAATCCGCCGCCTTCCAGAGGACTGGGTAAAGGATCGCCGCGATGCCCAGGACAACCAGGTGCTGCACCCAGACGAAGAGCAGCACGGAGCCGAAGAGCCAGACCATGGCATACATGATCGGCAGGCCCAGAAGCTTGGGCGGGCGCACAAGGCCCAGAAAAAGAGGCGATTGCTCGGCCAATGCTCTGGCTCCTCAGGCCCCGAAAACGGCGGCAACGATTGTCGGCGCTGCGGCAACGCCGGCGATGCCGACGAGCACCCAG